>ERZ1066121.1382-NODE-1382-length-17949-cov-7.257796_pt1 | contig 17949 bp, 15 predicted proteins | sample MGYA00382768_ERZ1066121 | MGnify/ENA primary metagenome ERZ1066121 (study PRJEB33369, sample SAMEA5778351) | biofilm metagenome | biome: Industrial cooling water; feature: Water cooling tower basin; material: Biofilm | place: United Arab Emirates | collected... | reverse complement strand
CGCCAAGAGGGCGCGGATGGCGGTGCGCATCGGAACTGTCCTGCGGTTGCCCACGTGAACCTCCGGTGAAACGACGACGGGAACCAGTCACCCCGCCATCCCGGCCTTGAGCCCGGGATCCCGCTTCTCTCCCTTCCCAGGGATGAAAAGCGGGGCCCCGGGTCAAGCCCGGGGTGACGCCAACCTATAGCCTCCCCGCGATGGTGCGCTGCCACCAGCCCTTGCGGACGGGCTGGTCGTTCGCGGGCGGAGCGGGCTCGACCGCCTCGGCCGGCGCTGCCGGCTCGGGTGCCGGCGCGATCGGCAGCTCCGGCTCGGCCGCCGCGACCGGCTCGGGTTCGGGTGCGGGCTCGGCCGCTGCGTCCGCCTTCTTGCGGCGGGTGCGCTTGGGCTTGTCGAGCGTCACGTCCGCAGGGGCGTCTTCGGCCGCGTCCGCCTTCTTGCGACGCGTCCGCTTCGGCTTCTCCTCGGCCGCGGGGGCCTCGGCAGGAGCGGCTTCGGCCTCCGCCGGTTCGGCCGCGGCCTTGCGGGTGCGACGGCGCTTGGGGGCAGGCACTTCCGGCTCCGGCTCGAGCGCAACCGCCTCGGCCTCAGGCTCGACGGCGGGCTCTGGCTCGGCCTCAACGGGCGCTTCGAGCGCGGGGAGCTCGGGCTCGGCGCTCAGCTCGGCTTCGGCCACCGGCTCGCCTTCGCGCCGACGACGCCCGCCGCGACGGCCCCGGCGACCACGCCGACGACGGCCTTCGCCTTCGCCGCCCTCGGAAGGGGACGCCATGGTCTCGGGCTGCTCGTCCGATGCGTCGGCCTCACCTTCGCCCTCCTCGGTCGCGTCCTCGCCCTCGGCGGCGCGCGCCTCGCGCGGCTCGGCCGTCTCGTCGCGACGTCCGCCGCGACGGCGGCGACGCCGGCGGCGGCCGCGACGCTCCTCGTCGCTGCCCTGCGTGCCCTCGGCGGGTTCCGCCTGGGCCTCGGCTGCTTCGACCTCGTCATCCTCGTCCGCTTCGTCCTCGAAGTCGAGCGCGGGATCGTCCTCCTCGTCGAAGGCGATCGGCAGCCGCTCGAACTTGGGCGCGTGCGCGGGCGGGGGGCCGCTCGCCTCCACCGCCATGCGCGCGCCTTCGATCTCGCCCGACGACTGAACCTCGATCCGCACGCCGTAGCGGTCCTCAATCTCGGCCAGCTCGGCACGCTTGTGGTTGAGGAGGTAGAAGGCCGCTTCCTGGCTCGCGCGCAGCAGCAGCAGCGAGCCGCGCCCGCGTGCCGCCTCGTCCTCGAGCAGCCTGAGCGCCGACAGGCCGGCGGACGAGGCGGTGCGCACGAAGCCCGAGCCCTCGCAATGCGGGCAGGGACGGGTGGAGGCCTCGAGCACGCCCGTGCGCAGCCGCTGGCGGCTCATCTCCATGAGGCCGAAGCTCGAGATGCGGCCGACCTGGATGCGCGCGCGATCGTTGGCGAGCGCTGCTTTCATCGCCTTCTCGACCTTCCGGACGTTGGAGTTGTTCTCCATGTCGATGAAGTCGATGACGACCAGGCCCGCCATGTCGCGCAGGCGCAGCTGGCGCGCAATCTCCTGGGCGGCCTCGAGGTTGGTGGCGACCGCGGTCTGCTCGATGCCGTGCTCGCGCGTCGACCGGCCGGAGTTGATGTCGATCGAGACGAGCGCCTCGGTGGGGTTGATGACCAGATAGCCGCCCGACTTCAGCTGCACGAGCGGCTGGTACATCTGGCTGAGCTGGTCCTCGACCCCGAAGCGCTGGAACAGCGGCACCGGGTCCGAATAGCCCTGGATGCGCCGCACATGACTGGGCATCAGGAGCTTCATGAACGAGCGGGCGGCGCGGAAGCCGTCCTCGCCCTCCACGATGATCTCGTCGATCTCGCGGCTGTAGACGTCGCGGATGGCGCGCTTGATCAGGTCGTTGTCGGCGTAGACGAGCGACGGGGCGGAGGCCTTGAGCGTGTTCTCGCGGATTTCGTCCCACAGCCGGGCGAGATAGTCGAAATCGCGCTTGATCTCGGTCTTGGTGCGCGACAGGCCCGCCGTGCGCACGATGCAGCCCATGGTGCGCGGCAGCTTGAGCTCCGCCATGATCGACTTCAATCGCTTGCGGTCGCTCGCGTTCGAGATCTTGCGGGAAATGCCGCCGCCCTGCGCGGTGTTGGGCATCAGCACGCAATAACGCCCGGCGAGCGACAGATAGGTCGTCAGCGCCGCGCCCTTGTTGCCGCGCTCCTCCTTCACGACCTGCACGAGCAGCACCTGCCGCCGGTGGATCACGTCCTGGATCTTGTAGCGGCGGCGCAGGCGCATGCGACGTTCGCGCAAGGACTCGACGGCATCGTCATGCGCGCCATTGCTGTTGCCGTTCACCGACTCGCGCGGTGCGGGCGCATCCTCCTCGTCGAACTCGGACCGCTCCTGCGCGTCCTCCTCGTCCTCGCCGCGTTCGGCCGCGGCTTCGGCGCGCTCGTCCTCTTCGTCCTGGCGGGCGCGGAGCGCTTCCTCCTCGGCGGCGTGCTCGGCCTCCTCGCGAAGCAGCGCCTCGCGATCCTCTTTCGGGATCTGGTAATAGTCCGGGTGAATCTCGGAAAAGGCCAGGAAGCCGTGGCGGTTGCCGCCATAATCGATGAAGGCCGCCTGCAGCGACGGCTCGACCCGGGTGACCTTGGCTAGATAGATATTGCCCTTGAGCTGCTTGCGCTCGGCGGACTCGAAGTCAAACTCCTCGATGCGGTGTCCCTTGACGACGGCTACGCGGGTTTCCTCCCGGTGGCGCGCGTCGATCAGCATGCGCGTGGTCATTGATATGTCTCCGGGCGCGGCCGCGGACCCTCGGGTCCGGCGCGGCCGCGCGATGTGCAAGGATGCGCCACGGTGCGGCCCCTGTCCGCATGGGTGGCGATGACGTGGATGTAAGCGTGTCCGCTGCAACGGCATGCCGGGACGATGGGCCCGGACCGGGATCCCGCGCGGCGCAACCGTCGGCGAAAGCCGGACGGAGCGGGACGCGGAAACAATGCTTCATTGCAACATCAACCTGCGGGATCGGCCGTCCGCTGGACAGCGCGTGCCGATCATACCTGCCGGGGACGAGTGCGGCCCCGGCGTGCCCACCGCTAGCACCGGGCGGGGGCGGGGGCAAGGAGAGGTTACAGTGGCTTCTCGTAGATCCGATAGGTGCGGTTGATGCGGCCATGGAGCAGGTCGGCGATCGCGATCATCCCCTGATTGTCTTCAAGGATCCAGCCGATCTCGCCGCGGGTCGACCCGTATTTCGTCACTGCCGCGCGCCGCGATAGCTCGATCATGGTGAAGGCGAGCTGGCTCGCGAGCCGTGAGGCCTGCAGCCGCTTGACCACGCCCATCAGCGGCACGCGCATCGTTCGCGCCTGCGGGCGCCGGAGCCAGAACAGGAGCCTTGCCCAGCCGAACGGAAACAGCCGCCCGCCGAGCGGCTTCAGCGCCTCGTTGAGGTCGGGCAGGGTGATCATGAAGGCGACGGGCTCGCCCTCCATCTCGGCGATGTAGACGAGGTCCTCGAAGACGATCGGCTTCAGCTTCCGACCGACCTCCGCCACCTCCGGATCGGTCAGCGGCACGAACCCCCAGTTGTCCGACCAGGCGTCGTTCAGGATGCGGAGGATGATCGCCGCTTCCTCGGCGAAACGCGACTTGTCGACCGGGCGGATGCGGATGCGCGCATTCTTCTCCCCCGCCGCCACGATGCGATCGACCAGCGGCGGAAAGCCCGTGTCGATCGGCAGGTCGTAGGTATGGAGGTCCTTGGCCTTGCCGTAGCCGAGCGCCTCGACCCAGCCCCGATACTCGGGCGGGTGGTGGCCCATCATCAACGTGGGCGCATGATCGTGACCGTGAATCAGCAGCCCGGGTTCCTCCCACACGGACGAGGAAACCGGGCCGAGCGCGCGGGTCATGCCGCGCGTGCGCAGCCACGCCTCCGCTTCCCCGACCAGCAAGCGCGCGACCGCCTCGTCGTTGGCGTCGAACAAGCCCCAGAAGCCCGTGCCCGGCCCGAAGCCCTGCTCGGGCGGCTGTTCGAGCGCGAGCCGGTCGATATGCGCGGCGATGCGCCCCACGACTGCGCCCTCGCGCCGGGCGAGGAAGAGCTGCTGCTCGGCATGGGTGAACCAGGCATTCTTGCCCGGCGTGACCATCGCCAGCGCCTCGCCTTTGAGCGGCGGCACCCAGTTCGGGTCGGCGGCGTTGCGCTTGAAGCCATAGTCGACAAAGGCACGGCGGCCGGCGGCGTCGTGCACGGCCACGATCTGGAGGTCAGACATGAGCGCCTCTCTGGCCGCACCCGGCACCAGTGTCGAGGCGCGTTGATTGCCACATCCGCGCCACTATCTGTGCGCACAGGACCGACGATGGCGACTGTTTTTCCCCTTCAGCGACAGGCCGCGAGCCCGGCTCCGGCGCGTGCGCGCGTGGCGGACGATGCCGTGCTGCTGCGCGCGGCCGCGGACCTGACGCGCGCGCTCAGCACGCCCGACCCGCGCATCTATTGGGCCGACCTGATCCTGTCGGCGTTGGTCGGCTATGCCGCGCTGGTCGCGGCGATCCTGGCCGATGGCGTTGGCTCTACGCTCGGGTTCGGCGCGATCGCGGTGCTCGCCCTCTACCGTGCTGAAAGCTTCGTGCACGAAGTCAGCCACATGAAGCACAGCGCGCTGCCCGGCTTTTGGGCGGGGTGGAACGCGCTGGTCGGCGTGCCCTTCCTGGTGCCGTCCTTCATGTACGAAGGGGTGCACAACCTGCACCATGCGCGCACGCGCTACGGCACGGTTGACGACCCCGAATATTTGCCGCTGGCGCTGATGAAATGGTGGACGCTGCCGAGCTTCGTGCTCGTGGCCGCGCTCGCGCCGCTCGGGCTCCTGATCCGCTACGCGGTGCTTGCGCCCTTGTCGCTGCTCAGCCCCAGGCTGCGCGAGATCGTCGTGACCCGCTATTCCGGTCTCGTCATCAACCCGCAGTTCCGCCGCCGCGCGCCGGAAGGCGAGGCCAAGGCGCTATGGACCCGGCTGGAGATTTCTGCCTCCTTATGGGCTGTGTCCTTCGTCACCTTGGCCGTCACTGGCATCCTGCCGCTGAAGGCCGTGCTGATCATCCTGGGCGTGGCCTCGGCGGTTGCGGTCCTCAATCAGGTCCGCACCCTCGTCGCACATCTGTGGGAGAATGAGGGCGAGGCGATGACGGTGACCGCCCAGTATCTCGACAGCGTGAACGTCCCCCCGCCGACGCTGCTGCCCGCGCTTTGGGCCCCCGTCGGCCTGCGTTACCATGCGCTCCACCACCTGCTGCCGAGCGTGCCGTACCACAATCTCGGCGAGGCGCACCGGCGGCTTTCGGCGGTGCTCGATCCGGGCTCGCCCTATTTCAAGGCCAACTACAAGGGCCTGCCGTACCTGATGTGGAAGATCGGTCTCAGCGCCGCGACCCGCGGCGGGCGGGGCTGAGCGCGGCCTGGTCCGCGGCGGGAAGGCCGGCCCGGACGACGCCCCACAGAACGGGCCAGAACAGGACGAGCAGCAGCGCCGCGCGCGGAGCCCCGGTCAGCGCCTGCCCCGCCAGCCAGAGCAGGCCCGCGCCGAACAGGGCCACGCCGAGCACCCGCAGCGCCGGGGCGTCGAAGGCGACCAGGCCGTCGCTCCAGCGCAGCTCCAGCGTCGCCGCCCAGGCAATGACGACGGTGCCCGCCGTCACCGCCCACGCCATGCCCGTCGCGCCCTCCGTCGGCACCAGCCACGCTCCCACCGCCGCCCAGACACCCAGGCCGAGCGCGCTGTTGATGAGCGGCAGCAGCCGGTGCCCCGTCATCTCGACGACCGGCGTCGCAGGCCCCACCACCGCCTCGCCCGCGCGGCCCAGCACGAGGATCAGCAGCAGCGGCAGCGCGGCAGCGGCCTCGGGCGCGAACAGGCTCAGAATATCGGGGGCAAGCAGGAGGAGCAGCGCGGACAGCGGGATCACGAAGGCGATCGAGAGCCGGGTCGCAAAGCCGTAGATCGCCTGCAGCCCGGCACGGTCGTGCGCCGCCTGCGCGGACGACAGCGGTGCCAGCACATACTGAAAGGCCTGCCGCACGATCAGCGGCACCGACGCGACCTTGCGCGCAATCCCGAAAAGCCCGGCCGCCGTCGCCCCGCGCGCTCCGGGCAGAGCGAGGTTGAGGAGCACCGCGGGCAGGTCGTTGAACAAGCGCCGGCTGATCGCCGTCGGCAGCAGCGCGAGGCCGGTCGCCAGCAGAGTCCGGCGCAGCCGGGGCGAGGCCGGTGCCCTCAGCAACAGGCGCGGATCATAGTAGCGGCCGAGCAAGCGCGCGGACAGGATCGCGGTCAGCGCCAGCGACGCGAGGTGCGCGAGCAGCAGCCCGAGGCTCTGCGCGCCGGCCGCGAAGAACCCGACCGCGAAGGCGAGCCGCGCAAGCTGCTCCCAGAAGATGCGCAGCCGGATCTCGGGCCCGAATGCGCGGCGGGCGCGGGCGGCCGACGTCGCCACCTCCACGAAGGTCCAAAGCGGCAGCGCCCAGGCGAACAGCGCGATGGCGAGCGGCAGCTGCCGCCGGTCCTCGGGGGCTGCCGAGACGAGCGCGGCCAGCGGCTCGGCCGCAAGCGTCGCGCCGAGCGCGAGGAGCGCCGCCGGGATCACCGTCACGAGCAGGGCGAAGCGCACTGCCGCATGCGCGTCCGCTTCGTCCTCGGTCGGCACCACGCGTTGCAGCGCCTGGGTAAGGCTCAGGTCGACGATGTTCTCGACGATGTTCACCACTGCCCAGAGCACGGTGTAGACACCGTAGGTCGCGATCCCGAACAGCCAGGTATAGGCGGGCTGCGCCACCAGCTCGATCAGCGCGCCGAGGCGCGCCAGAGCGGCGAGTCCGGCACCGCGTGCGACGTCGCGGGTCGAGACGGGCCCGGTCATTCCTCCGTGCGCACGAGCACGGTCTCGCCGATCAGCAGGAACAGGAGAAACGGTGCCCAGGCCGCGAGCAGCGGCGGATAGGCGCCAAGGTTGCCCATCGCGAGCGCGAAATTGTCGGCGACGAAATAGGCGAAGCCCAGCGCCATGCCGATCACCGCGCGGACGAACAGCCGCCCGGAGCGCGCGAGGCCGAAGCCCGCCACTGCGCCGAGAAGCGGCATCAGCACGGAGGAGAGCGGAGCCGACAGCTTGTGCCAGAGGCTCGCCTCGAGCGCGCGGGTGGGCCGGCCCGCGGCCTTGAGGTCGTCGATCGCACGGCTGAGCTCGGCGAAGGTCAGCCCGTCGGGATCGACATTGGCAAGGGTGAAGCGGTCGGGAGTCACCCCGCGCGCAGCGACGATCGTGCCCAGCTCGGTGCGCGTGCCCGTGCCCGCGTCGAAGCGGCGCGCGCCTGTGAGCTGCCAGGCCCCGTCGACAAAGCGCGCCTCCCTGGCCTCGATCACATGCGCGAGCCGGTTGTCGATCCGGTCGTAGATGGCGACGTCGCGCAGCACCGTGTCCGGTCCGCGACCGACCGCCGTCCCGGCGCGGATCAGATCCTCGCCGTTGCGCACCCACAGGTTCGACTGGACGCCGCCGGCGCGCGGCAGCGGCCCGTATTCGACCTTCTGCCAGGCCTTCAAGGTCGCGCTCGCCCGCGCAACGATGCGTTCGTTGAACGCCAAGGAGACCGCCGCGACCCCGAGCCCCGCGAGAACAAGGGGGGCGAGGATCTGGTGTGCCGAAAGCCCCGACGCTTTCAGGGAGATCACCTCCGAGTTCTGGTTGAGCGTCACCAGCGTGATCAGCGTGCCCAGCAGCACCGCGAACTTGAGAAAGGTCGCAATGATCTGCGGCACGCGCAGCCCGACATAGGTCCACACCTCCGCCTCGCCATTGCCGGGGTGCGCGAGGATCTTGCCGCTCTCGCCCAGCAGGTCGAGCGTCATCAGGATCAGCACCAGCCCCGCCAGCACGGCAAAGGAGCGGGTAAGGAACATGCGCGCCATGTAGAAGGATACGGTGCGCGAGGGAAAGAAAGCGCCCATGCGTCAGGCGCTCGCCGGCCGGCGGCGACGGCCGAGCCGCACCCAGCGCGCGATCGCGCCCGCGGCCTTGGCGAACCACCGCTCAAGCGCGCCGATCGGCTGACCGCCCGGCACATAGGCCAGCTGATGATAGAGCCACCAGATCAGCGCGGCGAACAGGAGAAAGGGCGCCCAGAGCGCGATGAGCGGGTCCACGCGCCCCAGCGCACCCAGCGCCTGCGCATACTCGTTGATCTTGTGGTAGGTCACGACCATCACGATCGAGACGAACACGCCGAGCGCGGACGAAGACCGCTTGGGCGGCACCGCGAGCGCAACGGCCAGCAGCGGCAGCAGGAACATCATCGCCACCTCCACGACCCGGAAATGGAAGCTCGCGCGGCTTTCGTTGCGCTCCGGCAGCGGCTTGGTCCCGTCGCCGCCGATGCGGACCAGCTCGGGAATGGTGAGCTCGCGCTCCTTGCCGCCGCGGCTGCGGAAACGCTCCACCTTGGGCAGGTCGATCGGCAGGTCGTGCGAAGTGAAGCTCAGCACGCGGGGGCTGCGGAAGCCGGGCTCGTCATGAATCAGCGTGCCGTTCGACAGGCGGAAGATGATGGTGTCGGGATCGTCCGTGCGCAGAAAGGTGCCGCGCTCGGCGGTGACGGCGAGGTTGCGGCCCGAGCGGCCGTCGGCGCGCACGAAGATGCCTGACAGCTCGGCCCCGCGATTGCGGCTTTCCTCGATGCGGAGCGTCAGGCGCTGGCCGAGCGTGGTGAACTCGCCGATGCGGATCGCGGCCCCGAGCGCGCCCGATCGCAGCTCGAACTGCAGCCCTTCGTAGGCATAGCGTGCCTTGGGCTGGACGAAGCCCACGATGAGAAGGTTGAGGAGCGCAAGCGCGATCGTGAAGAGATAGGGCACGCGCAGCAGCCGGCCGTAGCTGAGCCCCACGGCGCGGAACACGTCGAGCTCCGAGCTGGTCGCGATGCGCCGGAAGGCGAGCAGGATGCCGAGCATCAGCCCGATCGGGATGCCCAAGGACAGATATTCGGGCAGCAGGTTGGCGAGCATGCGCCACACCACGCTGACCGGCCCGCCCTGCTCCGCCACGAAATCGAACAAGCGCAGCATCTTGTCCAGCACGAGCAGCATCGCGGCGATGACGAGCGTGCCGAACAGGGGCAGGGCGATCAGCCGGGCAAGGTAACGGTCGACGGCGGACAGCATCTTTCAGAATCTAGACAGGCCATGGCCCTGATTTGGCCGCAAACCGATCCCACATCCCGGCATCAAGCTGAGGGGCGGCGTGAACGCTATAGCCGCCGATGTCGGGATGGTCATGAAGAAACTTGTGTTTGCTTGTCTCGGGGCAGTGCTGGCGAGCGGGTGGCCTGTGTCCGCGCCCGCCGCGACGGTTGGCGACGCCTCTGCATGCGCGCGCGGAGACAGCGCCGTGCTGGTCCGCGTCGCAGGCTTCAAGGAGCGGCGGGGCACGGTGCGCGTGCAGGTATATGGCGCGAACCCGTCCGATTTCCTGGCCAAGGGCCGCAAGCTCAAGCGCGTGGACGTGCCCGTGACGGCCGCTCGGATGGAGGTGTGCGTCGATCTGCCCGGCCCGGGCGATTATGCGGTGGCGGTCCGTCACGACGTGGACGGCAACGGCAAGTCGGGCTGGAGCGACGGCGGCGGCTTTTCGCGCAACCCGCACATCACGCTCGTCAACCTAAAGCCCAGGCACCGCGACGTGGTGATCCGGGTGGGCAATGGCGTGCGCCCGGTGGACGTGCTGCTCAACTATCGCCAGGGCCTGTCCATCGGTCCCGTGGCGAGCTGATGGTTGCCGTTGCTCTCCTGAGCAACCCCCACTCGACGGGTAATCGTGCCCTGCTGCCGCGCATCCGGGCCTTTTGCGCGCGCCACAACGACGTCTTCCACTATGAGGTGGAGGAGGTCGGGCAGATCCCCGACGCGATGCGGACGATCGCGCGGGTGACGCCCAAGGTGATCGTGATCAACGGCGGCGACGGATCGGTGCAAGCTGCGCTCACCGAGCTGCATTGCGGCCGTTATTTCGGCGAGGCCCCACCGCCGGTTGCGGTCCTGCCCAACGGCAAGACGAACCTGATCGCGCTCGATCTGGGCGCGGCCGGCGATCCGCTCGTGGCGCTCGAGCGCATCGTGCGGCTGGCCCAGTCGGACCTGGCCCCGCACACGGTCCAGCGTGAACTGATCGCGCTGTCCGAAGGGCGCGACAGCCGGCCGGTGCTCGGCATGTTTCTGGGCGGGGCCGGGCTGGCGGACACCATCCTGTTCTGCCGAAACAAGGTGTATCCGCTCGGGCTGCCCAACAGCGTCTGCCACCTGCTGACCGCGCTTGCGGTGCTCGTCTCGGTCCTGCTCGGCATCCGCGCGACCTTCCTGCCGCCGCGGCCGAGCGAAGTACGCGTGTCCCTGGGGCGCGGCGGCCATTTATCGGGCCGGTACACGCTGCTGGTGGTCACCACGCTTGAGCGGCTGCTTTTCCGGAGCAAGATCCAGGCGGGAGGCGGACGTTTGAAGTTGATGGCGGTTGAACAAGGTCCGGCATCTTTGTTGCGCGTGGTTCTGGCGAGCATCGCGGGCCGGCTCGGCCGCAACCGGATGAACGGCGTTCATATCGAGCAGGGCGACGAGATCGAGATCGAGGGCGACCGTTCAAACGTCATCCTGGACGGCGAGCTGTTCACGGCGCGCGCGGGCCGCCCCATCGTGCTGCGTACAACGCCGCCCGTGCCGTTCCTCAAGCTGGCGGCCTAGGCCCCGGGCCATGCTCCAGGCGTGTGGGAGCGACGAGCAGCTGGCGGCCCTCATCGCCGCCGAGATCACACAAGCGAGCGACCCTCGCGTCACGGCGGCGGCAGCGGCGATCGCGGCGCAGCACCCGGGGGCGCGCGCGGTGGTCTTCTACGGCTCCTGCCTGCGCACGGGCGATATCGACGGGCAGATGCTCGATTTCTACCTGATCGTCCGCGACTACCCAACGGCTTATGAGCGGCGCTGGCTCGCCGCCGCCAACCGGCTCATTCCGCCCAACGTCTTCCCGTTCGAGCAGAACGGAGTCGCCGCCAAATATGCGGTGCTGAGCGAGGCGGATCTGTACCGGCTGACCGGCGCGGAGGCGAGCACGGTGTCGGTCTGGGCGCGGTTCGCGCAGCCGGTGCGGATCGCCTGGAGCGCCGACGCAGAGGCGGAAGCGCTGATCGTGCGTGCGATCGGACGGTCCGCGCAGACGCTCCTCTCGCTTGCGCCGTCCGCGCCGACGCTGCTCGATCGCTGGCGCGCCGGCTTCACGCTCACCTATGGAGCCGAGCTGCGCGCCGAACGCGGCGACCGGCCCGGCTCGATCGTCGACCATGATCCTGCGCGTTACGAGCGGGTCGGGCGCGCCATCGCCCCTGCGCCGCTCTTCTCGGAGGCGCGGTGGCGGCGGCTGCGGCGCACGGGCAAGCTCCTGACGCTGGTCCGGCTCGCCAAGGCCAGCCTGACGTTCGCGGGCGGCGTCGACTATCTCGCCTGGAAGGTGAGCCGGCACGCCGGCACCGCAATCGCACTGAAGCCGTGGCAGCGCCGCTGGCCGCTGCTCGGCGGGCTTATTCTGCTGCCGCAGCTGCTGCGAAAAGGGGCGGTGCGCTAGGACGCCTGAGCGCGGCGTCGACCGCACTCGCCAGCGCGTTCATCGTGAACGGCTTGCGCAGCAGGTCGTATCCGGCGAACGCGGCCGCTTCGTCTATCTCGCCCGCATAGCCGGTCACGAACAGCACGCCGACATCGGGGTGGATCGGGCGCAGCGATGCGATCAGCTCCGGGCCGGTGGTGCCGGGCATGACCACGTCCGACAGGATCAGCCGCACCTCGGGATGCTTGCCGAGCAAGGCGAGCGCGTCGCCGGGGTCCGAGCAGGGGATGGGCTTGTGGCCGAGCTCGTCGAGCGCCTCCACGGTCGCGTTCAGCACGCGCAGATCGTCCTCGACGACCAGGATCGTGGCGCGGCTGGCTGCCGAAGCCACGACGCGCGGCATGCTGGCGGTATCGACCTCCTGGATGGCGGCGGCGTCGCCGGCATGGCGGGGGATGAAAAGGGTCACGGTGGTGCCCCGCCCGGGCGCGGAGTCGATCGCGATCTCGCCCGCGGACTGGCGCACGAAGCCGAAGATCTGGCTGAGCCCCAGCCCGGTTCCCTTGCCCGGCGGCTTGGTCGTGAAGAAGGGCTCGAACACGCGCTCCTTCACCTTTTGATCCATCCCGCAGCCCGTGTCGGTGACGGACAGCGCAAGATACGCCCCACCCCGCGCGAGGCCGTCCTCGCCCGGGTTCAGAACCCGCCTCTCGCTCGCGATGGTGAGCGTTCCTTCGCCATCCATCGCATCGCGCGCGTTGACGGCGAGGTTAAGGAGCGCATTTTCGAGCTGGTGGCGGTCGACCCAGATCGCCGCGCCGGCGGCATCGAGCCGGGTTTCCACGCGGATGCGCTCGCCCAACGTCCGGTCGAGCAGGTCGGTCATGCCCTCGATCAGCTGGTCGGGCGAGACGGCTTCGGGCAGCAGCGGCTCCGACCGCGCGAAGGCAAGCAGCCGCCGGGTGAGCGCTGCCGCGCGGTTGGCCCCTTCCATCGCGTTGTCGAGATGGCGCTCGGCTTCCGAAGCGTTCTTCCTGAGGCGTCGCTTGGCGAGCTCGAGGCCGCCGATCACGACGGCGAGCATGTTATTGAAGTCGTGCGCAATGCCGCCGGTCAGCTGCCCCACCGCCTCCATCTTCTGGATCTGGCGCAGCTGGGCCTCGGCCGACTCGCGCTCGGCAGCCTCGGCGAGCAGCGCGGCATTTGCGGCGCGCAGCTCGATCGTGCGATCCGCCACTGCCGTTTCGAGAGCCTCGGCGTCCTTGCGGGCGAGGCGGCGCTGGGCGATCGCCTGCACGGTGGTAAAACCGAGCGCGGCCGCGCCCGCGACCATGGCCACCGCGAACAGCGCCAGGATCGAGGCGACCGAGTTCGAGCGGGCGAGCGACTGGGTGGCGTTGCCGATCCGCGTGTCGAGGCGGCTGCGCTCGACCGCGATGATCCGGTCGAGCGTGCGGCTGAGCGCGATGGGTGCGTCGCCGCGATTGGCCTGCCAGTAGAGCGCGAGCCCGTTCACGCCCTGCCCGTAGTTGGTGCGCAGCGCGGCCTGGGAGAGCAGCTTGCCCCGTGCCTCGAACTGCTGCCGGAGCTGAGCGACCAAGGCCTTTTGCGACCCATTGGAGCGCGTCACGCGCTCGAGCCGGTCGAGCAGCGCGCCGGCGCGGCGCCACAGGTCGAGATAGCGATAGCCGAGTTCGCGATCCTTGACCGTCTCCGCCTCGCCATTGATCACGAACTGGCCGAGTGCCGTCTCCGACCGGTGAATGGTGCTTTCGAGCGAGCGCGCGAGGATCATCACCTCGAAGCTCTGGCGCTGGGCCGCCAGGGCCCGGTCGCGCTCGCGATTGGCCGACGCGAGCAGGGTGGTGAGGTAGACGAGCGCGGCGGCGGCGATGATCGTGCAAACGACCGCCACGGTGCGCCGTAAACTGATCGAGCCCTGCTCGACCTCCTAACCCGCGACACTACTCATTCCCACGCAGCCCTAGCGAAAACGTGGTTAATGCTTCCTCTCTAGCGCATTCGTGGAGATCGCACCAACCGCGCGGCCGGCCGCCGCGAACAGGTCGGTGACGCGGGCGATCTGCTCCGGCGTATGCTCGGCACACAGCGAGCAGCGCAGCAGAAAGGTGCCCGCAGGCGTGGCGGGCGGGCGGGCCATGTTGACGTAGAGCCCCTGCTCAAGAAGCGCCTGCCACATGCCGACGGCCTCCTCCTGCGTGGGGAGGATGACGGCGATGATTGCCGACTCCGGCTGCTCGGTGCCGAGCGTGAAGCCGAGCGCCTTGAGGTTGCCGTGCAGCGTCCGCGCATTCTCCCAGAGCCGCGCGCGCTTGTCGTGCGCCCGCGCCAGCTTGCGAATCGAGGTTGCAGCCGTCGCGACGACGGAGGGCGGCAGCGAGGCCGTGAAGATGTACGGCCGGCAGGCCAGGCGCACCGCTTCGAACTTCGGGTGATCGGACACGCAGAAGCCGCCCACCGTGCCGACCGACTTCGAAAAGGTGCCCACGACGAAGTCGACCTGACCCTGCAGGCCCTGATCCTCGTACACGCCGCGGCCGTTCGGGCCGAAAAAGCCCATCGAATGCGCCTCGTCGACCAGCACCATGGCCCCGTGCTTCTTCGCGACCGCGACCATCTCCTTGAGCGGTGCGATATCGCCCAGCATCGAGTAGACGCCTTCGAGCACGACGAGCTTGCCCGGCTCGGGCGGCAGGCGACCGAGGCGCTTGTCGAGATCCGCGACCGAGTTGTGGCGGAACCGAACGATCTCGGCATTGCCCATCGCGCAGCCGTCATAGATCGAGGCATGGCTGTCGGCGTCGAGGATGATGTAGTCGCCCTTGCCCGCAAGCGTCGCAATCATGCCGAGATTGGCCTGGTAGCCGGTCGAGAAGACGATCGCGCCCGACATGCCGTAGAACTCGCGCAAGGCGGCCTCGGCCTCCATATGGTCGCGGAAGGTGCCGTTCAGCATACGGCTGCCGTTGGTGCCCGATCCGAAGCCGTCGAGCGCCGCCTTGCCCGCCGCGATCACATCGGGATCGAACGTCATGCCCATATAGTTGTAGGTGCCGAGCAGGATCGTCCGGCGGCCCTGGATGACCGCCTCGGTGGGCCCGAGCACCTCGTCCATCACGATCGCGAACGGATCGCGCACGCCGCTGTCGAGCAGCCGCTGACGCTCGGCGATGAGTCCGTCGAACTTCGACATCAGGTCGCGATCGGGCGCGCCGCTCAGGTCCTGGGTGGGCGCGTGGCGGTCGGTGATGTCGATACTGTCAGTCATGTGTCAGGCCGCCTTCAACTTGTTCACTGCGGCCACCAGCTGCCCCACCGTCTCGATCTCCGCCTGCATGTTCATGGTGATGATGATGTCGAACTCGTCCTCGACCGCCGCGACGAAGTCCATCACCGTCAGGCTGTCCCATTCGAGGTCGCCGGCGAAGGTGGTCGCTTCGGTCAGCGAAACGCCCTTCTTGTTGAAGGGCTCGATCAGGCGGTGGATGATGGTTTCGGTTTCTTGACGATCGGACATGGTTGGTCCCTAAAGCGCGAAGCCGCGCGTTGCAAAATGATTGCGGCCGGACCGTGGCGAGCGGAGGGGGACCGGGTTGAAGCACGAACCGATACCGAAGCGCTACGCGCCCGACGCCATTCACCTGATCCGGACCACCCAGCAGATCCAGGTCCAGCTGTCGGCGATGGCGGACCAGAAGGCGAGCATCCTGATGGGAGCCGCCTTCGTGGTGTTCACCATCACGCTCAACCAGTCGTCGCAGCGCACGGTCGCGCCGGAGATGATCGTGCTCGCGGCCTTCGCGCTCGCCTCAGCAGCCCTGGCCGTGCTGGCCGTCCTGCCCGCGGTCAAGCCCAAGCCGGGCGCGCCGCTCAACCTCCTCTTCTTCGGCTCGTTCACCCAGCTCGACCAGGAGGATTATATCGACCGGGTCGTCGCGAAGCTTGGCGACGAGGAGGATGTCTACCGCATCATGGCGCGCGACATCTACCAGAACGGCCAGGTGCTCCAGCGGAAGAAGTACAGGTTCCTGGCGCTCGCCTACAGCGTGTTCCTGGCCGGCATGGTCGCGACCATCGCCGTGTTCGCGCTCGACCGGCTGACCTAGAGCCAGCCCGCCGCGCGATAGGCGACGGCAGTGGCGCGCAGCCCCGCATGCGTTTCGATATGCGGCCGCCACATGTCGGCGGGCGGGCGGGCGTGCGCGACCCAGTCCGGATGCGCATAGAAGCGCGCGCGGTCGGGGGTCAGCTTGGCATCGCGGCCGCGCACGAGCGTGTCCAGCCGCGCGCCGAGCCGCATCAGGGCGGGGGAAACGGTCACGTAGAGCGCCCGTTCGCGCCCGACGGCCGCTCCGATCGCCTCGGCGAAGCTCCGGTGCGACCAGCCCTGCTCATGGCCGTCGTCGGGCTCGAATAGCTGGCCGATGCCCTCCTGCGTTCCCGCGAGCGTGAGCAGGAAGCGGCTGAGGTCGCTCACCTCGATGACCGACAGCCGTCCAGGGGGCGGGAGCAGCATCAGCCCGCGCCTGGCCATGCGGAAGAGCTCGAGCGTTTCGCGGTCGCCCGGACCATAGACGGCGGGTGGGCGCACGATCGTCCAGTCGAGTCCGCTCGCGCGCACGACGGCCTCCGACTCGGCCTTGGACCAGCCGTAATCGGACAGGTCCGGTTCGCGCGCGGCGAGCGAGCTGACATGCACGAAGCGCCGCACGCCGGCGGCGCGAGCCGCGTCGATCATCGCGCGCGTGCCGTCGATATTGGCGGCGGCGAACCCCGCGCGGTCGGGCGCGTGGATCGCGCCCGCGACATGGATCACGGCCACCGCGCACTCGACCAGCCGCGCCAGCGCCTCCGGCCGGTCGAGCGCGCCGTCGACCCACTCCACTCGCGCCTGTGCCGGCTGAGCCCGCCGCGCGAGCGCGCGCACGGGGTGGCCGCGCATCGTCGCATGCCGCACGAGCGTGCCGCCGACGAACCCGGTCCCGCCGGTCACCGCAAGAACAGGCCGATCGCTCACCCGCCGTCAGTCGCGCGCGAAAATCTCGTCGTGGGGGAGCTCTGCGCCAAGTTTCGGCAACGGAATGTCATAAGCCTGCGTATGACTGACGTCGCTGAAACCGTGCGGCCCTGTTCTCTGGATGACCCGAACGCGCTCCGTCACGACATCGACGAAGACGATCGTGTCGAGAGTTGCCAGCGCGCGATATTCTTCAAGTTTCACCCGCAGGTCAGTGCGCGCAGTACCTGCCGAGAGAACTTCAAAGATCGCCACGGGATCGTCGAAGAACTTGCGTTCGGCGTCGTCTGCCGTTCTGCCGCAGAAAACCGTCACATCCGGATAGCGGATCGTCGCAGGTCCGGTTCTCGTCGCCATGTCTGATCCGTAGGGTCTGCACCCAGAGCCGCGCAGCTTGTCACGCAGGGAAGCAGCGATATTCATCTGAACCTCGGCATGACGGACCGTTCCGCCCGCCATCAGCCGAATGACCCCGTTATCCAGCTCCGCCTTGTGATCGCCAAGATCCATGGCAAGGAACTGCTCCGCCGTCACGAACGGAGGATCGTAGGGCTGAGTGGCCATGACCAAGGTATACCGCAGGCCTGATCCCAAATCGACTCACACCGGCGACCATTCGATCGCATCCTGCCCCTCGTCGTCGGCGACGGCGGCGGCACGGTCGGGGCCGATCGCCTCCAGCAGCCGGTCGAGCACCCAGTCGACGCCCACGCCGCTTGCGCCCGACAGCGGGATCACGGGCCGGCCGCTCGCTTCCTCGAGCTCGGCGGACAAGGCCGCGATCAGCTCCTCGTCAAGCGTGTCGATCTTGTTGAGCGCGATCACGACCGGCTTGTCGGCAAGGCCCGCACCATAGGCATCGAGCTCGTCGCGGACGACCCGGTAGCTTTCGGCGACATCGGCGTCCTGCGCGTCGACCAGATGCAGCAGCACGCGGCAGCGCTCGATATGGCCAAGGAACCGGTCGCCGATCCCGGCCCCTTCGGCCGCGCCCTCGATCAGGCCGGGAATATCCGCAATCACGAACTCGCGCCCTTTGTGCCGCACTACGCCCAACTGCGGTCGCGTCGTCGTAAAGGCATAGGCACCGACCTTGGCCTGCGCGTTGGTGACGGCGTTGATGAAGGTCGACTTGCCCGCGTTCGGCAGCCCGACCAGCCCCGCGTCGGCGAGCAGCTTCAGCCGTAGCCACACCCATGCCTCGTCCCCCGGCCATCCGCTGCCATGCTGGCGCGGGGCG
>ERZ1066121.1380-NODE-1380-length-17966-cov-6.283792_pt1 | contig 17966 bp, 12 predicted proteins | sample MGYA00382768_ERZ1066121 | MGnify/ENA primary metagenome ERZ1066121 (study PRJEB33369, sample SAMEA5778351) | biofilm metagenome | biome: Industrial cooling water; feature: Water cooling tower basin; material: Biofilm | place: United Arab Emirates | collected... | reverse complement strand
GCATATACATCGCTAACATCCGCCGGATTCTGAAATTAACGTAAACAGCCTCTAATCACTCGTCGCTTGTCACTAGTCAATTCTCACTCACTCGTGAATGGTATGCCGTGTTTTTCCAGCCTTCTGTACAGCGCCCCGCGGCTCAGGCCCAGGGCGCGGGCCACGCGGCTGAGGTTGCCGTTGTAGAGGTCGAGGGAGCGGCGAATCATTGCGGCTTCCACTTCGTCGAGGGTCATCTCGCCGACGGGCAGCGCGGCGGGGGCTTTGGTGGAAACGGCGGGCGCGACGTGCGCCTGGAAGTCTTCGGGCGTCAGTTCGTCGTTGCCGCTGACGCGGACGGCGCGCTCCACCAGGTTTTTCAACTCGCGGATGTTGCCGGGGAGCGGGCGCTCGCGCAGCCAGTGCAGCGCGCGGGTGCCCACGCGCAGGGCGGGGCGGCAGTACGTGGCGCGCAGGCCCTTCACGAAGAACTCGACGAGGCGCGGAATGTCGTCGGGGCGCTCGCGCAGGGCCGGGAGCTTGACGCTGATGAGATTGATGCGGTAGTAGAGGTCTTCGCGGAATTTGCCCTCGCGTACCAGTTGCGCCAGATCGCGGTTGGTGGCGCACACCACGCGAATGTCGAGCTTCTGCGATTTCGAGTCGCCGAGCACTTCGTAGGTGCGGTCTTGCAGGACACGCAGCAACTTTACTTGGGAAGCCAGCTCCAGCTCGCCGATTTCGTCGAGGAAGATGGTGCCGCCGTTGGCCAGCTCGAAGCGGCCCACGCGGCCGGCTTTGGCGTCGGTGAAGGCGCCGCGCCGGTGGCCAAACATCTCGCTCTCGAACAGGGAGGCCGAAATGCCGCCCAGGTTCACCTTCACGAACGGCGCTTTGGCGCGGCGCGAGTTGCGGTGAATGGCCTCGGCAATCAGTTCCTTGCCCGTGCCGCTTTCGCCTTCAATCAACACCGACGCATCGGTGGCCGCTACCTGGCCCACGCTCCGCAGGACGCGCAGCAGCGCCTCGTCGTGCCCGACGATGGCGGCGAAATCGTAGTGCTGGTCGAGTTGGCGGCGCGGGAGCGTGTCCGCGACGGCGGCCCGGTCGGGCGGAATGCCTCCCCGATCAACAGGAATGGCGCCCCGGTCGGTCGGAACGCCGCCCCGATCAGTCGGAACGCCGCCCCGAGCAGTCGGGGCGCCGCCCCGATTGGCATTAGCGGCCTGCACAGCCGCCAGCTCGAGCACCGTGCGGATGGTTTGCAGCAGTGCATCGTTGTTCCAGGGCTTCGTGACAAATTCGGCGGCCCCGGCCTTCATCCCCTCCACCGCCAGCGAGATGGAGCCCCAGCCGGTGATGAGGATGACCGGCAGCGACGGCCGTACCTGTTTGAGCTTGCCGAGGAGCGCCAGCCCATCCTGCCCGCTCGTGTCGAGCGAGTAGTTCATATCGATGAGCGCGAGTTGGGGCGGCGTTTCGGCCACCACGCGCAGCGCCGAGGCGGGGTCGGAAACGGCCCGCGCCTGATACCCCGCCTGTTTGAGCAACAAGCTGAGCGAGGTGCGAACAGCGACGTCGTCGTCAACGATGAGAATCATCAGGAAAGGAGAGAATGTGCTAATGGGCTAATGGGCTAATGGGCAGTGGTGAAGGTAGCGCGAACGCCCCTCCCCGGAGGGGAGGGGTGCCCCGAAGGGGCGGGGTTGGGCAATGTGGTTAGGCAATGTGGTTGGGCGTGGCCGCGTTGCCCAGCCGCCGTCACCGAGTGATACTCGGTGCTACAAGGCCCAACTGCCGTGGTCGCCCCAACCCCTCCCCAGCCGGGGAGGGGAGCTTTTTTAGTTACCAGCAGCCACATTCTCACATCCTCACATCCTCACATTAGCACATTAGCACATTAGCACATTAAGAGGCTATCCAGAAAGTCCGCTCACCAGACGCCTTCGGCTGTAGTGCGGACTTTAGTCCGCAGTTAAACGCCTACAACGGCGGACTAAAGTCCGCACTACAAGTACAGAAACGACTTTTCGGATAGGCTCTAAGCATCCAGCCACAAGTTCCAAGCTGCAAGCCGCAAGCTAACAAATTGATTTTGAGACACTGGCAATTAATCGAAAACCGCAAAACTTGTGGCTGACCGCTTAGCCCATTAGCCCATCCACAAATCTCTTCACCATCTCCATCACTCTTCGCGCAGGGCCACGGCGGGGCGGATGCGCGCCGCCAACCTACTCGGCTGCACGGCGCACAGCGCCGCCAGCGCGAAGATGAATGCCACCGACAACCCGATGGCGCGCCCATAGTCGGCGGCGGGCACGTCGAAGGCGCCCAGCAGCGGAAACTGCACGGCCACCAGCGCCCCCAGCAGTACGCCGAACAGCGTCAGAATCAGGGTTTCGGCCACGAACTGCCGCCCGATGCCGCCACCCGTGGCGCCCAGCGCGCGGCGCAGACCGATTTCGCTCCGCCGCTGCTGAATGTTGTACCACAGCACCCCCAGCAGCCCAAGCGCCACGTTCAGCACCAGAAAAACGCAGGCCAGCGCCAGCGCCAGCACGGGCGCGAGGGTGTACTTCGATTTGGAGGCGCGGTCTTCCTCCAGCGTCCGCACCTGCGTGAGCCAGTTGCGCGTAGCGCGGGCAATCGTTTTCACGATCTGCTCCTCAAGCGCCGCGCCCGCGCCGGGTCGTACGCGCAGCAGCACGGCGGCGCCTTCCCACTCGGTGGTGTCGTGGGGTTCGAGGCGCAGCCAGACGGCGGGCACGGCAGCCGAAAAGTCGCTGCCGTCGCGGATGTCGTCGGCCACGCCCACTACCACGAACTGGTCGGTGCCGCCGTCGGAGCCGTTGCGGATAATCTGCCCGACGGCGCGCTCGCCGGGCGCCGGAAACAGCCTCTCGCGCAACGACTGGCTGATGACGACGGGGCGGCGTTTGAGGCCGTCGTCGGGGGCGGCGAACCACCGGCCCTCGCGCAGGCGCAGGCCCATTACGCGGGCGTAGTCGTCGCCGGCATCGAAGCGGTTGGCCAGGCCGCTGTGGTTGTCGTGGTTGAAATCGGAGTTCGACGTGCTGAACGTAAACGGCGTGTTGTGGCTCGTGAGGGTCAGCGCCTCCACGCCGGGCAGCGCGCGCACCTGCCGCAGCGCCTCGTCGAGCTGGGCGCGGGGCATTTTCTCGCCCCCGTCGGCGGCAATGTTGAGGCGCCAGACGGGCCGGTAGTCGAACCCAAACGGACTGAAATAATTGGTGCCGAGGCGCACCAGAATCGTCCCGACGCCGAAGAGCACGACGAACGAGCACAGAATTTCGGAAATCAGCAGCAGATTGGTCCGCTTGCGGTTCCACATCAGCCGGAAGAGATGACGAAGCATTGGGGTTTTGAGGTGAGAATGTGGAAGATGCGGGGTGGTGGGGTGGTGAGTGGTTTGTCATTTCGAGCGTAGCGAAGCAATGACAAACCACTCACCACCCCGCATCAAAAACTTACTTCCCGCTGCCGCGCAGCGCGTCCACGGGGTTCATTTTTGACATTCGCCACGCCGGGTACACGCCACTGAGCAGCCCAAACACCACGGCCAGCAGCCCCCCCCAGCCGAATACGCGCAGGTTCAGCCCAAACTGGCTGTAAGCGACGATGTGGCTTTCGTTGAGCAGATGCAACACCCCCGCCGCCAGCCCCAGCCCCAGCGCCCCGCCGAGCACCGACAATACCACGTTTTCGACCAGAAATTGCCCCACCAGCACCCGCCCCGACGCGCCGAACGCCTTACGAACCCCAATCTCCGACGAGCGCTCGAGGATGCGCGTCACGTTCAGGTTGACGAGGTTGAGCGTCGGCAGGCCCATAAACAGCAGCGCCAGCACCGTGCAGATGGTGTAGAACAGGCCCAGGTTATCGCTCCCGTTTTCCTGCCCCTCGAAGTTGAGCAGTTGCCGCATCACCGACCCGATCACCGGATCGGCATAACAATAGTGGCGGTCGATGCGCTTGGGATTCTGAATCGGCACACGGCGCATCACCTGCTGAAATTCGGCGCGCACGGCCGGCGCCTCGGCCGCGCTGTGGGCAAGCAGAATGGCCATAAACTCGCCATCGTAGTGCGTATCGCCGAAGTTGCGCGGCGCGTGGGTGTAGGGAATCCAAACGTCGGCGTAGGTATAAAACCGCACGGCGGGCACGTCTCGCACGACTCCGGCGATGCGGTAGCGCCGCAGATTCAGCTCCACCTCGCGGCCCACCACGCCCGTGGCGGTGCCGAAGTAGGCGCGCGCCGTCGATTCGTTGATGATTGCCACGGGTGCCGTCTGCCGCACCTCGGCCGCCGAAAAGGCGCGGCCCTCCACGAAATCAAAGTCCAATATCTGCCAAAACACTGCATCGGTGTAGCGCAGATCGACGGAGAGGCGCTGCGTCGGCGTAAACGCGGTGGCGTTGGTCGTCATCGACGTAATCGCGACGGCTTCGGGCGTTTTCATCGGCCGCACGTAGGTGTTGATGAAGCTCGCGCTCACCGGCGAGTTGCTCCACCCGTTGCCGCCCTGATACCGCTGGCGCAGCATACTCACGAACAGCATCCGGTCCATCTGCCGCTCGGGCACCTGCGGCCCGCTGATGTGGTCGAAAAACGCCACCACCACGAGCAAAATCATCAGCGTAAACGAGATGCCGAACAAGCTGATGAAGGTGAAAAATTTGCGCCGCAGCAGGATGCGCCACGCGAGCGTAAGGTAGGAGCGAAGCATAACAGAATGAGGAATTAAGCGGCCATTGCCGGCGTGTGCAGCCGCCCAATGCGCCGTTGCAGCATCTGACGCGCCCGCGAAAGCTGCGACTTGCTGGTGCCCTCGGAAATGCCGAGCAGTTCGCCGATTTGCGGGTGCGTGAAGCCCTCCAAGGCGTAGAGGCTGAACACCGTGCGGTAGCCGACGGGCAGCCCCTCGAGCAGGCGCCAGAGGTCGGCGGCGGCGAGGTCGCTCTCGACGGTGGCGGCCGTGCCGAGGCGTTCGTGCAGGCCGTGGCCGTGGTCGGTTTCGGCGTCGAGCGAGACGAGGAGCGCGTTTTTCTTCCGCAGAAATTTCAGTGCCTCGTGGACCATCACCCGCCGAATCCAGCCCGCCAGCGCGCCGCGTCCTTCAAACTGCGGCAGGTACCGAAACACGTTCACGAACCCCTGCGCCAGCACGTCTTCGGCGGCGTCGTGGTCGCGGACGTAGCGCCGCACCACAGCCAGCATTTTCGGCGCAAACCGCTCGTAGAACTGCCGCTGCGCGCGCGGGTTGTGGGCAAGGCACCCGGCGAGGAGTTGGTCTTCGGAGAGAAGGGAGAGGGTGATCATTGGAAAGGGAAAAGGGGGAGGTGGGTGAGGTGCGAAGTGCGAGGTGCGAGGTGCGAGGTGCGAGGTGCGAGGTGCGAGTGCGAAGTGCGAGGTGTTGGGTGTTAGGTGTTAGGTGTTAGGTGTTAGGTGTTGGGTGTTAGGTGTTGGGTGTTGGGTGATAGGTATTGGGTGGTGGAGATCGGACGGTGAGTGCCAAGACAAGCCACAAATACCCAACACCCTTACTGCACCTGCTGCCCGTCGAAAAACCGGATCAGGCGTTCCGTTTTCCGGGCCATTTGTTCGTCGTGCGTCACCATCACGAGGGTGGTGCCTTCGTGGCGGTGCAGGTCGAGGAGCAGGTCCATAATCTCGTCGCCCATCACCGAGTCGAGGTTGCCGGTGGGTTCGTCGGCGAGGATGAGGGCGGGCGCGCCGGCCACGGCCCGCGCAATGGCCACGCGCTGCCGCTGCCCGCCCGAAAGCTGGCCGGGGAAGTGGCCGGTGCGCGCGCTGAGGCCCACGCGGTCGAGGGCGGCAAAGGCGCGGCGGCGGCGTTCGGCGCCGCTCACCCCGGCGCGGTAGAGCAAGGGCAACTCCACGTTGTCGAGCACCGAGAGGTCGGGGATGAGGTGGTAGCTCTGGAACACGAACCCAATCTGTTCGTTGCGGAGGCGCGCCAGCTCGCGGTCGGAATAGCTCTGCACGGGGCGCCCGCCGATTTCGACCGTGCCGGACGTCGGCTCGTCGAGCAGGCCCATAATGCTGAGCAGCGTCGATTTGCCGCACCCGCTCGGCCCCATAATGCTCACGAACTCGCCGCGCCCCACCGTCAGGTCGACGCCCGTGAGCGCCACCGTCTCGATGGTTTTGGTCTGATACACTTTCTCGATGTCGGTGAGCCGAATCATCGGGACGGCGCTGGCAGAGGCGGCAGCAAGCGGCGCGGCGGTGGGATGCGGGGCAGTAAGCATACGGGCAACGGAAAAGGGCGAGTGGGAAAACCGCCTAGAGTGTCCGGTTTCGCGGCAGAGAGCAGCCGGATGTAGAGGCAGTCGCCGATGACCGTGCCAGATGTATAACTACTTGGTTGTCAAAGGAAATTTTATTTTGCTCCGCTTTAGCCACGCGCAAAAGCGTTCGCTTTCGGACACTCTGTTCGGAATCGGCGGTCGAGGCACGTAGCGCGGCGCTACAACACAACCGCCCCGGCCGGCCGAAGCCAACCGGGGCGGGTGCGATGGAAGATGATGCGCCGCGCGCCTACATCCGCTGACCGGTGGCGTTGCCGTCGGTCGAGTCGTTGTCGCGCGAGTTTTGTTGGGGGCCGCTCATCGAGCCCGCGCCGCGCATTCCGCTGTGGCCCGACTCGCTTTCGCGCGCCGTACCCGAGCCGCTGCTCGTCGAGCCGGAGGCCGAGGCGCGGGTGCTGCCCTGGTCGCGGTCGTTGGTGCGGCCTTCGGTGCTGGTGCTACCCGATGACGACGACGACGACGACGACATCCCCGACCCGCCCGACGCCCGGCCCGAGCTGTCGGTCGTGCCCCGGCCGCCGCCTTCGCCGTTCAGCTCATCCACGAGGCCCGACCGGCCGCCGCCCATCGAAGCGCCCGAGGCGCCTTTGCCGCTCGATTCGCCCTCGCGGCGCCCCTGCGTGGACGAGCCGCCGGCGCTCGCCGGGTCGGCCGAGCCGCCCATCGAGCCGGAGCCGCCTCGCCCGCTGGTTTGGGCGCCCGACGAATTGCTCATTCCGCCGCCGCCCGACATCGCGCCGCTGCCGGTTCGGCTGCTGTCGCTCATCGAGCCGCTACGCGATCCGTTGGCGTTCATATCCGAGTCATCATCCGACCCCATCGACGAGGTGCTGCCCATTCGGGAAGAGGAAGACGACGATGACGCCGACGACGCGCCGCCGCGCATATTCTCCGAGCCGCCGTAGCCCGCGCCCGAGCCGGTAGCACCGCTGCTCTGGGCGCCGCCTTGCTGGCCGCCCTGGTTCATCGGCTGATTCTGGCGTTGGTTATCGCTCTGGTTCTGCTCCTGCCCGGAGCGTGACGACGACGACTGATTCTGGTCGTTTTGCTGGTTGTTCTGCTGGGTTGCCATTGAGTTTTTTGGACTGGGGTGAAAAAATGAAAGGAAAAACCAGTAGCAGGAGCGCACAGAAAGAGGGGCACGGACGCCAGGCGGCGCCCGCGAAAACGAAGCAGCCTCCACGGGCCACAACGGGCGCCGGGAGGCTGAATGTCGGCTGATTCGGTTACTTACCGCCGCCCGACTCGGAGCCGGAGCGGTTCGCGCCCTTCGACGAAGCGGCGTTGGGCTGGGTTTCGACCCGGTGCTCGCCGCCGGGCTTCCGCATATCGGCGCGGTCGTCGTCGTCGCCGTGGCGGTGGTCGGTGTGGTTGCCCTGACGGGCGCGGGGGGCGCCGCCGTCGTGCGCACGCTCAGCGGGGCGTTGGTTGCGGGCTTGGTCGCGCTGGTTGTCGGCGTCGTGGTCGCGCGTGGCGGCCGGGACTTTACTGGTTGCCATTGGAAGTGTGAGGATAGTAAGAGGGATGGGGTAATTGCTACGGGCTGGCCGGGCGCGGGTTGGAGATGGGGGGAGTTTTTTTGAGGTGTGAAGGGCGATGAGGTGCGTGGGAAGAACCGAATTGGGGTGCTGGACGGAGGGTGGCCCAGCCGCCGTGGCCCAGCCGCCGAGGCCCGTATGGCGCCCGCCCCGCCGTGGCCCAGGGTAGCACTCCGTTCGGGATAGCAACCCTGGGCTGTGGAACAGAACCCTTTCAGGGTTCACCCAACCACACTAAGCGGTCAGCCACAAGTTTTGCGGTTTTCGATTGATTGCCAGTGCCTCAAAATCAACTTGTTAGCTTGCAGCTTGCAGCTTGAAACTTGTGGCTAGCTGCTTAAGCGGTTGGCCTGAAGTTATCGGGCATTGGCTTGAGAGCAAGTACTTATAATTGAACGACTTTGCTTGTAGCTTGCCGCTTGTAACTTATGGCTACCCGCTTAGTCACATTTGTTCGGCTACCCCAAGGGGATTGTATATCGAAGCCCATAGTGGCTATCCCGAAGGGATTGCTGCCCTGGGCACGGCGGTTGGGCTACGCAGCAACGGCGTTGCTACTCCGGGCTACACGCCGGGTGCTCCATAGTGGTCGCCCCACCTCACTCCAGCCATCACCACCCGCTCACTCCACCACCAGCCGCCTCGCACCTCGCCCATCCTCTCCAACTCGCACTGCGTACACGCCGGGCCGCAGCACCGGCAGCGTAATTTCACCTCTCCCCTCTCCTTCCCACACCAGCCGTCCCAGCACGTCGAACACCCACACGGCGGTGCCGCCGTCGGGCAGACGCACCCGCACCGTACGCCCTACGCCAACTGGATTGGGCCACACGGCTATTCCATCGGTCGTTAACTCTTCTCTTCGACTCAACAGTTGCCCCGGTCGCCAGCGGGCCAGCCCGCCCGAGCGCAGCCCCAGCCACAGCTCGCCGGTGGCGCCCGCAGCGATTGCGCGCACCGTGCTATCGGGCAGGCCCGCAGCCGAGCGGTACGCGAACGTGGTGAAGCCCGCCGCGCCCCACCCCACCAAGCCGTGCTCCGCCGACCCCAGCCACCGCTGCCCGAGCGAGTCGTACGCCACGGCCAGCACCGTAGCGGCCGGGTTGGCCGACGTCAGCGGGCCGTACGCGGCCCACGTGCTATCGGTGAGGTAGCGCACCAGCCCCGCCGCCGCTGTGCCCAGCAGCGGGCGCCGCGCCGAGTCGAGCACGAGGCTCAGCACGGTATTGTCGGGCAGGCGGTCGGCGCGGAGGGAGTAAGGCCGCAGCGCGCCGCGCCGCAGCCGCGCCAGTCCGCCATTCACAGTGCCGATCCAGAGGGTCGAGTCCACGGCGTCGCGCGCCAGGGCGGCCACGTTGCCCGACGGCAGCGCCGAGTTGAACGGCGTGAGCACCTGCCACGCGCCGCCCGCGCTCCGGTGCGCCAGTCCGCCGGCGGTGCCTACCCACACGCCGCCGTCAGGCTCGGGGGCGAGGCTCCGCACGTCGTCGAGCGGCAGCGGCGAGGTGGCGGCCGACCAGCGTTGCCACGCGCCGGTGGCCACGTCGAGCCGCGCCAGGCCACCCCGAAACGTGCCCACCCACACGGCCGTGCCCGAGGCATCGGCCAGGGCCACGGCCCGGATATCGTCGGCGGGCAGGCCGGTCGGTGAGGCGTGATAGACCGTCCAGACGGGCGCGCCGCCCGCCCCGAGGTCGAGGCGGGCCAGCCCGAAGTCGGTCCCGACCCACAGCCGGGCGCGCGGCGCGTCGTAGCACAAGGCCGTAACCGAGTTGTCGGGCAGCGGCGAAGTGGTGGTGGTGTACACCGTAGCAGGCGGCGCGGGTTGGGCAAGCGCAGCTCGCGGCAGCAAAGACGCCAACCCCAGCACCCACAACACCAACGCCCGGCACCGATGCGAAGCATCGACGCCGGGCGTCTGACTGTTACTGGAAGTGGCTGTCGGGAAACGATTTTGCTGAATCATTTTGCGCCGCACCCTAATCGGGAGCCGGAAAAACAATCCCACAATCTCCCCATCAATCTCTTCACAATCTCCATTCTTAGTCAACAACTACGCGCCGCGTGAGGCGCCGCTGGCCCACGGTCATTTTCAGCACGTACGGCCCGGTGGACAGCCCGGCTACGGGCACGTCGGCGCTCAGCGTCGTGGCGGCGGCCAGCGACCGGCGCACCACCACTCGCCCGAGCATATCGACCAGCTCCAGTTGCCCGGCGGCGGCTTCGGCTTGCGTCAACTCTACCCGGAAACGGTCGTGGGCGGGGTTCGGCGCAATCAGCAGACCATCGGCGGCGCTTGCGTCGTCGGCCAGTCCGACGGGTTGCGTCACGGCCACGCTCACGGTGGACATCGTGGGGCAGCCGAGCGCGTTGGTGTAGGTGTAGGTAAGCGTGTACGGCCCACCGATGCCCGCCACACTCGGGAAGAACGACCCACTCATCACACCGGGGCCGCTGAACGTGCCGCCCGCCGGGGTGCCCACCAGCGCCACCGGCGTGGCGTTGAGCGGGTAGCCCGGCGCGAGCGGCGCAATGGCCACCGGCGTGGTACTCACCACGGCTTCCACGGCCACGGGGGCGGCAGCGCAATCGCTGAGGGTGGTTTCCACCTTCCAGTCGTAGAAGAAGTAGTAGAAGTCCTCCGGGTTCTGGTTGGCCGTCGAGCTGGTGATGCTCACCACGCCCGGCAGCGTGTAGGGGTACTGTACGCCGGTGTTGTTGCGGTAGAGATCGATGGTGCTGGTGCCGGTCTGCACCACCATCAGGCGCCAGCCGCGCCCGACCGCCACGGGCAGATTGAGCGATACGCGCTGGGCGCCCGCCACGAGTTGCACCGTGCGCGTGGCCACGGAGAGGCCGTAATCGTTCCGCAACTCCACCACGCGCGTACCCGGCGAGTTGGCGTACATCAGGCACGAGGTCAGCGTAAACGGCACGTCGGCGTTGAAAATCAGCCCCTGGCTGCTGTTGAGGTAGTTACCGCCGCCCAACAGCCGCGAGGCCGGCCCGGCGTGGGCCGTATCGACGACGAGGTTGGTGTTGCGGACGTAGTAGGTGGTGGACGTCAGCAGCGCCGGCGTGGTGAAGGTGCTGCCCGTGCCCACCACGGTGTTGCTGGCGTCGAGCCACTGGAGCGTGGCGGTGCCGGTGGCGGTCAGCACGGCCGAACCACCCACACATACTGTATCGCCGACGGCCGCCGACGGCGGCGGCGCGGCGGGCGGCGCCATCGTGAGCGTGACGGGAGCGGCCGTGTTGTAGCCGCAGTACGAATCTACGGTCACGGTGTAGGTGCCGGCCGTGGTGGCCGAAATGGTGCGCGTGGTATCGCCGGTGCTCCAGAGGTAGCGCCAGCCCGGCGAGGCCGTGAGCTGCACCGCGCCGCCGGGGCAAATGGCGCGGTTGCCACTCACGGTGATGTGCGCCGCGCCGGTGCCCGCCGGCGACTGGCGTTGCAGCGTATAGGGCACGGCCGTGTAATTGTTGGTTTCGTCTTCTTCGAGGAAGAAGTTCTGCGGGTCCACCTCGATCACGATCCAGTATTCGCCGTTGCAGACTCCCTCGGGGACGTTGATCCACATTCCGTCGAGGTTTTTGGAGTACACATCGGTGTAGCCTGCCGAGATGCCCTGCTCCACGGGCGAGCAGTTGTACTGGCCGCCGCCGAGGCCGTAGTTGCGGAAATCGGTGGTGAGGTTGAGCGCGTTGCCCTGCATATACACCGTGTTGGAGTCGCGGCAGTGGCCGCGTGCGTTGCGGTCGGTGCAGGAATAGTAGTCCATCAGGCAGAAGCCCACTTTGGCGCCCGTGCCCACGATGGGCCACCGGCGTGGGTCGGTCTGGCTCGAATCGCGCAGGCGGAGCGTGAACACGGCCCAGTCGTCCACGTGGTTGTGGCCGTGGGTGGGGTGGTAGGTCATCGCCCCGGCGAACCGGTCGTGGTAGGTCATCTGCCCGCCGTTCTTGTGATAGACGCGCTGATGAAGCAGCTGGCGCGGCACCGCCCCGCCGGGGCACGGCGGCGGGGTGCCGTTGGTGTACTGAAACGTATCGACGCCGCACACGAACCAGTTGGTGCCGCGCACCGTGAACGACCCGTAGCCGACGTTCGGCGTCGAGCCGGAGATTTTGAGACGGCCGTTGTCCACGCCATTACCGGTCTGCGAAAACTCTTCCGGTCCGCCGAGGTAACTCACGACACCATCCCACGAAATGGTAATGTCGGGGAGCAGGTCGCAATCCTGGGAGCCGTCGCGACAGCCGCACCCGGCGGCGTTGGTGGTGGTGCAAGGTTGGGCGATAGCCCCGAAGGCCGCCAGCAGCAGGCCGCCCAGCAGTAAGAGGTGCTTCATCCGGTTGAAAACGAAAGGAGGGATGATTGGTGGAAAGGTTCGGAAAGATACGTCCTTTTTCGATTAGAATCTCAACGCCTTGCGCAACCGATTGCAAAAATGACAATGGACGGCCACGGTGGCACGGCGAGCGGTACGGCGAGCGGCGGCAGCACAAAGGTTGGGCGGCGCCCGACCTTTGTGCTGCCAATGCTACCTCCTGCTACCGCTCCCGTCTCGCTTCCTGCTGCGCCGCTGACGTGGCGCCACCACTTCCTCGGCAACGCTCGGGTGGCGTATCCGGTGGTGATTTCGCAGCTCGGACACATCGCCGTCACCGTCGCCGATTCCATCGTCGTGGGGCGGCTCGGCGAGTTGCCGCTGGCGGGCGTGGCGCTGGCCACGAGCGTGTTCGTGGTGGTGATGGTGGCGGGTTTGGGCATCTCGATGGGCCTCACGCCGTTGGTGGCGGCGGCGGCGGCGCGCAACCGCACCAACCGGCTGGCGCTGCTGCTCGGCTCGGGGCTGGCCGTGTGCGCGGCGGCGGGCGTGGTGCTGGCCGCGCTGGGCTGGGCCGCCACGTGGGTGCTGCCGCACTTGGGCGAGCCACCGGCCGTAGTGGCGTTGGCCGCGCCGTTTTTGCGGGTGCTCTCGCTCTCGATGGTGCCGCTGATGCTGTTTCAGGCGCTCCGCCAATACGCCGAAGGAATGGCCCTCACGCGGCAGGCGATGCTTATTTCGCTCGGCGCCAACCTGCTCAACATCGCCCTCAACTACGTGCTGGTGTTCGGCTGGCTCGGCGGCCCGGCCCTCGGGATGATCGGCTCGGCCTATGCCACGCTGCTGGCGCGCGGGCTGATGCTCGGGGCGATGGCCGCGTGGTTTTGGCGGGCGGCGCGATTCGCGCCGGTGCGGGCGCGGCTGGCGGCCCGCGCCAAGTACGCCCGCCGGATGCTGGGCCTGGGCCTGCCCATCGCGGGGCAGATGCTCCTCGAGACGGGCGCGTTCGTGTTTTCGGCGCTAATGATGGGCTGGCTCGGCGCCACGGCGCTGGCGGCGCACCAGATCGCCATCAACGTGGCGAGTGTGACGTATATGGCCGCCTCGGGCATCGGGGCGGCGGCCACGGTGCGGGTGGGCCAACTCGCGGGCGGCGGCCTGCGCGCCGAGGGGCGGCGGGCGGCCATCGCGGCGCTGTGGCTCGCCTTCGGCTTTATGCTGCTGATGGGGCTGGGGCTGATTCTGAGCCGCCACGGCCTGCCGTGGCTTTACCAACCCAAGCCCGCCGAAGGCGGCGCGGCGCGGCTGCTGGCCGCCGAGTTGCTGATCATCGCGGCGCTGTTTCAGGTGTCGGATGGGGTGCAGGTGGCCGCGCTGGGCGCCCTGCGCGGTGTGGAAGACGTGCGCGTACCGGGCCTGATTTCGTTCGTGGCCTACTGGGTCGTCGCGCTGCCGCTGGGCTACTGGCTGGCGTTTCGGGCGGGGCTGGGGCCGATGGGCCTCTGGGCGGGCCTGTGCCTGGGCCTGACGGTATCGGCCGTGGCGCTGTCGTGGCGGGTGGTCAGGCGGATGTAATCCACAGTTACGGCGTGGCAAAGCTTCATTTGGGCCTGTTTGCAGCGGTGGTACGCAACCCTCGGCCACAGCCGCCGCTCCTAGCTTTGGGCCACGGCAGCGGTGCGGGCTACCCCGGACGTCGCTATCCCCCCGCGTCGGGGTAGCCGAAAACCGCGTTGCCGGCAGAGTTGGACCGCGAACCTCCGGTTCGCGCGCGGTTGGGCGCCACTGAATGGGTGGTGGGGTGTGCCGGGTGGACCCGCCTTGCCCAACCGCCTTGCCCACCCGCGAGCGAACCGGAGGTTCGCGGTCCATTCCAGCTACCGTAAACAGCTTCTTAAGCGGTCGAAAGTTTTGCAGTTTTCGATACCCTGAAAACATCTGCAATTCAGAAAGTTAGCTTGCAGCTTACAGCTTGTAACTTGTGGCTACCCGCTTAATCTGCGTTCATCCGCGTAGCCAGGCACCACGACGGAACGCGGATGAACGCGGATGAACGCGGATGTGCCAACGCGGCTTCAAGCAGTCGCGCGCAAGGCAACGGCTCGTGAATTTATCCAAACCCGCCGACCGAAATCAACCTTCCACCCCACCATTTCAATGTCGCTCCGCTACAAATTCGTTGTTGCCGTCACACTGCTGCACGGAGTGTTCATAGCGGTGGCATTTACGCTGCGCACTACCAACCCCGTGCTGTTCGTGGTGAGCGAAGGGGTGCTGCTACTGAGCGCGATTCTGACGTACCACCTGTACCGGGGCTTCGTGCGGCCGTTTCAGCTCATCGCGGCGGGCACCGAGGCGATTGAGGCGCAGGACTTCGCGCTCAAATTCGTGCCCGTCGGGCAGCGTGAGATGTACCAGCTCATCGGCGTGTACAACACGATGATCGACCGCTTGCGGCAGGAGCGGGTGCAGCAGCACGAAAAGAGCTTCTTGCAGCAGCAGCTCGTCGATGCCTCGCCGGCGGGCATTCTGCTGCTCGATTTCGATGGCCGCATCGCCGAGGCCAATCCCGCCGCCGCCTCGGTGCTGGCGTTGCCGGCCTCGGCGCTCCTCGGCCTGCACCCCGCCGAGCTGCCCGGCGAGTGGGGCGCCGCCCTCGGCGCCCTCAGCCCCGGCGAGCCGACAACCGTGCGCCTTTCAGGCGTACAGGTGTACCGCGCCCACCGCGCGGGGTTCGTGGACCGGGGGTTTTCGCGCGCCTTCATCGTGCTCGAAGAATTGACGCGCGACCTCATCCGGCAGGAGAAGTACGCTTACGAGAAGCTGATTCGGATGATGAGTCACGAAATCAACAACTCGATCGGCGCCGTCAACTCGTTGCTGCAGAGCTTTCACTATTTCGCTCCGCACCTGCCCCCAACCGACCGCCCCGACTTCACCGACGCCCTCGACGTGGCGCACACGCGCAATACGCACCTGGTCAACTTCATCGGCACGTTTGCCACGCTGGTGCGCCTGCCGCCGCCCGAGCGCCGACCCGTGGATGTCCACGAACTGCTGCGCGCCACCGCCCGCCTGCTGAGCGTACCGAGCCAACACGCCCACGTGCGCTGGGAGTGGGATGTAGTGCCCGGCGCGTTGTGGCTGTCGGTCGATGCCGTGCAGCTCGAGCAGGCGCTGCTCAACATCGCCAAAAACGCGCTGGAGGCCATCAAGGCGCGCGCGGGCGAGCAGCCGGGGGCCGCGCCGGGCGGCACTATCACGGTGCGAACCAGCGGCGGGCGCCGTCCCGAGATTCGTATCGAGAACGACGGTGTACCCATTCCGGCGGCGGTTCGGCAACGGCTCTTCACGCCGTTCTTCTCGACCAAGCGCGATGGGCAGGGCATCGGCCTCACGCTCGTGCGCGACATCCTGCTGGCGCACGAACTGTGTTTTCAGTTGGAAACCGGACCCGACGGCACCACGGCGTTCACGATCTGGACGGAAGCGGAACGCACCTAGCGCGCATCAGCGCCTACAACCACCGACCGGACACTTCGTCCGAAACCGGACGCTTTTTGCGCGCTGCGTCGCCACGCGCCATCATTCAACCAGCATACAATCAACATTTTACACATTAGGCACATTTCTAGGCTACCGGACTGGGCAATCCTTCCGAAGTAGCCAACAATGGACAGAACACTCCCTTCCCACGCCCAGCGACGCAACGCCCGGCGCCCGTGGCTCATCGGCGGCGCCGTGCTGGCCGCGCTCGTGGCGGGCCTCGTGGCGGTTAGGAGCGTGTTGCAGCCGCGCGTGGCGGCCGGCCAGCTCCTGACGGCCGTGGTGGAAGTCGGCGACGTGGAAGCCACCCTGAGCGCGGGCGGCACGGTGGTGCCCGCGCGCGAGGCCAGCATCGCGGCGCCCATCGCGAGCACCATCCGGCGGGTGGTGCGGCAGGTCGGCGACGAGGTGCGCGCCCACGAGCCGATTCTGGAGCTCGACACCGAGCAGGCCGCCACCGCCCTCGGCAAGCTGCGCGACGAGCAGGCCCGCCACCACAACCGCACCGCCCAGCTCACCCTCACGCTCGAGCGCGCCATCAACGACCTGCGCGCCCAGCAGGCCGCCCAGCAGGCGCGCGTCGGCGCGCTGCAAGCCGCCCTGCGCGACGAGCAGTATTTGCTCAACATCGGCGGCACCACCGCCGAAAACGTGCGCCAGGCCGAGCTGAACCTCCGCGTGGCCGACCTCGAGTTGCGCCGCCTGCGCGACCAAACCCGCACCCAGCACCGCGCCGCTGCCGCCGACCAGCGCGAGGTAGGCTTTCAGCTCGCCGCCCAAACGCGCGACATCGTGGAGCACGAGCGCCGGCTCCGCCAGGCCACCATCAGCGCCGACGCGCCGGGCGTACTTACGTGGGTCAACGACCAGCTCGGCGCCACCGTGGCGCAGGGCGCCGAGCTGGCCCGCGTGGCTGACCTGAGCGCCTTCCGCATCCGCGCCACCATCGCCGATTCCTACGCCGACGCCCTCCACCCCGGCGCCCCCGTCATCGTGCGCCTCGGCACCAGCGGGCCGGAGCTGCGCGGGCGCGTGAGCACCGTGAACCCGGCCGTGGAAAAGGGCGCCGTGACGTTCTACGCCACCCTCGATGACCCGCGCCACGCCGCCCTCCGGCCCCAGCTCCGGGTCGATGTGTTCGTGGTGACGAGCCGGCAGGTGCGGACGCCGCGCGTCAGGAACGGCCCGTTTTACCAGGGCGCGCGCGAGCAACCGGTGTACGTGGTGCGCCCCGACGGCCGCGCCGAGCGCCGCACGGCGCGCTTCGGCGAATCCAATTTCGATTGGGTGCAAATCACCGGCGGCCTGCGGCCGGGCGAGCGGGTGGTGGTGTCGGAAACGAAGAGTTTTACTGATGCGCCGGAGCTGCTGATTACTGACTAACACCACTTATCAAGCACTCCTCGAAATCTGCCGGTAATCAAAAAACTCCCTTCCCCGGCTGGGGATTGGGGTAGGGGCCCTGGAAAAGGGGCTGGGGCTGGGGCGACCACGGCGGCTGGGCAACAGCGAGTGCTAGTAACCCAAAAGCTCCCCTCCCCGGATGGGGAGGGGCTGGGGCGACCACGGCGGTTGGGCCATCGTGGTTCAGCCGCGTTGCATAGCCACGTTGCCCAACCGCCGTATCGCCCCACCCCGCCCCTGCGGGGCACCCCTCCCCATCCGGGGAGGGGAGTTCGCATCTGAGGCACTCATCAACCATCAATGAAAAAATCTTTTCTCCTCCTGCTGCTCTCCTTCGCGCCCACGGCCACGCTCGCCCAGCCCCCGCTGACGTTGGCCGCCGTCATCGAGGCGGCGCAACGGCACTCGGTGAGCGCCCAGCAGGCCACTACGGCGCGCGAGACGGCCGCCCTGAGCTGGCGCCGCACCCGCGCCGATTTTCGGCCACAGGTGAGCGTGGTCGGCACCTTGCCCGATTTCAGCCGCGCCATCACGCCGGTGGTGCAGCCCGACGGCACCACCGATTTTCGGGCCGTGCGGCTCAACAACTCGTCGCTACAGCTCGCCGCGACGCAAAACCTCGGCTTCACGGGCGGCCAGTTCACGGTGGCGACCGGCGTACAGCGCTTCGACGATTTCAACGGCGGCAAACGTCTCTACAACGCGCAGCCGCTGGCCGTGGGCCTTACGCAGCCGCTACGCGGGTTCAACGTGTTGGCTTGGGCACGGCGCACCGAGCCGTTGCGCTACGAGGAGGCAGTTCGGCAGCTTCCGC
>ERZ1066121.1379-NODE-1379-length-17980-cov-6.960000_pt1 | contig 17980 bp, 19 predicted proteins | sample MGYA00382768_ERZ1066121 | MGnify/ENA primary metagenome ERZ1066121 (study PRJEB33369, sample SAMEA5778351) | biofilm metagenome | biome: Industrial cooling water; feature: Water cooling tower basin; material: Biofilm | place: United Arab Emirates | collected... | reverse complement strand
GTCTTCCAGTTCCGCCCGTTGCGCCGCACGTCGGTCCAGCGCCGCCTCGGCGGCATCGGCCTCGCGCCGCGCCGCGCGCGCCTGTCCCTCGGCCTGGGCGAGCGCCTGGCGGCCCGCCTCGATCGCCGTGCGCGCCGCACCAAGGCGGAGGGAGGCCTCGCGCGCGCCAGCCTCCGCCTCGCTAACCGCCGCTCGCGCATCGGGCAGGGCCGAGCTGAGGGCATCAAGGCGATTGGCGCGCACGAGCCGCTCCGCTGCCGCGGCACCCGTGTTCGTCGCGCGGAAGCCGTCCCAACGCCGCATCGCGCCGTCTCGGGTGACGAGCTGCTGACCGGGGGCGAGCGCGCGGCCGTCCTCCTCCGCCACCGCGATCTGCGCGAGCCGGCGCGCGAGGACGGCGGGCGCGGCCGTGTGTGCAGCGAGCGAGTCGGGCAGCGCCGCTTCTGCCGCAGGAGCTGCTTCCCACGAGGCGAGCGCAGTCTCGAGCTCGTCTCCGAACGCGGCGGCCAAGGCGCGCTCATAGCCGGGCGCCGCGCGGACATGGTCGATCAGTCTGTCGCCGCGTACGCGCTCCAGCGCCTTCGCAAGTGCGGCGGCCTCGCTCTCGAGCCCCGCCAGCGCGGCTCTCGCGCCCGAGAGCGTCGCCTCTGCCGCCTCGCGCGCCGCCGAGGCATCACCACGCTCCGCCTCCGCATGCTCAATCCGGCTGGCTGCTTCCTGCGCCGCCGCCTCCGCGCCGCTCAGCCGCCGCAACGCCGTGTCGCGAATGTCCGCAAATTCAGTGTCTGGGCCGAGCCGCATCAGCGTGTCCGCGATCCGCGCATATTCGGCGTCCGCCCGGTCCGCCCGCGCCTGCGCGGCAGCCACGGCCGAGCGCGCGATCTGCGCGTCGGCTTGTTCGCGGGCCTGCGCCGACAGTGCCTGCGCAAGCGCCACCTCCGCGTCGCGCGCGTCGCGCTCAACCGCGGCAACCGCCGCCGCCCGGGCGGGACGTTCGGCTTCCACTCGCGCAATGCTGCTCGCGAGCGCCTCTGCCTCGGCCGCAAGCCGCGCGAGCGCGTCCGCCGCATCATGGGCAAGCGCGCCCTCTCGCGCCCGGTCGCTCTCGAGCCGCGCCCCCGTGTCGCGCAGGTCAACCGTCCGCTGCTCGGCCGTGCGGAGCTCGGTCTCGAGTGCTGCGCGCTTATGCCCTTCCGCGGCCGCGCGCTCACGTGCCGCCTGCGCCTGCGCCCGCGCATCGGCCAGCTTGCGGCTCGCGTCGGTGCTCCAGGCAGCTGCGGCACGCTGCGCCTCGCTCAGCCGGGCCACGTCGGCCTCGGCCGTCTCTGCCTCCACCCGTGCCGCCTGCGCCGTCGCGGCCGCTTCGCGCCAACGGGCGAACAAGGCGCGCGCTTCGGCGGTGCGGATCTCGGACGAGAGTGCGCGATAGCGTTCGGCCGCGCGCGCCTGGCGGCGGAGAGCGCCGCTGCGTGCCTCCATGTCGCCGATCAGCTCGCCCAGCCGAGTAAGATTCGCCTCGGTTGCGCGCAGCTTCTGCTCGGCATCCCTGCGGCGCGCATGAAGCCCGGCAATGCCCGCCGCTTCCTCCAGCATGGCGCGCCGCTCTGCGGGCCTTGCCGCGATGATCGCGCCGATCCGGCCCTGGCTGACCAGGGCGGGCGAGTGCGCACCCGTGGCGGCGTCGGCGAACATCAGCGCCACGTCGCGCGCGCGGACATCGCGGCCGTTCAGGCGATAGGCGGAGCCCGCCCCGCGCTCGATCCGCCGCACCACCTCGATCTCGCCGCCATCATTGTCGGCCGCCTCGGTCAGCAGCTGCACCTCGGCGAAGTCGCGCGGCGGGCGGCTTGCGGTGCCCGCAAAGATGACGTCGTCCATGCCGCCGCCGCGCAGCGACCTGGCCGAGCCCTCGCCCATTACCCACCGAAGCGCCTCGAGCAGGTTCGACTTGCCGCAGCCGTTCGGCCCGACGACCCCGGTTAGCCCCGGCTCGATGCGGAGCTCGGTGGGATCGACGAAGCTCTTGAACCCCGTCAGCTTCAGCCGCTTGACGCGCATGCGAGCAGACTAGTGCGCGCAGCATCTAGGGGAAGCGCCACGCCCCGTTTCTCCCCAGAAACGAGTCGAGCGGTTCCTCAGGCGAGTCCGGCCGTTACGCTCCGGCGTTCTTGAGCTGCGGTTCGAGCTGCGCCCAGGTGCCTGCGTTCTGGAGAAGCGTTCCGTTCAGGAAGAAGGCGGGGGTGCCCGGAATGCCTTTGTCGTTCGCCGCCTTCTGCATCGCGACCAGCCGGTCGAGCGCGGCCTTGTCGGCGAAGCACTGGTCGAGCGCGGCCTGGGTTACGCCGCGCTGCTTGGCGAACTGGTCGATGCCGAGCATCCCCGCGAGCGCCTTGAACTGGTCGGCAGGCGGCGCGCTCTGCAGCCGCTGCAGCTCGGCGGGCGGCAGCTTCTGCGCCTTGTCGAGGATCTGCGGCTGTTGGGCGAGCGCTTGCTCGGTCATCGCGAAATAGGCCGAGGGGCTCGCGCAGCGGGTGACCAGAGTCGCCGTCACGTCGATCGGGTCGCGCACATAGTTGCGCACCTCCAGGCTCACCGTGCCCTTGCGGACATAATCCTGCAGCTTGGGATAGCCGCTCTCGGCAAACTCGGCGCAGTGCGGGCAGGTGAGCGAGAGGTACTCGACCAGCTTCACCGGGGCGTTGGGATTGCCCATAACGAAGCCACCCTCGGCCGAGGCGGCGACTACCTGGGTCCAGTCCTGGCCGGCGGGCGCGCTCGCGGCGGCGGCGGTCCCGCCGTTCGGGGCGGCGGCATTGTCGGCCGCGCCGTTGCAGGCCGCGAGCGCGAAGGCACCGAGCAGCGGCAGGTAAGCCTTGGTCGTCACGTCAGGTCTCCGTCGTTTAGCTACCGAGCCGCGGCGCGAGTGCCGCCCAGCTCGTCACATTGTCCTGGCCCGCCCCGTTCACGAGGAAATAGGGCGTGCCCGGAATCTTGCGCTTGGCCCAGGCCTCGTCCGTCATGGCGAGCACCCGCGCTTCGGCCGCCTTGTCGGCAAAGCAGGCGGCGGCCTGGGCGGGTGAGAGCCCCACGAGCCCGGGCAGGCCCGCCGCGGTGGCCAGCATCCTCACCCGCTCACGCCCCGGCGCTTTCGTCAGCGCCGCCTCGTTCGCCTGGGCATAGCGCGCGCCGCGCTCATACCATTCGGCCTGCGCCGAGAAAACGCGCTCATGCGCCGCGAAGAAGCGGGCCGGGCCTGCGCAGCGCACCAGCAGCGTCGCGCCCAGATCGAGCGGGTCGCGCACCGCGTGCCGCACCTCGACCGCCGTGGACCCGCTTGCGACCCGCGCCTTGAGCGGCTGGCTCGACTCACCGGTGAAGGCCGCGCAATGATTGCAGGTGTAGCTGACATATTCGACAAGCCGCGTCCTGGCCGCCGGATTGCCGAGCACGAAGGCGCCGGCAGTGGTCTGCGTGACGCGGCGCGTCCAGTCCGTGGCGGGCTGAGCCGCACCGAGCATGACGGGGGCCGCCAGCAGCGCGGCCCAGGCAACCGGTCTCACGCCTTCACTCTCCCGAGCACCGGAATGGAGGTCGTGGCCGAGATGCCGCGCGCGAGCGATTCGAGCACCGCGCGCAGCTCGGGATCGCCCACTGCGCGCAGCGACTCGCCCAGCTCGACCGGCACCGGCTCGGGTGCGGGCGCCGCGGCCCGAGCGGGGGCGCGAAGCACAGTCCCTTGCCGCATCACCACCCGGTCGATCGCCTGATAGCCGAAAAAGCGATTGACCCGCTCAACGATCTCGGGCGCGACATGCTGGAGCATGGGCGCGTGCGCGCCGACCACGGTCAGCGACAAGGTGCCGTTCGACTTCTTGCCCGCCGGGAAGCGGATCGATTCGGGCGCGGACACGCCCGCATAGCGCTGGCCGACGATCTCCGCCCAGCGGCTCACGATCGCGTGCTGGACGAAGCCGAACCTGCGAAAGGAGGCGCGGCCCGCCTGCGGCACCAGCTCCGCCACCGCGCGCGGACGCCCGCCGCGGGGAGTTTCGTCGTGCTTGGGAGCTTGCCGGCGCATCGCGACAGGTCATTGCCATACCCGCCTGCACGCGTCCATGGCTCGAAGGTGATCTCCGAGGGCCTCCTCGCCTGGTACGACGCCAATGCGCGCGCACTGCCGTGGCGCTCGCCCCCTGGCGCGCCGCCGCCCGAACCCTATCGAGTATGGCTGTCCGAGATCATGCTCCAGCAGACGACCGTGGCGGCGGTGAAGCCCTATTTCGCCCGCTTTCTCGCCCGCTGGTCCAATGTCGAGGCGCTCGCGGCGGCAGAGGATGCCGAGGTCATGCGCGCGTGGGCGGGCCTCGGCTATTATAGCCGCGCACGCAACCTGCTGGCCGCCGCGCGCCTGGTCGTTGCTGAGCATGGCGGCCGCTTTCCCGGCACCGCCGAAGCGTTGCGAACGCTCCCGGGCGTGGGCGATTATACGGCCGCCGCGATCGCCAGCATCGCGTTCGGCGAGCGCGCCACGGTTGTCGACGGCAATGTCGAACGGGTCGTCGCGCGGTTGTTCGCAGCGGACGACAGGAAGGCGGTGCGCAGCCATGCCGAGGCGCTCACCCCCGCCGACCGGCCGGGCGACCATGCCCAGGCGATGATGGACCTGGGCGCGACCATCTGCACGCCGCGACGCCCCGATTGTGCCGCCTGCCCGGTCGCGGCGGCGTGCCGCGCTCGCGCTGAGGACAGGGTCGACGCCTTTCCGGTCAAGCCGGCCAAGCCGGTCAAGCCGACACGGCGCGGCTACGCCTACTGGCTCGAGTGCAGCGGCGAGGTGCTGCTCGTCACGCGCCCGGCCAAGGGGCTGCTCGGCGGCATGCGCGCGCTCCCGGCAAGCGACTTCCAGGACGCACCCGACCTGCTCGCGGCTGCACCCGCACAGGCGGACTGGCGCCTGCTCGTGCCGCCGGTCGTCCATGTCTTCACCCATTTCGCGCTCGAGCTGCACGTCGCCGTCGCGCGGACGGACCGGCGATCCGCGGGTGGGCTGTGGTGGCCGGTCGACCGGCTTGCCGAGGCGGGGTTGCCGACCTTGTTTGACAAGGCCGCGCGGCGCGCCATGGAAAGCGGCATGCTGCTTCCCGACCTGCTCGACGCCGCGTGACGCCCGGCTTCACCGGCTCGCCGCTCGACCGCGCCGACGCGCTCCGCAACGACCCCGACGCGCTCGCCGCGGCCCGGTCGGACTGGCGTGCGCGGCTGCTGCGTCTCGACGGCATCGATCCGGTGCTGGGCGATAACGACCGGCTGAGCTGGGGGAGCCTCGCCGAGGCCGAACCGGACGCCGAGCTGCTGCTGCTTGGGCTGCTGGACGGCCGCCCGCACTTCGCGCAGCTGCGGCCGGACATGCCGGAGGGGGCGGCGCGCTCGCTCGCCATCTTCCGGATGCTCGACGTGCTGCCGGCGGAGGAAGCCTCCACCTACGCCGCCGCGCGCAGCCTGATCGACTGGCACCTGCGCCACCGCTTCTGCGCGCGCTGCGGGAGCGGCGACACCGCGCTCCACCGCGCCGGGTGGGGTCGCAAATGCGGCAGCTGCGGTGCCGAGCATTTCCCGCGCGTCGATCCGGTCGTGATCATGCTGGCGGAGCATGAAGGACGCGTGCTCGTCGGCCGCCAGCCGCGCTATCCGCCCCGCCGCTATTCGGCGCTCGCCGGGTTCGTCGAGCCGGGCGAGTCGATCGAGGAGGCGGTCGCGCGCGAACTGTGGGAGGAGGCGGGCCTGCGCGTGCACGGCGTCCGCTACGTCACCAGCCAGCCCTGGCCCTTCCCGTCCCAGCTGATGATGGCCTGCGTGGCCGAGGCGGACAGCGATGCCCTGACGCTCGACAGGACCGAGCTCGAGGACGCGTTCTGGATCGACCGGGCAGATGTGGACGCGGCGTTGGCCGAAGTCCCGCATGCCGCCTTCACCCCACCGCCGCCCTATGCCATCGCGCACACGCTGCTGCGCTGGTGGCTGGAACAGGGCTAACCCCGCGGCCGCGCCTGCGCATAAGTGCCGAGCAGTCGCAACCATTTCGCATGAAAGGCCAGTTCCGCCAGCGCGCGGTCGACGGGGGCGTCGCCCGGCGCGCCTTCGATGTCGGCGTAGAACTCGGTCGCGATGAAGCTCGCGCCGCGCTGATAGCTTTCCAGCTTGGTCATGTTGACGCCGTTGGTGGCGAACCCGCCCATCGCCTTGTAGAGAGCGGCGGGCACGTTGTTCACTGCGAACACGAAGGTGGTCATCACCGCGCCGCGCGCCGGGCGTGCCGGCTCGCGCGCCAGCACAAGAAAGCGGGTGACGTTGTCCCGATCGTCGGCGATCCGGTCCGCGAGCACGTCGAGCCCGTAGAGCTCGGCCGCGAAGGCAGGCGCGATGGCGGCCTGGGAGCGGTCGCCCATCTCCGCCACGGTCGCGACGGCTCCCGCCGTGTCGAAATGCTCCTCCGCCGCGATGCCGCGCGCGCGCAGCCAGCGCCGGCTCTGCCCGAGCGCCTGCGGATGGCTGAGCGCGCGCTTCACCTCCGCGTCCTTGAAGCCGATCAGCGCGGGAACGATGGGCAGGAAGTACTCGCCCACGATCGACAGGCCGGACTCGGGCAGCAGGAAGTGGATGTCGGCGACCCGGCCGTGGAGCGAATTCTCGACCGGGATCATCGCGTGCGCGGCCGTGCCGTCCTTCACCGCCTCCAGTGCTTCGTCGAAGATCGCGCAGGGGAGCGGCAGTCCGTTCGGAAAATAGTCGGACAGTGCGCGGTGCGAGTTGGCCCCCGGCGCGCCCTGGAAGGCGACGGTGCGCGCAGGGTCGGCGGCGGCGGCCTGGCGCATCGCGGCGACCAGCCGGCGCGCGGGTTCGGGGAAGCTTTCGTCCACGGGCGCGCGGTTAAGCAGTTTCCGCGGGTCTGCAAAGTGCGCGCGGCTTGCGGCGCGCGCGGCCTCTTTCTAAATGGGCCCGCAAAATCGGGGGCGTGGCCCTTCATCCGCTTCAGAGGGATATCAATGAACGACCGTAACAACACGATCGCCGGCTGGGTGCTGGGCGCGGGGATCGTGGCGCTCGGCGCGGGGATCGTGACGGGTGAGCTGTTCCATGCGGAGCGCCCCGAGAAGATGGGCTACCCGATCGAGGGGGTAGTCGAAGCGGAAGCGGGCGGTGCGGAAGCCGAACAACCGATCGAGGCCTTGCTGGCGACGGCCGATCCGGCGGCGGGCGAAAAGGTCTTCGCCAAGTGCGCCGCCTGTCATTCGATCACCAAGGGCGGCGCGAACGGCGTCGGCCCGAACCTCTGGGGCACCATGGGGCAGAAGCACGGCCATGTGCCGGGCTTCGCCTACTCGGCTGCGCTGACCGCGAAGCCTGGCGTTTGGGATTGGGCGAACATGAACGCGTGGCTGAAGAGCCCGCGTAAATATGCGGAAGGCACCAAGATGACCTTCGCGGGCCTGTCGAATGGCAAGGACCGGGCGGATGTGATCGCCTATCTCAACCAGCAGAGCGACAGTCCGCTTCCGCTCCCGACGGCGCCGGCGGCGGGCGAGCTGCCGGGCGACAATGGCGGTGTCGCCGGCAAGGCGGCCGATGTTGGCGCGGCACCCGCCGAAGCCCCGGCCACGGGTGCCGTCTCGATCGACCCGGCCGCCAAGGAGCAGTTCGAGAAGAAGAGCGACATGCCCGCGGTGGAGAAGAAGTAAGAGGCACGAGGGGTCGTCATCCCGGGCTTGAACCGGGATCCCGTTTCTTCTTTCGGCCTTGGGTAAGCGGGACCTCGGGGTCGAGCCCGGGGTGACGAGGTCCTGCGGACCTTGTCAGAACAGCCCCAGAAACGTCTTCCGCTGCTCGCGCTTCGCCTCGCGCGAGCGTTTCCCATCCTCGGACTTGGCGGTCGTGCCGCGGCCCACATCGTCGCGCTTTTCGCCGCCGGTGGTGCGCTGGGCGGCGGCGGTTGCGCCCGACAGGACGGGGCCGCACGCCGCGCTCTTGGCATCCCCCACATCGACGAAGGCGAGCACGCCCGCGAGCGGAGACGCCGCCACCGCAAGGCCCAGCCCGACCCCGCCGCGCGCGAGCAGCTGCGGGCTGATCACGTCGAGGCTGGGCTGCGCGAAATAGCCGCCGATCCCGACCGGCGACTGGCCGGAGAACAGGCTGAATCTCTTCCCATCGGCGCGGATGCGCAGGTCGAGCGCCTCGTTCCTGAAGCTGAAGCCGCCACGGCCCAGGATCACGTTCTTGCGCGTGTCGATCAGGATCGGATCGGCCGCCGCGATGCCGCCGCGCACGGTGAAGGCGATCAGGCCGCAGTTGATCCGCACCGGCTCCTTGAGCTCGCCCTCGAACATCTTCTGCACGAAGGTGCCGATGTCGATCTCAGACAGCTGCACGTTGCGCGCCCAAAGCGAGCCTTGCGGCATGATGATCGCGATCCGCCCGTCGGACGCGCCCAGCCACTTGCGTACGCTGTCCCCCGGACCGGCGAGCCGCACCCGCGCCTTGACCGTGCCGCTGGTCCCGTTCTCCTCGACGCCGAACCCCTTCAGCAGCCGTCCCATCGGCGTGGGGGACAGGCGCAGGTCCATGTCGGTGAAGACGCGCGGCCGGCGCGCATTGACGATCACATCCGCCGAAACATGGCCCCGATCGAGATCGAAGCTCAGCGGCGAGAAGGTCATCAGGCTGCGATCGAGATCGAGCGTGAGATCGATGTTCGAGATGGGCGGCAGCGCGGGCGCGCGGACCCGGCGCACCGTCCATTTCACGTCGGCGTCGAAGCGGCGGATCGCGTCGGAGCGCAGCGGCGCATCGGGGAGGATGCGCGGAACGCCGCCCACGCGCGTCACGACCGAGCCACCGCTCGCATCGAGCCGCTCGGGGCTGTAGCCGATGAACGGGCCCGCATCGATGATGTCGAGCGATTGCGTCGCCAGCGCCGCGTCCATGTGAATGCGGTTGTTGGGCATGCCGACGGTCAGACGTCCGGCCAGGTCGCTCGCGCCGAACCGGCCACGCAGACGGGTGAAACGCCATTCCTCCTCGCCGCGGGTCAGCACGGAGCGGAGCTGGAAGGCGCGGGTATCGGGCACGGCCACGCCCAGAAACTCGAACGCGTTGGCGAGGTTGTAGCCGCGCAGGCGGAAGTCGAGCGGCGCGCCTTCGAAGGCGAAAGCACCGGCCAGGTTGCCGCTCACGTCCATCACCGTCCGAAAGCCCTGCGCGCGCAGGCGGAAGCGGTTGCGCCCGCCCGCCACGGTCTGGTTTGGCGATTCGAGGCTGCCGGCCAGGGTGAATGGCCGCGCACGCAGCGTGCCGTCGCCGCGGAAGCCGATCTCGTCGGGCAACCGGCTGTCGCGCGCGCGCGCCGTATCGATCCCGACATTCGCGAACAGCTGCAGACGCGGATCGGTGTAGCGGACGCCCGAGCCCCGGATCAGTGCGCGGCGGATATCGGGCAGCTCGAACGGCTCGCCCGTAGACCTGCCCAAAGTCCAGGTGTTGCGCCTGCCGTCCGCGCTCCAGGCGAGATCGAGACGGCCGTCGGCGACCTGCAGCCAGTCGACCCGTCGCTCGCCGAAGATGAGCGGGACCGTCGCGATTTCGGTGTCGATCAGTCTTGCGCGGAGAAAGTAGCGCTCGCGTGCCCAGCGCGGATTGGTGATCGTCAGCCCTTCCGCCAGGAACTTGATGTTGATCGGGTCGAGGTAGAGCTGGAAATCTCCGCTCACGCGCACGTCGCGTTCCGCCGACCGGCTCGCATAGCGCTCGAACGTCGACCGGAGGAACCGCCCCTTGGTCACGTAAAGACTGGCCCAGGCCAGCACCACGAAGCCGATCAGCGTCGCGAGAACGGCGACCAGGCTCGCCGCGGCGGCTCGGGCGGGATCGCGGCGGACGGGTTGCGCCGTCTCAAAGGGCACGCGCGCCATTTCGTTCATGAGGTGGAACAACCGCCCGGCCCCCATCCGGTTGCAATGGCGGGCTTTGGCGGCTATGCGCCCGCGCTTCGCGATCAAGAGAGGACTGCCCGGCCAGTGTGGGCTGCCGTGGCCGTCCGTAATCGTCGAACATAGAAAGGACGAAAATGCCCAAGCTCAAGACCAAGAGCGGTGTGAAGAAGCGCTTCAAGCTCACCGCGACCGGCAAGCTGAAGCACGGTGTCGCCGGCAAGCGGCACCGGCTCATCAGCCACAACGGCAAGTATATCCGCCAGAACCGCGGCACCTCCGTCCTCTCCGACGCCGACACGGCGACGGTGAAGGCGTGGGCTCCCTACGGCCTGCGTTAAGGGAGGGCTGACACATGGCACGAGTGAAGCGCGGCACGACCACGAAGGCGAAGCACAAGCGCATTCTTGAACAGGCGAAGGGCTATTACGGCCGTCGCAAGAACACGATCCGCATCGCGCGGCAGGCGGTCGAGAAGGCCGGCCAGTACGCGTATCGCGACCGCAAGGTGAAGAAGCGCAACTTCCGCGCGCTCTGGATCCAGCGCATCAATGCGGCGGCGCGCGCCGAAGGCCTGACCTATGGCGTGTTCATGCACGGCCTCAAGCTGGCGGGCGTTGAACTCGACCGGAAGGTCCTGGCCGATATCGCCATGCACGAGGGCGAGGCCTTCAAGGCGATCGTCGCGCAGGTGAAGCAGGTGCTTCCGGCGGACGCCCGCGTCGCGGCGTAAGCCCGGCGGCAAGGCCAAGAGAAAGGGCCCGGGGATTGCTCCCCGGGCCCTTCTTCATGTCAGCAAGGCTCAGTAGCCGCGCGTGCGGCTGCTCTCGAGATCGTCGCGAACGCCGTCATTGTCGCGGTCCTTGTCGAACCCGAAGGCGCCGCGATCCTTGTCGACCTCGACTTCCGTCTTGCGAACCGTATCGTCGATCGTCTCGACCCGCTCCTCGGCGGTCTTGCGCACCACGACTTCCTCGGTCACGCGGGCCTGCTTGTCGATCACGGCCTCCTCGGCGCGCTCGGTGAGCTCGATCTCGCGCTCCTGGAACACATCGCCGGTCGTGCCGCGCGCGAGCGTCTCGTTGACCGGACGACGCTCGATCTCGACATGCTCCTCGCGCAGGCTGACCTGCTCGTGGATCGGGATCTCGCGCACATAGGAGCGGACGCGGGCGCCGCCGCGGGTCACCTCGCGCTTGCCGACGCGCAGCTGCTCCTCGACGATCGGGATCCGCTCCTCGTCGACGACCTGCTCGCGCCCGGTCGTGCCAAGGCCTGCGGTCGTGCCGAGGCCCGCCGTGGTGTCGGCATGGCCGGTGGTGCCGAACGCGCCGCTCTGCCGATCTGCCTGGTAGCCGGCCCAGCCCTGCGTGCGCCATTCGCTCTGGCGCTCGTCGAAATCGACCGCGCTCGCCTGGTCGAGCACGCGGCAAGCCTCGTCGGCCTCCGCCTCGTCGACTTCGGCGACGATCATGTAATGGCCGCGGCGGATGCCCTCACCATAGGCATGACGGTCCTCGTCCGGCATGAACAGGTCCTTGAGCGAACCCCAGAACCCTTCGTTCTGCGACGTGCCGCTGCTCGTCGTGGCGCTCGCGGAGGTGGACAGGCCCGGGCGGCTGTCCGTCGTGTTCTGGTCGATGATGCGGATGCGCTCCACATCGATGTTCGACGCCTGCAGGCGGTCGCGCGCCGACTCGGCTTCTTGTCGGCTGTCGAACATGGCCGTGATGGTTCGGGACATATGCTTTCTCTCCTTGGGTGAAATCAGCCCCCGCTAAACTCTTCCTTGTCCATCACCACGCGCTGGCGGCGCAGCGTGACGGGCGTTTCGACCACCTCGACGCCGGTTTCACGGCGGATGTGGAGCTCCTCCACCACGAACAGCCGCCGCTCCACGATCAGCCGCTCCTCGACCACGGGGACGATGATCACATTGCCTTCGCGGCGGATCTCGGGCTCGCCCGTCAGTTCGCGGTCCACCGCCACGCGGTCCACGAAGACGCGTTCCGACCGCAGCTCCTCGCGCAGCAGTTCGGGCACGTCCTCCGTCACGGTCCGCACGCGCACCCGGCGCTCGACCGGTCGCTTGCTGACGTGCAAAGTCTCCTCGGCAAGCGGGATCGCCGCCGCTTCCTGCTGGTCGCGCATTCGGGTCTTTCGGATGGTGCGGGCGTCTAAACGGAACGGAGGCATGTGCCGGTCCGATGATTTCGGCCGATCAACGACTTAGTTGCGGCGTCAGACCCAGTTGCCCTCGCGGTACCATTTGGTGACGATGAACTTCACGCCGCCCATGACCGGCCGGCCCTCGTGCACCGACAAGGGATTGGGCGCGCCGTGCACGTCCATGTTGTTCCACGCCAGCAGCATGCCCGCACGCGGCGGCACCACCAGGCCCGCGGCCGTGAAGGCCGTCTCGCCACCCGCTTCGGGCGCGTTCAGGAAGATCATGGCGGTCCAGGTGCGCTGCCCGCCGCACCGCGCCTGCTCCGCCCAATAGGCCTGGTCGGTGTAGAAGAAGTCGTGGTGCGGGCGGAAATACTGGCCGGGCGCATAGCGCTGGCCCTGGAGCGTCTCGCCCTGCCGCTCGTCGATCCCGAGCAGCGCGCAGATGCGGCGATCGATGCGCCGCACTTGGTGGTCCCAGCGGTCGAGATTGCCGCTCTCGCTCGTGCGAAAGGCATCGAGCGGCCGGTCGGCGAGGGTCGCGGAGGGCTGGCGGGCGGCTTCGATACGCTCGATCAGGAACGCGCACTCGGCCGCGTCGAGAAAGGCTTCGCCATACCAGAGCGTGAAGCCGGCAGCGTCGCTCCGCCCCGCCCCTGCCGCGGTGAGGCGGGCGGCGACCTCGGCACCGATCCGCGCGCGCAGCGGCGAGGTCTCGCGGGCAAGGCGGGCCGGATCGGTCATGACCCGGCCTGTAGCGCGCCTACCAGAAGAAGTCGTGGATCGCGTCCACCACATAGCCGCTGCGCGTATCGACGAGCAGGACATCGTCGAAATAGCGCACCCACTGATAAGGCCCCCGCGCCGGGGGCAGGCGGAACGACCAGGGATCGTTCAGCCAATAATCGGACGCGAACAGCGGCGCGCCGAGGAACACGCCCAGCCCGAACCGCCGATAGCCATAGCCCCAGCCCGGGGGCGCGACGTAGCGCGGCAGGCGATAAAGCCCGCCGTTGCGCGCCCTCCAGCCGCGCCAGTCATAACGGCGGTCCTGCCGCCAGGCGCGCGTCCAGCCGCCCCCGTTCCAGCCGCGGCGATCCTCGAAGCGGTCGTGGCGGAAGTCGCGGCGGTCGGTCCGCCGGTCACGCTCAAAGTCGCGCCAGTCTCGCGCGCGGTCGCGGCGGAACTCGCGCGGGCTGACGCGACCTTCGCGCAGCGCCTCGACATCCTCGCGCCGCTCCTGGCGGAAGGCGCGATCGTCGGCCCGGCGCTCGGCACGATAGGCCTGCCGGTCGGTGCGGCGCTCGGCGCGCCAGCCCGCACGATCATCGGACCGATCTGCCCGCCGCTCCTGCCGAGCCTCTTGGCGCTCTCGGCGCTCGCCCCGCCTGCCGAACACCTCGCGCACGCCTTCGCGCGCGATGACCCGGTCCTGCTCCATGCGCTCGCCGCGCGGTTGAAAGCCGCCGCCCGCCCCCGGATCGCGCTGCGCCGCGACCGGAGTCCCGATCGAAACGGCGGCAAACAGCGCGGCGATCAACTTACGCATTGAGTGCTCTCCAACCTGCGCGTCCAGGCAACGCGACACGGAACCATGTCGCACCCGGCCTCTGAGTGGGCGCTGAACCGGCCCGTAAGCTGCGGGACAGATCAGCGCGGAGCCAAGGCCGGCACGCGCGCGGCCGCGGCGCTCGGATCGACGCCCGGAGCCGGCGCTCCCGCGATCGGCTCGCCTTGTCCTGCCCGGCGGATCGCGGCGCGCAGCCGCGGGTAGATGCCGCAGCGGCAGATGTTGGTGATGGCGGCGTCCATGTCCGCATCGGTCGGCCGCGGGTTGCGCTTCAAAAGCACGGACGCGGCCATCAGGATGCCGGGAATGCAATAGCCGCATTGCGAGACGTTGAGCGCCGCGAACGCCTGTTGAAGCGGGTGGCTGCGGTCGCGCGACAGCCCCTCGATCGTGGTGACGAAACGCCCTTCGCACGCCGCGATCGACACGCGACAGCTCGGGCGCGCCTCTCCGTCGATATCGACGATGCACGAGCCGCACTCGCCGGTCCCGCAGCCATATTTGGTGCCGGTCAGGTTGGACGCGTCACGCAATGCCCAAAGCAGCGGCGTCTCGGGATCGAGCAGATACTCGACAGGCTGATTGTTGACGGTGAGCTTGGTCATGAATCGGCGGTCATCGTATCCGCTCGTCCCGAGCGTAGTCGAGGGGCGCTGCTCGGAGCTCGCGCCCTTCGACTACGCTTCGCTCCGCTCAGGACGAGCGGTGCTCCTTACTTACTCCCGCCAGCTCGGATCGACCTTGTCTACCCGCCGCACCATCGCGTCGAAGTCCGCCTTGCCCGGCCCGCCAGGGGCTTGCGACTTGGAGATGTCCCGCTGGTGGATCGCGATCACTTCCGGCGGGATGGTGAGCGGCGTGCCCGCCTGCATGGTGGCGAGCTGGATCTCGCACGCGCGCTGCAGCGACCAGTGCTTGATAAAGGCTTCGGGCACCGTGCGGCCCATCACCAGGATGCCATGGTTGCGGAGCAGCATGGCCCGCTTGTCGCCCAGATTGGCAACGAGCCGTTCCCCCTCGTCCGAGCGGACGGTTACGCCCTCGAACGCATGGTAGGCGAGCTGCCCGGTCCAGTTCGCAGCATAGAAATTGACCGGCTGGAGCCCGCCTTCCAGCGAGCTGACGGCCATGCCCGCCGTCGTGTGGGTGTGCGCGATGCAGTGGGCGTCGGGCAGGTGCCTGTGGAAGACGCTGTGCTGGACGAAGCCGGCAAGGTTCACCGGATACGGGTTGTCGTCGAGCTTGTTGCCGTCGATGTCGATCTTGACGAGGTTGGAGGCCTTCACCTCGCTGAAGTGCAGCCCGAACGGATTGATGAGGAAGGCGTCTTCCTCGTCCGGCACCTTGACCGTGATGTGGTTGTAGATCGATTCGTCCCAACCAAGCATCGCGAACACGCGGTAGCAGGCGGCGAGTTCCTGCCGCGCCGCCCACTCGGCCTCGCTCATCGTCGAATTGCGCAGCACCGCGGTCGCCATGACACCCTCTCCTCCAGTGCATTTATCGCATGCACGTCGGTCCGCGGCAAGGAAGCCGGACGATGCTTGTCAAGGCATTTTGACGATCCGTTGCGGAACCGTTGCGGCCGGCCGTGCGTCTAGTCAGCCGGTTCTACACCGACGCCAGTGTTCTGGCGAGTTGCTTGGGTTCGGACAGGAGGGAAACATGGGTCTTATTCTTTGGCTTATCGTCGGCGGCGTGATCGGTTGGCTTGCCAGCATCATCATGCGGACTGACGCGCAACAGGGTATTCTGCTCAACATCGTGGTCGGTATTGTGGGCGCGTTCATCGGCGGTCTGATCTTCTCGGGCGGTTCGATCAACAATCAGAGCCTCAACCTGTATTCGTTCCTCGTGTCGCTGCTGGGTGCCGTGATCCTGCTGGCGATCGTTAACCTCTTCCGTCGCGGCAGCGTGCGCTAAGCACGTCTCCGACGGAGCAAGACAAGGGGCCGGGCGGCAATGCCCGGCCCCTTCTTTGTGGCTGGCGAGCCAGCTATTCGAACTCGAACCTGACCTGCACCGCTACGCTCAGCGTCTGCTCACCCGGCAAAATCTTGCTCTCGGCCGCGTCCATCACCGCCATGGACTGGCGCATGACGATCGGCATGGGCGGGCGCGGCATGTCCGCCACCCCCTCGCTGATCGACAGGATGCGCTTCAACCGCAAGCCCGCCGCCTGGGCGTAAAGCACCGCCCGCGCCCGCGCCTTGGCCACCGCATCGGCGCGCGCTTCGTCCAGCGCCGCGTTCGGGTCGTCGAGCGTCAGGTCCGGCCCGTTGATCTGGTTCGCGCCGCTCGCCACCAGCGTGTCCAGCACGGCCCCGGCGCGCTTCAGGTCGCGGAAGCGAACGGTGAGCGTGTTCGACGCCTGATAGCCGGTGATGGCCGGTGCCTGGTTCTGAGCGTAGCGGTATTGCGGCTGCAGCGCGATGTTGGCGGTGCGGAGGTCGCGATCGGCAAGGCCCGCGCGCTTGAGTGCCGCGATCACCCGGTCCATGCGCGCCGCATTCTCGCGCATGGCGCTCGCCGCATCGACCGCCTGCGTAACCACGCCGGCCGTCACCACGGCAAGATCGGGCGTGCGCCGTGACTGACCTTCGGCGCTCACGTCGAGCGTCGCGCCCGATACCGTTTGCACGAGTTGCGGCGCGAGCGGCTGGGCCGCCAACGGCGCGGCCGCCAGTCCGAACAGAGTGAGAGGCAGGCGCATCGGGCAACTCCTTGGCTGAGAACGTAACGGGCGCGTTCTATCGCGAGCCTGCGCTGGATGACAGATGAACGCGAAACCCGATCGGCTCCGCGCGCCGGGTTCGCACTTTCGCTTTTGCCCTCATGCGCCTACAGCGCGCATCCGCGCGAACCGCTCTTGAGGCGGGTGAGTTATTGCTGTAACACAGCTTCGAGAAGACCGCGGCCAGAAGGCGGAAGGTGTGCGAATGAACTATGAAACCAGCGTGCGGGCCGATGCGGACGTCGCGGTGATCGACCGTCGGGCGCCGCGCCGGCGCGCGTTGATCATCGGCGCGCTGGTGGTGGTCGCGGCGCTCGCGCTCGCCTTCTTCCTGTTCGGCCGCGACAAGAAGGCGGCGCCTGTGACGGCCAAGACAGGTCCGGCCCCCGAAGTCACGGTGGTGACGCCAGGCCGTCAGCCCGTCGCGGGCACCGTCACGGCAACCGGCAACCTCGCGGCGCGCGTCGAGATGCCCGTGGGCGAGCCAGGTGCCGGCGGCTTGGTGACACGCGTTCTGGTGGAGCCCGGACAATGGGTGCAGGCGGGCCAGATCCTCGCGACTGTCGATCGACAGGTGCAAGTCCAGAACCTTGCGCAGCTTGCGGCGCAGGTGAACGTCGCGAGAGCCGACGCCGTGCTTGCTCAGCAGGAGCTTGAGCGGGCCCAAACGCTGGTCGGCCGCGGCTTCATCTCGAAGGCCGATGTTGACCGGCGGACCGCCACGCGGGACGCGGCCAACGCTCGCATCAAGGTAGCGCAGGCCGCCCTCAACGAGGCGCGGGAGCGGACCGGCCAGTTGGACGTGAGGGCCCCTGCTGCCGGTCTCGTCCTTACGCGTCAGGTCGAGCCGGGACAGATTGTGAGCTCGGCATCCGGAACCCTGTTCCGGATCGCCAAGGGCGGCGAGATGGAGCTGCGCGCGCAGCTGTCGGAGACGGACCTGGCCGCCGTGCGCGTGGGCAGCCTGGCCAAGGTAACGCCCGTCGGCTCCGATCAAAGCTATTCGGGCCAGGTCTGGCAAGTGTCGCCCGTCATCGATCCCGCCACTCGTCAGGGCGTCGCGCGCATCGCGCTCAGCTACAAGCCGGGCTTGCGCCCGGGCGGCTTTGCGCAGGCCGAGCTTGTGACGGGCGAGGTCAATGCGCCGCTGCTGCCCGAATCGGCCGTGCTCAGCGATCAGACCGGCAACTACGTTTACATCGTCGATGGCGCGAACAAGGCGCAGCGCCGCCCGGTGCGGACGGGGCAGGTCACCGACAAAGGCGTGACCATCCTCGACGGACTGACCGGCCAGGAGAAGGTCGTGCTTTCCGCCGGTGCCTTCCTGAACCCGGGCGAGACTGTCCGGCCGCGCAACCGCGCACTCGCCCGCTGAGGATCGGCCCATGAGCTTCCGCAACATTTCTGCCTGGTCGATCCGCAACCCGGTTCCGCCGATCGTGCTGTTCGTCGCGCTGACGCTCGCCGGCCTGATCAGCTTCTATCGGATGGACGTCAACCAGTTCCCGGACGTGGCGTTTCCGG
>ERZ1066121.1374-NODE-1374-length-18047-cov-13.056414_pt1 | contig 18047 bp, 18 predicted proteins | sample MGYA00382768_ERZ1066121 | MGnify/ENA primary metagenome ERZ1066121 (study PRJEB33369, sample SAMEA5778351) | biofilm metagenome | biome: Industrial cooling water; feature: Water cooling tower basin; material: Biofilm | place: United Arab Emirates | collected... | reverse complement strand
GGGCAACCACCGCCAAGCGTAGCGGTCCTAATCGCCCGTGCGGCTTGACTACTCCATGTGGCTCCGACCTCCGGGTCGGAGCATGAGCAGAGCACGCACGTTCCATCGTGATGCACGACCCGACGCTGCCACGTCACTTGACTGCCTGCCGGCCTCGCGCCGGCACGACACGCCCCGGTCGCTCCCTCGAGCGCCCGGGGCGTTCGTCGTTGCGCCCCCCTGGGCGCCGCGCCCGGGTCGGCGGCCGCGAGCCCCGCGCCGCCGGGCGAACTGCCTGCCGCGAGCTCTCCCCGGCCCCGCCCTTGCCTCTCCGGACAGTCCGCGGTCGGCCCCCGGGCCGCCCCCTTCGCATCAGGAGCACTCCAGGAGCACGCCATGGGCAAGCCCAAGCACAGCGACGATCCGCGCGGCGAGCAGAAGGGCGCACAGCAACACGCCGAAGGGCAGCACGGCCCCAAGGCCTACGAGGCCCGCAAGCGCGAGATCAGCGATCACGACCAGCAGCGCGGCGGCAGCGACGGCCGCTCCGAGCGCGCTCAGGACGACCCGCGTCACGCCGACGGCAGCGACGGCCACCTGCACGAGCGCTTCATCGACGCGCACGGCCAGGACCGCGATGGCGGACACCGGCTCTTCGAGAACCGGACGCAGCACGACCACGCGGAGCGGAACTCGGAGAAGAACCGCCGCACGATCGACGTCGAGCGGCACGGCCACGAGCGCGAGCAGTTCCAGGTGCCCGGCGGGCGCGAGACGCACGTCGCCCTCCCGCAGGACCCGCCGCACGGCACCGTGAAGAGCACTGGTCGCGGCGGTGGCAACCGCGCCGACGAGGACCGCGGCGCCTAGCGCCCGGCCCCTACTCCCCGTCCGACCGGAGGCCGGTGCGGCAGGCGACGAGCCGCCGACGCACCGCCGGTCGGGCGATCGGGCGAGGGCGGGACCGCGACGGCGCCCCGTCCCCGGGTGGCGGGAAGCGGCTGGGGACGGGGCACCGTCGCGTCATCCGGCGCCGTCCGCGGTCGCTCGGTGCGTGCGGACCGATGGCGCGTGACCGTGCCCACCCTGTCGCCCGCACGCGGCGGCACGGCAGATTCCTCGCGTGCTCCACGCCCCCGCCATCGCCCATCTCGAGGCTGCCGATCCGGCGATCGCCGCCGTGATCCGGGCCGTCGGCCCGTGCACGCTGACGATCGCCTCCGGTGGATCGCACTTCGAGGCGGTCGCCCGGTCGATCGTCTTCCAGCAGCTCTCGGGGCGGGCGGCGAGCACCATCCACGGGCGCTTCCGGGCGCTCTACCGCGTAGATCTCCCCGACGGCCCGACGCCCGCGGCGGTGCTCGCGACCGACGAGGCGACGCTCCGCGCGGTCGGGCTCTCGCGCCAGAAGATCGCGTCGGTGCGCGACCTGGCCGAGCGCGTGCACGCCGGCGACGTGCCGCTGGAGGGGATCGACGCGCTCGACGACGAGGCGGTCGTCGCGGCGCTGTCGCGCGTGCGCGGCGTCGGGCGGTGGACCGCGCAGATGTTCCTCATCTTCCGCCTCGGCCGCCCCGACGTCCTGCCGACGCTCGACCTCGGGATCCAGCGCGCCGTGCAGCTGCTCCACGGGCTGCCGTCGCTCGCCGCCCCGCTCGACGTGGCGCATGCGGCGGCGCCGTGGGCGCCCTGGCGCTCGGTCGCCACCTGGTATCTGTGGCGCTGGCTGGACGGCGAGGCGGGGGGCACGCTCGCGTGAGCGCCCGCAGCCGGACCCGCCTGCGCGGCGCCTGGCGCGCGACGGCGGCGACAGAACGGCCACACGCAGGGCGTCCTCGGCCCAGCGCTCGCGCGCGGACGTCCGGGAGTGCGCTTCGTCTCACGATTCCGTTACGATTGGGCGTTCCGGGGCGTCCATCGTGCGACTCCACCGGTGCGCCGGCGCGCGTGGGTGTGCGCTCCCACCGCCGGGGTGGCTCGCGTGCGACCGGACGCTCGGAAGCACCCCTGCCGCGGCTTCGCGCCCCGCGGCCGCTGTGCCCGGTTCTCCCTTGGCCGTCATGTCCGCCGCCGACTATCTCGCCGGACTCAGTCGTCTCGTGACGCTGTTCAGCACTCCGGCCGCGACCGACGAGGAGCGGCTCGAGCTGGTGCTCGGGCTGGCGGCCCGGGCACGCGACGAGGCGCTCGTGGTGCACGTGGCGCGCGAGGGAGAGCCGGAGGCGGACGGCGTCGAGCACTCGGTCGACGCCTGGGTGCTGCTGGAGGTGCTGCGTCTCCACCGCGTGCGTCGCCTGGTGATCCGACGCGGCGCGGCCGCCCGCGAGCTCGCTCAGTTCGCCGGGCTGCTCGTGCGCACCCGCGAGCCGGAGGTGCCCGCCGACCCTCCCCCGGCCGGCGCCCCCGGCGACGCCGCCGGGGCGCCGGCCACCGTGAGCGTCGCGGCCACGCCGGCGCTGCTGCGCGGCCTCGACGCGCTCGGCATCTGGAGCATCCAGCTCGACTTCCACGGCCCGCCGGGCGGGCTGCTGGCGAGTCTCGCACCGGCGCTGCGCGAGGCGGTGGACGCCGTGGCCGCCGCGCGCACCCCGGCGAGCATCGTCGGCGGCTACGAGAGCGTCGCCCGAGCGCTGGCCGCCTCGCCGCCGACCTCGACGCCCGCCGAGTCCGCCGCGCAGGTGACGCGCGCCCTCGCCGAGCTGGTGGCCATCCAGCACACCAACGCGCGCCGGCAGGGGCCCGACGAGGCGGCGGCGCACCGTGAGGCCCTCGACCGGCTACTCGAGCCCGAGCTCGAGACGGTCGTGCGGACCGTGGTGGAGGGCACGGTTCCCGAGGCGTGGCGCGTGGTCCGCTTCGCCGCCGAGCGGGCGGTGCCGCTCCTGCTGAACCGGCTCGGGGACGCCGAGACGATCGACGAGCGCCGCCGCTGCTTCAACGCGCTCCTCGATGCCGGCGGGGGTGTCGACGCGCTCCTGGAGGGGCTGCGCGACCCGCGCTGGTACGTCGTCCGGAACGTCGCGCTGGTGCTCGGCGAGCTGCGCGAGCCCGGTGCCGTGCGTCCGCTCGCCCGCGTCCTGCTCGCGGCGGACGAGCGGGTGCGCGAGGCGGCGGCGCAGGCGCTCGCGCGCATCGACACGCCGCCGGCCACGCACGCCCTGCTCGGCGCCCTGCGCGACGAGAGCGTGGGCGTGCGCCGCATCGCCGCCCACGCGCTGCGGCGCGCCCCCGAGCACCGCGTGCCGATCGGCGTCGCCCAGATCACGAGCCGGCTGCGCATCGAGGGCGACCTCACCGTGGCGCTGGAGCTCGTCGAGGCGCTGCTCGGGCTCGGGACCACGGACGCCTACGGCGCCCTGGCGCTCCTGTCCGCCGAGCGCGACGGCTCGCCGATCGCCGCGGCGGTGGGTGCCGCGGCGTTGCGCACCCTGCGCCGCGTCCCGCTCGCCCGGCTGATGCCGGCGCTCCGAACGCTCGCGCACGGCGAGGACACGCGGCTGCGCGCCGCCGCCCTGCAGGTGGCCGCGCAGGTCGTGCCGCCGGCCGGCTGAGCGCCCACCACCTCCGGTCAGCCCTCGGGGGGCACGGCGCGCGCGACGCCGGCGAGGCGGAGCACGCGTCCGGCGTCGTCGCGCAGCGCCGTGCCGATGTCGTGCACCAGGCGCACCTCGCCCTCCGGCGTGACGATGCGGAACCGCACGTCGTAGACGTCGCGTCCGGTGAGTGCGTCGTCGATCGCGGCGCGCACCCCCAGTCGGTCCTCGGGGTGCACGAGGGCGAGGAACGCCGACAGCGACGCGACCCCCTCGCCGCGGGCGAGGCCGAAGATCGGGCCCCAGTGCGCGCTGAACTCCGCCCGGTCCGCGGCGAGGTCCCACTCCCAGCTCCCCATCCCCGCGGCGTCGAGGACCCGCATCAGCCGCGCCTCGCTCGCGGCGTGCCACGCCTCCGACTGCTGGAGCGCGCGCACGGTGGCGCGCAGCTCGATCTCGGCGACCGCGAGCGTCGCCAGGTCGGCGAGCGCCGAGACCTGCTCGGCGCTCCAGCTCCGCGGCACCGCGTCGATGGCGCAGAGGGCGCCGAGCGTGTCGCCGTCGCTCGAGGTGAGCGGCACCCCGGCGTAGGACACGACGCCCAGGTCGCGTCGCGCGAGGTTGTCGCGCACGAGCGGGTGGGTCGCCGCGTCCTCGACGAGCAGGGGCGAGCGGCGGGCGACGACGTGCTGACAGAACGAGTGCGACAGCGGCGTCCCACGCGCTTCGGCGGCCCACCCCGAGAGCCCGGCGAGCCCCGGGAAGTGCTGCCCCCGATCGTCCACGAGCGAGACCAGCGCCACCGGCGTCCCGACGAGCTGGGTGGCGACCCGAGCGACGCGATCGAGCACCGCGTTCCCCACGCCGTCGAGCAGCCCGCTGCGCTGCAGCGCGGCGCGGCGGAAGGGGTCGGCGAGTGCCGCGCGTTCGGCGAGCACCGGGGGCGCCGAGAAGGGGGGTGGAGCGGACGGATCGTCCATCGAGGCGGCGTGCGGGGCGGCGTGCGGAGCGGCGTCGCCGCCCGACCGCCGGGGTGCGGGGTGCTCCGCGGCAGGTGCGGGCGGCAGGCGTCCACGCGACGCTACCTTCCCCGCCGCGCGTGCGCCAGCGGCCACACTGCGGCGTTCCGGCGCTCCCCGTCGTGGCCCGGAGGGGAGGGCGCCGGCCCGGGGGACGGACTCCGGGGGTGGTGCGAGGCGGGCGACGGCTCCCGGCACCGCCCGCCGCCGGAAACCGTTGAGTCCGCGCGCTCGACCCAGGTCGAGACGCTCCCCCCCTCACCCTCGGTCCGTGCACTTCTCCCGCTCCCTGCGCGTCCCCGTTCCCGCCGCCGAGCTGTTCGCCTGGCACGAGCGCCCGGGCGCCTTCGAGCGGCTCGCCCCGCCCTGGCAGCGCGTCCGCGTCGTCCGCACCGATGGGCGCATCACCGACGGCTCCCGCGTGGAGCTCGAGGCCCCGCTGGCGCCGGCGCCGCTCGGGGCGCTGCTCGATCCGCTCGTCGGGCTGGTGGTGCCGACGCGCTGGGTCGTCGAGCACCGCGACTACGTGGCCGGGCGCCAGTTCCGCGACGTGCTGCTGCGCGGCCCGTTCCGCCGCTGGGAGCACCTCCATCGCATGGAGCCCGAGGGGCGCTCGGCGAGCGTGCTGACCGACGCGATCGACCTCGAGCTGCCGTTCGGCGCCGCCGGGCGGCTGGCGGGCGAGGCGATCGCCCGCGCCGAGCTGGAGCGTCTCTTCCACTACCGACACGCCGTGACCGCCGCCGACCTCGCCCGCCACGCCGGGCGCGCGCCCCGCACGATCGCCGTCACCGGGGCCACCGGGCTCGTGGGCACGGCGCTCGTGCCGTTCCTCACCACCGGTGGACACACGGTGGTCCGCATCGGGCGCGGGGCGCCGGAGCCGTCGTCGTCGCCGCAGCGGCGCGACGTGCGGTGGGACCCGGCGGCGGGGCTCCTGGACCCGGCGGCGCTCGACGGGGTGGATGCGGTGATCCACCTGGCCGGCGCGCCGGTGTCAGAGCGCTGGACGTCGGCGCACAAGCGCGCGATCGCGGAGAGTCGGGTGCAGGGGACGCGACTGCTCGCCGAGACGCTGGCGCGGATGCCGCGCCCCCCGCGGGTGCTCGTCTCGGCGTCGGCGATCGGGGTCTACGGGGACCGCGGCGAGGAGCTCCTCGACGAGGAGAGCGCTCCGGGCGTCGGCTTCCTGGCCGGGGTGGCGCAGGCGTGGGAGGGGGCGACGGCGCCGGCGGCGGCGGCCGGGGTGCGCGTGGTCCACGCCCGTCTGGGGGTCGTGCTGAGCGCCCGCGGCGGGGCGCTGCCGAAGCTGATGCTCCCCTTCCAGGTGGGCGCCGGCGGGCGCGTCGGGAGCGGGAAGCAGTGGATGTCGCTCGTCGCCCTCGACGACGTGGTGGGGGCGCTGAGCTTCCTGGCGATGCGCGAGGACGTCGAGGGGGCGGTGAACGTGGTGGGCCCCAAGCCGGTGCGCAACGCCGAGTTCGCGCGGGCGCTGGGCGAGGTGCTCGGACGGCCGTCGTTCGCCGCGGCGCCGGCGTTCGCCATCCGGCTGGCGCTCGGGCGCGAGCAGGCGGACGAGATGGTGCTGGCGAGCCAGCGGGTGGTGCCGAAGGCGCTGCTCGGCGCCGGCTTCCGCTTCGAGCACCCGACGCTCGAGGCGATGCTCCGCTTCGAGCTGGGGCGGTGAGTCGCGGCGGCGGGGGCGACCTCGGCGCCGCGGCTCAGTCGGCGGCGCGCGCGGCGGCGAGGTTGCGCTCGACGAGGACGCGGGCGATGGCGCGCACGGTGGGCTCGGAGAGGGTGCGCGCCGGGGCCACCAGGCGTCCGGGGAGGCGCGTGCGGCCGATGCGCTCGCGTGCGGCCTCGGTGACGTAGGTGGGGGCCTCGGGGGGGATCACCGACAGGTCGTCGCGGCCGGCGACGAGCAGGCGCACGTGGGGGGCACCTTCGGCGCCGCCGAGGAACTCGCGGACGACGGCGGCGAAGCGGGCGTCGGCGATGACGACGTAGGCGACGCGCGTCAGGAGGAGGCGCCACTCGGGGCCGAGCAGGTCGGGGCGCACGTCGGTGACGATGCAGCGCGCCCCCGTGCGCTCGGCGAGACGTCGGGCGAGCGGCGCGGTGAGCTCGGTGGCGAGCAGCAGATGGGCGCGGGCGACGACCCGCGGCAGCTCGTCGCCGGCGACGACGGCCGCGGCCAGCGGCTCGGCGAGCACCCCGTGGGCGGCGAGCCCGAAGTCGTCGCGCAGCTCGCGGGCGAGGCCGAGCGCCTGGTCGAGCGTCGCGGCGACGACGGCGGCGCGCAGCGGGCTCCGACCGGGGGGCGGGGTGGTGGCGGCGCGGACCCAGTCGGCGAGCGCCGGGACGGCGACGCCGCGTCGCACGCCGTCGGCGACGACCTCGGCGAGCCACGCCGCGCTCGGCGCCCCCGGCGGCACCTCGCCCCCCGGGACCGCGGCGACGAACACGCCGGCGCGCGGGCGGATCTCGACGAGCCCCTCGGCCTCGAGCGTCCGATAGGCGGCGGTGACGACGCGCGGATCGGCGTGGAGGTCGGCGGCGAGCTCGCGGGTGGTGGGGAGCCGGTCGCCGGGGCGCAGGGCGCCGCGACGGAGCGCGCCGGCGACGCGCTGCCGGAGGGCATCCTCGATCGCCGGTCGTCTCGGGGCTGCCATGCGGGGGTCTCCGTGGTGCGCGTGGGGTCGCCCGGGGGGGGGCGCCCCGGTCGGTCGGCGCGGGGGCCGCCGTGCCCCGCCGTGCCGCCCGCCCGTGCCGCCCGCAATATGCGCAGCCGTGCGCGCGCCTGCAGCAGACGGCGGTGCGGCGGCAGCGCTGCTGCACGCCAGGCCGTGCCCGGGCGCCGGGATCCGGTGGGCGGCCGCCCCGCGACGTTGGGGCCGAACCCCGCCATACACGTTTCGTGCTGGATTCCGTCTGCAGCAACCTGCTTCGGCCCATGTCCTGCAATGTGCCCCTCCGTCATGCGCTCCCCGGCACCGCGCGCCCGCAGCGGGCGGCGGGACGGGGGGCGCGCAGCGGCACCCGCTGGGTGTGGGAGGGGCGATGTCGAAGGTCGAACGGGTTCTGACGGGAGCGCTCGCACGCGTGCCGGCGGGGGCGAGCCGGCGCGAGTTCCTGCGGTTGGCCGGGCTGCTCGGCGGGGCGGTGGCGTTCGCCGCGTGCGACGACGGCGACGAGATCACCGGCGGTGGGGAGACCGGCGGTCCGGTGACGCTCAACTTCGCGCAGCCGCTGGACGTGCTGCGCTACGCCTTCGCGCTCGAGGCGCTCGAGGCCGACTTCTACACGCGCGTGGTGGCGAACGCGGCGTTCGCCACGGCGTTCGCGTCGGCCGCCGAGCGCCAGCTGCTCACCGACGTGCGCGACCACGAGATCGCCCACCGCGAGTTCTTCCGCGCGGCGATCACGGCGGCCGGCGGGACGCTGCCGACGCTGACGACGCGTTATCCGAGCACGGTGAACCTCGGCGACCGCGGCTCGGTGCTCGCCACCGCGCGCACTTTCGAGGACCTCGGCGTCGCGGCGTACAACGGTGCCGGGCGCTACCTCGTCTCGCGCCCCGAGCTGCTGACGCTGGCCGGGAAGATCGTCTCGGTCGAGGCGCGGCACGCCTCGGCGATCCGCGACCTGCTCGCGCCCAACACGGACCGCTTCGCCAACGTGAGCGACCTCGCGGCGCTCGGCGCCAACGAGGCGCTCGGGCTCGACGCCAAGGCGACCCCCACGCAGGTGCTCGCCGCGGCGCAGCCGTTCATCGCCCAGTCCCTCACCGCCACCGGCGTCTGACCAGGAGCACGGCCATGCAGAGCCAGTCCATCCTCGAGCAGATCGAGCCCGGCACGTGGAAGCGCCTCCTCGGGCGGCGCGCCATGGTGCGCCAGGGCGTCGTCGCCGGCCTCGCGGCCACCTCGGTGCCGATGTTCCTCGCGGCCCTCGCGCGCGACGCGCACGCGCAGGCGGTCCCCACCGTGCTGCAGGTGCTCAACTTCGCCCTCACCCTCGAGCACCTGGAGGCGGAGTTCTACAACATCGCCGTGGGGCGCACGGCGATCCCGGCCGCCTACGGCACGGCGGCCACGGTGCTCGCCGGCGGCGGCGCGTCGCTGCGCCCGGTGATGGAGGAGATCGCGAAGCACGAGACGGCGCACGTCACCGTGCTGCAGCAGACGATCACGCAGCTGGGCGGCACGCCGGTGGCGAAGCCGACCTTCGACTTCACCGGCGGGCGCGGCGCGACCGGCGCCAACGGGCGCTTCGGCGGTCCGTTCGCCGACGTGTTCACGAACGCGCAGACCTTCCTCGCGCTCGCGCAGGCGTTCGAGGACACGGGGGTGCGCGCCTACAAGGGGGGGGCGGCGGCGCTCGTGAGCAACGTGCCGGTGCTCGAGGCGGCGCTGCAGATCCACAGCATCGAGGCGCGCCACGCGGCGATGGTGCGCCGGCTGCGCGCCGAGAAGGGGTGGGTCTCGGGGCGGGCGAGCACGCTGCCGACGGCGGCGCAGGCCGTCTACGGCCCCGGCGCCGCGGCGGCGCAGTTCCCGGCCGAGGACAACACGTCGCAGGCGGGGGTCAACGTCGCGACGCTGGCCGGCGCCTCCGGGCAGGTCGGCGTGGCGGCGGCGAGCGAGGCGTTCGACGAGCCGCTCGACGTGGCGACGGTGCTGCAGATCGCCGGGCTGTTCATCCGCGCCTGAGCGATCCGCGCGCGCGGGGCGCCCGGCGCCCGCCCCTGCTGCGTGGGGGCGGGCGCCGGCGCGCGTCACGGCACGCGGTCGAGGGTGAAGATCACCGTCGGTGCCTGCCCCGCCGTCAGCGGATCGACGGCGATCGCCTTGGCCACGAGCCCGGCGGGGAGCGCCGGTGTCGTCACGTCGATGGCGACGGTGCCGCGCTGCCCCGCCGGGGTGACGCGCACCTGGTAGCTGCCGGCCGGGACGGCGAGGTACCCCGAGGCGGCACGAAAGGGCACGCCGGCGAGCGTCGGCGACGCCGGGAGCGCCGCGCCGGGCGCGCTCACGTACACGTCGACGCTGCCGACGGTGGCGGCGGCGTGCACGACGCGCACGCGCACCTGCCCGGCCGCGGGCGTCGTGTTGCTGTCGACGAGGACGAGCGGCGCCACGTTGCCGCCGCTCACCCGCCCGGTGGCGATCACCGTCACGTCGGCCTCGGGGGCGATCGTCGCGCGCGCGTCGATCACCGCGGTCTGCGTGCCGGTGGGGAGGACGCGCAGCCGCCGCTCCCCCGAGGGGACGACGAGATACGCGGGGGTGGACTGGCGGAAGGCGAGCCCGGTGACGGCGGCCGCGCCGTCGTCGACGCGCACGTCGACCGGTGGGGCGTCGCCCACGGCGTGCACGACCTTCAGGCGGGCGGGCGCGGGGGTGGGGGCGGTGACCGCGTCGTCGTCGCCGCAGGCGGCGACGGTGGCGAGGGCGAGCAGCGCGGTGGCGAGCGGCGCGCGGGCGACGCGCGGCAGGAGAGAGCGCATGGAGCGAGGCGGCACGAGAACCCATCGGGTCGCGCGGCACGACGTCGGCTCCGCGCGACTCCCGATGATGCGCCGGCGCGGCGCCCCGGTTCCCGTCTCCGCAACCGCACGGAGGCGTCGGGCGACCGGTGCCGCGGGCGCGCGCCGCCGCCGATCAGGCGAAGCGCGGCGGACGCCGGTGGTGGAAGTCGGTCGCCTCCTGGTAGGCATGCGCGACGCGCAGCATCGCGCCCTCGCCGTAGAGCCGCCCGAGGAAGGTCAGCGAGACGGGGGCGCCGTCGTCGCGGAAGCCGTGCGGCAGGATCACCGCCGGGTGGCCGGTGAGGTTCGTGGCGACCAGCTGCGTGAGCCCGGCGGCCGTCGTCGGCGTGACGATCACGTCGACCGCGTCGGGGCCGGTGAACAGCCGGTCCCACTGCTGCAGCAGCCGCGTGCGGTGCCGGTTGGCGTTGATGTAGTCGACCGCCGGGATGAAGCGCGCGGTGCGGAAGGTGTTCGCCCAGTCGCTGCGCCCCTGCTGCACGAGCTCCGCGTCGCGGTTGCTGCGCGTCAGCTCGTCGAACGCCGCCGCCGCCTCGGCGGTGAGGATGATGCGCATCGCGTCGTAGGGCGCCTCGGGGAGCGTCACCGGGACGAGGCGCACCCCGAGCCGCCCGCGCAGCACGGCGAGCGCGGCGTCGTCGAACGGCTTGGTGGGGTGGAGCGTCCGCGTGGCGTCCTGCGGGTCGGCGACCGGCTGGTCGAAGGCGGCTCGCACGTACCCGACCCGGATCCCGCCGAGCGCACGCTCCGGCTCCCACCGAAACGGCTCGGCTCGGCAGGTCAGGTCCCGCCCGTCGGGGCCGTGGATCGCGTCGAGCACCAGCGCCGCGTCCTCGACGGCGCGGCACATCGGCCCGAGCTTGTCCATGCTCCACGAGAGCGCCATCGCCCCGGTGCGCGGCACGCGCCCGAACGTCGGCCGCAGCCCGGTGACGCCGCAGCGCGTCGAGGGGGACGAGATCGAGCCGAGCGTCTCGCTGCCGATGGCGAAGCCGACGAGCCCGGCGGCCACGGCGCTCCCCGGGCCGGCGCTCGAGCCGCTCGAGCCCTGCTCGACGTTCCACGGGTTGCGCGTGCGCTGCCCGGTGCGGGTGGTCTCCTCGGGACCCCGATCGGTCGGCCCGTTGCCGAACCAGACGTCGCCCTGCGCCAGCTCGCCCAGGGTCAGCTTGGCGACGAGCACCGCCCCCGCCGCGTCGAGGCGCCGCACCACCTCGGCGTCGGCGTCGATCGTCTGGTCGCGGTACGGGCCCGCCCCCCACGTGGTGCGGTAGCCGCGCGCGGCGAGCAGATCCTTCGCCCCCCACGGGATCCCGTGCAGCGGGCCACGCACCCGCCCGGCGGCGAGCTCGGCGTCCAGCGTGCGCGCCTGCCGGCGGGCCCGCTCCTCGGTGACGGTGACGACCGCCTTGAGCACCGGATCGTGCGTGCGGATGCGCGCGAGGTATAGGTCGGTGAGCTGGGTGGCCGTCACCCCGCGCCGCCCGCGCAGCAGCTCTCCCAACACGGCCACCGACTGGAAGGCGAGCTCGGCGTCGCGCGGCACCGCCCGGAACGCCCGCGCCGCCGCGCGCGCCCCGCCGCTCACGGCCGCGCTCACCGCGCCCGGCGTGGTGGGCGCCCCGGACGCCGCGGGCCCCCCGATCGCTCCCCCGCCTCCGGCACCACCCTTGGTGACGCGGGGCGACGCGGGGGGCGTCGGCGAGCTCGACGCCGACGCCTCGGCCGACGCCGGTGGACGCGGGTCGAAGAGCAGCGCCGGCGGGACGTCGTTGGCGAGCGGGAGGGCGTGCAGCGCGTCGAGCTGCTGACGCTGGCGCCGCAGCCCGTCGACGAGCATCGCCCGCTCCGACTCGTCGAAGGTGACCCCGGCGACCTCCTCGGCGCTCGCCACGGTCGCCGCGGTGATGTCGGCCCCCTCGGCGACCTTGGCCCAGAGCACGCCCGGCAGGAGGGTGCCACCGAGCCCGAGCGAGGCGAAGTAGCCCATGAAGGCGCGCCGGTCGGGCACGGAGCGCTCGGCGGACGGATGCGGGGCGACGTCGGACATGAGGCGGGACGAGGTGGCGGAGGCGGGAAGGCCCGGCCCGGGCGGGGGCGCGTCGTCACGGCTACGCCCGGCGCGGGGCGGGCGTTGGCGGGTGGCGATCGCTCAACGCTGAAGTAAGTTGAACGCATGGCCAGGTCCCGCCGCCCCGCCGAGCCGGACGTGAGCCCCGGCGAGCGCGACGCGCTGAAGCTGTGGGTGGTGCTGTCGCGCGCGCGGGCGGCGATCGCCGAGCGGGCGGCGGCACAGGTCGCCCGCCACGAGCTCACGCTGGCCGAGTTCGGCGTGCTCGAGGCGCTCCACCACAAGGGGCCGATGCTCCTGGGCGAGGTCCAGCGCTCGCTGCTCGTCTCGAGCGGCGGGGTGACGTACCTGGTGGACCGGCTGGAGCGGCGCGGGCTGGTGCGGCGCGACCAGTGCCCCGAGGACCGCCGGGCGCGTTACGCGGTGCTCACGCCCGAGGGGGAGGCGTTCATCCGCGGGGTGTTCCAGGAGCACGCCGCGGCGCTGACCGAGGCGATGGCCGGGCTGACCCGGGCGGAGCAGCGCGAGGCGACGCGGCTGCTCCGGACGCTCGGCCTCGCCGCCGCCGGGCGCGACGCGGCGGAAGGCGAGGGTGGGGACGGGGGTGGCCGACCGGACGACGAGGGGGTGGTGCCGGCCGGGGACCCCGAGCCGGCGGCGAGCGCCGGGGCGACGTCCGCCGGGCGGACGCGGCGCCGCGGCTGACGAGCGCCGGCGTCGCGTCGGGGCCGACGGCGCGATCGATGCAGAAACTCTTGCGTCCGAAAATCTCACCACTGAGATTGCGCCGCGGGGGCGGGGCGCCGCACGCCCGGCCCGTCGGCCACCCGACTCTCATCGACCTCAGAGGACACGACTCCATGGCGACGCACGTGCTCGTCACCTTCTACAGCAGCTTCGGCCACGTCCACCAGATGGCGAACGCCGTCGTCGAGGGCGCGCGCACCGTCGCCGATGCCGACGTCCGGGTGCGCCGCATCCCCGAGCTCGAGGCCGCCGGGCGGGCGATGAGCGGGATCGAGTGGTACGTCAGGGCGCAGGAGGCGATGGCCGACATCCCCGAGGTGACGCACGACGACCTGCGCTGGGCCGACGGGATCGCCTGGGGGACGCCGACCCGGTACGGCAACATGTCGGCGCAGATGAAGCAGTTCCTCGACACGCTGGGCGGGCTGTGGGCCAAGGGGGAGCTCGAGGACAAGGCCACCGGCGTGTTCACGAGCACCGCGAACACCGGGGGCGGGCAGGAGACGACGATCATCACGTCGGCGGTGCCGCTGCTGCACCTGGGGATGGTGTTCGTCGGCACGCCCTACGGCGAGAACCCGCAGCTCTTCGGCGCCGAGGGGCGCGGCGGCTCGCCGTACGGCGCCGGGACGATCGCCGGCCCCGACGGGTCGCGCCAGCCGAGCGAGGCGGAGCTGACGATCGCGCGGAACTTCGGGCGGCGGCTGGCGGCGATGGCCGGGGCGCTCAAGCCGGTGCGCCGGCTGCAGCCGCACGCCGTGGCGGAGGACAACGAGCAGTGGCGCGCCGGGGAGGACGCCGACGTCGGGGGCAAGAACCCGGTGACCGACCGCCAGTGAGCCGCGCCCGGGGCGAGCCCCGCGGCGCGTGACCCGGTCGTGACGGGCGGCCGAAGTCCACTGTAACCGGAGCCGCCCGGCCTGCGTATATTCCGGTACGATGGTCACGATCCTTCTCGAGGGCGTCCTCTTCATCGCGCTGGTCGCGGTGGCGGGCGCCCTCGTGGCGTACGGGGTCTTCGGCTGGACCCCGCTGGGGCTGTGGGCCCGCCAGACGGCGAACCGACGCCGCATCGAGCGCGACGCGGCGCTCTCCTGTCCAGTCCACGGACGCCTCGGCGATCGCGACCTGGTTCGCCTGCCTGGCGGCACGCGGATCTGTCCCCAGTGCTACAGGGAGATGTACGATGGCCAGCAGTGACGACCAGAGCGCCTCGTTCGCCGACGCCCTGCGCGGGCTGCGCGACGCGGCGCAGGCGAGCGTCGCCGGGACCGGGCTGGGCGCGACGCGCGGCGGCGCGAGCTACTCGCCCGAGGTCGAGGGTGGCCCCCGCTACCGCCCCGCGCGGGGAAGCGGGAGCGGCGGCGGGAAGGTGGCGCGGCGGATCGCCGCGGGCGGGGCGGCGCTGCTCCTGCTGGCGGCGCTGCTGCCGTCGACGGTGACCTACGTGAGCCCCGGGCACGTGGGGATCGTCATCCATCGCGCCGGCGGCGGCGTGGACGCCACCCCGCTCGGCCCCGGGCTGCACGTGCGCAACCCGCTGCTGACGGCGATCGAGGAGTATCCGACGTTCATGCAGACGCTGGTGCTCACGCGCGGGTCGACGGAGGGCTCGCCGACGAACGACGAGATCAACGTCAACTCGCAGGAGGGGCAGCCGGTCTCGCTCGACGTGGCGATGTCGTTCGAGCTCGACCCGGCGCGCGTGCCGCAGCTCTACCAGACGTTCCGCACCGACATCCAGACGGTGCAGCACGGCTACATCAAGCAGACCATCCGGCAGGCGCTGCAGGAGGTGGTGGGGCAGGAGGAGATCGCCGCGATCATCGGCCCGAAGAAGGCCGAGGCGGTGGGCCGGGCGCAGCGGCTGCTCTCCGAGCGGCTCTCCCCCTACGGGATCGTCGTCAAGCAGTTCACGATCAACGAGCTGCGCGCCCCGGAGACGGTCATCCAGGCGATCAACGCCAAGAACGTGATGCAGCAGCAGGCGCTCACCGCCCAGAACGAGCTGCAGAAGAACACCTTCCAGGCGCAGGGCGACAGCATCAAGGCGGCCGGCCGGGCGAAGGCGATCCTCACCGAGGCGGAGGCGCAGGCGAAGGCCAACGAGCTGCTGGCGCGCTCGGTGACGCCGACGCTGGTGCAGTACGAGCAGATGAAGAAGTGGAACGGGCAGCTCCCGCAGGTCTCGGGTGGGGCGACGCCGCTCATCCAGCTGCCGAGGCCCTGAAGGGCGGGAACGCGCTCGCTCGGTCGGTGACGACGGCGGGGGGCCCTGCGGGGCCCCCGCCGTCGTCACCGACCGAGCTCGCTGGAACGCGCTCCGGCGCGGGGCGGCCGCGCGGTCGCGCGGTCGCCCCGCGCCGGAGCTGGAACGCGCGCGCCGCCGTGCCGGCGGCGCGCTGGAACGCAGGGCGCGCCCTGGTGCGGGTCAGGGTGCGGCGCGCACGGTGCGCACCATCTCGACGTGCGGGATCCCGTCCTCGTCGTACGAGGGGCTGGCGCGCGCGAAGCCGAGCGACGCGTAGAAGGGCTCCAGGTAGCACTGGGCGCCGATGCGCACCGCGGCGCCGGGGGCGAGCGTGCCGACGCGGCGGAGCGCCTCCTCCATGAGGGCGCGTCCGAGGCCGGTGCGGCGCACCGCCGGGTGGGTGACGACGCGCCCGATGGAGGCCTCCGCGTAGAGGGCGCCCGGGGGGAACAGGCGGGCGTAGGCGCCGAGCAGGGGGCGTCCGCTCTCGTCGGTGCTCCAGCCGAGCAGGTGCCAGGCGCGGTCGTCGCGCCCGTCGGCGTCGAGGAAGGCGCACGTCTGCTCGACGACGAAGACGAGCTGGCGCAGCTGCAGCAGTGCGTAGAGCTCGTCGCGCGTCAGCTGCGCCCACGGGACGCAGCGCCAGTGCAGGGCGATGGGCGGGGAGAGGCCGTCGGCCGGCGGCGTCGCGGGGCGCACGGAGGAGTGGTCGGTCATGCAGGGGGGAGAGCGGGCGGGTAAGCTACTCGACTCGCCGCCCCCACGCGCGCTCCCCGCCGAGCGGCGGCAGGGGGGCGTGCCGTCCACGGCCGGCCCCTCCGCGTCGCACCGCTCCCTCCGCCGCCCGCTCGCTGCCGATGCCCGACGCCACCGCCGCGCCGCCCACCTCGCTCCCCGGTGCGGCGCCCCCGCACGCCCTGCGCTGGCTGCTGCTGGTGGTCGGGGCGCCGACGCTCGTGCTGCTCGGCGGGGCGCTCGCCGTCGGTGGCGCGGCGCGGGCGCGCGCCGCGACCGAGGAGGCGGCGCGCGCCCGCCAGGTGGTGCGCACGGTCGACGCGCTGCTCCTGCGCCTGGTGGACGCCGACGCCGGGGCGCGCGGCTACGTGGCGACGGGGGACGCGCGCTTCCTCGAGCCGACGCGCCGCGCGCGGGGGGACGTGGCGTGGGGGATCGGCGCGCTGCGGCGGCTGGCCGGCGACGACGGGGCGGCCGTCGAGCGCGTCGCCGCGCTCGAGGTGCGCACGGCGGCGGCGCTCGACCACCTGGAGGCGCTGGTGCGCGCCGAGGGCGGGGGGCGCCGCGCCGAGCTGCGCGCCTGGTGGCTGGCGCAGGGGAAGGCGCGCGTCGACGCGGCGCGCGAGGCGGCCGCGGCGCTGAGCGTGGCAGAGGAGCGGCGCGTCGACGCCGACGCGGCGGCGGCGCGGCGGTGGGACCGGCTGGTGCGGCTGCTGGCGCTCCTCGCGGCGGTGGCCGCCGCGGCGCTCGGGGCGCTGCTGCACCGCACCTTCGCCGGCGCCGCGCTGCCGCCCTCGCTCGCCGTGCTGGGCTCACCGTCGCCCGAGCGCCGCGTGTAGATTCCGCCCGCGCCGGTCGTGGCCGGTGCGCCCGCCGTCGACGCCCTCCGCCCGCCCGTCCCATGCCCGCCGTTCCCTTCGCCGACCTGCCGGACGACGCCCGCCTCTGGGTCTTCGCCGCGAGCGCGCCGCTCGACGACGCGCGCGCCCGGCAGGTGCTCGACGCCACCGACCGCTTCCTCGCGGGCTGGGCGGCGCACGGGGTGCCGCTGCGTGCCGCCCGCGACTGGCGCGACGGGCGCTTCCTCGCCGTCGGCGTCGATCAGTCCGTGGAGGGCGCCTCAGGGTGCTCGATCGACGGGATGTTCCGGGCGCTGCGGGCGCTCGAGCCGGCGCTCGGCACGTCGCTGCTGGCCGGGGGGCGCGTGTACTGGCGCGACGCCGACGGCGCGGTGCAGGGGAGCGATCGCGGCGAGTTCGCCGAGCGCGCCGCGCGCGGCGAGATCGACGAGAGCACGCCGGTGTTCGACACCAGCGTGACGAGCGCCGCCGGGTGGCGCGCCGGCTTCGAGCGGCCGCTGCGCGAGAGCTGGCACGCGCAGCTGGTGGGCTGAGCGCCGGGCGCCGCACCCCCGCCCGCTCCGAGGCCGATGTCCGACGCCGACGATCGCTCCTCCCCCCGCCCGGCAGCCGCGGCTCAGCCCGCCCGCCCGCCGGTGGCCTCGCTCGAGGACGCGATCGCGCTCTTCCGCCGGATGCCGCACCGCGGGCTCTCCGACACGCTCGGCATCGAGCTCGTGGAGCTCGGCCCCGAGCGCGTGGTGGCGACGATGCCGGTGGAGCTGCGCACGCACCAGCCGTTCGGGCTGCTGCACGGCGGCGCCTCGGTGGCGCTGGCCGAGACGGTGGCGTCGATCGGGGGGTGGCTGCGCGTCGACCGCACGCGCTTCGCCGTCGTCGGGCTGGAGATCAACGCCAACCACCTGCGAGCGCTGCGCACGGGGAGGGTGACCGCGGTGGCGACCCCGCTGCACGTCGGGCGGACGACGCAGGTCTGGGACGTCCGCATCGGCGACGACGCGGGGCGCCCGGTGTGCGTCTCGCGCTGCACGCTGGCGGTGGTGCCGCTCGAGGGGCGCGAGGGAGCGTAGCGGGCCCGACGGGCCGCTGGTCGCCCCGCCGCGCGATCGCGGCCACGGTGCGCCCGCGCACCGACCGCGGCGCTAGCGCACCGGGCCGTGCGCGGTGGCGCGCAGCGCCAGCTCGTCCCAGCGGGTGCACACCGAGAGGGCGAGCGGCGGCCCGGCGTCCGGCGCCTCCGCGACCGGCAGCGGGGTGGCGGCGCTCCCCGGCGCGTCGCTCCGGGAGGGGGAGGGGAG
>ERZ1066121.1371-NODE-1371-length-18125-cov-12.410791_pt1 | contig 18125 bp, 10 predicted proteins | sample MGYA00382768_ERZ1066121 | MGnify/ENA primary metagenome ERZ1066121 (study PRJEB33369, sample SAMEA5778351) | biofilm metagenome | biome: Industrial cooling water; feature: Water cooling tower basin; material: Biofilm | place: United Arab Emirates | collected... | reverse complement strand
AGAACATGTTGTCCTTGTAGTTGTCCCAGTGGCCGGACTGCTTCCACAGGCTCACGTCGAGGATCTGCGGGCAGCGCACTTCCTGGTAGCCGCTGTCCTTGTATACCTGGCGCATGTACTGCTCCACCACCTGCCAGATCGCCCAGCCCTTCGGGTGCCAGAAGATCAGGCCGGGGCCCTCTTCCTGCAGATGGAACAGGCTCTGGGCCTTGGCGATCTTGCGGTGGTCGCGCTTCTCGGCTTCTTCGAGCTGATGCAGGTAGGCCTTCAGCTCCTTGTCGTTGAGCCAGGCGGTGCCGTAGATGCGGCTGAGCATCTGGTTGTTGTGGTCGCCGCGCCAGTAGGCACCAGCCACCTTCATCAGCTTGAACGCGCGCAGCTTGTCGGTGCCGGGCACGTGCGGACCGCGGCACAGGTCGGTGAATTCGCCCTGCGTGTACAGCGAGAGGTCCTCGTTGGCCGGGATACTCTCGATGATCTCGGCCTTGTAGTGCTCGCCGAGGCCCTTGAAGTAGTCCACCGCCTCGTCGCGCGACTTGACGCTGCGCGAGACGGGCAGGCCTTCCTTCACGATCTTCTGCATCTCGGCCTCGATCGCCGGCAGGTCATCGGGCGTGAACGGGCGCTCGTAGGCGAAGTCGTAATAGAAGCCTTTGTCGATCACCGGGCCGATGGTGACCTGCGCGCCGGGGTACAGGCGCTGCACGGCCTGGGCGAGCAGGTGCGCGGTGGAGTGGCGGAGGATCTCCAGCGCCTCGGGCGATTTGTCGGTGACGATGGCCAGCTCGGCATCGCGTTCGATGCGGTAGCTGGTGTCGACGAGCCTGCCGTCGACCTTGCCGGCGAGCGCGGCCTTGGCCAGGCCGGCGCCGATGGAGGCGGCGACGTCGCCGACCGTGGGAGCGGATTCGAATTCACGGCGGCTGCCGTCGGGAAGCGTGATGGCGATCATGGGATGGGGTGTCTGAAGAGTTCGCTGTCGGCCGATCGGCGTGATGCGCCCGGCCCGGGCCTTGCGTCCGGGGCCGGACAACGCCCGGTGCGGCATAAAAAAAGCGCCCGAGGGCGCTGCGCAATGTCGCGGGCCTCGGTGCGGCTGTCAGTGGGCGGTGGTAGTGCTCATGTCGCACGCTCGACGGCGGTTTCCCGGCGTCACCTTACGTAGGGGTGTGGGTCGCGTCCGGTGCAATGGCATGGACGCCTTGCGGCCATGCGGCGCGGGTTTCGATCTTAACCGAAGACGTACACGCATGGCGGGGTTGACCGGGGCGCTCGGGCGCCCGGCCGGCGGGTCGCCGCTCTGACCTGACCCGCTGATCGACGCATCGACATGCTGCCCTGCAGCAGAGATGGAGCCTACGGCAGGGACGGGTCGCCCCTTCCGCGCTCCAAATTCGCACTCGATCACATTGATTCCGTGACGAATTCCCGATAAATTGACAACGTTGTCTTGCGCTTGGAGCATGCCGGCTGCCTGGCGGGTCGATGACGACGGCCCGGCATCGCCCACACTCAAGGAGAGGATCATGCGCATGCTCACCGGCTGGCCCCTCGTGCTGGCGGCGGCACTGCTGGCCGTCCACGGCAGTTCCGCACAGGCGCAGACGCTCGTCTGGCAGGACGAATTCGACGGACCGGGAATCGACAGCGGCACCTGGACATTCGACGTGGGCAACGGCTGCGACGTCGGCATCTGCGGCTGGGGCAACAACGAGCTGCAGACCTACACCGCGCAGCCACAGAATGTCCGCGTCGAGAACGGCATGCTGGTGATCGAGGCCCGACGCGAACGGCAGCAGGCGAGCGCGTTCAGTTCGGCGAGACTGAAGACCGAAGGCCGGATGGCCTTCCGCTACGGCACGCTCGAAGCGCGCATCCGCTTCCCGCAGCTCGGCAACGGCCTGTGGCCGGCCTTCTGGACACTCGGCGCGAACGGCGTGTGGCCCGGCCGCGGCGAGATCGACATCCTGGAGGCCGGAAGCGCTGCCGCCATCGCCGCCGGCACGGTCGAACGCACGGTCACCGGGGCCACACACTGGGACTATCAGGGCTGGAAGGCCGACTACAGCCGCAGCTATACCCACCCGACCGCGCTCAGCGGCGGCTTCCACGTCTATCGCCTGACGTGGGACCCGCACTTCATCCGCGCCGATGTCGACGGCATCCCCTATTTCGAATTCGCGATCTCGGACATCGAGGGCGCGTCCCTGCACGAGTTCCATCAGCCGCATTTCGTACTGCTCAATCTGGCCGTGGGCGGCAACTACACGGGTGTCACCACGGCCCGACGGGTGACCGCGCCCCTGCCGGCGAAGATGGAGATCGACTACATCCGGCTCTACCAGAACCCAGGCGACACGCTTCAGCTCGACGCGCCGTGACAGCCGACGTGCCGCTGCCTCGCGCGCCCTCCCGCTTGTCCGCTGCCTGCTTCTTCGCGGCCTGCTTTTTCGCTGCCCGCTTGTTCGCCGTCTCCTCGAAGCCTGCCCGCTTCCGCCCTCCCCTCCGCATCCACAGAGCCACTCCATGAGCACACCACATACCCGCTGGTCCCAGTTCGGCGTCCTCATCACCGTGTTTTTTTTCTGGGGCTTCGTCGCCGCCAGCAACGAGATCCTGATCCCGGTGTTCAAGAAGGCGTTCGAGCTGACCCAGGCCCAAAGCCAGCTGGTATCGGTCGCGTTCTACGTGGCCTACACCGTCGGTTCGGTTCTCTATATCGTGGCGTCGAAGGCCTCCGGCCGCGATCTGCTGCAGCGTCTGGGTTACCGCAACGGCATCAGCCTGGGCCTTGCGATTTCCGCGGTCGGCACGCTGCTGTTCTATCCCGCGGCCAATCTCGGTTCGTTCGAGCTGATGCTCGCGGGCCTGTTCGTGGTGGGCCTGGGCTTTTCGCTGCAGCAGATCGCGGCCAATCCGCTGGCGATCGTGATGGGCGACCCGCGCACCGGTGCGCAGCGCCTGACCATGGCCGGCGGCGTCAACAATCTCGGCACCACCATCGGCCCGCTGCTGGTGAGCTACGCGATCTTCGGCAGTGTCGCCTCGGGCAACACCGACGCCAGCATCGAAAGCGTGAAGACGCCCTATCTCGTGCTCGGCGTGGCCTTCCTGCTGGTCGCGCTGATGCTGAAGTTTTCGTCGGTGCCCGACCGAATCGACCTGGACGAGGTCACCGAAAGCGAAGCGCAGGACAGCGGGAAGCTGATCCACAAGACCTCGGCGCTGGCCTATCCGCAGCTGACGCTCGGCATGATCGCGATCTTCGTGTACGTCGGCGTGGAAGTCTCCACGATCAGCAATCTGCCGGCCTTCCTGGAAGAACACGAAGGCATCCCGGTGTCGGCGATCGCGCCGTACGTGTCGCTGTACTGGGCCAGCCTGATGATCGGGCGCTGGACCGGTGCCGCCGGCGCGTTCGACATCTCCTCCGGGCGCAAGCGCCTGCTGGCGCTGCTGCTGCCGTACCTCGCCTTCGGCGTGTATCTGGTGGTCAACACGATCATGGGCCACGACGTCTCGCAGTTCTACCAGTACGTCTGGCTGATCGCGGCGATGGTGCTGGTGCTGCTGGCCAGCCGCGGCAACCCGGCGCGCAATCTGCTGTACTTCGCGATCTGCGGCATCATCGCGCTGGCGGTCGGCATGCTGACCCACGGGCGCGTGAGCGCGGTGGCCTTCACCAGCGTGGGCCTGTTCTGCAGCACCATGTGGCCGTGCATCTTCGCGCTGGCGATCACCGGCCTCGGTCGCAACACCAACCAGGGCAGCAGCCTGCTGATCATGATGATCATGGGTGGCGGCATCGTCAGCTGGGTGCAGGGCATGGTGGCCGATGCCTACGGCATCCAGATCAGCTTCACGGTCGGCGTGGTGTGCTTCCTGTACCTCGCGTTCTACGCGTGGCGCACGGGCCGTCTGCTGCGTGCGCAGGGCATCGACCTGGACAGGCTGGCCGCCAGCGGCGGCCACTGACCTCTGCTGCACACCGAGGCGCAGACCACGAGGTCTGCGCCTCGCTCATCGACAGCAAGGGCTGGCGATGGGGCGGCGGGCTCAGCCCTGCGCCGCAGGCCGCGCGCAGTACTCGCGCAGATAATCGGCGTGGTTGGGCAGCCGGGCGACCGCATGCTCCACGCCCGTGCGGATGCGTTCGAGGAAATCGGCCAGCTCGGCGTCGCGCATCGAATCGGCGATCGGGTGGTGGCGCTCGGGCACGATGCCCTGCCCCAGCATCACCTGCACCCAGGAGTTCTCGGCGAACAGTTCGTTGAGATGCCGGAACACGCGGCCGGTCTCGGCGAACAGCCGGATCTTGTGCCGGAGGCTCTGCGGGATGTCCAGGTCGCGGCACGCGCGCCAGTAGGCGGTGTCGTCGCGCTGGGTGACGTGGTAGTGCAGGATCACGAAGTCGCGGATGTGGACGATCTCCTCCTCCGCCTGGCGGTTGTATTCGTCGATGTCGCTCTGCGCGAGCATGTGCGGGAAGGTCTGCAGCAGGCGGATCACGCCGCGCTGGATGAGATGGATGTTCGTCGACTCCAGCGGCTCGAGAAAACCGCCCGAGAGGCCGATGGCCACGCAGTTGCCGCGCCAGGCCGCGCGGCGCTGACCCGGGCGGAAACGGATGACCCGCGGCTCGGTCAGCACCTCGCCTTCCACCGAACCGAGCAGTGCGGCGCGCGCCGCATCGTCGTCCATGTGGCGGCTGGAAAACACGATGCCGTTGCCCACGCGGTGCTGCAGCGGAATGCGCCACTGCCAGCCGGCTTCGCCGGCGATCGAACGCGTGTAGGGAATGGGCGGGCGCACCGACGCGGTCTGCACGGCCATCGCGCTGTCGCTGAACAGCCAGTGCGACCAGTCCTCGTACTCCACGCCGAGCGCATCGCCGATCAGCAGCCCGCGCAGCCCGCTGCAGTCGATGAACAGATCGCCCGCGATCTCGCTGCCGTCGGCCAGGCGCAGCGACGAGATCCAGCCGCGCTCGCGGTCGGCCTTGACCTCGACGATGCGTCCCTCGATGCGACGCGCGCCGTGGCGTTCGCTGAAGTCCCGCAGGAATTTCGCGTAGAGGCCGGCATCCAGATGGAAGGCGTAGTTCATGCCGTCGCGGGGCAGATGGGCGAAACGGTTCTCCTCGGCCGCGCGCAGTTCCAGGCAGTAGTCGCCGTAGTCGCGGGCGATGCCGCGCCTGCGCGCGCTCAGCCAGAAGTGCTGGAAACCCGCGGTCCAGTGGTCCCTGCCGGTGGTGCCGAAGGAATGGATGTAGCGGTGGCCGGGCGAGCGCCAGTGCTCGAAGGCGATGCCGAGCTTGATGGTGGCATTGGTGGCGGCCATGAACGCCTGCTCGTTGATGTCGAGCAGACGGTGGAAGGTGACCATGGTCGGGATGGTGGCCTCGCCCACACCGACCGTGCCGATCTCCTCGGACTCCACCAGCACGATCTCCAGCGTCTGCCCGAAGGTCTTGGACAGCGCCGCCGCGGTCATCCAGCCGGCGGTGCCGCCGCCGGCGACGACGACGCGCTTGACCGGGCGCGATGCGGCGTCGCGCAGCTCGGGCGAATGAGCGGATTCCATGGAAGGGTGACTCACGGAGGCGTCTCCATCAGCGGTTGAGCCGGTGCAGCAGCCGTGCGCGCAGCTCGCGCGCGGCGGCTTCGTCGAGCGTGCCGAGCACGCGCCGCACCGGCTCGGGAATATGCGCGGCCACGGCGGCCGTATCGGAATCGGGCGCGAAGACGTAGTGATCGAACACGTCGCGCCAGATCGCGCGCTCGGCTTCGGGCAGGCTACGGATGCACAACAGCGCGGTCATCAGCGCGACCATGGGCGTGTCCATGTACGCCGGCACGCGACGCCACCAGTAGTTGATCAGCGCATTGAACGGGTCCAGCGATTCGACGTGGTGCCACCACATGCTCGGGATGAACAGCGCATCGCCCGGTTCCAGCTCGGCGACAAGCGCATGGCGCATCGCTTCGGCGAAGCGCGGGAAGCGCGCGAGATCCGGCGCGTGCAGGTCCACCAGACTGATCGCCTGTCCGGCCGGCGTGAAGTCCAGCGGGCCGATGTACAGATTCGGCAGCTGCTCCGGCGGGAACAGGGTGAAACGCCGGCGCCCGGCCACCACACAGGCGAGATTGTCCGGCAGGTCCTGATGGGTGGCGATGCGCGCGCGGTTGCCCAGCCACAGGCTGACCAGCGGCGTGCGCGCCCCCATGTCCAGCGGATGCCCGGCCATGAAGCCGGGCAGGCAGTCGTCGACCGTGGTCGAGCCCATGTACAGCGCGGGCGGCTCGGCATCGTCGCGATGACGTTCGAGCGCGTCGAGCACGCTGGAGAAGCGGTGCCGTTCGGGCGTGAAATTGAAGCCGTCCAGGGCATCGTTGTAGAAATAGCGCCCATGGATGGACGGCGGCCCGACGAAGGCCGTCACCGGCCCTCCGCCGTCCGCGGCGCGCAGCAGGGCGATGGCTTCGGCAGGTGATGCGCGCGCGGCGCGCACGATCGGCCAGTCGCGCACCAGCCCGCGCAGCAGCAGCGGACGCCGCGCCTCCAGCACCGCGTCGGGCGGTGCCAGCGGCGAGACGTCGTCGATGACCTCGACCGGCTCAGGCACCGCCAGCATGGACACGACGCGCGCGATCGATCAGGTCGCGGAAATGCGAGAGCGAGGCCATCGCCATGTAGATGGCCTCCAGATGCCCGTCGCGCTGCAGCGTCGCCAGGGTCTCCGGTGCCAGCTGTCCAAGACGCTCCTCGTGGATGGTGTAGAAGCCGGCCAGCCGGAACGGCTGCCCGTCTCCGGATTCGACATCCAGCACGAACGACTCCAGCAGTTCTTCGCGCAGCAGCGCAGCGACGAAGGCCGGGGTCGCACCCAGGCCATCGTGCAGCGCCTGCAGCACGGAGGCGGCGTGCTCCATCACATCGGTGGTGCCGCCATGCGCGCGGAACAGCGGCTCGCCCTGGGCATGACCGACACGCGGGTGGTCCAGATCGATATGGACCACAGGCTCGCCGGCTTCGGAACGGCCGATGAGGAACGGCTGGCGCTGCACCGACAGTGGCACGTAGGCGGCGTCCCAGCCCTGCCCGTCGGGTGCGTCGCTGCGCAGGACGTCACTGTTCAAAAACAGGTTCTGCCCGGCATGGAAACCGAACAGGGCGACCGGCTGGAAGCTGCCGTCGGCGGATTTCTGAAAGACGATGGGGTAATACGCCTGGACGCTGCGGAACTCGGCCGGGAAGGTCAGCGCCGACATCACGTCGTCGCCCCATGCCGCGCCGCGCGCGGTGACCACACGCAGGTCGCGGTGATCGATGTTGTTGAGCTGTGCGTGTCTGGGCATGGGACGGTCGTCTCGGTCGGTCGTCGTGGCCACGCGGGTGTGCGCTGCGCGCGACGCTGGCGTGTGTCTCAGATGCGCGGCAGTCCGCGCGTGCGGATGTGTTCGATCGCCTCGCGGTGCCCGGGCAAGGCGGGCAGCATGCGCCGCGCCAGATCCGCGGCTTCGCGGAACCGCGCTTCGGCACGCTGCAGCGTGTCGCCCTGGCCTGCGGAAGGCCGCGGTGCAGGCCGGAACCCCATGCCGTACAGGATGTACTGGTAGCTGGCCGATGGGAAGATCTCGTCCACCCGGAACAGGTCGTAGCGCGAGGGCGAGCGGTGCCGCCACAGTGCGAGCAGGTCGCGCAGCCGCTCCGGCACGCTGTCGACGCGCACGTGGTCGCACCAGTAATCGCTGTCGCGACGGCGCGACAGCACGTAGTGCAGCTTGAGGAAATCGATCACCCGCTCCCAGCGGTAGGCAAAGGCCTCGTTGTAGCGCGCGGAGACGATGTCCATCGTGGCGCGGTCCGCCGGAAGCTGCTCGGCGATGGCGGCCGCTGCCAGTTCCACCAGCACCAGCGACGACGCTTCGAGCGGCTCGACGAATCCGCTGGACAGCCCGACCGCGACGCAGTTGCGGTGCCAGCTGCTGCGACGATAGCCGGGCGCGAACGCGATGCGTAGCGGCACGGGCACATCGGCCGCCCGCGGCCCGCCGGTCGCCTCGACGTGCGCGCGCAGCGCGGCCTCGGCCTCGTCGTCGCTGCAGTGCGCTCTCGAGTACACATGCCCCACGCCACGGCGCGCCGACAGCCCGATGTCCCAGATCCAGCCGCTGCGCTGCGCGGTGGACACGGTCTGGCAGGCGATCGGCGCGTCGGCCTGCGCATAGGGCACCTGCACCGCCATCGCACTGTCGTTGAACAGCACGTCGCGGCGCGGGATCAGATCGACACCGTAATGCCCGCCGAGCAGCAGCGAACGCATGCCGCTGCAGTCGATGAACAGGTCGGCATGCAGGTCGCCGTGCGAACGGGTGCGCACCGCGGCGATGTCGCCGTTCTCGGCCGGCACCACCTCCAGCATGTGGTCGGCGACATGACGCACGCCAAGACGCCGCGTGCAGTGTTCGCGCAGGAACACGCCGAGTTTCGCGGCATCCAGGTGATAGGCGTAATTGGCCACCGCCGCGTATTCCGGCGTGGACAGCTGCTTGGGTGCCCTGCCCGCTTCGCACAGATGCGGCTGGAAGCTCACCAGATCGGCGAACGGGACATCGCCACCGCGTGCGGCCCAGCCGGCGGCGAGATCCGCCTCCAGGTAGCCCTGCGGCAGCACGAACGGATGGTGGTAGCGGTCACGCTGACTGCCGTCCACCCACCCGACGAACTTCGAGCCCTGCTTGAACACCGCATCGCACTCGCGGATCAGATCGCTCTCGCTCACTCCCGCATCGCGCAGGGTGTCGCGCATGGTCGGCCAGGTGCCCTCGCCGACGCCGATCGTGGCGACATCGGGCGATTCGAGCAGGGTGACGCGCAGGCTGTCGGCCCCCGCTCCCTGCGGCCCGGAGCGGCCATGCCGGGCCGCGAGCGTGGCGGCCGTCAGCCAACCGGCTGTCCCGCCGCCGACGATCACCACCTCGCGCACGGGCCCGCCGTCGCGGGCAGGCGCATCGTGCAGGTCAGACGCTGGAACGTGGCTGTCGGTCGCGTCGATCAAGACTCCTCCGCGTCGGGCCCTGGCGAGCCGCGGCGGCCGCATCCCATTCGCGGACGGGCCGCGCGGCGCGCTCGGTCCGTGTCGATATCCGTCGTCAACGACGTCCCCGCGCTGCACATGCAGCGCGGGGACGGCATTGGCCGATCAACGGAAATTGTAGCGCAGGCCCAGCATGTATCGCGGGCCGGTCTGGGTCAGGTACTCCAGCTGTTTGCTGTTGCGCGAATGCGAACGCTGGGTGGCGCCCATGGCGTTGATCGCCTCGAACGACAGCGACCACTGGTCGTTCCAGCGGTAGCCGATGTTCATGTCCAGCTGGCCGTAGGCTTCCACGTACACCGGGTTCGGACCCGCACCGTCGAACACGCCCGCCAGATACTTGTCGCGCCAGTTGTAGGCCGCGCGCAGCTGCCACGGCCCCTTCTCGAAGAAGGCGACGAGATTGGCCGAATCGCTCAGCCCGACCAGCGCGAACTGCTCGCCGATCTTGCGGTTGTCGTAGGTCAGGCTGGAATCGACGATGGTGTAGTTGAACGACATGCCGAAGCCGGTGTCGGCGAACATGTGCTGGAGGTTGAACTCCATGCCGTCGAGCGAGGCCGAGCGCTGGTTCGCCGGCGTGGTCACGCGGAAGTTCGCGACCGGGTCGCCGGGCTGACCGGTAATGGTGCCGGTCGCGTTGCCGTTGGTGTCGAAACCGGTACGGACCACGCCGGGCTGGCCGTTGAGATTGTTGAGGATGTAGTTGCGGATGCAGACCACGTCCACGCTCGTGCAGCCCGAACCGATCGCCTGGTTCCAGTAGGCGCCGCCGACCGGGGTGTTCAGGCCCGAGGTCGTGTCGTTCACCTGGGTGGTGCCGATGTAGTTGTCGATGTTCTTGCGGAAATAGCCCAGCGCCACGTAGCTGGAATCGGCGTAGTACCACTCCAGCGACACATCGAAGTTGTGCGAGAGCAGCGGTTCGAGATCCGGGTTGCCGAAGTTGCCGGTGCCGCCGTCGACGCGCGCCAGCTGGTTGTAGGTCTTGCCGCCCTGGATGTCGTTCCAGCCCGGGCGACCGATGGTCTCGCCGTAGCTGGCACGCAGGACGAGGTTGTCGCGGATGTCGAGTTTCAGGTCGAGGCTGGGCAGCAGGTAGTCGTATTCGCCCTTCAGCGTGGAGAACGCGGAGCCCTGCGGCACCAGATTGAACTCGTTGGCCGACCCCCACACGATGCCCGGCTGGAAGTCGGGCACCAGCGCGGTCGAGACCACATCGGTCTGCTCGTAGCGCACGCCCGCCGCGACATGCAGCGGCATCGACCAGTCGAACATGGTCACGTACTGCAGATAGGCGGCGCGCGATGTCTCGGTGGTGCGTCGGTCGGTGGTGAAGACGTCGGAGCGCGCATACAGGTCGGGCCGGCCGGTGGCATCGGCGGCGGCGCGGCGCATGGCCTCGAAGTCGAAGGTGAAGAAGGCACTGCTCCATTGCGGGCTGCGGCTGTTGCCGAAGCTGCGGAAGTAGTTGCTCATGTCGTCCCGGCGCCAGAGGCCGTCCGCATACGCGGCGGCCCCGAGGGGCGTGTTGCCGCCCCACGAATCGTTCTGCACGTTGGAGAACGCGCTGCGGTTGCGGACCTCGGTGGAGGCCAGGCCGAAGTCGAGCCGCGATGCGTCGCCGAAGGCCCAGTCGCCGCGCAGCTGGCCCTGTTCGATTTCCGAGCGCATGTAGCTGTTGCGGAACGAGGAGCCCGTCACCTGCATCTGCGCGGGGTCGATATCGCTCATGCCGGGCGGCAGGTCGACGGTGAGGATCGGGAAATCACGGCTGAAATCGACCGTGGTGGTGCCACGGAAGAAGCCGGCGGCGCCGAGCACGGCATTGGAGCCGTACGGACTGTCGGCGCCGGATTCCGCCGTCGAGTCGTGATAATCGAATTCCAGCGCGACGCTGTCGCTCACGTCCCACTGCACATTGAAGCCCAGCGATTTGTTCTCGTTCCTGGTGGCGTACTTGGCGCCGCCCATGGCGAGATCGCTGGTGGCGGGAACGATGAGTTCGGAGTAGACGATCGGCGCGGCCACCGGGCCGTCGGTCCAGTTGCTGCTGGACGGGCCGAAGTTGAACCACACCGAGAGCTCGTTGCGCTGGGTCTGGATGCGGTTCTCGGAGTAGGTGTAGTCGAGCGTGGTGGTGATGCGGTCGGTCGGCGCCCACTGCAGGGTCAGCTGGCCGTTGGTGCGCTGGCGCTGCACGCCGTTGACGCTGTAGTTGAGGTTCTGCGGCACCGAATAGATGTCATTCGGGCCGGGACGGTTGGTGATGCGCTCGGACCCCGGTGTGCCCGGCTGCGGGATGGTGCCCCAGTTGTTCTCGTCGCCGCGGAACGTGCGCCAGCCGTTGCCGACCGACACCTGGTTGTAGCCCAGATTGCGCTCCTGGTAGCTGCCGGTGAGCGCGATGCCGAACTTTCCGTCGGCGAAGGTGGTGCTGAAGATGCCGGAGATTTCCGGTGTCACGTCGTCGCCCTGCAGCGCGCTGGGCAGTTCGCCGTTGGACTCGTCGAACACGGTCTTGATGCCGATGTTGGCATGCAGGCCCGGGTTCCTGAGCGGACGCGCGGTGAGGATGTTGATGGTGGCGCCGATGCCGCCGGTCGGGCTGCTGGCGCGGCTGGTCTTGTAGACCTCGATGCCGGACACCGCCTCGGAGGCGAGGTTGGCGAAGTCGAAGGCGCGCGAGCTGGACGCGTCGGTGTCGAGCAGGCTGGTGGCCGGCATCTGGCGGCCGTTGAGCAGCACCAGGTTGAAGTCCGGACCGACGCCGCGCACGGTCACGCGCGAACCTTCGCCGATCGCGGAACGGTCGATCGACACGCCCGAGATGCGCTGCAGCGACTCGGCCAGGTTGGTGTCGGGGAACTTGCCGATTTCCTCGGACGAAATGCCGTCGACCACGCCCTGCCCGTTGCGCTTCACCGCCATGGCGGACGCCATGCTGCCGCGAATGCCGCGCACGACGATGACGTCGAGATCTTCCGCATCGGCCTGTTCCGTACTCGCTGTGCCGTCCTCGTCTGCGGCGGGCGTCGCGTCCTGCGCGGCCACCGATTGAGCCAGCGCAAGCAGCAGCGCGGTGGCGAGCAGGCGCTTCTTGGGTATGGCGTCCAACTGTTTCATCGCGGTCCCTCCCCGGGATTTTTACGTGGTCTGTCGACGGATTCTGTTCACGGGGCCGTCGATCACGACGATCCGGAAGCGACGACTCTCTGGTGACCTGCCTCCGCAGCCGCGGATGCCGGGGACATGGTTCCGCCCGCGGCCGCGACTGCCGTGAACGCATTGGAGTTGAAATTGATAACGTTGTCAAACGGGGTGGACATGTGCGACCGTGCGCCTCGGGCCACCGCCGAAACGACGATTCGAATATGGTGCGACGCACAAATTCCGCGCGGCATCCAGCGTCGCCCGACGATCCCGGCGACATCAGCTCTGGACCATGCGATGGCCATGCGGCCATCGTTGCGGAGCGTTGTGCCGGGCCGGAGATGAGGCTGCGAGGGCGCCCGACAGGGCGGGAAGCGGCCCTACCCTGCCGCGGGCCCGGTCGAGCGCCGCAACTGCAGCGCGTAGGGCACGTCGATGATCCTGCCGCTGCCGGGCGTGCGGATTTCCGAGAGCAATTCGAGCGCAGCGAGTCGACCCATCTCGCGCATCGGCTGGCGCACGGTGGTCAGCGAAGGGTGGATGTGGCGGGCGATCGGCGTGTCGTCGAAGCCGCAGACCGAGACATCGCCCGGCACCGACAGCCCGTACTCGCTCACCGCGCAGACCGCACCGGCGGCCATGTCGTCGTTGGCGGCGAAGATGGCGGTGGGGCGCTGCGGCATGGCCAACAGGCGCAGGGCCGCCGCATGGCCGGATTCATGCGAGAACTCGCCCTGCACTACCAAATCCGGGTCGTAGGGCAGGCCCGCGCGCTCGAGCGCTTCGCGATACCCGTCCAGGCGCCACCCGCTGGCGCCATGCGCGGGATGACCGACGATGTGCGCGATCCTGCGATGCCCCAGCGAAATCAGGTGCGCCATCATCGCGCGCACCGCGCCGCGCTCGTCCAGCACCACGCCGATGCCGCGGTTGTCCTCACGCGCGGAGATGCCCGCGTAGGGCACGCCCAGCGCCTGCAGACGCGCGAGCACTTCGGGCTCGTCGGTGATCGGCGGCGTCAGCACCAGGCCATCCACCTGCAACTGGATGGACAGCGATTCGATTTCGGTCACCAGATCGGTCTCGCCATGGCGCACCGGCGCCAGCATCAGGTGGTAATGCTGCGTGCGACAGGCATCGAGGATGCCCATCTCCACTTCCATCAGGTAATTGTTCGACGGGTTGTCGAACGGCATCGCGATCAGGTACGAGCGTCGCCCGGCGAGGATGCGCGCGGAAGGCAGCGGCCGGTAATGCATCCGGGCCACCGCCGCCTCCACTTTCGCGCGCGTGCGCTCGGTGACGTTGGGTTCTTCGTTGAGGACGCGCGAGACGGTCTTGATCGACACGCCGGCGGCTTTCGCCACATCTTGGATTCGCACACGCATGGCCGGTTCCGCTCTCCTGCCTCGACTGCCCGGGGATACTGCCGGACGGCGTCGCCAATTACATGGCCCGGATGTGGGGCCGCTTCGAGGGAGCACCCGACGCCTTCCTCGCTGCCGCGATGCAACACGCCCTTCGATCAGCGCCATCGTATGCTAAACAAAAGATGATAGCGCTGTCACCCGCCGGACGACCCGGCCACGTTTCCGCTCACAGCACGGAGGACATTCCGCTCATGCACCCCGCTTCCGGCCTTTTCGCCACACGCCGCATGCCGCGGCGCCGTCTCGTTCGCGCCACGCTCTCCGCCCTGCTGCTGCTCGCCGCGGGATGCGCGTCCAGCCCCGCATCCCACGCCGACGGCGCCGGGGCGCAGGCCGCTCCCGCCGGCAGCCGCGCGGACGGGAATGCCATCGATCCTGCGCGCTGGCCGGTGCCGGGCTGGCCGCTGGCCGTGGACCCCGCGCTCGAAGCGCGGGTGGATGCCCTGCTCGCCACCATGAGCATCGAGGAGAAGGTCGGGCAGATCGTCCAGGCCGACATCGGCTCGATCACGCCCGAGGACCTGCGCCGCTACCGCCTCGGTTCGATCCTGGCCGGCGGCAATTCCGACCCGGGCAACGTCTACAACGCCAAACCCGAGGCCTGGCTGGCACTCGCCGATGCGTTCTGGGAGGCGTCGATGGACACCTCCGGCGGCGGCAAGGCGATCCCGGTGATCTTCGGCATCGACGCCGTGCATGGTCAGAGCAACATCGTCGGCGCCACGCTCTTCCCGCACAACATCGGCCTGGGCGCGATGCGCAACCCCGCGCTGATGCGCCGCATCGGCGAGATCACCGCCATCGAGACCCGCGTCACCGGCATGGAATGGGCCTTCGCGCCCACCGTCGCGGTGCCGCGCGACGACCGCTGGGGCCGCGCCTACGAGGGCTATGCGGAACATCCCGAGATCGTGGCCGCGTATGCCGGCGAGATGGTCGAGGGCCTGCAGGGCCGGCCGGGCGATGCCGATTTCCTCGGCGAAGGCCGCGTGATGGTCACCGTGAAGCATTTCATCGGCGACGGCGGCACCACCAACGGCAAGGATCAGGGCGACACGCGGATCGATCAGGACGCGCTGCGCGACATCCACGGGCCGGGTTATTTCTCGGCCATCGCCAGCGGCGCCCAGGCGGTCATGGCGTCGTTCAACAGCGTCAACGGCACCAAGCTGCACGGCCATCGCGGGTTGTTGACGGATGTGCTGAAGACCCGGATGGGCTTCGAGGGCCTCGTGGTCGGCGACTGGAACGGCCATGGCCAGGTGCCCGGCTGCACCAACACCGACTGCGCCGCGACGTTCATCGCCGGCCTGGACGTGGCGATGGCGCCGGAGAGCTGGCGCGGCCTGTACGACTCCACGCTCGCCCACGCGCGCTCGGGCGCGCTGCCGATGGCGCGGCTGGACGATGCAGTGCGGCGCGTGCTGCGGGTGAAGCTGCGCATGGGCCTGTTCGAGGCACCGAAGCCGTCGCAGCGCGCCCTTGGCGGCCAATTCGCGCTGCTGGGAGCGCCGGAGCATCGGGCGGTGGCCCGGCAGTCGGTGCGCGAGTCGCTGGTGCTGCTGAAGAACACCAACGGCCTGCTGCCGCTGCGCGCAGACCAGCACATCCTGGTGGCCGGCGACGGCGCCAACGACATGAGCAAGCAGGCCGGCGGCTGGACCCTCAGCTGGCAGGGCACCGGCACGGCCCGCGCCGATTTCCCGAACGCCGACACCATCTGGGAAGGCCTGGAGCGGCAGATCCGCGCCGCGGGCGGGCGCGCGGAACTCGCGCTCGACGGCCGCTACAGAAAGAAGCCCGACGTGGCCATCGTCGTGTTCGGCGAAGACCCCTACGCCGAATTCCAGGGCGACCTGCCGAACCTGCTGTACCGTCCGGGCGACGACCGCGACCTGCAGCTGCTGCAGCGCCTGAAGCGCGAAGGCATTCCGGTGGTCGCGGTGTTCCTGAGCGGGCGCCCGCTGTGGATGAACCGCGAACTCAATGCCTCCGACGCCTTCGTGGCCGCGTGGCTGCCCGGGTCGGAGGGCGCAGGCATCGCCGATGTGCTGCTGCGCGACGCGCGCGGCGCGATCCAGCACGACTTCAAGGGCACCTTGAGCTTCTCCTGGCCGCGCCGCGCCGACCAGTACGACAACAACGTCGGACAACCCGGCTACGACCCGCTGTTCGCCTACGGCTACGGGCTGCGCTACACCGATACCGACACCCTGGGCCCGCTGCCGGAAGATTCCGGCATCGTCGCCTCGGCGTCGCGGCCGCCCGCGTTCTTCGCCCGTGGCCGCGCCGCGGACGGACTGCGCCTGCGCCTGACCGGCAGCGATGGCGGCACCTACGATGTCATGCACACCCAGGGCGGCACGCCCGACGGCAGCCTGACCATCGCCGCGCTCGACCGCAGGGCGCAGGAAGACGCACGCGTGCTGACCTGGCGCGGCGGCGCGCCGGCGACCGTCGAGCTGCTGGCCTCGCCAGCGCTCGATCTGCGCGCGGCCGCGGCCGACGACGCCTGGCTGGTGGCGGACGTGCGGATCGATGCCCTGCCGGCCGACGGCGCGGTCACGCTGCTGTTCGGCTGCGGAGACGGTTGTGCCGCGACCCGCGACCTGACGCCGCAGCTGGCCGCGCTGCAGCGCGGCGAATGGCTGCGCATCGGCCTGCCGCTGCGCTGTCTGCGCGACGCCGGCGCGGGCGAAGGCACCGACGCAGGCAGGTTCGAGCGCGTCGGCCTGCCGTTCGGCCTGCGCGCCTCCCCGGGCACGCGCATCGCGCTCTCCGACATCGCCGTGGGCGCGGAGCCGACCCAGGCCCTCACCTGTCCAGGCACGCCATGAACGGCCCGGGCGATCCATCCCGGTGGGCCCTGGTCGGCGACATCGGCGGCACCAACGCGCGCTTCGCGCTGGTCGACCTGGATGCGGCGGAGGTCGGCCTGCACGCGGCACGCACGCTGCAGGCGGCGCAGTTCGCCAGCCTGCAGCACGCCGCCGAGCACTATCTCGCCGACGTGGGCCTGCGTCCGCACACCGCGGCGATCGCGGTGGCCTCGCCCACCGGCAGCGAAGAGATCCGCCTGACCAATCGCGCCTGGTCCTTCACCCGAAGCGAGCTGCAGCAGGCGCTCAGGCTGGACGCGCTGCACGTGCTCAACGATTTCGGCGCGATCGCCTGGTCGGTGCCCGCGCTCGGCGCGCAGGACTGCATCGTGGCGCACGGCGATCCCGGCCCGCTGCGCCGCGGGCCGATCACGGTGATCGGCCCGGGCACCGGGCTGGGCGTGGCCCTGCTGACCGGCGGCGAGGAGGGCTGGTGCGTGGTCGAGACCGAGGGCGGCCATGTCAGCTTCGCGCCGCAGGACGCCGAGGAGGAACGGATCGCACGCTGGTTCGCCGCGTACTTCGGACGCGTATCCAACGAACGCCTGCTGTGCGGCGCCGGTCTCTCGCACATCGATGCGGTGCTGCGCGGCGCGGCCGATCACGCCACCGGCGCGCACGCGACGCTGCGCGACCCGGCCGACATCGTCACGATGGCGCTGGACGGCCACGACATGCATGCGCGGCGCGCGCTGGCCCGCTTCTGCGCGGTGCTGGGCAGCGTCTGCGGCGACGCCGCGCTGATCCACGGCGCGCGGGCGGTGATGATCGCCGGCGGCATCGTGCCGCGGTTCGTGCCCTTCCTGCGCAGCAGCGCCTTCCGCGAGCGATTCCTCGACAAGGGCCGGTTCGCGGCGTATCTGGAATCGGTGGACATCCGCATCATCGTGCACGACAGCCCGGGCCTGCTCGGCGCCGCGCTCGCGCTGCGTGCCGGTTCGGCCCACGACCGGTCCGGTGCGATGGCGGCGGCCGAAGCCTCGGTGGACGGGACATCCGTGGACCAGACATCGGTAGGGCAGCCCACCGCGGCATGAGCGCATGCCATCGGCGGACGCGCGCTCCGCCGGGTGCGCACACCCTCGAAACGGCACTGGAGGCAGCCCGGTCGCGCAGCGGCCGCGGCGCTACACTCCGCCGGTGCCGCCCGGGCACGCCCTGCGGAGCCATGCATGGCCCAGAACATCCCCCACAGCATCCACGACGTCCATGACGACCCGCGCAATGCCGACATCCTGGTCTGGGTGAACGGCACGCTGAAGCCACGCGCCGAGGCCACGGTGTCGGTGTTCGACAGCGGCTTCGTCCTCGGCGACGGGGTGTGGGAAGGCCTGCGCGTGGTCGGCGGCCACCCGGCCTTTCTCGATGCGCACCTCGACCGCCTGTTCGAAGGCGCCAAGGCCATCGCACTGGACATCGGCATGGACCGCGCCGACCTGACCGATGCGATCTACGCCACGCTGCACGCCAACGGCATGCACGACGGCGTGCATGTGCGCCTGATGGTGACCCGCGGCCTCAAGCGCACGCCCTACCAGGACCCGCGGGTGTGCATCGGCCCGG
>ERZ1066121.1370-NODE-1370-length-18129-cov-7.351167_pt1 | contig 18129 bp, 13 predicted proteins | sample MGYA00382768_ERZ1066121 | MGnify/ENA primary metagenome ERZ1066121 (study PRJEB33369, sample SAMEA5778351) | biofilm metagenome | biome: Industrial cooling water; feature: Water cooling tower basin; material: Biofilm | place: United Arab Emirates | collected... | reverse complement strand
CATCAGGAACTGGGCGGCAAATCGCCCAACATCGTCCTGCCCGATGCCGATTTCATGGCGGTCCTGCCCCCCACGGTTCAGGGCGTGCTGGTCAACACCGGGCAAAGCTGCATCGCCCCAACCCGCATCCTAGTCCACAAGGAGCGGAAGGACGAGGCTGTCGCAGTCATCAAGGGCATGTTCGAGGCCACCGAAGTCGGCGACCCGATGGCCGAGGGCATGCACATTGGCCCCGTCGTCAACAAGGCCCAGCATGACAAGATCCAGAGCCTTATCCAATCCGCGATCGACGAAGGCGCCCGGCTCGAAACCGGCGGCACCGGCCTGCCCGCAAACGTCAACCGCGGCTATTACATCAAACCCACGGTGTTCAGCGGCGTCACTCCCGACATGCGCATCGCCAAGGAAGAAGTTTTCGGCCCCGTCGCGACGATCATGGAATATGACAGCCTCGATCAGGCAATCGAAATCGCCAACGACACCGAATATGGCCTGTCGTCGGTTATCAGCGGTGACCCGGCAAAGGCCGCCGAGATCGCCCCCAAGCTGCGCGCGGGCATGGTCGCAGTCAACGCTTGGGGGCCCGGACCGGGTGCACCCTTTGGCGGCTACAAGGCATCAGGCAACGGCCGCGAAGGCGGGCTTTACGGCCTCAAGGACTTCATGGAAGTCAAAGCGATCAGCGGCATTCCGGCGTAAAGGGGGGCTTTCGTTCTCCGCCTGTCCACCCCCCTTCTCTGAGCGTGTCAAAGGGCAGGCGAGCATAGGAATTGGCGGCGGGTTAGGGCCTGTTGAGATTCAATGCGAAAATTTCCGTTTCGCCTTATTTCGTCATTCCCGCGCAGGCGGGTATCCATCTCCCGCGCTCTAAATTTCGATAACAGGTGATGGATTCCCGCCTGCGCGGGAATGACGAACCGATGGTGACGCGTTGAATCTCCATGTCCCCTGGAGCAACCGGAATCCTCACGCGCCCTGGCCCTCACGCTGCTCCCCATGCAGCGCCATCCATAGCGCCGCGCCCGCCAGCGCCGCCGTCTCGGCGCGCAGGATGCGCGGGCCAAGGCTGATCCGGCGCGTGGCGGAATGGGCCGTCAGCAACCCGCGCTCCCGCTCCGTAAATCCCCCCTCCGGCCCGATCAGCAGCGCGGCGGGCGGCGGGGATGCGGCCATTGTCTGATGCGCCGCCACGCCGCCGCTTTCATCGGCGAACAGCAGCGCCCGGCCCTCTGGCCATGCCGTCAACAGCGCAGGCAGCTTTACCGGCTCGCCCAGTTGGGGCAGCGCCGTCCGCCCGCACTGTTCCGCTGCCTCGATCGTGATGCCGCGTAGCCGGTCGAGGTTGACCCGGTCGACGATCGTGCGTTCGGTGATCACCGGCACCAGCCGCGCCGCTCCCAGTTCGGTTGCCTTTTCGACCAGCCAATCGAGCGCGGCCTTTTTGACCGGCGCAAAGCACAGCCACAGATCGGGCACCGCTTCGCGCGGGCGAAGCTTGGCCGTCAGCTCGAATTCCAGCGCGCGTTTGCCCACGGAACGACATGCGGCGAGCCATTCGCCGCCAATATCGTCGAACAGGCACAGCGGATCGCCCACGCCAACGCGCATCACATTGCGCAGATAATGGGCGGCATTGCCCTCGATCAGCACGGCCGCGCCGTCACGCAGCGGCACAGGGTGATACAGGCGCGGCGTGCTTGCGGGCGGCCAGGCAGGTGTCGCGGTCATCGCGCCCCCATAGCGGACGAACGGCCCCGTGCCACCCCTGTCCCGTCGCGGGACAGCCTCACGCCCGGTTCTGTCGGATTAGGCTTTTGGTAACCTTTGACGCGGTATCCCACCCATCATTTCATTCGGCAAAGCCATGCCCGAAGCATGGTGGGGAGCAAGACCGTGGGACACAACAAACAGGGCCAGCGCAGCCAATTCGGCCGGATTTCCCGCTTTGCGCGTGACCAGCGCGGCAACACCTATTTCCTTGTCGCGGCGGCGATGCTGCCGATGCTGGGCATGGTCGGATCGGGGATCGACATCGGCCGCGCCTATATGACCGACCTCCGCCTGCAACAGGCGTGCGACGCTGGGGTGCTGGCCGGGCGCCGGGCGATGACTGGCGGCACCTATACGGCGGCGAACAAGGCCGAAGCGAACAAGATGTTCCGCATCAACTTCGACAACGACACCTATGGCTCGACCAATATCGCCTTCAACACGGCGCAGGACGGCCCGTCGGATGTCGACGGCACGGCATCGGCCAGACTGCCGACGACCGTCATGAAGATTTTTGGGCATAACGAGTTCGACCTTGCCGTCAATTGCACCGCCAAGCTGGAAGTGTCGAACGTCGATGTCATGCTGGTGCTGGACGTCACCGGATCGATGGGCAGCGGCGCACCCGGCGGCGGCGGCTCACGCATGGATGCGCTCAAAGTCGCGGTCATGAATTTCTTCGATACGCTTACCGGAGCGGCAATCGGCGACGGGCGTATGCGGTTTGGCGTCGTGCCCTATGATGCCAATGTCAACGTGGGTCAGATTATCGCCAGTGCCAACACGAATTGGCTGCGCGATGATGTGACGCTGCCGTCACGCACCCCCCTCTACACGACAACTTGGGGTGCCGGGGTGACGACCTACGGCACGCCATTCGATGGCCCGGTCAGCGACTCGGGCAATTGGGGGAACAATGGCGGCTCGATCAGCGGCAAGGACAGCACGACCTGTTCCGAAACACCCCCGCCAGCAAACTCACCGCCCACGACGGTGGGCGGCGTGACCCAGACGCAGACGGGCCAGTACATCGACGCTGACGGCAACCGTGTCACGACTTATGATCGCAAGCAAAATTATGAATATTGGACATATCGCTATGACTGGAACAAGAATGGCGGCAGCAAGTTCGGCTGTTTTCGGCAGCGGCTGAAGCAGGTATTTACCCGCACGACCCCCTCAATGGTCACCCAGCCTCCCATCCCCGTCTTCTCGAAGTACCGGTACGAAGACCGGGAATTCGACGTGACCGCCGCCAAGCTTGGCGGGGCCATTACCTATAATGTCGGGGACAAGGGAGCCGACCTTACGGCTACATGGAACGGGTGCATCATCGAACGTCAAACTGAGCCATTTGGCCCCAGCGCGACGGCGCCTGCCGATGCCTACGACATGAACATCGACATGGTGCCGACATCAGATGAGGATACGCAGTGGCAAATCCAGATGCGCGACTTTGCGTTTACCCGCAGCGCCGAAGCCGCGAACGAGACGACCACCGATCGCCAGAGTATTGAAGAGGTAGCCAATTGTCCAAACGCGGCGATGAAGCTGACCACGATGACTTCCAGCGACCGCGCGACCTTCAATGCCTACATCCAGGCGCTGTATCCCAACGGCAACACCTACCATGATGCGGGTATGACGTGGGGTGCGCGACTGATCTCTCCGACCGGCATTTTCGCCGGGGAAAATGCGACGGCGCCAAATGGTCGCCCAATCCAGCGACATCTCATCTTCATGACCGACGGCGAAATGTATATCGATACCGCCAACTTGGGGTTCCAGGGCCACGAACCGACGATGCAGCGTGTCGGGCATACCGATACCGCTACGGGAATATTGCGCCACAACAACCGGTTCCTTCAGCTGTGCGCATCGGCCAAAACAAAAAACGTCACCGTGTGGACGGTCGATTTTGACAGCACGCTGACGCCGTCGCTAGTCACCTGCGCCAGCGGGGCGGACAAGGCGTTCCTGGCGACCAGTGCGGCGACCCTGAATGCCCAGTTCCAAGCGATTGCGCGCCAGATTTCCAAACTGCGGCTGTCCCAATGACCGGGCGGTTTCACCTTCTACTCCGCCGCTTTGCGGGTGAGGAGCGGGCGGCGGCGCTGATCGAATTCGCGCTGACTGCGCCGATCCTGCTGCTGTTCCTGATGGGCATCTTTGACTTTTCGATGCAGCTTTATGCCAAATCGGTCTTGTCGGGGGCTGTCAACGCTGCCGCGCGAAATTCGGCGCTGGAGGGGAATAACGCATCCCAGACGGCAATCGACAACGAAGTGACAGCCATGGTCCGCAATGTGTTCAGCGACGCGAATGTAACCTATACCCGCCGCGCCTATGACAAATTTTCTGATGTCAGCAAGCCCGAACGGCTGACCGACACCAACAATGATGGCGACCGCGATCCGGGCGAATGTTTTACCGACAGTAACGGCAATGGGACGTGGGACACAAATCGGGGCAATGATGGTCAGGGGACGGGCGACGAGGTCGTGCTCTATACCGCGTCGATGGAAATAACGCGGCTGTTCCCGGCATGGAAAATGCTGGGCCAGCCCCAGGTCAAGACGCTGACCGCGTCCACCGTGCTGCGCAACCAGCCCTTTGGCGACAACAATGTCAACACGACGGAGATTTGCACATGAAGCGTGCCCCGCTCCGGCGCCTGCGCCAACTTTTTGGTCGACGTAGCGATGATCGCGGCGTCGTGATCATCGAACTTGCCTACACTCTGCCGCTCGTCATGCTGGTCGGCTTTGGCGGCATGGAAATGGCAAACCTGACGTTGGCCAATACGCGGATAAGCCAGCTGACCCTGAGCGTTGCCGACAATGCGTCGCGCGTCGCATCGGGAACCAATCTGGTGACGCCCCAAATTCGCGAGGTCGACATCAACGAGATTTTCACCGGCGCGCAGCTGCAATCCGGCGATTTGAATGTCCAGGCGCACGGCCGCATCATTCTGTCGAGCCTGGAAGTCAACGCCCTGGGCGGACAATGGATTCGGTGGCAGCGTTGTTACGGCAACCGGCCGTCGAGCCCGTCATCTTATGGCGTTCAGGGCACCGGCGCATTGACCACGACTTTCCCCGGCATGGGACCGGCGGGCAAAGAGGTGAAGGCGGTGCCGGGTAGCGCGGTCATGTTCGTCGAGGTCCATTATACCTATCAGCCGCTGCTGTTCGGCTCATGGCTGGGTCCGCGAAACGTCTGGTCGACGGCTGCCTTCACCGTCCGCGAGTCGCGCGATCTGACGCAGATCTATAATCCGGCACCCAGCGTCACCGCTTCGTCCTGCTGAGGCGAAAATAGTCCTTGCCTTGACGGGGCGAGCGGTGCCAGCGGCAAAGCGTGACCATCGCCGCCTCCCCCTCCCCCGACAGCCAGCACCGCGGCCTTGTCGCGCTGCTCCCCGCGGCGCTGCGTCCCTATGCCCTGCTCGCGCGGTTCGACCGGCCGATCGGCTGGTGGCTCTTGTTCTGGCCCTGCGCCTTCGGCATCGCGCTGGCGGGCGGCCTGCCCGAACAGTGGCGGCTGCTTGCCTGGCTGCTGCTGGGCGCGATCGTGATGCGCGGCGCCGGATGCGTTTATAACGACATCATCGACCGCGACCTTGACGCCCAGGTCGCGCGCACCGCCAGCCGCCCGATCGCCAGCGGGGCCGTGTCGCGCCGCGCGGCGGCGGTGTGGATGACCGCGCTCAGCCTGATCGGCCTCCTCGTCCTGCTCCAACTGCCGCGCGCGGCGCAGCTGGTGGCGCTCGCCAGCCTGCTGCTGGTCGCCGCTTATCCCTTCATGAAGCGGGTGACATGGTGGCCGCAGTTGTGGCTGGGACTGGTGTTCAGCTGGGGCGCGCTCGTCGGGTGGGTCGCCGTGGCCGAAAGCGGCGGCGCGGCGCTCGCCTGGCTCTATGTCGGCACGATTGCCTGGGTCGTGGGCTATGATACCATCTACGCGCTCCAGGATGTGGAGGATGACGCACTCGTCGGCATCGGGTCCAGCGCGCGCGCGCTTGGCCGCCATGTGCGCGGCGGGGTGGCGCTATGCTATGCGCTGGCGCTTGGCGGCTGGGCGATGGCGCTGTGGCAGGTGCGGCCCGATCCGCTGGCGCTCGCCGCGCTGATCCCGGCGGCTATCCACCTGACCGGCCAGGTCGCAACGCTCGATCCCGCCGACGGCCACGACGCGCTCGCCAAGTTTCGCAGTAACCGGTTCGCGGGGCTGCTGGTGTTTGCCGCGATGCTGGTGGTGGGCCGGTCGGCCTGATCCTAGACCCTATTCGGCGGCGAGCAGTTCTTCCGCGCCGCCGAGGTCAACCGATACCAGCCGCGATACCCCGCGCTCAACCATCGTCACGCCGAACAAGCGGTGCATCCGCGCCATCGTGACGGCATTGTGCGTGACGATCAGATAACGGGTCCGGGTTTCGCGCACCATCCGGTCGAGCAGGTCGCAAAAGCGTTCGATATTGGCATCGTCGAGCGGCGCATCCACCTCGTCCAGCACGCATATCGGTGCAGGATTGGTCAGGAACAGCGCAAAGATCAGCGCCACCGCGGTCAGCGCCTGTTCCCCGCCCGACAACAGCGTCAGCGTGCCCAGCCGTTTTCCCGGCGGCTGCGCCATGATCTCCAGCCCCGCTTCCAGCGGATCGTCGGCATCGACCAGTTCCAGATGCGCCTGCCCCCCGTTGAACAGCGTCGCGAACAGCCGCTCGAAATGGCCGTTGACCGCCTCGAATGCCGCGAGCAGCCGCACCCGGCCTTCGCGGTTGAGATTGCCGATCGACCCGCGCAGCCGGTGCACCGCCTGGGTCAGCTCCTCGACCTCCGCCGCGCTGCGGGTGCGTTCATCCTCCAATGCGGCCAGCTCGTCGGCCGCCACCAGATTGACCGGCCCCAGCCGCTCGCGATCGGCGATCAACCGGTCATGCTCCGCTGACTCGGCCGCCGGATCGCCCACGCCGCCGCCAGTGAATCCGGTCTTTTCCGGCAACAGCGGGGGCGGACATTCAAACCGCTCCCCCGACAAGCGCCCCATTTCCACGCGGCGCAGCTCGGCATTCTCGGCCCGCGCCGCCGCACCTGCCCGCGCCTCGCGCGCGGTGGCCAGCGCCTCGCGCTGCACCCCCAGCGCCGCTTCGGCCTGCGTCACCGCAACACCGGCTTCGCGCTCGGCAAGGTCGGCGGCGGCGGCGCTCTCGGCCTGCGCTGCGCGCCGTTCCTCCAGCGCCGCCCGCGCGCCCGCTAACCGGTCGGGGGCATCGGCCAGTGCGGCCACTTCCTTGGCCAGCGCGGCGGCGCGTTTGTCCATGTCGCCCACGCGGCGCGCCGCCTCGCCCGCCCGGTCTTTCCAGCCGCGCGCCTCGCTGGCTGTCACCGCCTGGCGTTCCTTGATCGCCGCGAACCCGCGTTCGTGCGCGCCGATTGCCTCGCGCGCGCTCGTCGCCACCATCCGGGCGGCATCGGCCCGGGCTTCCGCCGCCATCTGCGCCGTGCGCGCGACGCTTTCCTCGGGCAGCGCCGCCAGCGCGGCCTGATGCTGGGCAAGCGTGGCCGCCGCCTCGGCCAGCGCCGCCGCCAGTTCGGCCTGCCGCCGGGTATAAAGCGCGCTGGCTTCGGTATGGCGATCGACTGCCCCGCGCGCCGCGTCCAGCGTGCGCAGCGCGGCGCGCCGTTCCGTATCCCCGGCCGCCAGCGCGGTGCGTGCCGCCGCCATCGCCTCGCGCGCCGCCCCAACCCGCGCGCCCGCCATGTCCCGCGCCGCCACTGCCGTGCCCAACCCGTCTTCCAGCGCCGGGCGCTCTGTCGCCAATGCATCTGCCCGGTTCTGCCGTGCCAGCCGTTCGGCGGCCACCGCCCCGTCACCACTGCTCACGAAACCGTCCCAGCGCCGCACGGTGCCGTCTGTCGTCACCAGCCGCTGCCCCACCGCCAGCGCGCGTCCGTCGTCGTGATCCACCACCACAATCTGCGCCAGCCGCCGCATCAGCGCGGGGGGTGCCGTCACCAGTTCGGCCAGCGTGCGGGCACCGCTCGTCGGCGCGGGGTCGTCCGCTGCCACGGCGCTGCCACGCCACCCGCGCCCGACCTCGGCACCGATCGGCGCATCCAAATCGTCCCCCAGCGCCGCCGCCAGCGCGATTTCATACCCCGGTGCCGCCCGCACGGCATCCAGCGCGCGGCTCCCGTCGCTGCGCCCTGTCGCCAGCGCGCGCGCCAGCGCCGCCGCCTCGCTGTCCAGCGCGGCCAGCGCGGCGCGGCGGTCGGCCAGCACCGTGTCGGCCGCCGCGAGCGCGCTTTCGGCCTCCGCCCGCGCGCTATCCGCCGCCATCAGCGCGGCTTCGGCGGCGGCAATGCGTCCATCCTGCGCCGCGACGGCCGTCTCGGCCCGCGTCACCGCCTCGGCCAGCGCCGCCGCATCTCCCAGCGCGGCGATGTCCGCCTCGACCCGCGCCGCCTCACCCGCCGTGCGCCGCTGCGCCGCAGAGGCGGCATCAACGGCCGATTGCGCCACGCGCCGTTCCGCCGCTTCGCTCGCCGCCGCCGCACGGGCTTGGGCCAGAGCGACCTCGGCATCGCGCAGCCCCGCCTGCGCCGCCGCATCGGCGCTATCGAGCGGCCCGCGCCCCGCAATATGGGCCGCAAGCTCCGCCGCCAGCGCCTTGACCTCCGCTTCCAGCCGGGACAGCGCAGCATGGGCATCGCGCGCCAGATCGCCCTCGCGCGTGCGGTCTTCGGTCAGGCGGCGTTGCTGGGCGTCCAGATCGGACAGGCGCCGGCGGGCGGCCTGCTCCTCGCCCGTCACCCGCGCCAGATCGGTCGCCAGCGCGGCGAGCCGGTCGCGTTCGGCCTGGGCCACCGCCCGCGCTTCGGCCAGCGTCGTCGCCGCCGTCCGCTGCACTGCCTCCCCTGCCTCGGCCGCCACCTGTGCGGTCCACACGGCCTCATCCGCCGCCTGCGCTTCACCCTTGGCCCGGTCGGCGGCAGCGGCGGCATCGCGCCAGCGGGCATAGATCAGCCGCGCCTCCGCCACCCGGATCGCGTCGGTCAGGCGGGTGTAGCGTTCCGCCGCCCGCGCCTGCCGCCGCAGTGCGCCCGCCCGCACATCCATGTCCGCAATGATTTCCGCCAGCCGCGTCAGGTTTGTCTCGGTCGCGCGCAGCTTTTGCTCCGCATCCTTGCGCCGCACATGCAGCCCGGCGATCCCCGCCGCTTCCTCCAGCATCTGGCGGCGCTCGGTCGGGCGGGCGGCGATGACGGCGGCGATCTTGCCCTGACTGACCAGCGCGGGGCTGTGCGCACCCGTGGCCGCATCGGCAAAGATCAGGGCGACATCCTTTGCCCGCACGTCGCGGCTGTTGGCGCGATAGGCCGACCCCGCGCCGCGCTCGATCCGCCGGATCACCTCCAGCTCCGTCCCGCTTTCGCCCGCCAGCACCTGTGCCAGCTGTTGCCCCGCCACGTCGCAAACCAGCGCGACCTCGGCAAAATCGCGCGGTGGGCGCGATGCGGTGCCGGCAAAGATGACATCCTCCATCCCGCCGCCGCGCATCGATTTCGCGCTGTTTTCACCCATGACCCAGCGGATGGCTTCCAGCAGGTTGGACTTGCCACACCCATTGGGGCCGACGATCCCGGTCAGTCCCGGTTCGATCCGAAGTTCGGTGGGTTCGACAAAGGATTTGAAACCCGTCAGGCGCAGGCGTCTTATCTGCACGGCACCGCCCCGCCGCACGTCGTGCCAGTCATCAGAGAATCGTTCGCGCTCACCCGTGTCCCCCGCGCACTGTCATGCCGCGCGGGGGTTTTCCGGGCAAGGGAAAGGAATATCAGCCGCAGCAAGCCAAATACCAATTCGCGCCCCGCCTGTCCTGAGCTTGTTGGATTCCGAGAGAGCACGCAGCACCTGCATCCGTATTGTTTCTTGGCCATTGCCAAAGATATGGACAGCCCTTCGACGAACTTAAGGCAGACGGGTGGAAAGCAATGGAAAACAGTTATGGGTGGCTTAGCGCGCGATGAGATCAGGTTAATTTAGTTTGTCATTCCCGCGCAGGAGGGAATGACAAAATTGTGGCAGCGGGTTGAACATCGGCCATCCCTGAAGTCGTCTGTATCTATCGCACCGCCTGCTCGATCGCGCCAAAAATGCTGTGGTGACGATCGTCATCCATCCAGATGCGCACCGTATCGCCCGGTTTCAGCCATGGCGTAACCGGCGCGCCGGTCAGGATTGTCTCCACCGTGCGCACCTCGGCCAGACAGCTATAGCCCAGCCCGCCGTCGGCAATCGGTCGGCCCGGCCCGCCGTCCGCGCCGCGGTTGGACACGGTGCCCGACCCGATGATGGTCCCCGCGCCCAGCCGCCGGGTCTTGGCCGCATGGGCGATCAGCTGGCCGAAATCGAACGTCATATCCGCGCCCGCATCCGCCCGCCCCAGCGGCGCGCCGTTAAGGTCGACACAGATGGCACCGTGCAGCTTGCCGCCATCCCACCGCGCGCCCAGCGCATCGGGGGTGACGAATACAGGCGAAAAGGCGCTTGAAGGCTTCGATTGAAAGAAACCGAAGCCCTTGGCCAGTTCGTCGGGAATCAGACCGCGCAGCGACACATCATTCGTAAGACCGACAAGCCGGATAAACCTGCGGGCATCGTCCGGCGACACCCCCATCGGCACGTCGCCGGTGACGACGACCACCTCCGCCTCCAGGTCGCATCCCCACGCCGGGTCGCCCGCCGGAATAGGATCGCGCGGCCCCAGAAAGGCGTCGCTGCCCCCCTGATACATCAGCGGGTCATGCCAGAAACTGTCGGGCATCGCCGCGCCGCGCGCCTGCCGCACCAGCGCGACATGATTTACATAGGCGCTACCGTCAGCCCATTGATAAGCCCTGGGGAGCGGCGCGGCGGCGTCGCGCTCGTGAAAGCGTTCGCGCGGGATGGCTTCGTGATTGAGGTCCGTCGCCAGCGACTCAAGGCGGGGGGCGATCATGTCCCAGTTGTCGAGCGCATATTGCAGCGTCGGGGCAATTCCGGTCGCGGGAGCGAACCATGCCAGGTCATCCGAAACGACCACCAGTTGGCCATCGCGGCCCGATTTTAGCGACGCTAGTTTCATATATGCCCTGCTCCCCGGCACCACGCGGTGCCAACAGGCTTCAGCGCGGCATTTGAATGGATGCGAAACAGGTAAAGCCGCTCTGCCCCGCCTGCAAGCGGCGGATATATTTCAAATAGGCCTGGCTCTGCTCATAGCTGGTGCCCGGCAGCGAGCGACCACCAAAGGCCGCCTTCACTTCCTCACCGGTAAACGGTCGCGGTGCGCCGGGAAAAGCGCCTTGCGTCCCCGCCGGGACCAGCTTGCCATAAGGGTCGATATATTGGCCGCCAGCAGCTGGACTCGGGACCGGAATCTGACAATTCATGACCGACACCGCTGTTTGCGCCAGCGCCGGACGGATGGTCAGCGCCGCGCCCGCACCCAATGCCCCCAGCGCCAGCATGCGGCGACGAGTCGGCACCGGTTCGGCTTGCGCAGCAGGGACAGGCGGGATCGCATCATTCATCACGTCGCTTTACCGGCAGAATGTCCTGGGGAAAAGCGCAGAAAACGGGTGCCGCGCCGACCTTCCCGCTTTGGTACAGGCGAACGCATGACGGTAAAGGCCCCGGTCCCCCTTGCGCCGCCACCCCCGCCTGTGCCAGCGCGCAGGGAATGGATCGGACGAGTTTCCACCTGCCGCTTGCGGTGCTGTGCCTGGTTGCGGCGACGATCATCGCGTTGTTCATGACCAGCGTGCCTGCCGCCGTCATTATCATGGCGCTTGGCGGGGTGGTTGCCACCATCATCCATACGCTGGGCACCGAACCCGCAGCGCCCCCATTGCCGCCCGTCCCGGCCGTGGGCACACGAACAATCGGATTGTTCGACCATCCGGCGTTTCACACTTTGATCGACCATGACGCGCGGGCAATGCTGGGGCTGGCGGCAATGCGCATCGCGCTCGCCAATGATGCCGCGCTAGCCTTGCTGGGGCGTCATATCGCAGGGGCGGACATTCGCACCGCAATCCGCCACCCGGCCGTCATTGATGCGCTGGGCGGCACAGACGCGGGCATGGCGGCGGCCGTCGATGTTGTCGATTTCCAGCGGCCCGGCGATCGATGGCAGGTCGCCATCGTCAATCTGGGCGATGGCCAATATCTCTTGATGCTGGATGACCGGTCGGCCATCGACGCGGCCGACCGGATGCGGTCGGACTTTGTGGCCAACGCCAGTCACGAGCTGCGCACGCCGCTCGCCGCCATATTGGGCTATGTCGAAACGCTGGACCAGATGGTGCCGGACGCGGCCGATCCGGTGATGAAGCGCTTTCTGGGCATCATCGACCGCGAGGCTCGGCGGATGCAGCAACTGGTCGCGGATCTCATCTCGATTTCCCGGATCGAGGCCGATCGTTATCGTCGGCCGACGAGTCCAGTTGACCTCGCCGAACTGCTTGAACGCGCGGTCGCCGATATCCGTGCCGCCAATGTCCAGCGCGGCGCCGACCTCATGGTGGACAGCGTTCCCGCCGCGCCGCTGCCTGGCGATGCCGCACAGCTGACCCAGCTTATCCACAATATTGTTGGCAATGCGATGAAATACGGACGGCCCGGCACCCCGGTTGATGTCCGGCTGTCGGAGGACACCGCACTCTGGACGCTGGCGGTCACTGATGTTGGGGAGGGCATCCCCCCTGAACATCTGCCGCGCCTGACCGAGCGTTTTTACCGCGTCGACGACGCTCGCAGCCGCGCGATCGGCGGAACCGGGCTGGGCCTTGCCATTGTCAAGCATATTGCCGAGCGGCATCGGGGCCGCCTCAGCATCGAAAGCGAAGTGGGCCGCGGCACCACGGTCACGCTGACCTTGCCCCGGTCACCAATCGCATGACATGAATGTGACAGCAAATTGTCATCAAAGCGTCATCGAACAGGGACAGAGGCGCGGTTAGCGAGTCGTCCATTGATGCTCGCGCCGTCTTTTTTGTCGTCCCTTCGCACCAGGATCGGGTCATCATGCTCAAGAAAATCGCTCTCGTCGCCGTTTCCGCGCTCGCACTTGCGGCCTGTCAGGATCAGGCATCATCGGGCGGCGAAGCGCGCGACACGATCCGCGCGGTCGGTTCGTCGACCGTCTATCCCTTCGCCACGGTCGTCGGCGAACGCTTTGCCGAGGCAACAGGGATGAAAAAGCCTCAGATCGAATCCACCGGCACCGGCGGCGGTTTCGAGCGTTTCTGCGGCGGTATCGGCCCCGACACACCCGATGTCATCAACGCGTCGCGCCGCATGAAAAAGAGCGAATTTGAAAAGTGCAGCGCAGCGGGCGTTACCGACATCATCGAAATTCAGATCGGTTATGACGGGCTGGCGCTGGGCGAGGCAAAGGCCGGGCCGAACATGGCCCTGACCCTCGAAGACATCTACAAGGCCCTGGCCGCCGAGCCCTATGGCAAGCCCAATACGGCAACGACGTGGAAGGATGTGAACCCTGCCCTGCCCGCGATCGCCATCTCGGTATTCGGCCCGCCATCGACGTCGGGCACGTTCGACAGCTTCAAGGAATTGTTCCTGATGGCCGGGTGCGACAAGAACCCGGAAATGAAGGCGCTGAAGGACAGTGACAAGGACCAGCACGACAAGGTTTGCGGCACCTTCCGCGGTGCGCCCTACTATGTCGAACAGGGCGAAAATGATAATCTGATCATCTCGAAGCTCGACAAGAATCCGACCAGCCTGGGCGCGTTCGGCTACAGCTATCTCAGCACCAATCTGGACAAGATCAAGCCAGTGTCGATCGCCGGCGTCGCGCCCAGCATGGCGACCATCGCGGACGGCAGCTATCCCGGTTCGCGCGCCATGTATATCTATGTGAAAAAGGCGCATGTCGGCGTGATCCCCGGCCTGATGGACTTTGTCGCGGAATTTGCGAAGGGATCGGCCAGCGGCGGCTATCTGGGTGAACGTGGGCTCATCCCGCCGACGACCGAAATGGCGGCAACAGTCGCCGCCGCGATCAAGGCCCAAACCGCGATGACCGCCGACGGTTTGAAATAATTGCGCAACATGGGCGTCATAGGCCCTGTCCGGTAGTGGTCCGGGCGGGGCCTTTGTGCGACAGGACAATAGCTGAGGGCGCAACCGGGGTCATATGGGCGGCACGACTTTCATATTGCTGATGCTGGTACTGGGGCTGGGCGTCGTCGGTTGGCTGAGCGCCCGTGTGCGCGCCGCGCTGGTGTCGGCACGCGGCGGCAGCAGACTGCACAGCCTGCCCAGCTATCACGGCTGGTATGTCGCCTTATGGCTGGCGGTGCCCGCGCTCCTGTTCCTTGCGGTCTGGAGCAATATCTCCCCCGCGCTGGTTACGAATGACGTGCTGGCATCCGAGGCGGCGGCCAAGCTGCCGCCCGCCGGGTTCCAACGGTCCGCCATATTGGGCGAAGCGCGCGGCGTCGCTGCCGGGGACCGGCCGATGGTCGGCAATCCGGCCGCCGGGCCGCTGGTCGCCCCTTATCGCACGGCCATGGCCAAATATCAGATGATCGGCGTCATCGCGACGCTGGCGCTGCTGCTGGCTGGCGGGGCCTATGCCTTTACCCGCATCAAGCCCGATTTCCGCGCCCGCACGCGGGTTGAGCGGGTGGTGATGGTGGGGTTGTTCGGGGCATCGCTGGTCGCAATCCTGACGACATTCGGCATCGTGCTGTCGCTCGTGTTCGAATCGGCGCGTTTCTTTTCGCTGGTGTCCCCGGCGGAGCTGTTGTTCGGAACGACGTGGAAACCTGGAACCGGCCCGGCCGTGCCCGACACCTTCGGTGCCATTCCGCTGTTCTGGGGCACCATCCTGATCGGCGCGGTCATCGCGATGATCGTGGCCATTCCGATCGGCCTCATGAGCGCGGTTTACCTCACCCAATATGCCGCACCGCGCGTGCGCCGCTGGGTCAAGCCAATGCTGGAGATTCTCGCCGGCATCCCAACGGTGGTCTATGGTTATTTCGCCGCATTGACCGTGGCGCCCGCCTTTCGCGATTTCGCCGCGATGCTGGGCATTCCCAACGCCAGCACCGAAAGCGCGCTGGCGGCAGGCGTGGTAATGGGGATCATGATCATCCCCTTCGTCTCATCGATGGCCGACGACAGCATCAACGCGGTGCCGCAGGCGATGCGCGACGGCTCGCTGGCACTGGGCGCGACGTCGAACGAGACGATCCGCCAAGTGCTGATCCCCGCCGCATTGCCCGGCGTGATGGGCGGCGTGCTGCTCGCCGTCAGCCGCGCGATCGGCGAAACGATGATCGTGGTGATGGCCGCAGGACTTGCCGCCAACCTTACCGCCAACCCCTTTGCCAGCGTGACGACGGTGACGGCACAGATCGTCAAGCTGCTGACGGGCGATCAGGAGTTCGACAGCGCCAAGACGCTTGCGGCGTTCGCTCTGGGCCTCGTCCTGTTCATCGTCACGCTGCTCCTCAACATCGTCGCGCTGCGCATCGTCAAAAAATATCGGGAAGCGTATGAATAGCACCGCGCCTGTCACCACGCCCACGGCTGCCCCGCTGCGCCGCGGGCCGACCGCCTGGAAAAGTGGTGCGATGCAGGGCCGCATCGCCGCGCGCTATGCCGCCGAACGCCGTTTCCGGCGCACCGGCCTTGCCGCCGTGCTATTGTCGGGCCTGTTCCTCGCTTTCCTGCTGTTCACAATGGTCGGCAACGGGCTGCGCGGCTTCACCTATACCAGCGTCGCCGTGCCCATCGATTTTGCGGCCAGCCCGCTGACCGTCGGCCGCGACGCCTTTACCGCGCCCGACGCCGACCAGCAGCTTGCCGGGGCGGGCCTGCGCGAGATTGTGGATTTCGCGGCAGAGGAAGCGCTGGGCGCGGACGGCGCGGCGCTGATTTCCGAAAATGCGTGGCGCATCGTGCGCGACGAATTGAAGGCGAATCCGGACAAGGCGACACAGCGCGGCACCTTTGCCCTGCCGGTCGCGTCCGCCATCGACACCGCCGCCAAATATGACGGCACCGCCGATGCGGAACGCGCCGTCACCGCGCTTCGGGAAAAAGGCCTGTTGTCGACCGGTATCCACTGGCCTTTCTTCACCGGGGCCGACGCAACCGACCCGGCGGTGGCGGGTATCTGGGGCGCGCTCAAGGGATCGGTGATGACGATCATGATCGCCTTTGCCGTTGCCTTTCCCACCGGCGTGCTCGCGGCGCTGTATCTTGAGGAATATGCCGCGCGGAACCGCTGGACCGACCTGATCGAGGTGTCGATCAACAATCTGGCCGCCGTCCCGTCGATCATCTTCGGCCTGCTCGCGCTGTCGGTGTTCATCCAGTTCTTTGGCATTTGCCAGGCCAGTCCGCTCGTCGGCGGGCTGACGCTCGCGCTGATGACCATGCCGGTGATCGTCATTGCCAGCCGCAATGCGATCAAATCGGTGCCGCCCTCGATCCGCGATGCCGCGCTGGGCGTCGGCGCGTCGCCGGTGCAGGTGGTGTTTCACCATGTTCTGCCCCTCGCCCTGCCCGGCATCATGACCGGGACGATCATCGGCATGGCGCGCGCGCTGGGCGAAACCGCGCCGCTGCTGCTGGTCGGGATGCGCGCCTTTATCGGCGATGTGCCGACCGGTTTCTGTTCGGCATCAACCGTCCTGCCGATGCAGATTTTCCTGTGGTCGGACCAAGTTGACCGCGGCTTCGTTGAAAAGACGTCCGCCGCCATCATCGTGCTGCTCATCGTCCTCCTCTCGATGAACGCCCTTGCCATCTATCTTCGCAACCGTTTTGAAAAGCGCTGGTGACATGACCGAAGCCGAACAGTCCGTAGCCCCCGAAAACCCGAAGATGACGGCGGATAACGTCGACATTTTCTATGGCGAGAAACAGGCGATCAAGAATGTGTCGATCGCGGTCGGCACCGATCTCGTCACCGCCTTCATCGGCCCGTCGGGATGCGGCAAGTCGACCTTTCTGCGCTCGCTAAACCGCATGAACGACACCATCGCCGGAGCGAAGGTCACGGGCTCGATCAAGCTCGATGGCGAAAATATCTATGACCCCGCGATGGATGTGGTTCAGCTCCGCGCGCGCGTTGGCATGGTGTTTCAAAAGCCCAACCCCTTTCCCAAATCCATCTATGACAATGTCGGCTATGGCCCGCGCATCCACGGCCTTGCACCGAACAAGGCCGACCTTGACGTCATTGTCGAACGCGCGCTGCGCCAGTCGGGCTTGTGGGATGAGGTGAAGGACCGGTTGCAGGAGAGCGGCACCGCGCTGTCGGGCGGACAGCAACAGCGGCTGTGCATCGCCCGCGCGATCGCGGTGGACCCCGAAGTCATCCTGATGGACGAACCCTGCTCTGCGCTCGACCCCATTGCGACGGCGAAGATCGAGGAATTGATCCACGAACTGCGCGGCAATTACGCCATCGTCATTGTAACCCACAATATGCAGCAAGCCGCCCGCGTGTCGCAGCGCACCGCATTTTTCCACCTCGGCACGCTGATCGAATATGGCAAGACCACCGACATCTTCACCAATCCGAAGAATGAGCGGACCAAGGATTACATCACCGGCCGCTACGGCTGAGGCATATCGAGGAAGCATGACTATGGCCATCGGCGGCGAACACACGGTCAAGGCGTTTGACGAGGATCTCAACCGCCTGCGCGGGCTGATCAGCGAAATGGGGGGGCGCGCGGAACAGGCGCTGACCCGTGCGATGGTCGCGCTCAATACCGGCGACGTCGATCTGGCGGCCGAAGTTATCGAGGGTGACAAGCGCATCGACGCGCTGGAGGCCGAGGTCGAACAGCTGGCGGTGCAGACCATCGCCCTGCGTGCGCCGATGGCCGACGATCTGCGCGAAATGATCGCGTCGCTGAAGATCGTGTCGGTGGTCGAACGCATCGGCGACTATGGCAAGAATATCGCCAAGCGCGTCGCGCTGCTCAACGAAAGCCGTTCGATCGAGGCGATCCCGCTGCTGATGTCGATGTCGGAACTGGTGACCGGGCTGGTGCGCGATTCGCTCGACAGTTTCGCCCGCCGCGACGCCGAACTCGCCAAGGCCGTGACGGTGCGCGACAAGCCGGTCGATGATTTTTACAACAGCATTTTTCGCGCGCTGGTGACCTTCATGATGGAAAATCCGCGCTCCATCTCTGAATCTGCTCATTTGCTGTTTGTTGCCAAGAATTTGGAGCGCATTGGCGACCATGCAACAAATATTGCGGAAATGGTTCATTATGTTGTCACAGGAACCCGCTTGGAAGACCGCGAAAAGGG
>ERZ1066121.1369-NODE-1369-length-18142-cov-53.858849_pt1 | contig 18142 bp, 6 predicted proteins | sample MGYA00382768_ERZ1066121 | MGnify/ENA primary metagenome ERZ1066121 (study PRJEB33369, sample SAMEA5778351) | biofilm metagenome | biome: Industrial cooling water; feature: Water cooling tower basin; material: Biofilm | place: United Arab Emirates | collected... | reverse complement strand
GCACGGCTGGCGACAGGGCGAGGCGGTGCGTACCCTGCTGCGCGCCGCGGGCTTCACCGACATTGGCACCGACGTGGACCTCGAAGGCCGCGACCGCGTGACGTCGGGACGCCGCGCGACCGCCTAACGCCGGGCGCCAGCGTGCGTGCCTCGCGACAGCGTGCCGAGCGCGCGCCCACCGTCCCCACCCGCCGTTCCCTCCCGAACCGACCGCCGCACCGCGCATGACCGAGCTGCTCCACCCCAAGACCGCCTACCTGATCGTGATGCTCGGCATCTTCACGCTGCCCTGGCTGTTCTGGCGGCTGGCACGCACCGAGGACATCGCCCCGCTGGTCGTCGTGCAGATCGTCGCCGGCATCGTGCTCGGCCCCGGCGTGGCCGGCGCGCTGTTCCCCGAGGCGCACGAGGCGCTGTTCCAGCCGGCGGTCGTCGCCAACCTCAACGGCCTCGCGTGGTGGGCGGTGATCATCTTCCTGTGGCTGGCCGGCATCGAGCTCGATCTGAAATCGGCGTGGTCCGGCCGACGCGAAACGATCGTCACCGCAGGCCTGGCGCTGGCCTGCCCGCTGCTGGTTGGCGCCGCTGCGGCCTGGGCGCTGCTGCAGTGGATGCCCGGCCTGATCGGGCCGAAGGCCAGTGGGCTGCAGTTCGTCGCGGCGCTCGGCATGGGCGCCGCGGTGACGGCGCTGCCGATCCTGATGCTGCTGATGGAGAAGCTCGGCATCCTGCGCACGCCGCTCGGCCAGCGCGTGCTGCGCTACGCCAGCCTCGACGACATCGCCATCTGGATCGTGCTGGCGCTCATCCTTGTCGATGGCGATCGCCTTCTGCACCAGGTCGGCTTCCTCGCGGCCTTCGCGGTACTCGCACCGCTGGTGCGCCGCGGCCTGCGCACGCTGCGCGAGCTCGACCGTTGGGCGCTGGGCCTGATGTGGCTGCTGGCCTGCGCGCTCGGCTCCGACGCGTCGGGCCTGCACTTCATGGTCGGTGCCTTCCTCGCCGGCGTCATCATCGACCGCCAGTGGTTCGACGAGGCGCGCTTCGACCTCGTCCGCAACACCGTGCTGGTGTTCATGATGCCGGTATTCTTCCTCTCCACCGGCTTGCGCACCGAGTGGGACGCCGGCGGCGGCGCGGTGTTCATCGCCGCGGGCGTGCTGCTGGTGGCGTCGGTCGTCGGCAAGCGCCTTGGCATCACGCTCGCCGCGAGAGTGCTGGGCTGGAAGCCCGGCGAGGCCTACCTGATCGGCTGGCTGCTGCAGACCAAGGCGCTGATCGAGATCATCTTCGCGACCATCCTGCTCGACAAAGGGGTCATCTCGGCCGACGCCTTCACCGCGCTGCTGCTGATGGCGGTGGCCAGCACGATGCTGACCATCCCGATGATCCGCCGGCGCTACGGCAAGGGCGGCGTGCCGGAGACGCTGCGCAGCGCCGGCTGAGCGGCGCACCGTTCCCGGATCGCGTGGTGCCCGTCGATACGGCCGGCGCGCGCGGCGCCGTGCGTCAGACCGCGGTTTTGAGCTCTGCCGCCGTCGGCGCAGCCAGCGCCGGCCAGCGCTTCAGCACCGCGGCGCGGATCGAGGCGGCGTCGAGCCCGGCCTCGGCCAGCAGCTCCTCGCGGCTGGCGTGGTCCTGGAAGCGGTCGGGCAGGCCGAGCAGCAGGGTCGGCTTCAGCACGCCCTCGGCGGCGAAGAACTCGAGCACCGCCGAGCCGGCGCCGCCCATCACCACGTTGTCCTCCAGCGTCACGAAGCCGTCGTGCGTGGCGGCCAGTTCGCGCAGCAGCTCGGCGTCGAGCGGCTTGACGAAGCGCATGTTGACGACGGTGAGGCCGAGCTCCGCGCCCACCTGCTCGGCGGCCGGCACCAGCGCGCCGAAGGCGAGCAGGGCGATGCCCTTGCCCTTGCGGCGCACCTCGGCCTTGCCGATCGGCAGGGTGTCCAGCGTCGTCGGCACGGCCACGCCGGGGCCGGTGCCGCGCGGGTAGCGCACCGCGGCGGGGCCGTCGTGGCGCAAGCCAGTGGTCAGCATGGCGCGGCATTCGGCCTCGTCGGCCGGCGCCATCACCACCATGTTCGGCACGCAGCGCAGGAACGACAGGTCGAGATTGCCGGCATGCGTCGCGCCGTCCGGGCCGACCACGCCGCCGCGGTCGATGGCGAACAGCACGTCGAGGTCCTGCACGGCCACGTCGTGCACCAGCTGGTCGTAGCCGCGCTGCAGGAAGGTCGAGTAGATGGCGACGACGGGCTTCGCGCCCTCGCAGGCCATGCCCGCGGCCAGCGTGACCGCATGCTGCTCGGCGATCGCGACGTCGAAGTAGCGCTCCGGGAACTCCTTGCTGAAGCGCACGAGGCCCGAGCCTTCGCGCATCGCCGGGGTGATGCCGAGCAGCTTCGGCTCGGCGGCCGCGGCGTCGCACAGCCAGTCGCTGAAGACGTCGGTGTAGGTGGGCTTCTTGGCGCCGCCCTTGCTCACCACGCCCAGGTCCGGGTCGAAGGGCGAGACGGCGTGGTAGCCGATCTGGTCGCCTTCGGCGCGCTCGTAGCCCTTGCCCTTGGTGGTGATGACGTGCAGCAGCTGCGGGCCCTTACGCGTCTTCAGCAGCTTCATCGCCTGCAGCATCGCCGGCAGGTCGTGGCCGTCGATCGGGCCGGTGTAGTGGAAGCCCATCTCCTCGAACAGCGTCGAGGGCACGAACATGCCCTTGGCGTGCTCCTCCCAGCGCTTCATGAAGCGCGCGGCCGGGCTGGTGCGCTTGTCGCCAAGGATCTTCTTGCCGCCTTCGCGCACCGCGTTGAGCGTGCTCGACGTCAGCATCTTCCCCAGCATCTTCGTCAGACCGCCGACGTTCTCGGAGATCGACATGCGGTTGTCGTTGAGCACGACGAGGACATCGGGCTCCGGCTCCATGCCGCCGGCGTGGTTCAGGGCCTCGTAGGCCATGCCCGCGGTCATCGCGCCGTCGCCGATCACCGCCACGACCTTGCGCGGGTCGCCGGCGCGCTGCAGCGCGGTGGCCATGCCGAGTGCGGCCGAGATGCTGGTGCTGCTGTGGCCGACGCCGAAGGTGTCGTACTCGCTCTCGCAGCGCTTCGGAAAGGGCGCAACGCCGCCCTTCTTCTTGACCGTGGTGATGCGTTCGCCGCGGCCGGTCAGGATCTTGTGGGGATAGGTCTGGTGGCCCACGTCCCAGACGAGGCGGTCGTTCGGCGTGTCGTACACCCAGTGCAGCGCGACGGTGAGCTCGATCACCCCGAGCCCGGCCCCGAAGTGGCCACCGCTCATCCCGACGGACTCGATCAGGTACGCGCGCAGCTCGTCGGCGATCGCAGGCAGTTCGCTTTCGGGGAACTGCCGCAGATCCGACGGCAGGGCAATGCGGGAGAGGCGCGGGTAGCGCTGGGCGTCCATCGCGGGCGTCCGAAACAAAACGGTCGTGGATTGTCCGCCCGCGCGGGGGAGGGGGGCAAGCCGACGATGGGGCGGGGTTCAGGCCTCGAGCGGCCGCGAGAAGGCGCAGTGAGGGCGTCGTCCGCCCACACGCGCGCACCCGCCCGACGGCGCCGCCCGCAGGCTCAGCGGACCTGCGCGTAGCCGGCGGCCAGCGCGGCCCGGACGAAGTCGGCGACCTCCGATTCGGATGCCCCTGTCGCGACCGCGACCTCCGCAACGGTCGCAGGCGCTTTCAGCAGGACCGTCGCGATGCGGAAATGCTTGGGAAACTCCCGCTCGATCTGCGGCCACCGCGTCAGGGCGAAGCGCGTGCCGGGCCCGTGTCCGTCGCTCCCTTGGCTGCCCGCGCCGAGCACGAGGAGCCACTGGAGGCGCCCCAGCGGCTGCACGTCACCCGCTGCGGCAAGCGCCGCGTCGATCGCGTCGGTCGGCACGGGCCGCAGCATCGCCGCGACATCGGGCAAGACCGCATAACCGAGCAGCGCGCGCAGCGAGCGACCGGGCGCGAACCGCGCGCCGGCCACGTCCACCACCAGCGGGGGAAGGCCCGGCGCCTCGATGCGGAATCCGCCGGACGCTTCCGTGAGCATCTCCAGCAGGGAGCGGTTGGCCGCCTTTGGCGCCTCGCTACTGCCCTCGACGCGCCCTGCAGCGGCTCCTGCGGTGCCCTGCAGCGGTTCGCCTGAGCCAACGAGGCTCGCCCCGAGGCGCTGTTTGGCCGCAGCCAGCCCGCTGGCCAGCGTCGCGGCGTCCAGCGGCGCCTCCAGTCGCAGGGTTGTGCCGGCGCGCGCGGCGCGGGTCAGGCCCAGGGAGACTTCTCCGGCCGGCCGGTCGCCCATCCATGCCAGTTGCCCGGCCATCGAGTCGAGGTCGATCAGCGCGGCGTCCGCTTCGCCATCACTCGAATCCGCCAGGCTCCAGCCCGTTTCGGGAAGGCTGGCGAACAGTGCGCGAACCTGCGCTTGTGCGTGGGCATCGAAGCCGAGAAGGCGCAGGCGGGGCATCGCGATCGGCCGGAAATCGGGAGGCGCCGAGTATCCGTAGCGTGAAAGTGCGGGTCAAACCGCCACGCGTCCGGGGTGCGCCGGCCCAGATCCGAGCGAGACCGGGCAAGGGTCTGACCAAATACACAACAAAACACAAAACCCACGCGAATTCACCGGCATTGACGTAAAGCTGACGTGGCAATAACGGGTTGTTGACGTGACAATGCCGCCGCATTGCGAACTGCAGGTCCTGACGTGAACGAAAGCTCAAACCGCCGCGCCCCTTTCGCGGGCCGTGCCGCCTGCGCGCCCGCCCGGGGCCGCTTCGCTTCCGCCTCCGTGCTGCTGCTCGGCCTCTGGGCCGCGCCGGCAGCGGCCGTCGACCTGCTGATCACCCGTTTCGCCGAAACCGACCCGGCGACCGACCCGAGCCCGGCCGGCGCAACGATTGGCTACGACGTCCGCTTCGAAAACGCGTCTAGCGACCTCGCCGCGAACACCCGGGTCGCGTTCGACCTTCCCAGCGGCACCACCCTCGCCGCGGGCAGCGCGCCGCAGTGCGTCGCCTCCGCGACTGTCCCCACGCGGGTCACCTGCAGCTTCGGCGATGTGATCGGCACGCCGGCTGGCGGCACCCCCATCGACTTCGTGATCCGCGTCCGCACGGTGGGTCTGTCGCCGCAGACCATCACCACCCGCGCCGCGATCGGCAACGGTGCCGCGCTCGCCGACGGGGATGCCCTGCCCACGGGGCCGGGCGCACCGTTCTTCGGCGCCGACACCAACCAGAACAACAACCTCGCGCAGGAGAGCACCACGCTGGAGCAGGCCGGCGACCTCGAGGTGAGCAAAGTGGCCACGCCCAGCCCGGTCAACGGCGGCGCGGAAGTGACCTGGACCGTGACGGTGAGGAATAACGGCCCGAGCACATCCAACACCCTTTCGGTCACCGATACGCTGCCTGCGGGCGTCAGCTACGTTGCCAACAGCTTCGCCAACTCCGCAGCGGACACGCCCGGTACGACTTTTACGTTGGGCTCCGCCCCGCCGGTGGCGCCCTCATCGGGAGGGTCGCTCGTCGCAAACCTGCCGTCACTCGCGAACGGCGGCACGGCGGTTTTCAGTTTCCGCGCTCGGGTCAACGTCGGAAGCGGCACCATCACCAACGGCGTCAGCGTGGCGGCCGCCACCGCCGATCCGATCCCCGGCAACAACACGTTCACGCTCGACACGCCGGTCAACCCGGGTGCGGACCTCGCGCTGACCAAGAGCGTCGCCCCGGCTCCGGCGATCGCGGGACAGAACGTCACCTACACGCTGCGGCCGCGGAACCTCGGTCCCAGCACGGCCGTCAATGCGAGATTCACCGACACGCTGCCGAACGGATTCACCCTCGCCGCCCCGCCGAGCGGCTCGAACTGGACCTGCAGCGGGGCTGTCGGGGACTCGAGCTTCACCTGCACGCGCGCGAGCTTTCCGGTGGGCGCGAACGACGACGTCACCGCCACGGTCGCCGTGCCGTCCACGGGGCCGGGCAGCAGCGGGACGCAGACCAACAGTGCGCTGCTCGAGAGCGACACGCCCGATGCGCGGACCGCGAACAACAGCGCGTCGGTCGACGTGAGCGTGCTGCCCGACGGCGCCGACCTCGCCATCAGCAAGTCGAAGACGCCGGCCGCCGTGGCCTCCGGCGGCACGCTGACGTCGACGATCCGCGTGCAGAACCTTGGGCCACGCGCGGCCAGCGGCAACATCGTCGCGGTCGACGACCTGTCCGCCAACGAATCGTGGAATGGCGTGTCGCCGCCGGGCTGGAGCTGCACCGGACCGACCACGGGCGGTGCGCAGGTGGTCTGCACCTTCAACGGTCCGTATCCGGTCGCGGCCGGGGCGTTCGTGTCGCCCAATCTCGTCCTCAGCACGACCGCCAACGCGGCCAGCGGCAATACGCAGGTCGACAACCGCGCCTGCACCGGCGGCAGCCTGCCCGCCGGCGGCAGCAATCCTGCGTTCGAACCGGTCGTGGCAGGCCCGGTGCAGGGCGACCCGAACACGGCGAACGATTGCGCCAGCGCGGGGTCACGGACCACCACGCTCAGCACGGATCTGTCGATCAGCAAGACCGCCAGCACCGCAAGCGGCGACCGCGTGCTCGACGCCACGGAAAGCCGGATCACCTACACCATCGCCGTGACGAACGGCGCGACCGCCACCACCGGCGTGGTGGTCAACGATCCGATCCCCGGCTGGGTCAACGGCCAGAGTACGGCCAGCGTCGGCAGCGTCGGAGGCGGACCGCTGCCGCCGCTGTTCCAAGGCGCCGGCAACTGCACCATCAGCGGCGGCGGCAGCCTCGTCTGCCGCGCCAACAGCAACGTGCTGGGCGCCAACGAGACGGTCACGATCGAACTCCGCGTCGACCGGCCGCTGTTTGACAGCGTCGGGCAGACGCCCGCCTGCGCCGGGACCAGCACGGCTGGCCTCGCACACTGGCACTGCAATACGGCTGGCGTGGGGGTCGACTTGACCCAGCCCGACTCTGCTTCGGACAGCAACGGCGCGAACAACAGCGATGGCGACGCGGTTCAGGTCGATCGCGTGGCTAACGTCCGCACCACCGCCAAGACGCCCGTGGGCGGCAATGCGGCGCAGAACGGCGTCGACAAGACCTACACCATCAGCTTCCTCAACGCCGGGCCCAGCGCCGCGCCCGCGCAGCGCTTCCGCGACACCTTCGCGCTTGGCGCCAACGATCCCGGATTCGTCCTGGTCTCCGCGACGCGCACGGGCGGTGGCTCGGGGGTCTGCGCGGTGACGACGACGGGCAGCGTCGCTGCCGCCGCCGCGCCCGGCGGTACCTCCTACACCGGCGGCGCCGGTGGCGGCACGGTCATCATCACTTGCAGCGCCTTGACGCTCGCGAACAACCAGTCGGAGACCCTCTCGGTCGTGATCCGCCCGAACATCGGCGCCTCGCGGACCATCGCCAACACGGCCACCTTCTTCTACGACCCCGACGGCGACGGCGTCGCCGATCCGTCCAACGGCACCGACGCCAACGGAAGCTTCAACTTCAACGGTACGGCAACCGCTGCCGACGACGAGCGCAGTGCGGCGGTCACGACCGCGACCGACGCGGTCGACCTGATCACCAACAAGGTCGATCTCGTCGACCCCATCGGCTTCGATCCAGGCAATCCGGCCAGCAATCGCGCGGTGTACCGCGTCACCGTGCGCAACAGCGGCCCTTCGCTGGCGACCAACGTGCGAATCGCCGACGTCATCGACCAGCTGCCGGCGGGACGGACGCTGCAGTTCATTGGCGATGCCACCGCGCAGGCTGGCCCCTTCGCGCCCTCGGCGTGTGCCGTCAGCGCCGGCACCAACCCGACCACCGGCCCCGACACGCTCTCGCTGGACTGCGTCATGCCCGCCACGGGTGGGTTCACCACCGCCGGGACGGTGGCGGCGGGCACGACGTCGACGCTGTACCTGCAGTTCGAATACCAGACGCCGCCGTCGGCCAGCGGCGACACCTTCCGCAACACCGCCACGGCGTCGGCGCAGGAGGTTGAGACCAACCCGGGCAACAACGTCGAGAACGAGACCACGACGGTGCGTGCCCGCGCCGACATGACGCTGGTCAAGAGCCTTCATGTCGCGGCGCCAGCCGCCGATCCCGCGGCGGCACTGCCCCCCGCGGCCAGCGGCGTGACGGTGCGCCAGCCGCATTTCTACGCCATCGATGCGCGCAATGACGGTCCCGGCGCCAGCCTTTCGCTTGATCGCTCCGCGGCGAGCCAGCTCGCGGGCACCGGTACGGTCGTCACCGACACGCTGCCCGTCGGCCTGCGCGTGACCGGTCCGATCACGTGGCGAAAGTCGGGGCCGCCGCAGGCGTCGACGACACCGAACGGCACCGGGACGTGCACCACGCTTGCGCCGATCCCGTTCACCGTCGCCGCGGGCACGCGAACCGTGACCTGCACCGTGGGTGACCTCACCAGCAACACCGGCGATCCCGGACGCGTCCGCATCATCGTCCCCGCGGAGTGGCCCGCGTTCCCGCCCGCATCGACCGGCACCGCCACGAACGTGGTCAACAGCGCCGCGATCACCACCGAGCAGGTCGATCCCGCGGGCGGCAACAACGCGACCAGCCTGACGACGGCCGTGACCCGCGCCTCCCTTGCCGGCACCGCGTTCGAAGACCGCGACCGCGCCGGGGCCAACGGCGGCGTCGCCCAGGCCGCCGCGGCCGAGCCGCGCATCGCCGGCGTGACCGTCACGCTCAGCGGTACCGACGCGTATGGCAACGCGGTCAGCCGGACGACCACGACCGATGCCAGCGGCAACTACACGTTCAACGATCTCGCGCCGTCGGACGCGGCGGGCTACACGCTGACTCAGACCCAGCCCGCCGGCTTCGCCAACGGTCCCGTCAACCCGCCGGCCTTCGGCACCGCCGACGGTCCCTCGCTGAGCGCGGGAACGCCGGCCTACAGTCGCCCCGGGCTCACCGGCAATTCGACCTACACCGGCATCGTTGTCGGAACCAATGAGTCCGGAGTCCGCTACAGCTTTCCGGAAGTGCGCCAGCCGACGCTCTCCGGCTTCGTCTACGTCGACGCGAATTTCAACAACGTCCGCGACCCCGGCAGCGATCCGGCCATTGGTGGCGCGACGGTCCGTCTGCTCGATGCCGGCGCGACGACGGTGCTGGCGACGACCACCACCAGCGGCACCGGGGCGTACAGCTTCGACTTTGCCGCGCTGGGTCTCGATCCGATGGCGGCCTACGTCGTCGAGCAGCCGCTCCCCGGCCCCGCGGGGACCTATCTCAACCGCCCCACCGCCGTGAACACCGGCTTGGAGGGTGCGTCGCCGTGCTCCGGCTGCGCGGCTGCCGGCGACACGCCTTCGGCGGGCACGGATCGCATCACGGGGGTCAGCCTGTCCACCGGCCAGAACGGCACCCAGTTCAATTTCGGCGAGGTGTTCAATTCCAGCACCGGCATCGGCGGCTTCGTCTACGTCGATCGCAACAACAGCGGAAGCTTCGAGAACGGTGGCGCCGACGCGGGAACCGACAACTCGCAGCCCAACGGCGGACTGCAGGGCGTAACCGTCCGCCTCGAGGGCGCGGGTGCCGACGGCGTCTTTGGCAATGGCGATGATCCGGCCCCGCTGACGCTCGTCACCGGCGCCGACGGCAGCTACCGCTTCGACAACCTGGTGGCCGGCCAAAGCTATCGCGTCGTTCAGACGCAGCCCGCGGGCTACGGCAACGGGCTGCAGAACCCCGGCGGCACGATCACCATCACCAATCTGGCGACCGCGGGTTCGAGCGGCAACAACTTTGGCGAGCGGCTCTCGAGCCTCGCCGGCGTCGTCTACCTCGACAGCAACAACAACGGCGTCCGCGACGGCGGTGAGCCCCCCCTCGCGGGTGTGGTGATCGCGCTCACCGGAACGACGCCCGCCGGCGCCGTGAACCGCACGGCCACGACCCAGGCGGACGGCAGCTACCGGTTCGACGACCTGTTGGCGGGCACCTACGCAGCCACCCAGCAAGCCGCTCAGCCGATCGTCGGCGGCGTCGCGACCATCGACGCGCGCACCTTCGCGGGCAGCACGGGCGGCACGGCGTCGGCGGTGGGCACCAGTCCGAGCGCCGTGACCGGCATCGCGCTCCCGGTGGCGACCGCGTCGACCGCGAACAATTTCTCCGAGACCCTGCCGGTGTCGATCAGCGGTACGGTGTACCTCGACGGCAACAACAGCGGCACGATCGAACCGGGCGAAGCGGGCGTCGGCGGCCAGCTGATCCGCATCACCGGCACCGACGACCGCGGGCAGCCGGTCAGCGTCGAGGTGACCACGCAGCCCGACGGCTCGTGGGTCGCGTCGAACCTGCGCCCGGGCACCTACACGGTGACGCAGCCCAACCAGCCGCCGAACACGGCCAGTGGCATCACGACGGCGGGCAGCGCCGGTGGCACCGCCACGCCGCCGGGCACGACGCCGAGCGCGATCACCCCGATCACGCTGACGACGCCAGGCGCGACGTCGACCGGCAACAACTTCGGCGAGATTCCGAACAACGCCTCGATCGCCGGACGGATCTGGCTCGACCGCGACAACGACGGCGTCATCGACGCGGGCGAGGCGGGCATCGCCAACGTCACCGTCGTGCTGACGGGCACCGACGTGAATGGCGCGGCGGTGAGCGTCACGGTCCAGACCGACGCCGAAGGCCGCTACCGGTTCGACGGGCTGCTCCCGGGCACCTACACCGTGACCGAGCCGACACAGCCTCCGGGCACCGGCAATGGCCGCACCACTGCAGGGAGCACCGGCGGGACCGCCACGCCGGTGGCGACCGCGCCGAGCGCGATCGCGGGCATCGCGCTGGGCGCCGGACAAGCGTCGATCGACAACAACTTCGGTGAAGTGCTGCTGTCGTCGATCGCGGGCTCGGTCTACAACGATCGCGACAACGACGGCGTGCGCGACGCCGGCGAGCCGGGATACGCGGGAATCCGGATGCGCCTCACCGGCGTGGACGACCTTGGCAATCCCGTCAGCATCGAGGTCGTCACCGACGCCGACGGCCGCTACCGCTTCCCCGATCTCCGGCCCGGGACCTACACGGTGACCCAGACGGTTCAGCCGGCGGACACCAGCAACGGCCTGACCACGGCAGGCAGCACCGGCGGTACGGCGACCCCGGTCGGCACCGTGCCTTCGGCGATTGGCGGCATCGTCCTTGGCGCTGGGGTCGATTCGGTCGACAACAATTTCGGTGAAATCGGCGATACGCCCGATGTCGTGGTCAGCAAGTCGGCCGCGCCGACCCGTTTTGCCACCAACGCCGTGGGCCGCTACACGATCCGCGTGCGCAACCAGGGCCAGCGCCCGACGGTCGGCGAGATCCTCGTGCGCGATCGGCTCCCGGAGGGCCTGCGCCTGACCGCCGCGCCCACCGGTGCGACCTGGGTGTGCACCGGTGCGGCGAACGACGATCGCTTCGAGTGCCGCAGCAGCGCGGCGATCGCGGCCGGTGCCGCCAGTCCGAACGCGATCACGGTGCCGGTCCGCGTCGCGCCGGGCGTTCCGAACGGGGCCACGCTGAACAACGCGGTGCTCGTGTCCGGCGGGGGCGAGCCCGATTTCCGCGGCCCCACGTCGGCCGAGCGCGACGCATTCAACGGCGATGTGACCCTGCTGCCCGTTTGCGACCCCGCGGTCACGCAGAACGCCTGCCGCCTGCCGACCCTGGTCGTGCAGTCGGCCGCGCTTTCCGGCTCGGTCTGGTACGACATCGGCAGCAGCACGGCGCTGCGGGACGGCGGCGATCGGCCGCTCCAAGGCTGGACGGTGGAACTCGTCGATCCGGCAAGCGGACAGGTCATCGCCACCCAGCTCACCGGGCCCGATGGCCGCTATCGGTTCGGCGATCTCGCTCCGGGCGTGCCGTACCGCGTGCGCTTCCGCGAACCGGGCGGCGTGCTCTGGGGCTTCCCGGTCAACGGCGAAACCGCGCCCAACTCGCCGGCGCCCTGCGATCGCGATGCGGCGATCGCCGGCGGGACGCAGAGTTCGTGCGTGCTGCGCGCACAGGGCGTGACCGAAATCGAAGTGGTGCTCGCGCCCGGGCGTGAACTCGTGGAGCAGAGCCTGCCGGTCGATCCGAATGGCGTGGTGTATGACGCGATCACCCGCCAGCCGGTACCGGGTTCGGTCGTGACGCTCGCCCCCGTCGGTGCGTGCCCGGGCTGGAACCCGGCCCTGCAGGTGCTCAACGCCTCGTCGGGGGGCTACACGGTGAGTGGCGGCAGCATCGCGATGACCGTGGGCGCGGAGGGGTTCTACCAGTTCCTCTTCGCGCCGACCGCGCCGGCGCGCTGCACGTTCCAGATCACGGTGACCCCGCCCCCGACGCACACCTTCGTGTCGACCTTGATCCCGCCGCAGTCCGGCACCTTGAATCCGCCGGGTGGGCCGAACGACACGTTCCGCGTCCAGCCGCAGGCGACGGCGCCAGCGGCCCCGCCCGGCCCGGGCACCGCGTATTGGCTGATCGTGTCGACGGGTTCGACGGCACCCAACATCGTCCACAACCACCTGCCGCTCGATCCGCGGATCCCGCCCGGCCTGACGATCAGCAAGACGGGCGACCGCCAGATCGCGCAGGTGGGCGACACCGTCCTGTACACGATTGTCGTCCGGCAGACCGCCGGAGGGGCGCTGCCGAGCGTCAGCATCCTCGACGTGCTGCCGCCGGGCTTCACCTACGTCGCGGGCACGGCCCGCGTGGACGGCACGCCGGTGGAGCCCGCCGGGGCGCCCGGTCCGCGCCTTGGATTCACGCTCGGAGCGATCGGCGCGGGCGGCCAGCGCACGCTGACCTACCGCGTGCGCATCGGCGTGGGCAGCCAGCAGGGTGATGGTGTGAACCGCGCCACGGGCGTCGGTTGCGGTCTGCCGGCCGGATGCCTGCAGCCGGACACGCTCGATCCGGTGGCGGGATCCGTGGTTTCGAACCAGGCGCAGTACCGGGTCCGGGTCACCGGCGGCGTGTTCGCCACCGAGGCCTGCGTGCTGGGCAAGGTGTTCGTCGACTGCAACCGCAACGCGCTGCAGGATGCTGAAGAACTCGGCATCCCCGGCGTTCGCCTGTACTTCAGCGACGGCACCTTCGCGATCACCGATGTCGAGGGCAAGTACAGCTACTGCGGCATCGAGCCGCGCAGCGCCACGCTGAAGGTCGATGGCTCGACCCTGCCGCGCGGGGCCGCGCTCACCACCAGCAGCAACCGCAACCTCGGCGACGCCAACAGCCTCTTCCTCGACCTGAAGAACGGCGAGCTGCATCGCGCCGACTTCATCGAGGGCAGCTGCTCGAACCGCGTGCTCGAGCAGGTCAAGGCCCGTCGCGGCAATGGTGAGGTCTCGGCGCCCGAAACCGAGACCCGCCAGCCGGGACTGCGCTTCCAGAGCAAGCCGCCAACAGCGCCCGCGCAGGCGACCGACAGCGCGAACCAGCCGGCCGAGCAGCCGCGTCGCCGCGCGCAGGGAGGAACCCGCTGATGCGCCGCTTCGACTCTTCCGGTACCGACCCGATGCCCTCAGTCCATTCCCTGCGCGGCCTCCGGCGCGCGCGCCATGCGCTCGCGCTTGGCATCGCCGCGGCGCTGGTCGCCGCGCCGGCCTTCGCCAGCCCGGCGCAACGCTTCACGCCTGTGCTTGGCGAAGGCCGTCCGCTGTTCCCGCAGTCGCCCGCGACGGTCGACGCGCCGCCGCGCGCACTCGAGGGGAAGCCCCCGACCGCGCTCGACATCGCGGCCAACCGTGATGTCGACAACGTGGTTGTGGAAGTAGACGCCACCGACCTTCCCGCCGACGGCCAGACGCCGGTTGCCGTGCGCATCCGACTGCTCGGCGCCGATGGACAGCCCCTGCGCGGCGAGCGCTTTGCCACGATCGAGCACAGCGGCGGGCGCGTCCTGCTCGACGGCGCGACGACCGACGAGGGCGGTCCGGGCCGGCGTGACGCCGATCGCGCCACCGCCGGCGTGCAGCTCAAGGTCGTCGATGGCGTCGCCGAGTTCCAGCTGCTGGCTCCGCATTCGCCGCAGGACGTCCTGCTTCGCGTGACCGCCGGGCGCTCCAGCGCCGAGGGCATCGTCAGCTACGTGCCCGAGATGCGCGAGATGCTCGCCACCGGTTTCGTCGAGGGCATCATCCGCCTCCGCGACGGGGCGAGCGTCGTGCAGCCGGCGCGCATCGACGACGGTTTCGAGCGCGAGATCCGCCGCTGGGAGCGCGATTTCAACGGCGGCAAGGCCAACGCAGCCGTGCGCACGGCGTTTTTCCTGAAGGGCAAGGTCAGAGGCGAGTACCTGCTCACCGCCGCCTTCGACTCCGACAAGGACACCCGGGCGCGCCTGCTCCGCGACATCCGCCCGGACGAGTACTACGCCGTGTACGGCGACAGCGCGCTGCTGGGCTTCGACGCGCAGAGCGCCGATCGGCTCTATCTGCGCGTCGACCGGGGGCGCAGCTATCTGCTCTATGGCGACTTCCAGACCGCCGACGGTCTTCCGCAGGTCGCGGCCACGGGCGGCCTCCAGGGGCCGCTCGCCCAGCGCAGCCTTGGCCTCTACAACCGTGCCGCCACCGGCTTGAACTGGCATTTCGACACGTCCCGCGTCCGCGGCAACGTGTTTGCGATGCACGACGACCTCCGGCAGGTCATCGAGGAGTTCCCGAGCCAGGGCAGCGGACCGTACGGCCTCCGCAACAATGCGGTCCTGGAAGGCAGTGAACGCGTCGAGGTCGTCGTCCGCGACCGCAACCAGCCTTCGAGGATCCTCAGCGTCCGGCCGCTCCTGCGGCTGGTGGACTACGGCTTCGAGGTGTTCTCCGGCCGGATCCTGCTCAACCAGTTCCTGCCGGGTTTCGACGCCAACCTCAATCCGGTGTCGCTGCGCGTCACCTACGAGGTCGACCAGGGCACGGAAGCCTTTTGGGTGGGCGGGGCGGACGCGCAGTTCAAGGTGTCCGAACGCGTCGAGATCGGCGCCAGCGTCGTCGACGATCGCAACCCGTTCGCCGAGAACGACCTCGGCAGCGTCAACGCCGGGGTCCAGCTGGGCCCGGAAACGCGACTGGTGGCGGAGGTCGCGCGCAGCCGCGGTGAGGTCAATACCAACCCGATCAACCAGTTCTTCACCCCAGCGCTGCAGGGCGTCAGCGGCGAAATCGGGGGCGACGCCTGGCGGGTGGCGCTCGACCACGACGGCGAGCGCTTCGACGCGCGGCTGTTCGCGGGACAGTCCGATCCGGCCTTCAACAACCCTGCTGCGCCCCTCTACGGCGGGCGCGGGGAGTACGCCGCCAACTTGGGATTCGCGGCAAGCGCGAACCTCGATCTCTATCTCGAGGCGCTGCGCAGCACCGATCGCAACCCCGAGGGCGGTGAGCGCGAGGGCGCAACGGTCGGCGCGCGGTGGCGCGCGAGCGAGCGGCTGAGTCTGGATCTCGGCGTTCGGCGGATGAGCGAAACGGTCGGCCGCTTCTCGCCGTGGAGCAGCGCGACGCCGTTCGGCGACCGGTTCGGCCTCACCGGCAGCGTGGCCAGCGGCAGTGCGGGCGGCGCGCTCGGCTTTGGCCAGCAGCCGCTCGATCCGTTGACGGGCCTGCCGCTGATCTTCAATGGCGTCGGCGATGCGCCGCCGTCGGATCTGCCCATCGGCACACGGCTCGACAGCACCACCCTTCGGCTGGGCGCGGGATACCAGGCGACCGAGCGGCTGATGCTGGGTGGCGAACTCGAAGGCGATATCGCGGGAGAGCCGCGTCGTCGCGCGGCGCTGGGGCTCGGCTGGCAGGTGCGGGAGCGTCAGCGGGTCTATGCGCGGGCCGAGCGCGAAACCGGGCTTTCGGGGCTTTACGGCATCACCACGCAGGGGCGTCGCGCCGACACGTTCGTGCTCGGGGTTGATTCCACCCTGCTTCGCGATACCCAGCTCTTCAACGAGTACCGGCTTCGCGACGCCATCGCGGGCCGGGACGTGCAGGCCGCGAGCGGCATCCGCAACCTGTGGGAAATCCGCGAGGGCCTTCGGCTCACCACCGCCCTCGAGCGGGTGAACGTCATCTCCGGCTTGACGGGCGATGCCACGGGCGCCGCGTTCGGGCTCGACTGGACAGCGAGCGAGTTGTGGCGCGCCGCGACGCGGCTGGAACTTCGCCGCACGGAGGACAGCGATCGCACGCCGGGCGACGAGGCCTTCGATACGGGCCTGTGGCAGCTCAGCGTCGGTCGGAAGATCGATCGCGACTGGACGCTGCTGGGGCGCAATTACCTGCTGCACACCGATTACGCCGCACGCGGCGACGTGCTGCAGAACCGCACCCAAGTTGGCGTTGCCTATCGCGACACCGATACCAATCGCGTCAACGCGCTGGCGCGCTACGAGTACAAGCTGGAGGACGACGACAGCGGGCTGGGCCTCACCGCCGCCGGGGTCGGTACGCCGCCCTTCGTCGGCGGCGCGGCCCGCGACAGCGTGCGCAGCCGCGCGCACATCGTCTCGTCGCACGCCGACTGGCATCCGAGCCGACCCTGGTGGTTGACCGGGCGCGTGGCGGCGAAATGGCAGGACGACCGCTTCACCAGCCCGGATGGCCGCACGGTCGAAGACGCGTTCAACGCTTGGCTCGTTTCCGGGCGCGTGGTCTATGACATCACCGAGGATTGGGACATCGGCGTCCTCGGCGCGACGTTCCGCGGCGAGGAGCAGGCCAACCAGTACGCCTATGGCGTCGAGGTGGGTCGCCTGCTGAGGCAGAACCTTTGGCTGTCGGTGGGCTTCAACTGGGCCGGCTTCGAGGGCGACGAAGACCTCGCGCGCTACGAGTACACCCAGGACGGCTTGTACATCCGCCTGCGATTCAAGTTCGACGAAACCCTGTTCACGGCCGATCCCTACGCGCCGAACCGCGACTGATGAAGGACTCCACGATGCGCTCCATCCTTACCTCTGCCATCGCTGTCGCGCTGTCCGTCGCCGTTACGGCGCTGCCCGCCGACGCCTCCACCGCTTCAGCTGGTCTTCGGCCCGCCGGCGAGCGCATCAGCGATGAGACCATCCACGCCGACCACGGCGCGTACCGCGCCGTCCAGCGCCGGATCATGGCGATCAACGAGGCTGGCCGCCCGGTCCGCGACTACCACCTCGCGAAGGCGCAGTGCTGGCTTGACGTGAGCTTCCATGAGTACACGCGCAACGACCGCAGCGATTTCACGCAAGCGGCGCTCGACGAGTCCGTCAAGCTGGTGGCGGCGATGGAGGCCGGTACGGCGCCTCTGCCGATGGACACGCCCCTTGTCAACGGCGCAGCGCGCCTCCGGCCCGATTTGTGGGACCGCGTGTCCGCATTGAAGGCCCACGCGGGCTTCTCCTGCGCGCAGCCGCTGGTGGCCTGCGCCGAGGTGGAGTTGGTGCACGCCGGCAATGAGTACAACCAGCAGCAGTGGCGGCACGCCAAGCCGTACGTGCAGATTGCAGAGGAAAAGATCGCCGACGCGATGCTCGCCGCGGAGGCCTGCACGCCACCGCCTGCTCCGACCACCGAACGCCTGAGCCTTTCCGCCAGCGCGCTGTTCCGGTTCGATCGCAGCGCCTTGGCGGATCTGCTGCCGCAGGGTCGCGCCGAGCTCGACGCGCTCGCGGCTCGACTCGTCGGCACCTATGCGGAGATCGAAAGCGTCGTGCTGGTCGGCCATACCGACCGACTCGGCGACGAGGCCTATAACCAGCGGCTCTCGCAGGCCCGCGCCGACACGGTCAAGGGCTACCTGCACGCGAAGGGCATCACGGCGCCGATCACCGCCGTCGGACGCGGGGAGAGCGAGCCGGTGAAGGACTGCCCCGGCGGCGAGGTGGCGACGGCGGCATTGACCGAATGCCTGCAGCCCAACCGCCGCGTTGACGTCACGATCATCGGGACCTTGCGGGAACTGCCACAGCGCTGAGGCTGCTTGCTTCCGGCATGGCTTGCGCGGTGTTGATCCCGCCGAGCGCAAGCCCGGCGACCGGCTCAGCCCTGCGGTCGCGCGCGCTTGGGCAGATGCGCCGTCAGGAAGGCCATCTGGTCGGCGAGGATGTGGCGGTTCGACAGGA
>ERZ1066121.1365-NODE-1365-length-18184-cov-7.283965_pt1 | contig 18184 bp, 14 predicted proteins | sample MGYA00382768_ERZ1066121 | MGnify/ENA primary metagenome ERZ1066121 (study PRJEB33369, sample SAMEA5778351) | biofilm metagenome | biome: Industrial cooling water; feature: Water cooling tower basin; material: Biofilm | place: United Arab Emirates | collected... | reverse complement strand
CCCAGTAGCTGCCGCCCAGCATATCCTTCATAAACAGCGCCTGAAACACCAGCAGGCCAAAGGCGAAGCCCGCCGCGTACTCGACCCAGATATCTACCCCCATCGGCAGGCGCAGCCGGCTGGTGAGGGCCGCGGCCACGATGATGCCCGTCGCGTCGCCGGCCACGCAGTGAATGGTGGAGCCGACGGCCTGTTTCCAGAGCGGCGCCACGAACTGCTCGTGGGTGCCGGGGGCCGGCTCGCGGCACGAAAACCAGTAGATCAGCAGCCCCACCGGCCCGGTGTAGAGCGTCACCAGCACCCAGCCCCACTTCATCACGGGCATCTCCGGGGTGCGCGTGATCAGGTCGTAGGCCACGTAGGCCACCGAGAGGGCCGTCAGGCCGAACCACGCCCACAACAGCGGGGTCGGCAATACGAAAGGAGCGGCGTCAGGCATTGGCGGAAAGGAAAGAAGGACGGACAAGCGTGACCGCCGCCGGGCGCCGGCTTGCTTATCGGGTCAGGACCACCTTCGTGGTGGCCGTGCGCCGGCCCGCCGCATCGTATAACGCGCAGTGATACACCCCCGCCGGCAGCGCGGCGGCCTCGACCACCGGCGCGCCGTGGGTCACGGGCTGGCGCAGCACGACGCGGCCGAGCAGGTCGCGCAGTTCCAGCGCCGAAGGGGGCGTTGCCCAGGTGCCTTCGAGCCGGAACGTGCCGGTCGCGGGGTTGGGCACGGCCCGCACATCGCCGACGGGCGCGGCATCGGGCAGGCCCGTCGGGGTGGCGGCGATGACGTACTGGCCCATCATCCCATCGTCCTCGTGCATCAGGATGTGGCAGTGGTACATATACGGCACCGTCAGGTCGGGGAAGTGCTCGAACCGGGTGATAAACCGAACGGTCTCGTTGGGCGCCACCAGCACCACGTCTTTCGCGCCGCGTTCCTTCGGCGGCACACTGACGCCGTTGCGGTCGAGGAGGTAGAACGACATCCCGTGCAGGTGGAAGGGGTGCGCCACCATCGTCTGGTTTTGCAGTTGCCAGATTTCGGTGCTGTTCTCGGGGATGGTGTAGTCGATGCGCCCCATATCGAAGAGTTGCCCGTTGAAGAAGAACGGGCCGTCCATCGCCAGCGGGTTGGCGGCCGTAAACCGGATGGTACGCGTGGTAGTAGCCGTCGCGGCCGGCCACGGTACGACGGGCAGCAGGCTGGTGGGGATGGTGGTGACCGGATTGGCCGTCGGCGCCCCGACGTTGAGTTGCAGCACGTTGAAGTTCGCGGCGTTAAGCGGGCTGTCCATCGGGGGCGCGCCCGGCATCATCATCACCGGGCCGCCCTGCACCCCCATCGGCAACTCCGAGCCATAACTCATCAGGTGCAGTGTCTGCCCGTTCAGCCCGCTCAGGTCGAGCAGAATCTCCGCCCGCTCGCCCGACGAGAGCAGGATGCGGGTCGTGGGCACCGGCGCGGCCAGCAGGCCGCCGTCGTTAGCGATCACGTAGAACGACCGGTTGCCCGTAAAGCCGAAGTTGAAGTTGCGCTCCTGCGAGGCGTTCAGCAGCCGGAGCCGCACTACCTGCGCCGGCAGCGCGAGATAGGGATTCCGCGCCCCGTTCACCAGCAGGATGCTGTCCTGCATCCCCCGGTAGTTGATCTGGTTCAGCGGATCGAATTGGTGGCTCTGCACGGCCAGCGGCACGTCATCGACGCCGTAGCGGCGGGGCAGGTTCAGGGCGGCCTCGTCGGCGCTGCGCACGATGATGAAGCCCGCCGCCCCGCGCATCGCCTGTTCGGCGGTACGCTTGTGCAGGTGCGGGTGGTACCAGTAGAGCGCCGCGTCGTTCATCACCGGAAACCGCGGCATCCACATCTGCCCCGGCGGGATGAACGTGTGCGGCCCCCCGTCATTGACGGCCGCCACGTGCAGCCCGTGCCAGTGGACGGTGGTGCTGTCACTGATCAGGTTCGTGACCATCATATTGGCGGTCTGGCCCTTGCGCAGGATCAGGGTCGGGCCGAAGTACGACTGCCCGTTGTAGCCCAGGGTGCGGGTTTTGCGCCCCGGAAAGAACTGTACGCTGTCGGCCCGCAGGGTCAGGTTGATGGACGATCCCGCGAGCGTGTCCGGGATGGGCACCGGCTGTTGGGCCAGGGCCGCCGCGCTTGTCAGCAGCAGGGTCAGGCTGAAAAAAGGCTTCATTGGGTGGGGAAACGGAAACTTTCGGCGCCGGGGCACCGGCCCGGGCGGTGGTTTTATCCGACCAACAAGTGCGTAAGCTCTACTATTGTTTAGCCTCAACGCGCGGCCGGGCCGGTCACGCATACCCGCACCGTACGCACGGCGCCCGCCTGCTCGATGCGCAGCGCGTAGGTGCCCGCCGCCACCGTGCGGGGCACCGGCCACTCGGCCAGTTCGCCCGCAGGCGTCACCACGGCCTGAGCCACCTCCTGGCCCAGCACCGTCAGGAGCCGCACCGTCGCCGCGCCCCGCAACGGGATGCGGAGCACGTCGCCGCCCGCCACCGGATTGGGGAAGACGACCGGCGCGGCCGCCGCGCCCGGCGCCGGGCCGAGGCCGGTCAGGCGGTCGCCGACGGAAAGGGCATCCACGTACAGATTGTTGCCGCCGTCGGTCACGTTGACGAGGCGGATGCGCACGTTCCGGCTGGTGCGGTACGCGGAGAGGTTGACGAGGGCCTGTTTCCAGACGGTCGTGGAGTCGGGCACGTAGGGCGTAGTCTGGGTGGGGCCGGTGACCAGCGCCGCCCCCGAGCGGGTCAGCACGGGAATGTTAGTCACGCCGCAATCGGTGGAGACCTGCGCCACGAGCTGGTCGCTGTAACTCGGGTCGGAGCGGGCGTAGGCAAAGCGGAAGCGCAGCCAGGGCGCGGCGGCAAACGTCGTGAAGTCGAGGCTGGGCAGTTCGAGGGCATCGGCCTGACCGTAGTTGAGGTTGATCAGGTTGTTGATGCGCGCCGAAGCGCGCCCCTGGTAGGCCACGGCCAGCGTGTCGCGCTCCCAGGTGATGCTGCTGTCGGGGTTCGAGACGACGATGCCGTTAGGCGGAAACACGCCCGACTCAAAGTCTTCGGTGTAGGGCAAGGCCCGCCCCACGGGCGGCATCACCACGGTGAGGTAGCTGGTCTGAGTCACCGAGTCGGCGCCCTGCGCGTTCACCACCACCAGCGTCACCGGATAGGTGCCGGTGGCGGCGTAGGTCACGGTGGCGTTGGCCGTGGTGGCCGTATCCGGCGTAGCGCCGGGAAACCGCCAGCGGTAGCCGGTCGGCGCGTTCAGCGACCGGCTGATGAAGGTCACTGGGTTGCCGAGGCAGACCGTGCGGGTGTTACTCGTGAAGTCGGCGATGACCGGGCAGGCCGCGGGCGGCCCGGCGCCCACGCAGCCCGTAGCCAGCAGATTTGCCGGGGACGTGATGACGGCCCGGAACGCGGCCATCGCGGTGAGCATCCGGTCGCGCTGGCCCGCCGTGAACTGATTCTTGCAGGCGTCGTTGGTGTAATCGAGGTAGTTGCGGATCTGGTCGGGCCGATTGGGTACGTCGTTGCTGCACGTGTTGCGGTTGGCAGGGCAGCCGTAGTTGGGCGCGGATACGGGCGGGGTGTCGCACACTTCATCGCCGTCGGCGCAGGTATCGGCGCCGCAGCCGTTCTGGAACGTATGGTACAGCCCCGCCCAGTGGCCCAGCTCGTGGGTGGTGGTGCGGCCGCTGCTGCTGGCTGAGATGCGCCCGAAGGCATCGGCCCGCATCACGGTGCCGTCTTCGCCGGCGGGGCCGCCGGGAAACGCCGCATACCCCTGGATGCCGCTGCTGCCGTCGATGGAGGCCACCACGTACATATTCAGGTAGCGGGTATTGTCCCAGTAGCTGAGGTCTTTGAGCTGGCCGCGCTGCGTCATCAGATGGTAGGTGAGCGGCGACTCGACGCGCACGATGCCGTCGGTGCAGCGCCCGTCGGGGGTGCGGCGGGCCAGACAGAAGCGCAGCCGCGTATCCACGCCGGGGCCGGCGCCGGGGGTGCCGGGCAGGCGGCCGTAGTCTTCGTTGAGTACGTCGATCTGGCTGCGCACCTGGCTGTCGGAGATATTCTCCGGGCCGCCGTTGTGGATGACGTGGACCACGACGGGCACCAGCAGCCGGGCCGTATCGTGGCCCGCCACGTGGCGGCGGGCGGTCATCTGCTGCTGACGCACCACCCGGCTGGCGGCGTCGTAAAGGGCCTGATGGCGCCGGTAAGCGGCATCGAACGCGCAGGGCGCGGGAGTTTGCGCCTGAGCCGCCAACGCGGCTGTCGTGAGCAGCCAGATGGCCAGCGCGGCGGAGTGAAAGTATTTCATCAGTCCAAAGATAGGGCTGACCGGGCAGCCCCGCGGGGCAGTAGCCAGCCCGCCAGCCGTACGGGAGTATTCCGCAAGCTTGCCGGCCGGATGGGGCAATGGCCTCCTGATGCGCCCGTGCCCGCCGGGCGGGCCTCAGGCCGCGAAGCGCCACAGCGGCCAGGTGCTGCCCGCCGCGAAGGCGTTCCGGTCGGCGGGCAATTCCAGAAAGCCGTCGGCGGCCGGCAGGCTGGTCATATCGCCCGAGCTGTTCGGGAAGACGGGATGCGCCAGCAGCCGCCCGTCGGGGCCGGCTTCGAGCCGCACGAGCAGGAAGTAGGTGAGCGCGGGCGCGAAGCTGACGGGCGCGGCCAGGGTGGCGTAAGCCGGCGCGGCGGGCAACGCCAGCGCGGCGGGCTGTTGCACCCCCCGCAGCCACGGCGCGACGTAGCGATGATACGTCACGAACGTGGACACGGGATTGCCCGGCAGGCCGAACACCACGGCCCCACCGGGGTAGCGACCAAACCACAGCGGCTTGCCCGGCCGTTGGCTTACCTGGTGCGCCAGCTCCTCCACGCCGGCCGCGCGCAGCGCGCCGGGCAGGAAATCGGCCTTCCCCTGCGATACGCCGCCACTGAGCAGCACCGCGTCGAACCCCGCCAGCAGCGGGGGCAGCCGGGCGTGCAGCGTGGCCGGGTGGTCGGGAAGATGAAATACGCGGGCCACGGCCCCGGCCTCGCGGGCCGCCACGGCCAGCAGCAGCGCGTTGGAGCGCCGGACCTGGTGCGGCTTCGGCGCGCGGCCGACCGGCACCAGCTCGTCGCCGGTACTCACCACCGCCACCCGGGGCCGGGCGCTGACCCCCAGCGTGGTGGCGCCCACGGTGGCCGCGATGGCAATTTCCGGCGCGCCCAGCAGGGTGCCGGGCCGCAGCAGCACGGTGCCGGCCGGGCAGTCGGACCCGCGCGGATGAACGTTATGGCCGGCCACCGGCGGCGGCACCCGCAGCGTGGCCGTACACTGGCCGTCGGGGTGGCGCACGAGGTCCAGGTCTTCGTAGCGCACCACGGTATCGGTGCCGGGGGGCAGCGCGGCGCCGGTCATAATCTCGATGGCGGCGGCGGGGTCACGCAGGGGCTTGGGTTGCTGGCCGGCCAGCTGCGTCCGCTCGACGCGGAACACGGTCTGGCCGGCCGCTACCGCCGCGTAAGCGAGCGCCAGGCCGTCCATCGTCACGCGGTCGAAGGGGGGGAACGGGCGGTCGGCCACGACCGGCTCGCGCAGCACCCGGCCGGCCGCGGTCGCGAGCGTGACTGCCCGCGGCGGCAGCGGGCGCACGGTGGCCCACACGCGGGGGAAGGTTTCGGCAACAGTCAGCATCAACCGCAAGAATACGCCCGCCCCAATGCCCCGCGCGGCCGACCTTTGCCGGCGCCCGCCTTTTCCGGGGCCGCCGATGCCTGATTCGCCCGACCTGCCCGCTTCCCCCGACGCCCGCCTCACCCACATTGACCCCACCACCGGCCAGCCCGCGATGGTCGATGTCAGCGCCAAAGCCGTCACGCGCCGCACCGCCACAGCCCGCAGCCGGGTGGTCCTCGGGGCCGACCTGCTGGCGCGCGTCCGCCACGGCGAGCTGCTCAGCGGCAAAGGGCCGGTGGTGCACACGGCCATCCTGGCCGGGGTAATGGCCGCCAAGAAGACGGCCGACCTCATTCCGCTCTGCCACCCGCTCGGCCTCGACGATTGCCAGGTGCGCATCGTCGTCAGCCCGCCCGACGCCCTCGTCATCGAGTGCACGGCCGTGGTGATGGGCCGCACCGGCGTGGAGATGGAAGCGCTGACGGGCGCCTCGGTGGCCGCCCTCACGGTGTATGATATGTGCAAGGCTGTTTCCTCCGACATCGTAATCCAGGACACACGGCTGCTGCGCAAGACCGGCGGCAAGCGCGATTTTCAGCGTGACGGCCAATGATCCCAGCCCCAACCCGACACGCCCCGCTGGCGCGGCCCGACGAGGGCGCCTTTCACCGCCACGAGCTGGCCGTGCTGGGGGCGCCGTGCGCCGTCATCGCCGACCTAGTGACGCGCTTGGCGGCGGCGCTGGCACCCGCGCTGCGCCTGGCCTACGTCGATGCCGACCACGGCCCCGCCAACCGGAACGGCAGCGCGGATGAAAGCGCGGTGGCCCCGGCCGCCGTACTGACCGCCGTTGCTCCCGGCTGGCGGCTGGATACCGCCGCCGACCCGGCGCCGGCCGCCCGGCGCGCGCTGCTGGCCGCCCAGAGCCTGGCGCTGGTGAACGGCAACCACTTCGGCGCCCGCCAGCAGGTCGTCCTGCTCGATCCGCGCAAGCCGCTCGACCACAAGCTCGACCGCCTCACCGACGTGCGTCTGATTCTGCACCCGGCCGACCAGCCCGCTCTGCCGGCCGCCCTGCGCGCCCACCTGGGCACGGCGGCTGACGCGGTGCCCCGATTGGTGCTGACCGACACGGCCGCCATCGCGGCCTGGGTGCGGCGGTGGTACGCCGCCGCCCGGCCGCCCGTGCGCGGGCTGGTACTGGCCGGCGGGGCCAGTGAGCGGATGCAGACCGACAAAAGCCGCCTGCGCTACCACGGCGCCGAGCAGCGCCAGCACGTGGCCACGCTCCTGGCGCCGTTCTGCGAGGAAGTGTTCGTATCGGGCCGGGCCGAGCAGCTCACCGACCTGCCCACGCCCCTGCGCGCCCTGCCCGATCAGTTTCTGGGGCTTGGCCCGATGGGCGGATTGCTGACGGCCTTCCGCCACGACCCCAACGCCGCGTGGCTGGTGGTGGCCTGCGACCTGCCGTTTCTGACGGCGCCGTCGCTGGGGCGTCTGCTCGCCGGGCGCGACGCCGGCCGGGTGGCGACGGCCTTCCGCGACCCCGCCACCGGCTGGCCCGAGCCGCTCGTGGCCCTCTGGGAGCCACGGGCCTACGGGGTGCTGCTCGGGGCGCTGGGGCAGGGCCGCTCGTGCCCGCGCAAGGTGCTGATCAACGCCGACCCGGCCCTGCTCGACCCCGGCGCGCCGGCCGAGCTGCGCAACGTCAATACGCCCGACGAGCGGGCGGCCGCCGAGCGCGAGCTGCGCGCCCGGCCGCCGGCCGGCACCTGAGGTGGCCCGCGCCTAGCCGCCGATGGTCGCCATTGATTCAAAGCTGAGCTGGTGAGTAGGGCGCCGCTTTTCGGCCTCGATGCCGCTGGCGGCCCGGTGGCGGAAGGCGGCGGCGAGCGCGGCCGTGAGTTCCGCGTCGGTAGCCCCACCGCGCAGCAGCGCCCGCGCGTCGAGGACGCCCTGGTCGTAGAGGCAGGTCTTGATGCCGCCTTCGGGCGTGACGCGCAGCCGGTTGCAGGTGCCGCAGAACGTGCGCGAATACGCCGCGATGATGCCGACCCGGCCCACGAAACCGGGAATGGTGTACTCGGTGGCGGTGGCGCCGGGCGTGGCGGGCAGCGCGGTCAGCCCCGGAAAGTGCGCGGCCAGCTGCTGGCGGATGCGCGTGTGCGGCCACGAGAGGGTGGGCGCCGCGCCGGGGTCGCCGCCGTTGAAGGGCATCTCTTCGATAAACCGCACCGTGAGGGGCTGGTGCCGGGTCAGCTCGGCGAGGGCGGCCAGGTCCTGGGTGTTGCGGCCGGCCATCACCACGGCGTTGATTTTGACGGGGATACGCGCGGCCAGCAGCACGGCGAGGGTGGCGAGTACGGCGGGCAGCGCATCGCGCCGGGTGATCTGGTGGAAGCGCGCGCGGTCGAGGGTGTCGAGGCTGAGGTTGACGGCGCTGATGCCCAGCCGCGCCAGGGTGGGCACGTGGGGCGCCGTCAGCACACCGTTGGTGGTGAGGCTGATATCGGTGATGCCCGGCACCCGGCGCAGCCCGGCGATGAACCCCGGCAGCCCCCGCCGCACGAACGGTTCGCCGCCGGTGAGGCGCACCTTGCGTACGCCCAGCCCGGCCAGCAGCCCCACCAGGCGCAGCAGCTCGGCGTAGGTGAGCAGCGCGGCGGCCGGCGCGAAGGCCAGGCCGGTGGCTGGCATACAGTACGCGCAGCGCAGGTTGCAGCGGTCGGTGAGGGCCAGGCGCACGTATTCGAGCGGCCGGCCGTGGCCGTCGTAGAGGGGAGTGGGGGCGGGGCTGCCGCTGCCAGCGGCGGCCGGCGTGCCGTACTTCGCGGTTGACATCACCTTTCGGATTCAAAACAAATGACCATTACCCTGGCGGTATTCGGCATCGCCCGTGACATTATCGGCGCCGCGACGCTGCCGCTCGACATCCCCGCCGAGGAATCGGTGGACGAGCTGCTGGCCCGCCTGCGCCGCCTCTACCCGGCCCTGGCCGAACTGCGGAGCCTGGCCATCGCCGTCAACAGCGAGTACGCCCACCCCGCAGACCGCCTGCACCCCCACGACGAAGTGGCGCTGCTGCCGCCGGTGAGCGGGGGCTGAACCGGTCTTCTACAAAAGTAGCTTCCGCACCCCGTGACCTACGTTGCCCTCACCGACCAGCCCCTTGACGTGGCCGCCGCGCTTCGGCGCGCCGAAACACCCGAAGCGGGCGCCGTGGCCGCGTTCATCGGTACCATCCGCGCCCACACGGCCGGCCGAGCCGTGACGCGCCTGCACTACGAAGCCTACGAGACGATGGCGCTCCACCAGCTGCGCCGGTTGGCCGCGCAGGCGCGCGAACGCTGGCCGATGCTGGCGCGGGTCGTGGTCATTCACCGCACGGGCACCCTGGAAATCGGCGAGGCGGCGGTGGTGGTAGCCGTGGCCAGCCCGCACCGGGCCGAGGCGTTCGCGGCCTGCCAGTTCCTGATCGACACCCTCAAAGAAGTGGTGCCGATCTGGAAGCACGAACACTACGCCGACGGCACCACCTGGGTAGCGGCGCACCCCTGAGGGGAGCGACTCGTCACTCGTCCCTACCGGCCCAGCCCCGGCCCAGCGCGTAGTGGGCGGCCGTGCCCACCACCAGGCCCACCAGGTAGCCGTAGGGCAGGCCGGCGGCCAGCAGCCCCACCAGCAGCGCCACCCGCAGGTGGGCACGGGTGCCGGCCACGTCGCGCAGCAGGGCCGCGAGCGTCAGGGCTTCAAACAAAAGCAACACGCCCAGCACCGGCAGCGGAAACACCCGCGTGAGCTGCGCCACGCCCTGGCTGAAAAACAGCCCTACGCCCACGAACAGCCCGCCGGCCAGCACCACCGACCCGCCCGTGCGCCCGCCAAACGTGTAGTGGCCCACCAGCCCGCCCGAGCCGTGGCACACCGGAAAGCCGCCGAAAAACGGGCTTACCAGGTTCATCAGTGCGTAGGTGAGGCTGATCCGGCGCACGGTGAGGGGGCGGTCGGGGAAATAATCGAGCGCGACCCGCTGGGTAGCCAGCACCGAGTTGGCCAGCGAGAGCGGCAGCTGCGGCAGCGCCAGCAGCAGGGCGCCGGCGGCGATGTCGGCCGCCGTGGGCACGTGCCACCGGGGCAGCCGCGGCGCCAGGGCGCGGTAGGCCGTCGGCCAGTCGAGCCGCAGCAGCAGCCCGTAGGCCACGCCCAGCGCCACTACCACCAGCGCGGCGGGCCAGCGCCGGTGGCCCAGCAGCGCCCCCGTGAGTCCCAGCGCCACCGCCGCCAGGGCGTAGCCGGCGGGGCCGTCGGCGGGCACGTATTCTTTCAGGGCCAGCGTGGCCAGTTGCAGGGCCAGCCCCAGCTGGATGCCGCGCACCACGGGCCGGGGCACCAGCCGGGCGAGCCTATCGACCAGGCCGGTGAGGGTGAGCAGCAGCATCGCGCCGCCAATCGCCAGCCCGCCGCCCAGCACCACGCGGGCGGGCAGGTGCTGACTGATGACCAGCGCGGCGAACGCTTTGAGCGGCTGCACCGCCATCGGCAGGCCGTAGCCCAGCCCCGAGGCTACCTGCAACAGCCCGAACACCACCAGGACGCTCGCGGGGTCGAGGTCGGAAGCAGCCAGCACCCCGATGAGCAGCGGCAGCGTGGTGCCCAGGTCGCCGAAGGCTCCGGCCAGCTCGTGGCGGTTGAAGCGCGGGCGCGGGCGCGCGGGACGGGAAGCAGGCGGAAGGACGGGAGGCAGGTAAGACAACGAGCGGCGGAGTAAATCAAGAACGACGTTCAGGACAGCCAAAGAACGGGAGCGATGGGCGATTTGGCGGTGTGCCTCCATACTATCTATCTATGCCGCCGCTACGGCGCCGCACGTCAGCCGCGCCGGCTACTTTTCAGCTTGCGTATGAACGGGTTCTATGTTCAGGCTGGGGGGAATGTGCAGGAGGGGAACGCTTACGACAACAAGGCGGCAGTGCGCGCCCGCATTCCGTGGCTCGGCGACCGGTTCCGCCGCGGACGGTTGCCGCGGATGGGGCGCGGCGGCCTGCTGATGTTGCTGGTGCTGCTGCTGGCGCGGCGCGGCGCTGCCCAGGAAAAGATCGGCTTCGTGTATAAATTTCGGCCGATTACCACCGGCCCGGGCGCGGGCTTTGTCGGAGGCGAGGTAGCTGCGCGCTTTCGGCTTCGGCCGGGCACGATGGATGGCGGCATCCTGACGGGGCTGTTCGTGGTGCGCAAGCCGGTTGGGGCAGTGGTGGCATCGCCGTACCCGGCCCCACCCCCGCCACTGCTACCAACCGCCTACTCGATTACGCGCGACGCGGTACCTGCCAATACCCCGGCGCTGGTGCTGGAATCGCGGCGAATCCAGAGCCGCAAGCTGGTGGGGGAGTTGACGGGCAAAAACGGGGATACGCTGTTTTTGAAGTTTCGGTCAATTACCCCCATTACTACACCGAATAGCCCATTCAACGCGCCCGGGGTAGTGAATGACCAGGACAACGACGCGGATTTCGCCTACATCGTGCCGGCCACCGGCTGGGTGCGGCCGTGGGGAGGCCGCGGGTTGTTCCGTAATACGCGCGAGCGGTTCAAGCTGCACTTCGTGTATACCTCGCTGGCGGCCACGGCCATTCCGTTGCGCGTGGGGTTGTTTCGGCGGCCGGGCGAAACGACGAGCGAGTTTCCGGCGGGCAGCGTGGCGGTGTTTCGGGTGTGGGGCTACTCCAACATTTACCGGACGGCCCCGCTGGACAAGGCCAGCTACCGGGTGTTCGGCCTGGGGCCCTTCATCGGGCCGACCCGCACGGTGGGCGAGCAGGACGGCAAAGAAATCGGCCGGCTGGGCCTGGTATATGGCGCGAACGCCGTGGTGGGCTTCGGCAGCGTCAACCTGATCCTGGCGGCCGGGTTCGAGAGCGATTGGAGCTACGCTACCCACAACGCCACCGACCTGCTCTCGCCCTGGATCGGCTTCGGCTTCGGCGTAAAGCTGGTGGAGCTGGGCGGCGGTGACAGCGGTCAGGAGCAACAAACGAAGTAACCTCCACCCCCCCCGCGAATGCCCCTCCTTTCTTACTCGTTGCTCCTGCTGCTACCGGCCGGACGGCAGTTGCTCCGATGACGCGGCCGTGTTGCGCAAGGCCCGCTACGGCGGGACGGCAACCCGGAAGTGCGACGCGGTTGCGTACCTGTGGCCGGGTTCGCCGTACACCCTGGCCCCCCCTCCCGCGGCCAAGTCAGGCCGGTTCGCCCGCCTCCCGGTTTGCCACGCCCGGTGCCTCCCCGGCCCAGGCCCGCAGGCCGCCGGTGAGGTGGCGCACCTGGGTGAAGCCTTGCTGCCGCAGCCGCCCCACCGCCTGCGCCGAGCGGGCGCCGTGCTGGCAGTACACCACCACCGGCCGGTCGGGCGGCACCACGCCGGCCGCCGCGCGGGCCACCTGGCCGAGCGGCAGCAGCGTGGCGCCGGGCAGGTGGCCGCGCCCGAACTCGGCGGGGGTGCGCACGTCGAGCAGAAAGGGCGGCGTGGCCGAGGCCAGCGCGCGTGCCAGGGCGGCGGCGCTGATGGGGGCCGCGGCGGGGTCGGCGGCCCCAGCGGGCGCGCCCGACGGCGCGCACTCGGCGGCGGGATCGGCGTAAGCGGCGGGGTCGGCCGTGTCGAGCGTGACGCGGCCGTGGACGGGGTGGCGCCGGAAGCGGATGGTGCGGGTCTGAAACGTGAGCGCGTCGATGACCCAGAGCCGGCCGCTGAGCACGTCGCCCGCGCCGAGCAGCACTTTCAGGGTTTCGGTGGCCTGCGCGAGGCCCACCAGGCCGGGCACCACGTTGAGCACGCCCGCGTCGGCGCAGGCGGGGGCTTCATCGGGGCCGGGCGGCACCGGAAACAGGCACCGGTAGGTGGGGCCGCCGCGGTAGTTGAAGACCGCCACCTGCCCCTCGAAGCGGTCCACCGCCCCGGACACCAGCGGCCGGCCGAGCGCCACGCAGGCATCGTTGAGCAGGTAGCGGGTGGCGAAATTGTCGGACGCATCGACCACCACCTCGTAGGCGGCCACCAGCGCGCGCACGGTGGCCGGCGTGACGCGCAGCGGGTGGGTCTCCACGCGCACGTGGGGGGTGAGGCGCCGCACCTGGCGGGCGGCCACCGCCACTTTGGGTTGCCCCACGTCGGCGGTGCCGAACAGAATCTGGCGCGGCAGGTTGCTTTCGGCCACGCGGTCGGCGTCGGCCAGGCCCAGGGTGCCCACGCCGGCGGCGGCCAGGTACTGCACCACCGGACAGCCCAGCCCGCCCACGCCCACCACCAGCACCCGCGCGGCGCGCAGCCGCGCCTGCCCGGCCTCGCCGACTTCGGCGAGCTGGAAATGCCGCGGATAGCGGCGGCGCTCGGCGGGAGTAAACATCGGGTGGGCAACAACGAAGCGGCGGTCGGGCCGGCCCCGCAAGGCCGGCCCGACCGCCGCGGTCGGTTCACGATTCAGGCCTCAGCGAACCAGCAGCTTCTGGGTATAGGGTTGGCCGTCGAGCGTCACCGTCACGACGTACACCCCCGCTTGCGGCCGGTTCAGGCGCTGACCCAGGGGCAGCTCGTGCGCCCCTGCCGGCAGCGACTGGTCGGCCTCAGCCCACACCGTCCGGCCCAGCAGGTCGCGGACGTGTACTGCCACGCGCGTGGGTCGGGTCAGGGCGAGGCGTAGCGCCGTTTCGTCGGTCAGGGGGTTGGGCGCCAGGGAAGCACCGACGGAGGCCAGATCAGGCGCTAGCCCCAACACCCGGCCTTCGATCCGCACATTGTCCAGGTAAAGGTTATTGCCCGAGGCCAGGCTGGTCCCCTCGAACTTGATCATCACGCTGGGCTGATTGATGAACCGGCCGACGATGCTTATGGAATCGGTGCGCCATTGTGCCGACGATGTCGGGGCAAAGTTCGGCTGCATCACCGACGTGGTGGCGAGCGCTGTACCGGCCTTGTTGTACCGCAGCATCCAGGTGCGGCCGCAATCGGCTGAGAAGTACACCCGTAGCTCATCGGCCGAAGCGGTGCTGCGCCTGGCGTAAGCGACATCGAACTTGATTTTCGGCTGCGGGTTGGTAGTGGCCAGCCCCCGGGTATCGAACGAGGGCGTGATCAGCGAGGAGATGGTCTCCGCCGGGATGTTGCCGTTTTGCAGTTGATAGGTTGCCTGCCCGTCGCTGGCAACCAGGCCCGGTACTGCGGTCGGCGTGACCAGGCGCCAGCGCCGGACCGACGGTACGGCACTGGATGAAACGCTCTGAAAAACCGTATCGATGCCGGGCGCCTCGAAGCTCTCCTGAAATGGAGCTGCTCGGGTTCCGACCGGCAGCACATCCACGTCCAGCATCAGCGGGGCGCTGCTCACGCCACCTACCCCTGCCACTGTCAGCATCACCATCTGCCGGCCGGGGGCGTTGAACGTGACCGTCGGGCTGGCCGACGTGTCCGTCGCGGGGGTCGCGTTCGAGAATGTCCACTGCCGCGACACGACCGGCGCATTGTAGGAAACGTCCGTCAGCGTCACCGGCTGCCCTTGACATACTACGAGCTTGGTGCCCAGTTGGGTCAGTTGACACGTCGTGACGTAGGGAATGGGGTCTGGCGTCCCGACTACCTGTCCGTCGGCCACGCCCGCAGCCAGCAGGTTCGCCGGGCTGACGAGCGTTTGCAGGTACGAAATGCTCCGGAACGCCGCATCCACCCGCGCTTTCTGGCCGCGGGTAAACATATTCTGGCAGTTGTCATAACTCATAAAGTTTTCGATCTGATCCACCACGTTTGCGGTGTAGGGGCTGCCCGGCCCCACATCGTTCGGGCAGGTGTTCTGCGACTGGCTACAGCCGTAGGTTGGCCTGATGTGGGGGGGCGTATCGCAGACCCGGTCGCCGGAGGTCAGGCACGTGGTGCCACAGCCGCCGCCGTCAGTAAACGAATGGTACAGGTTGAAGCAGTGGCCTACCTCGTGCGAGGCGGTGCGGTCTACCGTACCGAAGGCGCCCGTCCAGGAGTCGGTGCGCATCACGAACCCCCACGTACTCCACGGCCCGGTGCCGGGGAATTGGCCATAGCCCAGGATAGTGCCCCCGCCGCTGCCACCATTAATGCTGGGCACCAGCCAGATGTTGAAATAGTTTGGCCAGTGCGGGGCAGCCGTTTTTACCGGATCGCCGCCCCCGGAAGTACTCTGCGCCGACGACGTGATGCGCTCGATGCCGTCGGTCGGGTTGCCCTGTGGATCGAGCCGGGCCAGGCGAAACTCGACATCGAGCGAGGAGGCATACGGCCGGAAGAGCGCGCGAGTGCTCCCTGTGTCGGCGTTGAGCCGCATCCAGTCGCGCTTCATCACCTCGAAACCGTTCAGAATCTGCTGCTTCGAGACCGAAGTCGCGCCGCACGGCGTGATGACGTGAATGACGGTGGGCACGATGTGGCCCCCGGCGGGGCGCATCGCCTGCGCCAGGGCATCGTCATTCTGCATCCGGGCCGACAGGTCTTCGGCGGCCGCGCGCTCGGCTTCGAGCACCGGGTCGTGGAAAGCCGTCTGCAAGGCGGCGGTGTACTCGTCGGTGGCGCACCAGCGGGTGCCCTTCTGAGCATAGCCCGGCTGGAAAGCCAGTGCCAGCAGCACGCCTACCGGGAAGCTGCGGAGAAAAATGGATCGCATCGGGTTAAAAAATGGGGAACGTTAAGGGCGGCCACCCGCCACGTGAGTGGCCGCGACGTGCGCACAACGCGCCTATGATAGCCTAAAATTACGAAGCGCCCCCGAATCTCGCGCCGGAATGTCGCCCGTTGCCAATATCTCAGCAAGATTGTGTAAGCCAGCGGCCCCGCCTGGCAAATCCGGCCGGCCGGCCGGGGCCGCGCTGGCGGGCCATCTTTGACCCTCGGTTCCTATCTCTGCCGCGCGCCCCCGATGCTCAGTTCCCTGATTCAGCAATACACGGCCGACCCGGAGTCGGTCTATACCACGTGGTTCGTCAACGCCCCGGAGCGGCTGAAAGCGTTTCGGACCATTCGGCGGGGGATTATGCAGGTGGTGGACGACATTAAGAACGGCGCGTTTCCGAACGACTTCAAGGGGTCGTCGCTGGAATTCGTACTCAACGCCATTACCGAGCAGAAGCAGGTCTTCGAGGGAGCTTCGCACCCGTTCTACTGGAAACCGAAGCTGCGGATACCCGACATCTACGAGCACCCGGACAACAAGCGCGCGTTCGGGCAATTTCTGGACGCGTGCCTGCGAGCGAAAAATGAAGACCAGCTGATCCGGCAGATTATCGCCCTCGACGCCTTGAAAATCAAAGGGCTGGGGCCTGCCGTGGCGTCCATCCTTTACTTCCTGCACCCCACGCTGCTGCCGCCCTGCAACACGGCGATTCTCAACGGCTTCAACGCCATCTTCCGCGAAAACCTCAAACTCGGGAGCTGGCCGGCGTACCTGCGGATGCGCCAGGTGCTCGTGGAAGCCAACGCGCGTCACCGCAACGAGCTGAGCGCCGACCTGGGCGCCATCGCGGGTTTGTGCTTCGAGGTGGGCGCCCAGAAGATGCTGCTCGGGCCGGACGAGTACCTCTCGAAGCCCGAGCGCGATAAACTGACCAAGTTGCTCGACAAGCGCCACGCCACCATCGTAGCCGAGCAGCAGGAAGAGAGTCAGCACACCGAGATGCAGTACCACCTGCTGCGCATCGGCCGGGCGCTGGGCTACGACGTGACGGCGGCGTCCAACGACCGCGGCCGGAGCTACCAAGGCAATTCCTTCACGTTTCTCTCGCTGAACGCCTTTCCGGCGTTTCCGACACTCGACGCCGATACGCTGGCGACCATTCGCCTGATCGACGTGCTGTGGTTTGAGCGGGGCACCGACAACGTGATTGCCGCCTTCGAGGTCGAGAAATCCACCTCCATCTACTCCGGCATCCTGCGCCTGTCGGACCTGGCCTGCACCATCGCCGACGGCGACGAAACGTTCTACATCGTCGCGCCCGATGCGCGCCAACAGGATGTGGTGGCGCAGCTCTCGCGCCCGTCTATCCGGCAGGCGGGCGTCCCGATGCGCTACATCCTGTTTTCGGAGCTGCGCACCCACTGCGACGCGCTCTGCAAACTGGGGGATGATCACCGGATTTTGCACAAAATCGCGCGGGTGGTAGAGTAGGCCGGCCGATCAGGCCCGCCCGAACGACGCACAGAGGTAGAGAAGGACGTTCCAGCACATATGCCGTAAAAAACTCAAACGCCTCACCGCTGCCAGACGGTGAGGCGTTCGAGTTGTAGGGTCGCCTGGTGCTGATGGCGCAGGGTTAGTCTTGCGCGGATTTCTGCGTCAGGAACACGTCTTGAATCAGATAATGGCCGGTCTTTTTATCCTGCTTTAGCAATCCGGCGGCGGTTTTGTTGATTTCGGTAATCCGGGTTACCTGCGCCGGGTGTTGCGCCACATCCTGCGTCAGATTATGGCGATTCAACAGCTTGATTTCGCCGTTGAGACCAAAGCTGTAATAATGCCGGGTATTCCGGTAAGGAGCGCCACCCGTCCGGCGCCGATACAGCATCAGGTTGCTGGTGCGCAGAACCCGGTAGAACTTGTCGTTGGCGAACCGTAACGTGTCGCCATTTTCGTCCCGAAATCCCCAGACTTTTGCATCCAGGGGGATTCGGGTACGCGTATCGCCCGACCGTGCGACCAGTTCATTGCGAATGGTGGCAATATCCACGGCATCATAAGCCGTCGCCGCCAGCCGGTTGGGCGTGTCGGTATACAGGATGGCGGCCGTAGGCCCACTGGGTGCTTGCTTGGTTGGTTCCCCAGCCAGCGCCGTTGATAAGCCGACGGCTATCGCCACAACAACTAACGGAAAATGCATTGTGGTAATGGGGCGTTAATCGCCGAATACGTAATCGTAGATGGCCGTTCCAGCTGAGGCGCCCCCCAACACACCAAGCACCCCGCCGCCGGCGCCTAGCAGTCCACCTGCGACGTCCGAAAGGAAATTGCCCCAGTTGAACTTGAATCCGGCTGGTGGGTTCATCCCAGCTTGGGACAGCAGGTAGTAAATGCTGTATCGGGCAATAGCAAAGGCGGCCAGGGCGTCGCCTTTACGGTCGTTGCCTTCCTGTTTCAGAAACAGGCTCTCGAAGCGCAGGATGGTGGCAATGCCCGCATTGCCATCAGCAATCGTATCGAAGGGTAATTTCGTTACTTCGTCGAAACACGAGATAATCGCTTCCTTTTCGTCCGAAGAAATCTTCGTGTGTTCGGTGATGGGCCGGTAGTTGTTGAAATCGACGCGGCTCCACAAGCCTTCGTAGCCGTAAATCTGATCCATAAACGCCAGATTCACCTGACCACCATAAAGGTCTTTGATGCTTTCTTCCGTTTTGGCTTTGATGAAGGCTTCTTTTTCGTACGGGTCAGTAATCTCACCGATTGCCTTGCCGTAATTCTTGTTGATGTAAAACAGCACGAAGTTGTGCGC
>ERZ1066121.1360-NODE-1360-length-18215-cov-12.778029_pt1 | contig 18215 bp, 14 predicted proteins | sample MGYA00382768_ERZ1066121 | MGnify/ENA primary metagenome ERZ1066121 (study PRJEB33369, sample SAMEA5778351) | biofilm metagenome | biome: Industrial cooling water; feature: Water cooling tower basin; material: Biofilm | place: United Arab Emirates | collected... | reverse complement strand
CGCGCTCCGGCGCTGTGGGCGCCTTCGCTGGAACGCGCTCCGCGGCTGTCGCCGCTCCGCTGGAACGCGCGCCCCCTACCGGGGGCGCTGGAACGAACGACCTGTCCAAGCGAACCACCGCGCACGACGCGCCCACGGCGCGTCGGCCGCCCTACCGGGAACAGCGGTAGTCAGCCGCGAGCGCCCTACGTTCCAGCGCGCCGCCGCCCCGCGGCCGGCGCGCGCGTTCCAGCGCAGGCGCGTACAGCGCCGGAGCGCGTTCCAGCGAGCGCGCGAGGCGCCGGCAGAGCCGGCGACCGAGCGAGCGAGCGCGTTCCTAGTTTTCGGGTAGATGGAGCGCGAAGCACGAGCCCGCGCCCACGGCGCTCTCCACCGTCAGGTCGCCGCCGTGCGCCTCGGCGATCCCCTTGGCGATCGCCAGGCCGAGGCCGGCGCCGGCGCGACGGGTGGCGGTCGCCTGCCAGAAGCGGTCGAAGACGTGCGGGAGGTGCTCGGCGGGGATGCCGGTGCCGGTGTCGGCGACGGTGAAGCGCACGCGGGCGTCGTCGCCCCGGACGGCGGCGACCGTGACGCTGCCGCCCGGCGGGGTGAACTTGATCGCGTTGCCCACGAGGTTGCCGAGCGCCTGCAGCAGCCGGTCGGCGTCGGCCAGCACGTCGGGGAGGGGGCATGCCGCCTCGAACGTCAGGCGCACCCCCTTCTCCTCGGCGATCGGCAGGTGGAGCTCGCGCAGCCGGGCGAGCACCGGGGTCACCGCGGTCGGCACGGCGTCGACGGCGAGGCGTCCGGCCTCGATGGCGGTCACGTCGAGCAGGTCGCGGATGATGTGCTCCATCCACTCCGCCGAGCGGTGGATGACGCCCACCAGCTCGGCGAGCAGCTCGGGGGCCGGAGGGCCGGCGCCGGGCAGCGTCGCCCCGAGCGCGCCCGCGCACATCTTGATCGAGGCGAGGGGGTTGCGCAGGTCGTGGGCGACGATGCCGAGCACCATGTCGCGCGCGTGCGTGGCGCGCCGGGCGGCGTCGAAGAGGCGCTGGCGCTCGAGCGCGTGGCGCAGCGCCCGGCGCAGCCCGGCCGCGCTGACGACGCCCTTGACGAGGTAGTCCTGCGCCCCGGCCTGCACCGCCTGCACCGCCAGCGCCTCGTCGTCGTGCCCGGTGAGGACGACGATCGGCAGCGTCGGCGCGGCGGCGCGCACCAGCTCGACCGTCGCCAGCCCGCGCGCGTCGGGGAGCGAGAGGTCGAGGAGGATCGCGTCGATCGGCTCGCCGTCGCCGGCGGCGGCGCGGGCCAGCAGCGCGCGCGCCTGGCCGACGCGCTCCACCCAGGTCACGCGCGGCGCCACGAGCCCCGTGGCCGGCTCCCCGAGCAGCTCGCGCAGCAGCTCGGCGTCCCCCGGGTTGTCCTCGACGAGGAGGATCGAGAGCGCGGCGGCGGCGGCGCCGGCGGCAGCGGCGGCGGTGGTGGCGACGGGCGCGCCGACGGGAGCGTCGCCGGGCGCCCCGACCGACTCGGGCGCGCGGGGCGCGGCGGAGGCCGGGGGCGGGGCGCTCACGCCGGGCGCGGCAGCTTGACGATCGTGAACCAGAACTGCTCGATCGAGCGGACGATCGTCACGAACTGGTCGAGGTCCACCGGCTTCGTCACGTAGCAGTTCGCGTGCAGCGAGTAGGCGCGCAGGATGTCCTGCTCCGCCTGCGAGCTGGTGAGGATCACCACCGGGATCTGGCGCAGCTCGGGATCCTCCTTGATCTCCGCCAGCACCGCGCGCCCGTCCTTCTTCGGCAGGTTCAGGTCGAGCAGGATCAGGTCGGGGCGCGGCGCGCCGGCGTAGCTGCCCTGGCGGCGCAGGAAGGCGAGCGCCTCGACCCCGTCGGGGACGACCGAGAGGCGCATGTGCACCTTGGTGTCGTGCAGCGCCTCGCGCGTCAGCTCCACGTCTCCCGGGTTGTCCTCGACGAGGAGGATGTCGATCGGCGGGGTCGGGGCGTCGAGCACCCCGGGCGTCGGGTGAGGGGCCGTCATCGGGGAGCGTCGTCGGGGAACGTCGTCGGGGAGCGTCGTCGGGGGGACCGTCAGGCGGTGGCGCGGTCGGGGATGGTGAAGCGGAAGGTGGCGCCGGCGCCGAGGGCGCCCTCCGCCCAGATCCGGCCCCCGTGGCGCTCGACGATCTTCTTGCAGATGGCCAGCCCGACACCGGTGCCGGCGTACTCGGCGCGCGTGTGCAGCCGCTGGAACACGAGGAAGATCTGCTCGGCGAACTGCTGCTCGAAGCCGATCCCGTTGTCGCGCACCGCGAACACCCACTCCCCCTCGCCGCGCTCGGCGGTCACCTCGACGCGCGGGCGCTCGCCGGGGCGGCGGAACTTGAGGGCGTTGGCGATCAGGTTCTGGAACAGCTGCTCGAGCTGCCCGGCGTCGGCCAGCACCGTGGGGAGCACCCCGACCACCACCACCTCGCCCCCGCTCTCCGCCAGCGCCCGTTCGAGCCAGCGCAGCACGCGGGCGACGACCGCCCCCGGATCGGTGGCGACGAACGGCCGCCCCTGCGTCCCGACGCGCGAGAGGGCGAGCAGGTCGTTGATGAGCGCCTGCATCCGCTGCGCCCCGTCGACGGCGAAGTGGATGTACTTGTCGGCCTGCTCGTCGAGCTTCCCCTGGTAGCGGCGCTGCAGCAGCTGGGTGTAGCTGGCCACCATGCGCAGCGGCTCCTGCAGGTCGTGGCTGGCGACGTAGGCGAACTGCTCGAGCTCCGCGTTCGAGCGCGCCAGCTCCTCGCTGCGCGCCCGCAGCGCCGCCTCGTAGCGCTTGCGCTCGGTGACGTCGCGCACCACGGCGTTGTACATCCGCTGCCCCCCGACGTCGATCTTGCTGATCGACACCTCGGCGGGGAACTCCTCGCCGTTGCGGCGCCGCCCGTAGACCTCGGAGCGCTCGCCCATGCGCCGCGCCGTCGGGTGCGCGCGCGCGAACAGCGGCAGGTGCTCCTCGTCGTGCTGCCGGTGGTAGCGCGCCGGGATCAGGACGCTGAGCGGCTGCCCGAGCACATCCGCCGCCGTCCAGCCGAAGATCTCCTCGGCGCCGGCGTTGAAGAGGTGGATGCGCTGCTGCTCGTCGATCGAGACGATCCCCTCGCTGGCGAGCTGCACGATGCCGGCGAGCAGCGCCGCCGAGCCGGCGGGCGCCGGCGGCACGTCGACCGCGGGGACCGGCGCGTCGTCCGGGGGGGCGGCCGCTGGTGGCGAGGGGGGGGAGGAGGCCGGCATGCGTCGTAACTACACCGCCGCCCCGAGGGCGGACAAGAGGCGCCGGCGCACCGCGCCCCTCCGCACCCCCCCCCACGCACGTCGGCGGAGGCGAGCCCCCGGGTCGGACGGCCGGGCTCGCTCAACCCGCCCCGCCATCCGCCCGAGACTCTCCGGCGAACGCTCACGCCCGCCCCCCCCCACCTTCCGCAGCGCACGCGGCGCCAGGATCCTCCACATGCTCGTCCTCCTCTCCCGCTGGGCCCGGCTGGCCCGCCGGGCGCTCGGTGCGTCTTCCTCGACGGCGCGCGACGTCGCGTCGATCGGGATCTTCGTGACCGACCCGACGGTGCGCGACGAGATCGCCTTCCTCGGCCTCACCGTCGAGGACCTCATGGTGGTCGCCGGGTGGGAGGAGGTCTGCCGCGCCGCCTCGGAGCACATGGTGGACGAGTTCTACCGCCACATCGCCGCCAACCCGACGGCCGACGCGGTGCTGCGCCGCCACACCACCGTCGAGCGCCAGCGCCCGCTGCTCACCCGCTACGTGCTGGCGATGTTCGCCGGGCGCATCGACGACGCCTACGTGGCGCACCGCCGCACGGTCGGCGGGATCCACGAGCGGATCGCCCTCGACTCCTCGCGCTACGTGGCGATGTACGAGGTGCTGCGCCAGGTGCTCACCGCGGCGGTGCGCCGCGCCGGCGCCTCGCGCGCCGAGCGCGACCGTTTCGGCGAGGCGCTCGGCCGGCTCTTCCAGCTCGACGTCGCCCTCGTCACCACGGCGCTCGAGCAGGCGCGCAGCGGGCGCGCCACGGCGCTCTACGACGAGTCGCGCCGCTTCCTCGGCGACCTCGACGCGGTGATCGCCCGCGTCGCCGAGCAGGATCTGACCCCGCGCCTCGCCGGCGCGTACGAGGGGGGCTACGCGAGCACGGCCACGGCGCTCAACGCCGCGCTCGCCCGGCTCGACGGCACGCTGCACGAGGTGAGCACCGTCGGCGACCAGCTGGCCGCCGCCAGCGAGCAGATCGCCGCCAGCTCGAGCGAGCTCTCCGCCGGCACCGCCCGGCAGACCGGGGCGCTGCGCGACGTCTCCACGGCGCTCCAGCAGCTGGCCGCGCTCGACCGCCAGGCGGGCATGGCCGCCGCGCACGGCGCCGCCACCGCCGCTGGCGCCGCCACCGCCGCCGGCGTGGGTGCCGGTCCCACCCTCGCCGCGCTCGCCGCGCGCGGGGCCGACATGGAGCGGCTGCTCTCGGCGATGGGAGAGATCCGCGCCAGCGCCGACCAGACGGCGACGATCGTCCGGACGATCGAGGAGATCGCCTTCCAGACCAACCTGCTGGCGCTCAACGCCGCCGTCGAGGCAGCGCGCGCCGGCGAGGCGGGGCGCGGCTTCGCCGTGGTCGCCGAGGAGGTGCGCGCCCTCGCCACCCGCTCGGCGGAGGCGGCGCGGCGCACCGCCGCGCTCGTCGAGCAGAGCCAGCGCACCGTCGGCCAGGGGGTGAGCGCCGGCCAGGAGGTCGAGGGATCGCTGCGCGCCGTGGCCGGGCGCGTGGCCGCGGTGAGCGACTCGCTCGCCACCACCACCAGCTCGAGCATCGACGCCGCCTCGTCCACCGCCACCGAGCTGGCGGCGCAGGCCACCTCGCTCGCCGCCCTCGTCGGGACGTTCCGGCTCACGGCGCACGGGCAGGCGACGGCTCCCACGGGCGCGCCGCGCGGCGGCGGCTGCCCGGTGAGCGCCGTGCTCACCGGCGCCCGGGGGATCCCGGGGCGCGTCGCCGGGCGGTTCGGCCGCCCCGTCGCCGGCACCCCGGCCCGACGCTGATCGGCAGGACGCGCGCGCCCCGCCGGGCTGCGCCGCGCCCCGTCGGGGCTTTCGGGGCCCGACCCCCGGGCGCAGCGTACCGGGGATGCCGCACCTGCTCGCGCTCCGCTACCGCCCGCCCGCCGGACGCGCCGCCGAGGCGCACCCGTTCGCCGTGCCGGCGGTGCGCGCCCTCGCCGCCCTCGCCGACGGGCTGGCGCTCGACGCCCCGGTGACCTGCTTCGTCGGCGAGAACGGCACCGGGAAGTCGACGCTGCTCGAGGGGATCGCCGCGGCGGTCGGCGTCCCGACGGCGGGGAGCGAGGAGATCGCCCGCGATCCGACGCTCGCCCCGGCGCGGGCGCTCGCCGCCCGCCTCGCCCTGAGCTGGCGGGCGCGGACGCAGCGCGGGCTCTTCCTGCGCGCCGAGGACTTCTTCGGCTTCGCCCAGCGCCTGCGCCGCGAGCGCGCCGAGCTCGAGGCGCGGCTCGTCGCGGTCGAGGCGGAGTACCGGGCGGCCGACCGCTCGGCGCACGCGCTGGCGCTGGCGCGCGGGCCGCTCGTCGCCTCGATCCGGGCGATGCAGGCGCGCTACGACGGGGAGCTCGACGCGCGCTCGCACGGCGAGAGCTTCCTCACCTTCTTCCAGGCGCGGCTGGCGCGCGGTGGGGAGCCGGCGCTCTACCTGCTCGACGAGCCGGAGGCGGCGCTCTCGCCGCAGCGGCAGCTCGCCCTGCTGGCGATCCTCGGCGACGTCGCGGCGGCGGGCTCGCAGGTGATCCTGGCGACGCACTCCCCCATCCTGCTGGCCTGCCCGGGGGCGCGGCTCTACAGCTTCGACGAGGCGCCGCCGGCCGCGGTGGCGTGGGAGTCGGTCGAGCACGTGCGGCTGACGCGCGAGTTCCTCGCCGCGCCCGAGCGCTATCTTCGTCACCTCTGAACCGCCGCCTCCGCCCGCGCCCGCCCCGCCCCGCATGCCCGCCGAGTCCCCGCCGTCGCTCCGCCGCCTCGCTCCCTACGTGGCGCTCGGGCTCGCGCTCGTCGCCGTCGGCTGGGTGCTCCGCCTGTGGTACGGCAGCGGCAGCCAGCGCGCCCCCGGCGTGGTGCCCGAGTGCTTCTACGACGGCGCGGTGCGCACCGACTGCCCGCGCCCCGCCGACGCGGCCGCCACCGACACGGCGTGGATCTGGGCGGCGGTGGTCGACACGCTCTACGTGCGCGTGCCCGGGACGGTCGGGCCGGCGGGGCTCATCGCCCTCGCGGCCGAGACGGGGGCCCCCACCCCGCCGGCGCCGGTCGACTCGCTGGCGGAGGCGCTCGTGGGCGCGGCGCCGGCGCTGCCGCGCGGGACGGCGCTGACGCTCGCCCGCGGGGTGGCGCTGGCCAACCAGGCGCCGGCGCCGCTGCCGGTGCTCTGGACGGTGGGGGGGAAGCAGCGCCGCGTGCCGGCCGACACGGCGCGCCGGCTGCTCACCGAGCGCGCCGCGAACAAGGACGAGGCGCTGCCGCCGCGCGGGCTGCTGACGCTGGCGCGCCCCGCCGTCGACCCGGCGCGCCGCTGGGCGCTGGCGTACGCGACGCGCGCCGTCGCCCCGGTCGTCGTCGGCGAGCCGGCGAGCGCGACGGGCGCGTACCTCCTGCTCCACCGCGAGCGCGACGGGCGCTGGCGCGTGGTGCGCGTGCTGCCGACCGCCGCGGCCGTCCCCGTGGCCCCGGGCGCGCCCGGCAGTGGCCGGGGCGCGGTGCCGGGGTGATCTTGGGGGCGACCCCCACCCCGAGCCGCCGATGCCCTTCGTCCCGTCCGCCCTCCGGCCCACCGCTCGCGCCGGCGCCGTCCTCGTCGCCCTGACCGCGGCCGCCCCGCTCGGGGCGCAGGGCGCCGCCGGGCGCGCGAGCGACCACGCCGCCCCGGGCGCCACCACCGCGGCGCGCCAGATCCCCCCGGCGGCCGAACAGGTGGCGGCGGCGGTGCTCCCCCTCCCCGCCGAGCAGCGCGCCGGCGCCACCGTGCTCGGCTACTCGCCCGAGGGGCGCCTCGTGACGCTGCGCGCCGGGACGGGGGCGATGCGCTGCCTGGCCGACGACCCCGGGCAGCCGAACTTCCACGTGGCCTGCTACCACCAGGGGCTCGAGCCGTTCATGGCGCGCGGGCGCGCGCTGCGCGCCGAGGGGGTGCGCGGCGAGCAGGTGGACTCGGTGCGCTTCCGCGAGGTCGGGAGCGGGCGCCTGGCGATGCCGCGCACCGGCGGGGCGCTCTACACGCTCACCGGCCCGGCGGGGAGCTGGGACGCCGCGGCCGGTCGGGCCGCCGGGGCGCGCCCCCTGTTCGTGTACTACCTCCCCTACGCCACGGCGGCGACCACCGGGCTCTCCGAGGTGCCGGTGCGCGACGGGCCGTGGCTGATGTTCCCGGGCACGCCGAAAGCGCACATCATGCTCGTCGGCGCGATGTGACCCACCCCTCCCCCTGCCACCGTCGATGACGACCGCCGTTCCGCCCACCACCACCGCCGCCCCGACCGCCGCCCCGACTGCCGCGCCGCGAGGCGGGCCGCCGCCGCTGCGCCAGATCGCCCTCGGCGACCTGGAGCACGAGCTCGCGACCACGCGCCGCGTGCTCGAGCGCGTCCCCACCGCGCACCTCGGCTACAAGCCGCACGAGAAGTCGTTCACCCTGCAGCAGCTCGCCGCCCACACGGCGAACATCTCGGGGTGGGGGACGACGACGATGACCACCGACGCGCTGGACTTCGCCCAGCCGATGGAGCAGCCGGCGCTGCCGACGACGACCGAGGAGCTGGTGGCCGCCTTCGACGCCGGGGCGGCGCGCCTGCGCGCGGCGATCGAGGGGGCGAGCGACGAGGCGCTGCGCGCCACCTGGACGGCGCGCCGCGGCGAGCGGGTGATCTTCGCGCTCCCGCGCGTCGGCGTGCTGCGCGGCTTCATCGTCAGCCACCTGATCCACCACCGCGCGCAGCTCGGCGTCTACCTGCGGCTGCTCGACCTGCCGGTGCCGTCGATGTACGGACCGACCGCCGACGAGGGGACGTTCTGACGGCGCGCCGCCTCAGGCGTCGAGGCGCAGCGGCACCCCGAAGCGGGGGAAGAGCGTCTCGACGTCGAGGAAGGTGGTGAGCCCGACGATGCGCGCGTCGCCGCCGGCGGTGGCGTCGGGCGCGACGTCGAGCAGGACGATCCCCCACGCCTGCCGCCCGCCGTGGCGGTACTGGGCGAAGGCGGGGGTGCCGCCGCTCGCCGCCACCGGGACGAGGCGCGAGCCCTCGCACTCGCGCCCCACCGTGGTCAGCCACCGGGCCACCGCCCGCGGCCCGCGCAGCCAGAGCGCGTACGGAGGCATCGACATGGTGACCTCCTCGTGCAGCAGGGCGGTGAGCGCCCCCACGTCGTACGCCTCGAACGCCGCCACGTAGCGCTCGAGCAGCGCCTGGCGCGCGGCGTCGAGCGGGCGCGGGACCACGGCCGGGTTGCGCGCCTGGAGCGTCGCCCGGGCGCGCTGCAGGGCGCTGTTGACCGCCGGCACGCTCATCCCCAGCGTCTCGGCGGCTTCCGCCGCCGACCAGCCGAGCACCTGGGTGAGCAGGAGGGCGGCGCGCTGGCGTGGCGGCAGGTACTGGAGCGCGGCGACGAAGGCGAGGCGCACGCTCTCGCGCAGCAGCAGGCGCTCGGCGGGGTCGTCCGCCTCGGACGCGGCGAGCAGGAGGGCGTCGGGGATCGGCTCCACCCAGTGCTCGTGCGGGTGCCGCTCGAGCACCAGCCCGTCGGCGATGGCCTCGGTCGGCAGCGGCGCGTCGGCCGCGTCCACCGGGCGCACGCGCCGCCGCCGGGCGCTGGCCAGGGCGTCGAGGCAGACGTGCGTGGCGATGCGCGTCAGCCAGGTGCGCAGCGACGAGCGCGCCTCGAACCGGTCGAGGGCGCGCCAGGCGCGCAGCAGGGTGTCCTGCACGGCGTCCTCGGCGTCGACCACCGAGCCGAGCATCCGGTAACAGTGGCCGAGGAGCGCGGGGCGGCACTGCTCGAGCGTCTCGCGGAAGTGCAGGGTGCGGGCGGCGTCGGCGAAGGCGGGGTCGCCGAGGTCGGGAGAGGGCGCGAGCGGCGGGACGGCGGTCATCGGCGGGGAGCGGGCGGGCCGGACGGAAGGGCGCCGGGGGGAGGGGGCGGCGCGGGGCGTGCGGAGCGGGGGCTCGGCACGGTGGGGCGGCGGCGCGCGGCGGTGGCGTGCGCGCCCCTCCCTACCCGGACGGGCGGGGGGAGGCGGAATCATCGGTCCGCGCTCCGACGCTCGCCAGGCCGTGCGTCACCACCGGGTCGCGCCCGGCGCGACCCGCCCGGCGCGACCCGCCCCCTCCCCGCCTCCGCGCCATGCCGCGCCCCGCCTCCCACCCCCCTCCCGGGCGACCGTCCGAGCCGCACCCCTCGGCCGGGGACGTCGTCGCGCTCTACGAGCGCACCGCGGCGGCGTGGGCGGCGCGGCGCGGCGCCACGGTCGCGCTCGAGGGGGCGTGGCTGGCGCGCTTCGCGGCCGAGCTGCCGCCGGGGGCGACGGTGCTCGACGTGGGGTGCGGGACGGGGGTGCCGATCGCCGGCGCGCTCCTGGCGCGCGGGCTTCGGGTCACGGGGGTGGACGCCGCGCCGGCGATGATCGCGCGGGCGCGCCGGGCGCTGCCGCCCGGGCCCGGGTGCGCCGCCCGCTGGCTCGTCGGCGACGTGCGCACCCTCGCGCTCGGCGAGCGCTTCGACGGCGTGCTGGCGTGGCACAGTCTCTTCCACCTCTCCCCGGCCGATCAGCGCCGCGCGTTCGCGGTGCTCGCCGCACACGCCGCGCCCGGAGCGGCGCTGCTGTTCACGTCGGGGGCGCAGGCGGGGGAGGCGATCGGCACGTGGGCGGGGGCGCCGCTCTACCACGCGAGTCTGGACCCGGACGAGTACCGGGCGCTGCTCGCCGCGCACGGCTTCGGGGTGCTCGCGCACGTGGCCGAGGATCCCGCGTGCGGGGGGGCGACCGTGTGGCTGGCGCGCCGCCCCCCTGCCCGGCGCGCCGACGGGTGACGGGCGCGAGCGGGACGGGCGGGCGCGCCGGGGCGCGGGCGAGCGGAGGTCAGCGTCGCGGGCGCGCGGCGACGCCGACGTCGGGGAAGTCGCCGAAGATCCCGTCGACGCCCAGCTCGGCGAGGCGCCGCCACTCCGCCGCCGGGTCGCCGGCATAGGCGCGCGGCAGGAAGACGGGCTCGTTGCGCAGCGTCCAGACGTGCACGGCGAGCCCCACGGCGTGCGCGTCGCGCACGAGCGTCGTCGGGGGGAGCAGCGCGCCGGCGGCGTCGACCGGCTGGACCATGCGCTTCTCGGCGCCGATCGCCCGCGCGTAGCGCGCCACCGCCCGCAGCCCCTCGGGCGTCGCCATCGCCGCGTAGGTGGTCGCCCCGGGGCCGGTGGCGCGGTCGGGGGGGGCGCCCTCGCCGGCCATCAGCTGCACGAGCGGCGCGCGCGTCATCCCGGCCAGCCGCTCGAGGTTGCCGACCTCGAACGACTGGATGAACACCGGGGCGTCGGCGCGGTCGAGGGCGTGGGCGCGCAGCGCGGCGACGAGCGGCTCCTCGAGCGGGCGGCCGATCGCGCGGAAGTGGCCGGGGTGCTTGGTCTCGGGGTAGACGCCGATCGGCCGCCCGAGCTCGCGCGAGCGCCGGGCGACGAGCGCCAGCACCTCGTCGAAGGTCGGGATCCCGTGCTGCCCGTCGTGGGCGCGCGAGCGCATCGGCAGCCGCTCGCGGGCGCGCAGCGTGCGCAGCTCGGCGAGGGTGAAGTCCTCGGTGAACCACCCGGTGACCGCCACCCCGTCGATCGTCTGCGTGCGCCGCCGCTCCGGGAAGCGCTCGGCGACGTCGGTGGTGCCGCCGATCTCGTTCTCGTGCCGGGCGACGAGCACCGAGTCGCGCGTGCTCACGAGGTCGGGCTCGACGTAGTCGGCGCCCATGGTGATCGCCAGGTCGTAGGCGGCGAGCGTGTGCTCGGGGCGGTGGCCGCTGGCGCCGCGGTGGGCGATGACGAGCGGGCGCCCCGGCGCGGCGACGGCCTCCCGCGGGGCGACGACGGCGGCCGGCGGGGCGCCGGGGGTGGAGGCCGGCGGGGCGCAGGCGGCAGGCGCCACGGCAGGCGCGACACAGGCCGCGAGCGCGACGCGAAGCAGGAGCGGGCGGGAGGAGCGCATGCGGCAACGCTAGCGTCGCCCCCGCGGCGGCGCGACGGCGGCGCCACGCCCGGGAGCGCCGATGCGCGAGCGTTACCGAGTCCACACGGGGCGCGCGCACGCCCGCGACACGGGCGTGACATGGCCGACACAGCGTGCCCCCGCGCCGGCGGCCCGGTGCGCGCCCCGCGCCCGACCGCCGCCGCCGTGCGTCCCGCCCCACTCACCCCCGCGCGCCATGCCCACCCCCCCCCGCCGGCGCCCTGCCGCGCTCCTCGCCGCCCTCGGCGCCACGTGCGTCGTACCGGCCGCCGCCGCGCCGGCGCGCCTCCTCGCCCAGCAGCCGCCGGCGGCACGCGCCGACTCGGCGCGCGACGCGCGCGACGCGCGCGCCCGGCGCGACAGCGCCCAGACGCTGCGCGCCGTCGAGGTGGTGACCACCGCCAGCGGCGCCGGCGCGACGCGCGGGGCGAGCGCGCTGCTGCGCGAGGAGGTGCGGCTCTCGGTGCCGGCCGGGACGACGGGGCTCAAGACGATCGAGCGGCTCCCGGGCGTCAACGTCCAGGGGGCCGATCCGTGGGGCGCCTACGAGTGGGCCAATCGCGTGACGATCCGCGGCTTCCAGCCGCAGCAGATCGGGCAGACGTTCGACGGGATCACGCTCGGCGACATGAGCTACGGCAACTTCAACGGGCTCGGGATCGGGCGCGCCGTGGACGTCGAGAACCTCGAGGCGACGAGCGTCGCCCAGGGGAGCGGGGCGCTCGGCACCTCGTCGAGCAACAACCTGGGCGGGGTGGTGCAGTACACGAGCACCGCGCCCGCCGACCGGCGCGGGGGGCAGCTCTCGCAGCTCGTCGGCGAGTCGGCGTCGCGGCGCAGCTTCGGGCGCTTCGACACGGGGCTCGGCTCGCTGGGGAGCGGCCCCGGGGCGCTGCAGGCCAAGGCGTTCGTCTCGGCGTCGCGCATGGACGCCGACAAGTGGAAGGGGAGCGGCCAGCGCTTCTCCCCGGCGCGCAACGCCCTGCTCGGGCAGCGCGGGCTGATCGGCGAGGCGGGCGAGGTGTGGCAGGACCAGCTCAACGCGCGCGCCGACGCCACCTGGGGGGCGCACGCCTTCACCGCCTTCTACAACCTGGCCGACCGCAAGGAGGCCGACTACACCGACCTGTCGCTCGCCCGCTTCCAGGCGAGCGGGCGCGACTGGGACCAGTTCGCCTCGTGGGACGCCGCCAAGCAGGCGGCCCGCAGCGCGACGCCCGACGAGGCGTACTTCCACTCGGCGCAGGGCGCGCGGCGCGACCACCTGGGCTACCTGCGCGGCGACTTCCGCCTGGGGCTGCTGACCCACGTCGTCGTGCAGCCGTACCTGCACACCAACCGCGGCGCCGGCGACTGGCACGCGCCGAGCTACGGGGCGACGTGGAGCCCCGACCCGATCTACTTCCGGCAGACGCAGTACGACACGCGGCGCTGGGGGGTGAACGCCCGGCTCTCGACGGTGCTGCGCGGCAACCGGCTGGAGGCGGGGCTCTGGCACGAGAACAACGAGGCCAACATCCGCCGCGTCGGCTGGCAGCTGCGCAACTTCGAGAGCGGGCCGGAGGTCGACTTCTCGCGCGTGCTGCGGCTGTTCTTCGACCGCACGGGGGACTACCAGACGACGTCGGCCTACGTGCAGAACACGAACTTCCTGCTCGACGACCGGCTGCGGCTGACCTACGGGGTGAAGTACCTGCGCATCGGCGCCGACTTCACCAACAACGGCGCCACCGAGCCGGGCGCCGCCACCACGCCCGACCTGGCGCGGCCGAACGCGTCGATCCCCACCGACGGCGGGCTGCTGCCGCAGCTGGGGGCGCTGTTCCGGGCGAGCGAGACCGAGGAGCTGTTCGCCAACGTCGCGACCAACGTCAACGCCTTCCCGTACTCGCCGCAGACGGGGGTCTACAACACCGATCCGCGCGCCTTCCAGTTCTTCCGCGACAACACCGACCCGGAGCGGGCGACGACGTACGAGGCCGGGGTGCGCACGCGGCGCGCCCGCGTCGAGGCGTCGCTGGCCGGCTACCTGATCGACTACCGCAACCGCTTGGTGGGGGTGGCGGTCTGCCCGCTGACGGCGACGTGCGTGAGCTCGTTCGCCAACGTCGGCTCGGTGACCTCGCGCGGCGTCGAGGGGCTCGTGGCGCTGCGCCTGACGCCGGGGCTCACCTGGACGACGTCGGCGTCGTACAACGCGGCCACGGTGGACGACGACTACGTGGCGGGGCGCGACACGGTGCGCGCCGGCGGCAAGGACGTGGTCGACGCGCCGCGCCTGCTCCTGAACACGAGCGGGCGCTGGACGCGCGGCGGCGCCTTCGTCACCGGCGGGGTGCGCCACGTGGACGACCGGTTCTTCAGCATCACGAACGACCTCGTGCGCCCCGGGGACCGCGCCGGGCGCGTGCCGGGGTACACGCTGGTCGACGCGGGCGCCGGGTGGCGCTTCCGCGACGTCGCGGCGCTGCGCGAGCTCACCGTGCAGCTCAACGTCACCAACCTGCTCGACGAGGCGTTCGTCTCGACGATCGGCACCGGGGGCTTCACCGTGCGCGGCGACACGCAGACGATGATGGCCGGCGCCCGCCGGCAGTCGTTCCTCACCGTCTCGACGGCGTTCTGATGGGGGCCGGCGTGCGCCCCAGGTCGGCGGGTGCGCGGTCGGCAGGCGCGCGGGGCGCGAGCCCGGCGCTGGCGCTGCTGCTCGCCGTGCTGCTCGCCCTCCTGCTCGTCGTCGGGCTGCCGGACGCGGCCGGGGGGCAGCCGGCCGGCGCCGCCGCCGCCGCCCCCGGCGCCCGGCGGCCGATGGTGGTGCTCGTCGCCATCGACGGGCTGCGGCCGGAGTACGTGCTCGACGCCGACCGGTGGGGGGCACGGGTGCCGACGCTGCGGCGCTTCGTGCGCGAGGGGGCGCACGCGAGCGGCGTGGTGGGGGTGGTGCCGACGCTCACCTACCCGAGCCACGCGACGCTGCTGACCGGCGTCGCCCCGGCGCGCCACGGGATCCTGAGCAACACCACCTTCGACCCGCTGCGGCGGAACGCCGACGGCTGGTACTGGTACGCGAGCGACCTGCGGGTGCCGACGCTGTGGGACGCGGCCGCCGCGGCGGGGCTCGGCACCGCGTCGCTGCACTTCCCGGTGAGCGTCGGCGCGCCGGTGCGCTGGCTGGTGCCGCAGCTCTGGCGCACCGGCACCGCCGACGACCGCAAGCTCGTGCGGGCGCTCTCGACCCCGGGGCTGCTCGACACGCTCGAGGCGGCGCTGGGCCCCTACGCCGACGGGATCGACGAGTCGCTCGCCGGCGACGAGACGCGCGGGCGCTTCGCCGTGGCGATGCTCGAGCGGCTGCGCCCCGACCTGGCGACGTTCTACCTGACGGCACTCGACCACGAGCAGCACGAGGCGGGGCCCGGCTCGGCGGCGGCGATCGCGGTGCTCGAGCGGCTGGACGCGGTGCTCGGGCGCATCGTCGAGGCGGCACGGCGCGCCAGCGGCGGGCACGCGGTGGTGGCGGTCGTCTCCGACCACGGCTTCCTCCCGGTCACGCACGAGGTGCACCTGGGGGCGCGGCTGGCCGCCGAGGGGCTCGTCACCCTGGCCGACAGCGGCGAGCGGGTGACGGACTGGCGCGCCGCCGCGTGGAACGCCGGGGGAAGCGCGGCGATCGTCCTGCGCGACAGCGCCGACGCGGCGACGCGCCGGCGCGTCGCCGCGCTGCTCGGGGCCCTCGCCGCCGACCCGGCCAGCGGGATCGCGCGCGTGCTCGATGCCCCGGCACTCGCGGCACGGGGCGGCTTTCCAGGGGCCGCGTTCCTCGTCGACCTGGCGCCGGGCTACACGACGGGCGGGCGGCTCCGCGGCCCGCTGGTCACGCCGTCGGCGCGGCGTGGGATGCACGGCCACCTTCCCGACCGCCCGGAGCTGCGCGCGGCGTTCCTCGCCCTCGGGGCGGGGGTCGCGCCGGGGCGCGCCCTGGGCGTCATCGACATGCGCGACGTGGCGCCGACGCTCGCGCGGGTGCTGCGAGTGGCGCTCCCCACCGCCGAGGGGCGCGCCCACGCCCTCGGCGAGCTCCGCCCCACGGCGCGGCGCGCCACCCCGGCGGCGGCGCGTCAGCCGGCCCGGCGAGGGGCGCGATAGCGCCGCCCGGCCGCGCCCGCCGTCAGGCCGGGCTCATCCCGCGGGCGCCGACGCCGCCCGCGCTCGGCGAGTAGCTGGGGACCTCGCCCAGGGCGCTGGTGCAGTGCGGGCAGCGGGTCGCCAGGACGTCGAGGTCGCCCATGAAGCAGTAGGGGCAGCTCTTCACCGCCTTGGCGGCGGCGGCGGGGGCCTCGCGGATGAACAGCTTCGAGAGCCGCCAGGCGACGAAGCCGACGATCAGGAAGTTGAGCACCGCCGCGAGCACGAGCCCCGGCTTCAGGGCGAGCGGGCCGAGCTGCCAGGTGAGGTCCTGATAGCTCTCCGGGTTGGGCGAGGCGGCGGCGACGATCGGCATGATGAGCCCGTCGACGATCGACTTCACCACGGTGTCGAGCGCACCACCGACGACGACGGCGATGGCCAGGGCGAGGGCGTTCTGCTTGACGAGGAACGTCTTGAACTCCTGCCACATGGGAGGCACCTCGCGGGCGGAGGGAGGGGGGGCGCGGAGGCGCACCCGGCGTGGGGCAATTGTGCACGCTGGCCGAGCGGTCCGCCAGCACACGAAACCGTAATCACCCGGAGGTGTGTTCCTGCCGCCAGTGGCGCTACACATACGAGGCAGTCCATGGTGATGGCCTCCGTGATGCCTCACGTGCCTCGGCGAGCCCTGCCGAGCGCGCGACGCGCTCCCGCGCGCACCGGTGGGGCGCGCGCATGGGGGCCGGCTCTCCCACTCACTGTCGCGCTACTGGTGCCGTCGTCTCCGCCCCGCCAAGTCGCTCTCGCCTTCGCCTCGACCGCGCTCGTCCTGGGCGTCGGCCTGACGAGCGCGGAGCTCCTGCACCGCTCGAGCGAGACGGACCGCGCCGCGCGGCGCGCGGAGCGGGCGCTGCGGCAGCTGGGGCATGCGCACGTGGCGGTGAGCCACGCCGCGGAGGCGGCACGCGGCTACCTGCTGAGCGGCGAGGCGCGACTGCTCGCCCGTCTTCCCGCGGCGCGGCGCAGCGTGAGCGCCGGGCTCGCCGTCCTCCCGACCCTCCGGGCGCTGCCGATCGACGGCGCGCCGGGCGACGCCGCGGGCGCCGAGGGCGCCCTGGGGGCCCTCCCGCGTCTGGCGCAGGCGCGGCTGGCGCTCGCCGACTCGCTCGTGCGGCTGCGGCGTGCGGGGGCGGGGGCGGCGCATCCGGCGGTGGTCCCGCTCGTCTGGCGCGGCTCGGCGGTGATGGACACCCTGCACGCCACCTTCGTCGCCGTGGAGCGGCAGACGTGGGCCGCGCTCGAGCGCCGTCGCGAGGCCGACCGGCGCGCCCAGCGGTGGGCGCTCGGGCTGATCGGCGTCGCGGCGGTGGCGGCCGCGGGGGTGTCGCTGCTGGTCGACCTGGCGCTGTCGCGACGGCTGGCGCGCACGCGGCTGGCGCACGCGGCGCTGGAGGCGAGCGGGCGGCGGCATCAGCTGCTCTTCGAGCGGGCGCCGCTGCCGATGTGGGTGCACGACGTCGAGACGCTGGCGTTCGTGGCCGTCAACGACGCGGCGGTGGCGAGCTACGGCTGGTCTCGCGAGGAGTTCCTGCGGATGACGCTCCGCGACCTCGCCGATCCCGACGCGCCCGCCGCCGGGGAGGCGCCCCGATCGGCCGACGCGGGCGTCGGCGCGGCGGGGGCGGGCACGACGCAGCGCGAGGTGCGGCACCGCACGCGCGACGGCCGCACGCTGATCGTCGACCTGGTGGCGCACGACGAGTGGCTGGGGGGGCGCGCGGTGCGCCTGGTGACCGCCGCCGACGTGACGGCGCGCGTCGTCGCCGAGGCGCGGCGGCAGGCGCTCGAGGAGCAGCTGCGCCACGCCCAGAAGATCGAGGCGGTGGGGCGCCTGGCCGGGAGCGTGGCGCACGACTTCAACAACCTGCTGACCGTGGTCGGGGTGAACCTGGCGGCGGCGCGCGACGCCCTCCCCGCCGACGCGGCGGTGCACGAGGAGCTGGGCGACGCGCAGGACGCGGTGCGCCGCGCCGGCGAGCTGACGGGGCAGCTCCTCGCCTTCTCGCGCCGCGAGCCGCTGGCGCCGCGGCTGGTGGACCTGGGCGCCGTCGTGCGCGAGGGGGAGCGGCTGGTGCGCCGGCTGGTGGGGGGCGAGGTGGAGCTGACGCTCGACGTGCCCGAGTCGCCGCTGCCGGTGCGCGCCGACGTGGGGCAGCTGGAGCAGGTGCTGCTCAACCTCGCGGTCAACGCCCGGGACGCGATGCGGGGGGCCGCCGAGCGCCGGCTGCGCATCGCCGTGCGGGCGCTCGAGGCGCCGTCGCCCGAGGCGCCGGCGAGCGCGGTGCGGTGCTGGGCGGGGCTGGTGGTCGAGGACACGGGGCACGGGATGGACGCCGGCACGCGCGAGCGAATCTTCGAGCCGTTCTTCACGACCAAGCCGGCCGGGGAGGGGACGGGGCTCGGGCTGGCGACGACGTTCGCCGTCGTCCGGCAGAGCGGCGGCTTCGTGACGGTGGACAGCGCCCCGGGCGCCGGGACGCGCTTCACGGTGTACCTGCCGCTCCAGCCGGGGGAGCCCGAGCCGCTGCCGTCGCGCCGCACGCCGGCGCTCTCCTCGCTCGCCGTGCCCGCCCCGCGCTCCGCGGCACCGGCCGGGGCGCCGGCGCTCGCCGTCGCCACGGTGCCGGCCGCGCCCGCCCTGCCGCCCTCGGCGTGCCCGGCGCGCGTGGTGCTGCTGGTCGAGGACGAGCCGACGGTGCGCGCCGCGGCGGTCCGGACGCTGGAG
>ERZ1066121.1359-NODE-1359-length-18216-cov-8.975056_pt1 | contig 18216 bp, 21 predicted proteins | sample MGYA00382768_ERZ1066121 | MGnify/ENA primary metagenome ERZ1066121 (study PRJEB33369, sample SAMEA5778351) | biofilm metagenome | biome: Industrial cooling water; feature: Water cooling tower basin; material: Biofilm | place: United Arab Emirates | collected... | reverse complement strand
TTTATTATGATGCCGATGCCGATGTCGGCCTGATCAAGGGCAAGAAGGTCGCCATCGTCGGCTATGGCAGCCAGGGCCATGCCCATGCCCAGAACCTGCGCGACAGCGGCGTGGCGGATGTTGCCATCGCCCTGCGGCCCGGCTCGGCGACCGCGAAGAAGGCGGAAGGCGCCGGCTTCAAGGTGCTGTCCAACAAGGAGGCTGCTGTCTGGGCCGATGTCATCATGGTGCTGGCGCCTGATGAGCACCAGGCCGCCATCTGGAATGATGATCTGGCCGCCAACATGAAGCCGGGCGCGGCGCTCGCCTTCGCTCACGGCCTCAACGTCCACTTCGGCCTGATCGAGCCGCGCGCCGATATCGACGTGTTCATGATCGCCCCCAAGGGCCCCGGCCACACGGTGCGCAGCGAGTATCAGAAGGGCGGCGGCGTGCCGTGCCTGATCGCCATCCACCAGGATGCCAGCGGCAACGCGCACGACGTGGCGCTCTCCTACGCCTCGGCCATTGGCGGCGGGCGTTCCGGCGTCATCGAGACCACCTTCAAGGAAGAGTGCGAGACCGATCTGTTCGGCGAGCAGGCGGTGCTGTGCGGCGGCCTCTCGCACCTGATCATGGCCGGCTTCGAAACGCTGGTGGAAGCCGGTTATGCGCCGGAAATGGCCTATTTCGAGTGCCTGCACGAAGTGAAGCTGATCGTCGACCTGATGTATGAAGGCGGCATCGCCAACATGCGCTATTCGATCAGCAATACCGCCGAATATGGCGATTATCACACTGGGCCCCGGATTATCACCAGCGACACCAAGGCCGAGATGAAGCGCGTGCTGGCCGATATCCAGCAGGGCCGCTTCGTGCAGCGCTTCATGCTCGACAACCGGGTGGGCAACCCGGAGCTGAAGGCGGCGCGCAAGCTGCAGAACGCCCACCCGATCGAGGAAACCGGCGCGAAGCTGCGCGGCATGATGCCGTGGATCGCCAAGAACAAGCTGGTGGACAAGGCCAAGAATTAAGGAAGAGCGTCGCGGCAAAGCCGCGCCGTCGAAGCTGTTCGGCTGGCCCGATTGCCAGCCGCCAGCCCGGCCGAGCTTGCCCGTGTCGGCGAATAGCGCTGGGCGCTATTCGCCCGCCGGGCGGCGCTCTGCCAGCAGGTCCGCCGCCCGCACGCGCACGCTGCGCAGCGCCAGCTGCACTTCCCACAGGAACAGCATCAGTCCGCCGGTGAGCAGCATGGTGGCGGCGATGAACAGCCAGGCCACGGCCACATCCAGCTTGCCGCCGATCAGCTGCTCGATGAACAGCAGCGCCACGACCAGGCAGACCAGCAGCGCCGCCATGGTGCACAGCGCGATCGCCCAGTTGGCCGCCGCCATGCGCCGCGCCAGCACGGCCAGATCATCGATCGCCAGCCGGCGCCTGTCCCCAGTGTAGCCGCCCACGTGGGATTCAAGATGCCGTGCGCGGTCCACCACGCGCGACAAGCGGTGCGCCATCACGTTCAGCATGCCGCCGATGGCGGTGAGAAGGAACACCGGCGTGATCGCCTTCTGCACGGCGGAACCGATGTCGAGGGCGGTGAAGAAATCCGGCATGGCGACCATCAAGCCGCGAGTGCGGCCCGGGAGCAAGCGCGAATTGGCATGCGCCAGCGCTGCTTGACGTTGACCGGCTGCTGACGGATGATTCGACCGGTCTTCACTTCGGGGGGAATATGAGGAAGGCAATTCACGCCGTGTTCGCGCTCGCTGTGCTGCTGCTGCCCGCCTTGATGCCGGCATCGGCGCAGATCACGGTGCAAGGCAAGCAGTGCAACAGCAAGTTGACCAGCTGCACGGCCAAATGTCCGCCGCTGGTCAAGCGAACGGCAAGCGGAAAATGGGTGTCGGACAAGGAGGGCTCGAAATGCCGCTCCAAGTGCCAGCTCGCAGCGTCCCAATGCAACTCGGCCAGGCCGCCCGCCGCACCGGCAGGGCCCGCGTGCCGGACATCGCGCGACTGCACGCCCCAGCGCGACGGCTCGCCGGTGCTGTGCGTCAACAACCAGTGCGTGGTGACCTGATTGCAGCTCGCCGGCGCACACATCTTGCGTGATGACCCCGCTTCACGGTAAGAGACTTGCATGGCTTTCCGTTCGGCCCTGCTCCTGCGACTTACACGCCCTCGGGCGTGACGCTGGCTGCTGGGCGTTGTTCCCTCGGCCGCACGCCTTGAGGGGATGAACCGGATCACGAGATTTTCAGCGTTCTCATCGCTGACATCCAGACAGGCAGAGCCATGACCGACAAGAACCGCATCCGCATTTTCGACACCACCTTGCGCGACGGGGAACAGTCCCCCGGCTGCTCGATGAACCTCGAGGAAAAGCTGAAGGTCGCCGCCTAGCTCGAAGCGTTGGGGGTGGACATCATCGAGGCCGGCTTCGCCATCGCCAGCGAAGGCGATTTCGAAGCCGTGCAGGCCGTGGCCAACCAGGCCGATAAGGCCATCGTCGCCAGCCTCGCCCGGGCAGCGGCCGCCGACATCGAACGCGCCTGGGCGGCGCTGAAGGCCGCGCGGCAGCCGCGCATCCACACCTTCATCGCCACCTCGCCGCTGCACATGAAGGTGAAGCTGAACAAGTCGCCGGAAGAGGTGCTGGAGGCGATCCGATTCTCGGTCGGCCTCGCCCGCAACCTGTGCCCGGATGTCGAATGGTCGGCCGAAGATGCGACGCGCTCCGATCCGGATTTCCTGTGCCGGGCAGTCGAGACAGCGATCCGGTCGGGCGCCACCACGATCAACCTGCCCGACACCGTGGGCTACGCGACGCCGGAAACCTATGGCGCCATGTTCCGCGACGTGATCACCCGCGTGCCCAACGCCGATCAGGCGATCTTCTCCACCCACTGCCACAATGATCTGGGCCTCGCCGTGGCCAACACGCTGTCTGCCATCATGGCAGGCGCCCGCCAGGTGGAAGCCACCGTCAACGGCATCGGCGAGCGTGCCGGCAATGCCGCGGTGGAGGAAATCGCCATGGCGCTGAAAGTGCGCCACGACGTGATGCCGTATCAGACCGGCGTGGTTTCCACCGAAATCACCCGCGCCAGCCGGCTGGTGTCGGGCGTGACCGGCATGCAGGTGCAGGCCAACAAGGCGATCGTTGGCGCCAACGCCTTCGCTCATGAAAGCGGCATCCACCAGGATGGCATGCTGAAGGATGCCTCAACCTACGAGATCATGACGCCGGAAAGCGTTGGGCAGGGCGGGACGTCGCTGGTGCTGGGCAAGCACAGTGGCCGCGCGGCCTTCCGCTCCAAGCTCAATGAGCTGGGCTATGATCTGTCCGACAACGAGTTCGGGGATGCCTTCAAGCGCTTCAAGGATCTCGCCGACGCCAAGAAGCAGGTGTTCGACGAGGACATCATCGCGCTGGTCGATGACGAAGTGCTGCGCGGGCACGACCGCATCCAGGTGCTGGAGGTCGAGGTCTATTGCGGCAGCAATGGGCCACAAAGGGCGATCCTGACGCTCTCCATCGATGGCGAGGAAGTGACGGCGGCGACACGCGGCAATGGCCCGGTGGATGCGCTGTTCAACGCCATCCGCAAGCTGGTGCCGCATGAAGAGGCGGTGCTCAATCTTTACCAGGTGCACGCCGTCACCGCCGGCACCGACGCGCAGGCCGAGGTGAGCGTGGTGCTCGCCGAGCATGGCCGCAGCGTGCGCGGCACCGGCGCGCATACCGACACGCTGGTGGCGAGTGCCCGCGCCTATGTGAACGCGCTCAACAAGCTGATCGTGAAGCGCGGCAAGTCGGCCCTGTCTGCCGCCGGGTGAGCCCCTGAGGGATTCCCGGCGCCTCGTCATCGTCTACAACGCCGAAGCCGGCCTGCTGGCGGGGGTGATGGACAGCGTGCACAAGCTCGTGTCGCCCTCCACCTACCCCTGCCAGCTGTGCGCGATCACTTATGGCCTGATCGGCATGCGGCGTGAATGGCGGGCGTTTCTTGACAGGCTGGGCATGGAAACAGTGTTCCACCATCGCCCGGATTTCCGCGCCGCCTTTCCCGCTGCTGCCAATTGGCCGCTGCCGCTGATAGCAGTTGACACGGATGGCGTGCTGGCACCGCTGGTCAGTGCGGCTGATTTCCGCTTCATCCCCGATCTCGCCGCGTTGATTGTCCTGGTGAAGGAGCGGCTGAGCGTCTGAAGGCGCGTGCCGGGCCGGCCTGCAGAATCGCTTGCCTTTCGGCCGCGCCTCCGTCATAGGCGCCGCTTCACCGTGCCGGGCCAGCCCAGCGCGGCGATCGACGCAAGCCGGAGGGGCGCTCGCATGGGGCGACGTCAACGATCGGCAAGGAGACGAGACACATGCCGTTCTACGAGCATGTCTTCCTCGCGCGGCAGGACCTGACAACCGCTCAGGTCGAAGCGCTGACGGAAGGCTTCACCAAGGTTCTCGCCGAAGGCAAGGGCCGGGTGGCTAACAGCGAATATTGGGGCCTGCGCACGCTGGCCTACCGCATCGCCAAGAATCGCAAGGCCCATTATGTGATGCTCAATATCGATGCTCCGGCGGCTGCCGTGGCCGAGCTCGAGCGCCAGGTTGGCCTGAATGAAGACATCATCCGCTACATGACCGTGCGCATCGACGCGCTGCCCACCGAGCCGTCGGCGATGACTCGCCGTGACCGTGGTGACCGCGAAGGCCGTGAAGGTCGTGGGGGCGATCGTGATGGCGCCCCGGTCCGTGAGGGCCGTGGCGAAGGCCGCAGCGAACGCCCGCGCCGCGAACCGCGCGCTGCCGCTTAAGGGAGGAACGACATCATGGGACGTCCCTTCTTCCGCCGCCGCAAGTCGTGCCCGTTCTCGGGCGCCAATGCCCCCGCCATCGACTACAAGGACGTGCGCCTGCTGCAGGGCTTCGTGTCCGAACGGGGCAAGATCGTGCCGGCGCGCATCACCGCCGTTTCGGCCAAGAAGCAGCGCGAACTGGCCAAGGCCATCAAGCGCGCCCGTCACCTGGGCCTGCTGCCCTACCTCGTGAAGTAAGGAGCAGCCGTCATGGAAGTCATCCTGCTTGAACGCGTCGAAAAGCTTGGCACCATTGGCGACATCGTCAATGTGAAGCCGGGTTTCGCCCGCAATTTCCTGCTGCCGCGCGGCAAGGCGCTGCGTGCCACCGATGCCAACAAGGCCCGCTTCGAAGCCGATCGCGCCCGCATCGAAGCGGACAACGCCAAGCGTCGCGACATCGCCCGCGCCGAATCGCGCGACATCGAAGGCGCCAGCGTGGTGATGATCCGCGCGGCCTCGGGCACCGGCCAGCTCTATGGCTCGGTTGCTGCCCGCGATCTCGCTGAAGCCCTGACCCAGGGCGGCCACAAGGCGCACAAGAACCAGATCGTGCTCGACAAGCCGATCAAGACGCTGGGCGTGCACGACGTGAAGGTTGCGCTGCACCCGGAAGTCGTGGTGCTGGTGAAGGTGAACATCGCCCGCTCGCCGGAAGAAGCCGAACTCCAGGCCAAGGGCGTGGACGTGGTGGCCACCGCCGAGCGCGAGGAAACCGGTTTCACCGAGGTGTTCGATCCGAACGCCGAACCGGGCACGCTGCCGACGGACGAAGAGACCGTCGAAGGCTGATTGGCGAAGGCTGATTGGGCCGCCAATCGGAAACGGGGCCGCCAGCCTGCGCTGGCGGCCCCTTTTTCTTGCCCGTATCGCTGCAGCCACCTATGGAGCCGCTCATGACCGACACGCCTGAAACGCCCGAAACCCCGATCACCGATACGCCGCCTGATCGCCTGTCGGTCAATCCGCGCAGCGAATTTCATGATTGGGAACTGCTGCGCCGCGGTGTCGGCATTCGCTTCAACGGCACCGAACGCACCAATGTCGAGGAATATTGCATTTCCGAAGGCTGGATCCGCGTCGCCGCCGGCAAGAGCCTCGATCGCAAGGGCAACCCGCTCACCATCAAGCTGACCGGCACTGTCGAGGCCTGGTTCAAGAGCTGAGCCTGCCGGGCTTGACATCGGCGTGATCGCTACAACATTACGTCAGTGTAATGTTGTGCGGGGCGGGGGCGCCCGCGTGCGATGGAGCGATCATGGTGGGTGCCCTGTTCGGGGGCTGGCGCTGGCCGGCCCTGCTTGCCTTGTTGTTGTGTCTGCCGGCCGTTGCCTACGCCCAGCAGACGATCATCAACGTGCCGTCGGTGGAGCAAACCAAGGACGGCAAATTCTTCTATCTGCATGAAAGCCAGGTGCGCAGCTGGGGTGAAGACCGCTACTGGCTGACCACCAACTTCTTCACCTACGGCGTAACCGAGCGCTTCGAGGTGGCGCTGACGACCTACAATATCGGCACACCGGTGAAGGCCAACCAGGCCGTTGCGCTGGGCTGGAAGACTGCGCAGCCAGTGCTGGAAAATCGCCTGCCCAAATGGGAGATCAAGCTGGGCGCCGGCCAGATGCTGCCGTTCAACCTGCGCGATGGCCGGGTAGGCGTGTGGAGCTATGGCCAGGCCAGCATCCGCATTCCGGGCCTGGGCACGCGGCTGATGGGCGGCGTGAGCCACGGCCCGGCCAATCTGTTCGGCCGCAACACCACCCACGCCATCGCCAGCATCGAACAGCCGCTCACTGGCCTGGGCAACCGCATCGGCGGCGATTTCGGCAGCTTCATCAGCGAAACCGCCATCATCGCCGAATGGTTTTCCGGCACGCACGAGTTCGGCGATTTCGTGCCCGGCCTGAACTGGCACAATGACGACGGCTGGGTGGTGATCCTGGGCTACAAGTTCAGCAACAAGGCCGGGCGCGGCGGCGACGGCGCCATCATCGAAATCGGCAAGACGTTCTGAGGGGCTTGCGCGGCGTGGCGCCTTGCGGCTTGGTGGGGCCATGGTCGATCTGTTCGCTGCCGATGACCCCGCAGCCGTCAGCGTCCCGCTGGCCGAACGCCTGCGCCCGCGCACGCTTGCGGACGTTGTGGGTCAGGACGCGCTCACTGGCCCCAATGGCGCCATCACCCGCATGGTGGCCGCCGGCAGCCTCTCCAGCCTGATCCTGTGGGGGCCGCCCGGCACCGGCAAGACCACCATCGCCCGCCTGCTGGCCGAAGCGGTGGGCATGCGCTTTGTTGCCATCTCCGCCGTGTTCGCCGGAGTGGCCGATCTGAAGAAGCTGTTCGCCGATGCGCGCGAGGCGGCGCGGCAGGGCGTCCGCACCCTGTTGTTCGTGGACGAGATCCACCGCTTCAACCGCGCCCAGCAGGATGGCTTCCTCGGCCCCATGGAGGACGGCACCATCACGCTGGTCGGCGCCACCACGGAAAATCCCAGCTTCGAATTGAACGCCGCCATCCTCTCCCGCGCGCGCGTCCTGATCGTGAAGCGGCTGGACGAGGCGGCGCTGGCAGAGCTGTTGATGCGGGCAGAAGCGCTGGCCGGCCACGCACTGCCCGTCACTGAAGATGCGAAGGCCGCCCTGATTGCCAGTGCCGATGGCGATGGCCGCTTCCTGCTGGGCCAGGCGGAAACCCTGCTGGCGCTGGGGGAGGTGGTCCCGATGGATGCAGCCGCGCTGGCCGCTTTCCTGCACCGCCGCATGCCGGTCTATGACAAGGATCGCGAGGGCCATTACGGTCTCATCTCCGCCCTGCACAAGTCGCTGCGCGGTTCCGATCCCGATGCCGCGCTCTACTGGCTGGCGCGCATGCTGGTGGCGGGGGAGGAGCCGCTCTACCTGCTGCGCCGGCTGGTGCGTTTTGCCAGCGAGGATGTCGGGCTTGCCGACAGCAATGCCCTGCGCGTCTGCCTCGATGCCAAGGATGCCTATGACTTCCTGGGTTCGCCCGAAGGTGAACTCGCCATCGTGCACGCCTGCCTCTATCTCGCCACCGCGCCGAAATCGAACGCCGCCTATGTCGCCGAAAAGGCAGCAAAGAAACTGGCGGCCAGCACTGGCTCACTCAACCCGCCCGCCCATATCCTCAACGCCCCGACCCGGCTGATGAAGGAACTGGGCTATGGCAAGGGCTATGCCTATGACCATGACGTGCCCGATGGCTTCTCGGGCCAGGATTACTGGCCTGAGGGCATGGCGGCGCAGACGCTCTACACGCCCTCCCCGCGCGGCATGGAGGCGCGGATTGCCGAACGGTTGGCCGAATGGGCCAGACGACGCGAAGAGCTACGGCGGGCGGCCCTGAGGGGCGGCGCATGACTTGGGACGACGTCGTGAAACTGGCGCTGGCGCTGCCCGGTGCCACACGTGGCACCAGCTATGGCCGTGATGCCGTGCTGGTGCGCGGCAAGATGTTCGTCGTTATTGGCAAGGAACCCGACCACTTCGTGCTGCGCGCCGGCCTAGACGAAGTGGAGATGCTGATCGCCACCGATCCCGCCTGTTTCTTCCAGACCCCGCATTATGTCGGCTGGCCCGCCGTGTTGGCCCGGTTGGCCACAGCGGACCCTGAACGCATGGCCGTGCTGGTGGAGCGGGCCTGGGCCGGCCATGCCTCTGTCGGCCAGCGCAAGGCGCGGGGTTTGTGAGGTTCACCCGTTTCATCGGCATCGACTGGTCGGGCGCAAAGGGCAATCGCCATCCATCCGTCCAGATCGCCATCTGCGAGGCCGGCGATGCGCCACCGCAGCTGGTGTTGCCAAAGGCGGGCGTATGGTCTCGCTTCGCCGCCCTCGAATGGCTGGCCGGCCTGTCCGGCGACGTGCTGGTGGGCATGGATGCCGGCTTCGGCTTTGCTGCGGTGCCGCCGTTTGATCAGCCGGCGCGCGTCCTGTGGGCCGAGGTGGAGGCGGTTTGCGCTGCTGAGGATGACCTGGGTGGGCACGGCTTTATCCAGCACCGGCGGGAGGCTTTCTGGCTGGGCGCCCCCGATGGCCCCCGCCACGCCCGCGCTCACCTGCGGGTGACGGAGCAGGTGTACAAGAACAGCGGCCTGGGCGTGCCCACCTCCAACTTCGTGCTGCTGGGGGCGTCGCAGGTCGGCAAGGCCACGCTCACCGCGATGCGGCTGCTGCACCGGCTCGATTGGCCGGTGTGGCCATTCGATCCACTGCCTGCGCGCGGCCCGGTGATCCTTGAAATCTATGCTCAGGCCTTTGCCCGCCTCGCCGGCTTTCGCGGCAAGCTGCGTGATGTGGAGAGCCTCAACACGGCGCTGGCCCGCCATGGCAGCCGGCCCATGCCCACTGCCTTCCCGGCACTGTTCCCGGATCATGTCGGCGATGCCATCGTCACCGCCGCCGGCCTGCGCGCCATCGCGCATCAGCCGCATTGGTGGCAGCCGGCGTCACTCACGCCCGCCATCGCGGTGACCGAGGGCTGGACCTTCGGGGTGGCCTAAGCCTGGGGCAGCAGCTAAGGGGTGGGCGATGAACCCCAACCTGTCCCACATGGCCCTCGTCGCAACTGGCGGCGCGCTTGGCTCGCTGCTGCGCTATGGCGTCGGCCGCTGGGCGATCTCGGCGATGGGACCGGGCTTCCCGTTCGGCACCTTCGCGGTGAACATCATCGGCGGTTTCTTGATGGGCCTGCTGGCCGGCTGGCTGGCGCGCTTTGGAGAGGGCGGCGAAGAACTGCGCCTGCTGCTGGGCGTCGGCGTGCTGGGCGGCTTCACCACCTTCTCGGCGTTCAGCCTGGAAGTCTACAACATGATCACCCGCGCCGAAGTGGCGCTGGCGGCGGCCTATGCGGTGTCGAGCGCGGCCGGCAGCGTGCTCGCCGTGCTGGCCGGGGTGTGGCTGATGCGGGTGCTTGCCTGATGCCGACTGCCACCATCGCCGAGGATGATGACGGCATCCGGCTTGATCGCTGGTTCCAGCGCCACGCCGCCGGCATTTCCTTCAACATCGTCTCGCGCTGGTCGAAAACCGGGGCGGTGCGGCTGGATGGCCGGAAGGCCGGACCCGGTGACCGGATCAGCGCCGGGCAGACGTTGGAATGGCCGGACACGCTGCCGGCGGAAGCCGCGCCCCGTCCGGCGGCCAGGGAACGCCCGCCGCTCAGCGATGAGCAGATCGAGTTCATGCACAGCCTGGTGATCCATCGCGACGCCCATGCCATTGTCATCAACAAGCCCCCCGGCCTCGCCACGCAGGGTGGCACCGGGCTCTCTACCAGCGTTGATGCCATGCTCGATGCGCTCCAGTTCGAAGCGCCGGCCCGCCCGCGCCTGGTCCACCGGCTGGACAAGGACACATCGGGCGTGCTGCTGCTCGCCCGCACGGCGCGCGCCGCGGCCTTTTTCAGCAAGGAATTCTCGGGGCGGGATGCACGCAAGACCTATTGGGCGCTCACCGTGGGCGTGCCGAAGATCGCCGCTGGCACCATCGATGCGCCGATCGCCAAGCAGCCTGGCAGCGGCGGCGAGAAGATGCATGTCGATCCGGCCGCCGGGCTCAAGGCGAAAACGCGCTATCGCGTGATCGACCGCGCGGCTGGCCGGGCGGCGTGGGTGGCGTTCATGCCGTTGACGGGCCGCACCCACCAGATCCGCGTGCATGCCGCCGCCATTGGCCACTGCCTTGTGGGTGACGGCAAATATGGCGGCAAGGATGCCTTCCTTACAGGCGGGATCAGCCGCAAGCTGCACCTGCACAGCCGCCGGCTGGTGATCGGGTTGCCCGATGGCGGCACGCTTGACGTGTCGGCGCCGCTGCCGGATCACATGGCCGAAAGCTGGGCCATGCTGGGCTTTGACCTGGCGCTGGGCGAAGAGGAGGACGAGGCGCCGCCGCCCCCGCCTTCCCAGAAGAAATCGCGCCGCCTGTCGAGCACGGCCAGCGGAAACCGCCGTGGCGAGCGCCGCTCTCGGGGCGGCCAGCCGGCGGCCCCGAAGCGTCGCACATGAAAGGGCCGGGCGTTGCCGCCCGGCCTCTCACGCATCAGCAACTGTGAAGGGATCAGCCCGGGCGGCCGGGCCGACCGGCACCGCGCGGACCCATGGCGCGGGGGCCACGCGGGCCGGCGGCGCGCAGCAGGCGCTGGTTGCCAGTGGCCTGGATATCGCGGGTGATCTGGCCATTGGCATTGCGGCTGGCCTGCACATTGCGGCCGGCCACCACATTGCCCTGCGCATCGGTGAGCGTGCGGGTGCGGGTGGCGCTGCCGTCGCCGCGCACCAGGCTGCCGTCCAGATTGTAGGTGTTGCCGTCGCGGCGGGTGATGGTGCCGCTCTCGGTGAAGCCGGTATCGGTGCGGGTGCGCTCATAGGTGCGGCCGCTGGTGCTGCCGTCGAAGCCAGTGCGGCTCTGCTCGATGGCGATGCCGGTTTCGGTACGGGTGCGCGTCATGCTGCCCGTCATGGTGGCGCCATCGCTCTTGCGGGTCACGCTGGTGTCGCGGCTGAAGGTGCCGGCGTCACGATCGCGGGTGATGGTGGTGGCACCGGCAGCACGCGGGGTATCGAAGCTGCGGGTCACCGTCTTCGGCTCGTCGGCCGGAGCAGGCGCAGTCTGGGCAGTGGCGGCGGTGGCAAGCAACAGGGCGGCGGTGGAAATCAGGATACGCATGAGTTCACTCCCTTCGATGGTGGCGGGCCGGGTTCGCTGCCCACATTCGCTACAACGCAGGCTGCCGCCAAACTCCTTCGCGACAAAATTCAGCGACGTTGGCGCACGATGGTCAACGCCGCTGGCGCAGGCCGTCGCGCGGCGGCCGGGCGGCCCGCAGCGACCGCAGCTGTTGGAGGCTGCGCAGCCGCTGCGCCTGCTCGGCGGTGAGCTGGCCTGATTTGCGCGCCTCGCGCAGCGCGGCGATTTCCGCGCTGATCTCGGCGGCGCGTTCGGTGCGCGCTGGTGCCAGTTCGGGTGCGATTTCGCTGACCTCCGGTGGCGGCGCGCTGGCCATCGGTGCCGGCTCGCTCAGCGTTGGTGCCGGCTCGCGCAGCGCTGGTGGCGGCGCATCGGCCAGCGCGCGGGCGAGTGGGCGGTCTGGCGGGGCCGGGCGATCGGCGAGTGCGGGCCGCTCCGGCAGCGCCGGGCGATCCCTGGGGCGTTCCGGCAGTCTGGCGATTTCGGGGCGGGCGATTTCGGGGCGGGCGGCGGCGATGGCAGCACGGATTGGCGGCGCGGCGCGGCGGCTGGTGACGGCCGGCGCGGGCAGCGGCGCGGCGGGTGGCAGCGGGCTCGCCTGTGCAAGCAGATCGGGGCTTGGCAGATCGGGCATGGCCGGGGCCGGCAGGGCCGAGTCCAGGCGCGGTGCCGGCGCCGGCATGGCCAGCGGCGCAGGTGCTGCCCTGGCGGCTGGCGGGGCAGGGCGTGCGGGCTCCGGGCGCGTTGACGCCAGCACCGGCAGGCCGGTCGCAGCGGCAATGCGCTCCATCATCGGCGCCAGCACGTGCGCCAACAGCGGCGTGCGGGCCAGGCCCGCCGCCACGGCGGTGGCCAGCCCCAGCCCGGCAACACCGGCCAGGCCCAGCCCCAGCCAGCGGCGGCCGGCGCGGTGGCGGGGTGCCACAACAGGCGGCAGCGCCGGCACCGGCTCGGCAGGCAGGGCGGCGAAGATGCGATTGGCAAGGCCGGCCGGCATGGCGGGCGCGGCAGCGGCAGCGCCCAGCAGGCGGGCCAGATCGGAATCGGAAATGGCGGGGTTCAGGCCTGGGCTCATGCGGCGTCTCCCGGCAACAGGCGGGCATCGATGCCGGCGGCAGCCAGCACGGATTTCAGGCTGGCGCGGGCCCGCACCAGCAGCGATTCAAAGGCCTTGGGGCTCAGTTCCATCACGTCTGCGGCCATCGGCCCGGTCAGTCCTTCCCAATAGGTCAGCACGATGGCGGCGCGCTGCCGGTCTGGCAGGCTGGCCACGCAGGCCTGGATGCGCGCCGCCAGATCGGCGCCTTCCAGCAGCGCATCGGCCAGCGGTGCCGGATCTTCGCTGTCCGGCAGCTCCGCCACCGGTTCAGGTCGCTTGCGCCGGCTGCGATCGATGGCGAGATTGGTGATCACCCGGCTGACGAAGGCGCCAGCGCCGGCTTGCCCGCCCTGCCACTGGCCGGCCTGTTTCCACAGCCGGGCAAAGCCTTCCTGCACCAGATCCTCGGCCTCGCCGGCATCATTCGTCAGCCGCCACGCCAGCCGCCATGCCGCCTGGCCATGGCGATCGAACAGGCTGCGAAAGGCGCGAGAGTCGCCGCTGGCGCACAGCGCCATCAGCTCGTCATCGCTCTGGCCGGCCTCTGCCAGCCGCTGCATCAGCACGCGCGTCTCCAACTGCTTCACCAGCTTCAACGCAGGTGAGGCGGCAGCTCCTTCGCGCCCCTGCCAGAAAAATCTTCACGTAATGCGAAGGACTGAAGGGCTATGGCGCGTTGAAGATCGGATGGACCATCAACCAAGGGGAGTATCGAGGTGTTGAAAGCGATGATGACGGCGTTCCTGCTGGCAGCTGCGGCGCCGGCGCTGGCCGCGCAAGCCGAGGCCGACAGCAGCCGGCCGTGGACCCTGTCGCTCACGGGCGGCATCACCGCCATCCAGGCCCAGGCTGATCAGCCGTTCGTGGGCCTGGGGCTGAAGCGCGACTTCGGCAGCAGCTGGGTGAAGCTGGAAGGGACCTATGTGGGCAGCGGCGATGCCCGCGGGCTGACGATCCCGGCCGACACGTGGATCGGCACGCTTTCGGCGGGCACCTATGTCGGCAACCTCGGCCTTGATGCTTATGTCTCGGCCGGCCGCCGCAGCTTCGATGCCGCTTCCTTCCGCACCCAGGGCGGTGCGCCGATCACGGTCGATCGCTCTGGCAGCATCTTCGGCGTGGGCGGTTCGATCAGCTATGACATCGCAGTGGGCGACACACTGTTCTTCACGCCCTTTGCCGGCATCGATTACAACCAGATCGATTTCGCCGCCGCCCTCACCGGTCCTGGTGGCGCCGTGGTGGGCAGCCAGCGCCAGTCCAGCGACGGTGTCACCGGCTCGGCCGGCGTGAGCCTGGCGCATCTGTTCGCCAATGATGGCGGCAGCATCAGCATCTCGGGCGCTGTCAGCACCGCCAGCAACATCGCCGCCGTGGGCCAGGTGGGCTTCGTGAACCGTCCCGGCGCCAACACCCCACGCTTTGCCGATATCCCCAACCAGGGCGGCAGCTGGGGCGAGCTGGGCGCCAGCCTGTCGGTCAACGCCTCCAAGGCCGTGGCCATCGATCTCTCCGTGATCCAGACGGTCAGCTTCCCGTTCGGTGACACCACGGCGGGGATCGTGGGCCTGCGCTTCCGCTTCTGAGCAAGGAACGATCCTGGCTTCGCCGGCAGGTCATCCCAACGTCAGATCAAGACTGAAGTTGCGGATGGTCTCCGGCTGCGCCAGCCAGTGGGATGGCAGGGTCCAGCATCTGCCATCCGGCGTCATCAGGAACAGCTCGCGGGCATGGCTGTTCACGGTTGCCGCGCCATAGCCCACCCGCAAACCAAGTGCTGCGGCGACATCCTCCCAGCCCTGGGTGCCGCGCAGCAGGCGGGCGCGCGGGCCAAAATCGAAGTCGCGATCTGCACCGTAACTGCGCAGCCGATAAGGCGTATCCCAGGCCGGATCATAACTCAGCCCATAGAGGCTGATATCGGGCAGCAGGCGCGCGGCCTGGCCCAGACGGGTGATCGCCAATGAACATTTGAGCGGGTTCATGCAGCGGGTGTAAAAAGGGACGATCAAAGCCGGGCCGGGCGACAGCAGGGCCATCATCGTGGTCAAGCTAGCGTCCTGATCCTCGAAGTGCGCGGCGATATCAGCGATTTCGACATGGACCAGGGACGGCTGGTCACGGGCCTCGGCGCTCGCGAGATCACCCCCCGGCAAACCGGTGAGTGCGTCGATGGTCTTCTCGAGTTCCTCCCGGCAGGTGAGCGCCGGCGCACAGCAGGTTGCCGGCGGGTCGAACCGAAAGGCTGGATAACGGTCTGTCAGGGCCATGCGCCCGGCACTGGTGTGCAGATCCGTCAGCCAGTCGGCGCCCACAGCCATATGGCGCAGGCAGCGGGCAATGCCGGCGAGCACCTGCGGACTGGAGCTGGTCTGCAGATCTTCCCGCAGCCGCGCCAGCGGGACTGCCTGAGCTGGATGGCGGGCAAGCCAGGCATAAACATGGCCACGCAGCCAGTCTGCCTCATCGGCGGCAAGGCCGGCATATTCAGGAGAATCTTCTTCGAGCCAGCGCCGCGCATCGAAGGTGGCGCCGGTGGCCGCTTCCAGGCGCGCAAGCGCAGATATCGCCCTATCCACCAGCCGTGTCTCTATCGGATCATTTTGCCATTTGTTTGAACAGTTTGATCGATCGCTTCAAGGATCGGGACATGGTGTTGGCAGCAACGTCATCCAGCCTGGCCGAAAATCCGCTGGCGGCCGCCGCAGCGCGAACCTCGCCACCATGGGCCAGTGCAGACATGGTGAGGGCGCGCAACGCGCTGTCTTCGGTGGGATCGGCAACCAGCTGCTGCGCCATATCGGCAAAGTCCGATGCCGAAGCCGATTTCAGGGCGAGGGCAGCGGTCTGGCGCACCTTGCTCAGCTCTGTCCGGTCTGTCGCGATGGCGCGCAGCCGGCCGGCCATCGATGGGTCACCGCTCAGGCCGCGCAGCGCGGCCCGCCGCAGCTTGCCGTCGCTGTTGCCGGCAAGCTGCGCCAGAAGATCGCGAGAGGAGGCGTGATCATCAAAGCCGAGCAAGGTTGCGGCGACAAGATCGGGCACCAGCTTCTCACCTGTGCCCGCCAGGCTGTCGTGCAGCAGGCGGCGGGTTTCGGCATCAGGCGACAAACCCAGTCGCTGGAAGGCGGCAAGCCGCACTTTGGCGCTCTTGTCCGTGCACAGGCTCTTGAGCATCTGGTCGAACCTGGCGGCATAGGGCGCAAACTCGATCATGTTGAACGCCCGGGCGTTGAGTTGCTGCAGAGCCGACAATCGTTCGGCGACCGGCCGGCTGGCATCCTGCGCGGTGGCCATCAGGACATCGGGTTCATCAGCACCCTCACCGGTGTCGCTGGGCACAGAAGGCTGAGCTGCGAGGGCCGCCAGATATTTGGCCCCAAAGTCATCGGCGTCCATGGCGAATCTCCTCCGATCGCTCAGACAACAAACGGCACATCATCATAGGCAAATGCCAGGGGTTGCCCACCATGCCTGCCGAAATAATCGATCATGGATGCAACAGTGGGCTTTGGGCCCGGTGCGGTTGTCATCTTGCTGGCCGCCAGGCCGCCGCCGGGTCCGATGGGTGGGCCTTGGGAGCCATCCGGGAAAACAGTCCCAGTGCGCGAAAGACCATCCCATGGCCACATTGTATCGTTGCGATTATGACCGAAGTGCAGATTGGCTGCAGTGCTGTAGCTCGCGGGTGCGGCGGGATCATCGAGACGCGCGCCAGCGAGGGATTGCAGCCACTGCCATTTGGCCCACAGGCGGTCGACATTGTTGTGCAGCAGATAAAACAGGGGATCCATTTGCGACGTTGTTGGGTCGCCGATCCAGCTTGTTGCGGAAGTGCCGTTGTGTCTCGTGTGCGCCGGTCCATGCGGATTACCCTCAAGCGGGACCGCGAAGGGCTGGAAATTCGCATTCGGCCCGGAACTCAACGCCAGGCACTGTAGCTCGGTACGGGCGCCAATGACCGTTTGTGGGCCAACGCCATTGCCGCGAAGCACGCCCGCAGTGGTGCCCGGTCCGGCCCAGTTGCGCAGCGGGTTGGTGTCTGAAAATCGCACCCGTCCACTGACGGAAACACCCATGAAACTGGGCTGAAACAGTCTCGGCGCCGGATGGTCGAAATGCCAATATGGCAAGGCAACGTCGGGAAAATCAGCCTGCAATTCCCGTTCCAGATCGAGCAGATAGGCACGGTGCCACGGCAGGAAACTCATATTCGTGTGAATCTGTGGATAGGCGGCAGCGTTGTGCATGTCGCGAAAGTCAACGAATTTGCCGGTGCCCCTGCCATTCAGCACGGCCATGGCCGACAGGAAGCGATCGCGTTCGCCATCGGTCAAGGTTTCCGCGTTTTTGCGCACCCGGATCATTGCCGGGCGCCCGCCCAGGCGCCTGTCAATCGTTCCGGCAAGCAATTCGTGCACCTCAATGGCGATGTCACCGTCAGCCTGGCTGGCCGGGCTTGGGGATTGGGCATCAGGGGGATTGAACTTGCCGCCCACCCACAGTTCAACCGGTGTGCCGTCGGCGGCCAGCACCAGATCAAGCGTGTCGGTGCCGCGATGGGTCAAGGTGGTGGCAAAGGCCAGGCGCGCGCCGACATTGTTGGGTTTGCTGCTGATGCGGACGCTGACCGGGTTTGGGCTTGCCGACGGCTCCAGCAAGCGGATTGTGGCCGGGATCGGTCGCCACGTCAGATAAACACCATCTGTTGAACTCAAGCCCGGAAAGGAAATTTCGACATTCACTGCGAATGCTCCAATGAAACCGGAATGCACGTGAATTCAAAACATACGCGGCGCTTGAAACAACTGCCGTTACGACGCGCCTTTTCAGGTTGGTCGAATCAAGCCGGATCAGCGTTGCACTGATGTGACCTTCGTTCAAGTCTCCCGCCGTATCGCGGCAGGAATACTGGTTTGAATCCGCTGTCTGACTGCTGAAGCCGAAAAGAAAAAGGGCCGCGCTTCGCATCCGAAGCGCGGCCCCTTTTGTCTGGCCTCAAGGTCGGCTGACTTAGTCGTCGTTGCCGGTCAGGAAGCTGGGCAAGGCGGTTTCGCCGCCGTCTTCGCCGCGCGGACGGCGTTCGCCGCGGTCGTCGCGGTCGCGGCCACCATCACGGCGGGGGCCACGGTCACGATCCCGGCCACCATCGCGGCGGCGGTCGCCGTCACGACGCGGGCCACGATCACCACGCGGGCCGCGATCATCGCCGCCTTCGCGCGGCTCGCGCGGGGGCCGGGTGTCCGGCAGTTCCTCGCCGGTTTCCTGATCGACGACGCGCATCGACAGCTTCACCTTGCCGCGATCATCGACGCCCAGCACCTTCACCTTCACGTCCTGGCCTTCGGTCAGCACGTCGCGGACATTGGCCACACGCTCGTTCTTGATTTCCGAGATGTGGACAAGGCCGTCCTTGGGGCCGAGGAAGTTCACGAAGGCGCCGAAATCGGCCAGGTTCACCACCTTGCCGGCGTAGATCTTGCCCACTTCCGGTTCGGCGACGATGCCGATGATCCAGTTGCGCGCCGCTTCGATCTGCGCAGGATCGCTGCTGCTGATCTTCACGGTGCCATCG
>ERZ1066121.1358-NODE-1358-length-18217-cov-6.661711_pt1 | contig 18217 bp, 10 predicted proteins | sample MGYA00382768_ERZ1066121 | MGnify/ENA primary metagenome ERZ1066121 (study PRJEB33369, sample SAMEA5778351) | biofilm metagenome | biome: Industrial cooling water; feature: Water cooling tower basin; material: Biofilm | place: United Arab Emirates | collected... | reverse complement strand
GTGTAGGCTTGCTCTACGCGCCGATCGCAGCGATTCCGAAGAGCAGCTTCGCGCAACCACCCTTCGGCCGCCTCGATCTCCGATCGGCGACTTACCTGCCCCTCGAAAATTTCATCAACTCCCTTTGGCCCATTTCCGAAAATGAAACATCGGACTCGCTATGTCGTTTCTTCTCGCTCATCGACTGGATGGACAACGTCAGCTACTCCGTCGAAGCCGTAGATGGAGCATTCGAGGCGCGCACGGACTTCGATCCGACGAAGCAGGTGCGACAGATGCTCCTCTCCGATGCCCTAACGAGGCAGATCCGAAACGTCGCGCATGAGGCGACGAAAGGCCTCGACGAAGAAATCTACGATCTGCGGCTCCTTGGAACGATTCGCGCGATTGAGAACACCTTGCGCGACTACGCGGAGAAAACTCTCGAGATACGGTTGTAAATGGCCGCGCGACCTGTGTTTATCCGCCGACTCAGGGCTCTTTGCCTCGACACGCGGCTCGTCATGCCCCGTATCACGACGTGGCGTCTCCGCTGGCTGGCACTTACGTGCATGTTTGCCGATGCTTGCGTGCTGCAGCCTAGCCAAGACGCGGAGAGCGAAAAGGCGTTCGGAGCGGAGAACGCTCGGCGTCATCGAAGCTCCGGGACGCTGCTCGCAGGGCTGACGCTACTCGAGGCAAACCACTTAGTGCAACCTCAGTTCCTCGAGCAAAAGCCTTTCTTTCGTTTCATTGTGCACGACGGTTGGGCAGCGCTACGTTCCTCAGAAGAGGAACGAGTCGGCAGTCCCTGGCTCCAGCGAAGTCGGGTATGGCTCCGTTGGACTGAAACTCTGCTCGCTGAGATCAATCGGGTCCTCGATAGTCCGGAGCATTGGACGGAGTTGAGCCGCTACGCGGCCAACGAATATTACTTCGGAGTCGCTACCTACGTTCACGCCGCCCTTGAAGGACGGGCGCTGTCCATCGATATACAAAATTGGAAACTAGACGATGTACGCTGGGGCGACTTCGTGGCGCTCAACTACGCCTACGGAAAGACAGGTTGGCAGCCCTCGCAAGTGCTCCTTCCAGACGAGGACGTAGAGAAGAACCTGGAGGAAGCCAAAGCACTCGCGCGACTCCGACCCGAAGAAAGCCAAGAGCTCTTTCCCCTCGAGACACGTGGACTTCGGGCGGAGGAGTTTGCGGCGCCCAAGGCCTGCGTGATCGCCAGCCTCGAAGTGAAGCTATCGCGCAATGTCGAGACCGCACGGCTTTGGCACCCCGAGGAGAGAATGGTCCCGGCCTGCGTGACCGGCTTGGAAACGCTTCGTTATGAAGCCCACGTCGCGAGTGGCAGCGAAGGACTGGAGGTCGCCAAGGAAGAGGGTCAGCAACTCCGCGATCTCCTGCGCCGCCTGTGCAGACGCGAACGCGACCAACAGCGCCTCAGCTTGCCACGCCCCCTAATGTTCCAACGCCTAGGCCATATTCTCCTGCCGCAGGAGGCCTGTGATGGGGGTTACTTCGAGACGCGGCTCGAGACGCGTGGCCAATGTGGAGTCGATACGGTCGTCGTGCGGGAGGGCTATCTCCAGCGCTGGATGGACGATGCCCGCATCCAGGTCGAAGACCGCAAGAACTGGAAGGTGCCCGTCGACCAGGACCTCAAACCTGCCACCCGCGACCTGCTCTACATCGGTAGCGGCGAAGGACTCGACTGAGAGGGTTTGCTCCGCCCGGAGCGGCCTTTGCTCACCGTCTTCGGGCCACGCGCCTGGGCCAGCGCCTGCCCTGTGGGGCTCTTGCGGCAGGCGATCAGGTCTTCGGGCGTGCCTTGCACCACGAGCTCGCCGCCACCTTCGCCGCCCTCCGGGCCGAGTTCGATGACCCAGTCGGCTGCCGCGATGACGTCGAGTTGGTGTTCGATGACGATGACGCTGTCGCCTCGTTCGACCAGGCGCTGCAAGAGCAGCAGCAGGCGCTCTACGTCGACGCGGTGCAGGCCGGTGGTGGGCTCGTCGAGAACGTAGAGGCTGCGCTGGCTTTCGCTCCCCGAGGCGAGCTCGGCGACCAGCTTGAGGCGCTGTGCCTCGCCGCCGCTGAGGGTGTTGGAAGGCTGACCGAGCTGCAGATAACCTAGCCCGAGCTCCGCCATCATCTGCAGGGGTCTGGCGATCTTCGATACCGGCGCGAAGACTTGCGCGGCTTGCTCGATGGGCAGCGCGAGGATCTCGGCGACGTTCAGGCCCTGCCAGCGCACCTGCAAGGTCTCGGCGTTGAAGCGTTTGCCCGCGCAGACCTCGCAGGGCACCAAGACCTCGGGCAAGAAGGCCATCTCCACACGGATGGCGCCCTGCCCGGCGCAGGTTTCGCAGCGACCCTCCCCGGCGTTGAAGGAGAAGCGGCCGAGGCCATAACCGCGGGCACGGGCTTCCGCAGTGCCGGCGAAGAGGCGACGGATGGCATCCCAAACGCCGATATAGGTGGCGGGCACCGAACGGGGTGTGCGACCGATCGGACTCTGGTCGACCTCCAAGGCCCGCTTCAGCGAAGCGCTGCCCTCGAGCGCAACAAAGCGTCCTGGCCGCGCATTTTTGGAGCCGAGCGCGCGCTGGGTGGCGGGCAAGAGGACGTCGCGCACCAAGGTGCTCTTCCCCGATCCGCTGACGCCCGAGACGGCGACCAAGCGAGCGAGGGGGAAGTCGACGTCGAGGGCGCGCAAGTTGTGTTCGGCGGCGCCGCGTATCGAGAGCCACTCGCCTTCGCCGCTGCGCACCGGCCGGCGCTCGGTCGGCAAATGCAGGGGCTGCGCCAGCGCCGGTCCCGTCACGGAACGCGGATCGCCCTGGAGCTGCGTCAAGGTCCCGGCTGCCACTACGTTGCCGCCCCCGGAGCCGCCGCCCGGACCGACGTCGAGCACATGGTCGGCGGCGGCGATGACGTCGGCGTCGTGTTCGACGACCAGCACGGTGTTGCGCGCCTCGACCAGGCGCCGCAGCGCGTCGATGAGGCGATGCGTATCGCGGGGATGCAGGCCGATGGTGGGCTCGTCGAGGACGTAAAGCGCGCCCGTCAGGCCGCTGCCCAGCTGCGCCGCCAAGCGCACACGCTGCAGCTCGCCGCCGCTCAAGGTATCGGCGCGCCGATCGAGGCCGAGATAGCCCAAACCCACCTCGAGGAGGAAACGCAGGCGCCGCTTCGCCTCCTCGAGCGATTGAGCACCGATGGCCGCGTCGCGACCGCCGAGCCGGAGCTGAGAGAGTTCGGCGAAAGCGCGCTCGACCGACTGCGCCGAGACCTGCGCCAAGTTGCGTCCGCCGATCTCCACGGCGCGGGCGAGCTCCGAGAGGCGGCTTCCCTCACAGGCGGGGCAAGTGCGGTAGACCTCGTTGGCTTCGTCTTCGACGAGCACGCCTTTGCCTTCGCAGCGCTCACACGCGCCCTGCCGCGTGTTGAAGGAAAAGAAACGAGGATCGAGTTCGGGGAAGCCACGACCGCAAGCGGGACAAGCGCGCCGCGTCGAGAGCAACCACTCCTCTTCCTCGTGCAGGACCCGGATGGCACCCTCGCCCCACTCGGCCGCACGCCGCAAACTCTCTTCAAGCGCCGCATCGCGGACCTTGTGCGTGGCGACCAGCCAATCGATGTCGTGCTCCTGGTAGCGATCGAGCTTCATGCCGCTCTTGAGCACCTGCCATTCGCCGTCGACGCGAACCTCCTGCAGTCCTTCACGACGGGCGCGATCGAAGACCTCTTTGTGGATGCCTTTGCGGCCACGAATCACGGGCGCGAGGATGCGCAGCGAGGCCGATGCAGGCAGCTTCTTACGCAAGTCTTCGGCGAGCATCGCCGGCGAACGCGGCTCGATGGGCACGCGGCAGCCGGGGCAATGCAGAAGGCCGATGCGGGCGTAGAGCAGGCGGAGATAATGCGCGACCTCGGTGAGGGTGGCGACGGTCGATTGGCTACCGCCACGCTGGCCATGCTGCTCGAGCGACACCGCCGGAGGCACGCCGAGCACGCGGTCCACCGCCGGACGCGGCAACTGCGGCATGTATTGGCGCGCGTAGGGGCTGAGGGTCTCGAGGAAACGTCGCTGCGCCTCGGCGTAGAGCACGTCGAAGGCCAAGCTGCTCTTGCCGCTGCCGCTCGGGCCGGAGACGACGATCAAGGCATCGCGGGGCAAGTCGACGGAGACGTTTTTCCAGTTGTGCTCGCGCACGCCCACCATGCGGATGTCGGAGACGCGGCCTTCGAGGGCCCGCGCAGCCGAGGCGCTGCGCTCGCGAGGCGTGATGCGCGCCGCCGCCTTCGTGCGCAGGGAGCTCGCCGTTTTGGCTTTGCCCGTCGGCGCGAGGAGAGGTTTGAGGAACTCCGCCGAGGGCGCCGCGCTGCGCACGAACTTCTCGGGCGTGCCTTGTGCGACGATGCGGCCGCCCTGCGGCCCGGCACCCGGTCCGAGTTCGATGAGGTGGTCGGCCCAGGCCGCCACCCGCATGTCGTGCTCGATGACGACGACGGTGCCGCCCCGTTTGACCATGCCGCGCAGCACCTGCAGCAGCGGCGGCACTTCTTGGGGATGCAGCCCTGCGGTCGGCTCGTCGAGCACCACCATCGAGCCCGGACGGAAACCCGCCACCGCGGCCGCCAACTTTAGGCGCTGGCTCTCGCCGCCCGAAAGGGTGTTGAGCGCCTGCCCCAAACGCAGGTAGCCCAGGCCGAGGTCGATGAGCAGGCGGAGCTTGGTGCCGATCTCTTTGTCGTCGCCGTAGATCTCGAAGGCGCGCTGCGCGCTCATTTCGAGCAGATCGGCGACGTTGTGCTCGCGGTAGAGCACATCGAGCACCCCGCCGGCGAAACGGCGGCCGCCGCATTCGGGGCAGCTGAAGCTCACGTCGGCGAGGAACTGCATCTCGACGGTCTCGGCGCCTTCGCCTTTGCAGGCTTCGCAGCGTCCACCGGCGACGTTGAAGGAAAAGAAGCCGGGGCCGTAACCGCGCTCTTTAGCGAGGGGCTGCGCCGCGAAGCGCTTTCGGAAAGCCTCCCAAATCTTGAGATAGGTCGCCGGATTGCCGCGCGAGGTTCGTCCGAGGGGCGACTGGTCGACCTCGAGCAAGCCTTTCAACGCGCCCCAGCCCTCGAGCTTGCGGTAAGGCAAGCCTTCGCGCTCGCCGCCGAGATGGCGGTGCAGGGCCGGGCAGAGCGTGTCGAGGATAAGGCTGCTCTTGCCCGAACCGCTGACGCCGGTGATGCATGTAGCGACGCCCAGAGGCAGTTCGAGCGTGACGTCGCGGAGGTTGTTGCCGGTAGCGCCCTCGAGGCGCAACCAGGCCCCGGCTTTGCGGCGGGCTTCGGACTGACTTTTGGGCCCGGCACGCAGCGCCCGTCCCGTCGGCGTCGAGGCGCGGCTCAGCTCGGCGGGGCTGCCGTCGAAGACCACGCAACCGCCCTCGTCGCCGGCCGCGGGCCCAAGCTCGACGACGCGGTCGACCTGCCGCAAAAGCTCCAGGTCGTGTTCGACGAGCAAGACCAGGTTGCCGGCATCGGCCAAGCGCCGCACGACGCCGCCCAAACGGGCCACGTCTTGGGGATGCAAGCCCACCGAAGGTTCGTCGAGCACAAACATCGCGCCGCTCAGCGAAGCACCGAGGGCCGCCGTCAGGGCCACACGTTGCGCCTCGCCTCCGGAGAGCGTGCGGGCCGCGCGGTCGAGCGAGAGATAACCGAGGCCTACCTCGACCAAAGCGCGCAGACGCGAGCCGCACTCTTCGAGGAGCAAGGCGAGCGCGGGATCACGGCCCATCGCCTGCGTGCCGAGCCCCTCGATGAGGGCCAAGCTCTGCTCGGCCGGCAAGGCGAAAAAGTCGGCCAGCGAGCGGCCCTCGATCTTCCACTGCAGCGCTTCGGGCCGCAGCCGCTTGCCTTGGCAATCGGGACAGCGCTCGTATTTGCGGTAGCGCGAGAGCAAAACCCGCACGTGCATCTTGTAGGCGCGGCTCTCCAGCCAAGAAAACCAGGCGCGAATGCCCCACCAGCCTTTGGGGTAGCCGAGCTCATCGCCTTCGATCAGCCAGTGGCGGGCCTTGGCGTCGAGATCCCGCAAGGGGACGTCCATCGGAATGCCGGCTTTGGCCGCGTGTTTCTTCAGCCCATTGCGCTCCCAGGAGGTCGACTTGCCCTGCCAGGGACGCACGGCGCCCTCCTCCAAAGAGAGGGTGTCGTCGGGCAAGACGCGATCGAAGTCGATCTGGATCACGCGGCCGAAGCCGCGACAGCTCGGGCAGGCGCCCACCGGGCTGTTGAAGGAAAAGAGCGCCGGCGTGGGCTCTTGGAAGGCGCGGTCGCAGCGCGCGCAATGCAGGCCACGCGAAAAGGAGAGCGGCTCGCCGCCTTCGCCCCACCAGAGATCGGCGCGGCCTCCGCTTTGACGAAAGGCGGCTTCGAAGGCCTCGACCAAGCGCTCGCGCTCTTCGTCTTTGGCCACGGTGCGGTCGGCGACGACGTGCATCAGGGCTCCGCTTTTGCCCTTCAAGCCCAGCTCGCTCGGCGCCAAGCTCTCGAGCTCGCGCGCCTCACCGGAGACCCAGATGCGGCGATAGCCTTCGGCGAGCAGCCCTTCACGCACGCCGAGGAACTGCCCCGTATCCTCAACGGGCAGGGGATAGGTGACGACGACGCGGCGCCCCTTGCCTTGGGCCAAGGTCGCTTCGGCGGCGCTGGTCGGCCCCTCGCGGTGCACCGGTCCGCCGCAGCCCGGGCATTGGAGGGTGGCGGCGCGGGCCCAGAGGGTTTTGCCGTAGTCGGCCAGGTCGGTCATGGTGCCGACGGTCGAGCGGCTGGTCTTCACCGGCGCTTGGCGGTCGACCGCGATGCCTGCCGGCACGGGCTCGAGCAGGTCGACCGGCGGCCGCGCCAGGCGCTCGAGGAACTGGCGAACGTAAGGACTGAAGCTCTCGACGTAGCGGCGCTGGCCCTCCGCGTAGAGCGTGGAGAAGGCGAGCGAGGACTTGCCCGCGCCGGAGACGCCGGCGATGGCCACCAGGCTGGCCGGCACGAAGTCGAGGTCGACGCCTTTCAGGTTGTGCGTCTTCGCGCCGCGGAGACGGATGGATTCGGAGGACGCGGGAGCAGCGCTCGCCGCCTCCCCGCGCTTGGCTTGCCCGGACTTCTCGCTCACGGATGGGACCTAGTGCGACTTGGCTCCGACGTCGAGCGCTGGCCGATTTCGCCCTCGCTTCGCTGAGGCATGGCAAGGCCACGAAGCGCCCCTATACTGCGGCCATGGCAGGTCGAATCGGCGCGTTTTCTCTCCTTCTGGCCGGCTTGAGCCTCGTCGGACTGCCGGCCGCAGCGCAAGCTCAGCCGGCGAATCCGAAGGGCGATCCCCCGGCCGAGGCCCCGCTGCCGCCGCCGCCCCCCGATCCGCCCGCGACATCGCCGCCGGAGAGCTACCAGAACCCGCCGCCCCCGGCGCGCTACCCCTCGGCACCCGGCGCGCATTATCCGGGCACACGCGACAACCAGGTGCTCATCCCCAGCCGCATCGCCACCCGCCTGCGCGTGCTCGAGAGCGACCTCAACCTGCTGGCCAACAACAACGCCGCCTACATCGTCGATGGCATCGTCTCCATCCTCTTTGGTGGCCTGGCCATCACCCTCGGCGTGCTCGCCGACGACGCGCCCGTCTCAACCTATCTCTACATGTTCGGCGGCATGGCCATCGCCAGCGGCACCATCGAGCTCGCCCTCACCCCCAACGCCTCCGATCCGGCCATCGCCTTCACCCATATGCCGATGGAAAACGTCGAGCAGGTGCGCGAACGCCTCGAGTATGGCGAGACGCAGCTCGAGCGCATCGCCAAACGCACCCGCATCGTGCGCCTCACCAACGCCTCGATCAACCTCGGCGTCGGCCTCGCGGTCATCCCCGTCGCGCTGGCCCCCGGCGGCTTCAAGATCGAGGACGGCTTCGACGTCTTCGTGATCGTCGGCGCCGCGATCGCCGTCGTCAGCGGCGTTATCAACCTCATCATCAAGAGCCCAGCCGAGAAGCGCTGGAACAGCTACAAGAGGCTGCGCACGAGGCTGGTCGAAGAGCGAAGACGTCAGCTCGAACAAGGCGGCCTGAGCAGCCTCGAATGGAGGCTGGCGCCGCTGCGAGGTGGGGCGGTGGGCTCCTTCGCGCTGCGCTTCTGACGCCGAACGTACGAGGCATCGCCAGGGCGTCGGCATTTCCTTTGCTAAGTGGCCAAGTGAAAATCGGCGTTGGTGACAGTCCACCCCGTCCGACGAAAACGCAGAGGAAGAACCCATGAGACTTGCTTTAGTTGCAATCGTGATGGCGCTTGCATGCGCCTGCGCTTCTACGTAAGCGCCCATCGACGAACACGGCGCGGAACTCGAGAAATCGGCTTGCGGCACGCGTTGTCCTTCCGGAAAACAAGCGGGTGATACAGTCTGTGACGGAAACAAGTCCGTCGTAACCTGCGTCACGAAACCTGGGTGCAGCGGACTTTGGAAAGGCTCGATCGTCTACGAGTATTGCCAAGGCACACAGAGCTGCGAGGACGGCGAATGCAAAGACGTCGTCGCCTCGGAGCCCACGGACGCTGAGGGCGCCTGACGCTCGGAGGCCGCCGACTAAAGCTCGTCGAAGTCGAGCGCCGGACCGAGCGGCACGATGCCGGTGGGATTGATGGTGGGGTGGCTGCGATAATAGTGCGCTTTGATGTGATCGAAGTGCACGGTCTCGGCCACGCCCGGCACCTGGTAGAGCTTGCGCGTATAGGCCCAGAGCTTGGGATAGTCGATCAAGCGGCGCAGGTTGGTCTTGAAGTGGCCGACGTAGACCGCGTCGAAGCGCACTAGGGTGGTGAACAAACGCCAGTCGGCCTCGGTGAGCTGCCCGCCTACCAGATAGCGCTCCGTACTCAGGTGGGCTTCGAGCCAGTCGAGAGTCTCGAAGAGCTCGCGCACTGCGTCTTCATAGACCTTCTGCTCGGTGGCGAAGCCCGCCTTGTAGACGCCGTTGTTCACCTTGTCGTAGACGCGCGCGTTGATGCGATCGATCTCCGGCAGCAACTCTGCCGGGCAGTAGTCGCCTGCTTTCGCCCCTGCGCCGTCGAAAGCGGAGTTGAACATGCGGATGATCTCCGAAGACTCGTTGCTGACGATGGTGCCGCGCTGCTTGTCCCAGAGCACCGGCACGGTCACCCGACCGCTGAAGTTCGGGTCGGCCGCGGTGTAGACCTGATGCAGATAGCTCGCGTGGTGGATGGGGTCGGCCACCACCTTGGGAGCCGGCTCGAAGCTCCAGCCCTGAGCGCCCATATAGGGGTTCACGACCGAGAGGGAGATCATCTCCTCAAGACCCTTAAGCTTGCGGAAAATGAGCGCCCGATGCGCCCAAGGGCAAGCGTAGGAGACATAGAGATGGTAGCGCCCCGCTTCGGCGGCAAAACCACCCTCACCGCTCGGCCCGGGAGAGCCATCGGCGGTGAGCCAATTGCGAAAGGCGCTGTCCTGCCGCACGAAGCGGCCGCCGGTGGACTTCGTGTCGTACCAGACGTCCTGCCATTTGCCCTCGACCAGTCTGCCCATGGTGCCTCCTGGAGGTCAGCCTAGCCCGAAACGGGTGCCGCTTCACCTTGTACTTCACATTTTTCCTTTTTGTGTCTAATGTATAGTCATGAGCGTCTCTATCGACCCACTCGTGGCTCCTCTACCCGCAGAGGTGCCCCTGAAGGAGTCGCCCCTGGTGCGGGTAATCGCGCAGCTTCGATTTCCGGAGATCCTTTCGATCGGGCAACAAGACTTTGTCGCGCCTTTCCAGGAGGCGATTCGACCGATATATCCCATCCTCCGCCAGGATCAGGCCCCGAGTGAGGTCATAGGCATGGGTGTGGTTACGCTCACAAAACCGCCTCAAAACATTTGGCGCTTTGGCGATGCGGATGGCCGTTGGCGAGTCTCCCTGGCTCCCGATTTCCTGGCGCTCGAGACGACCCATTATGTAAACCGCACTGACTTCGTCGAGCGCTTGAAGACAGTGGTGCAAGTCCTCGATAAGTACGTCAAACCCGCCCAGGCCGATCGTCTTGGCCTTCGCTACATCAACCGTCTTACAGGAAAGGCTGTAGACGACATCGCTACGCTAGTCCGCCCCGAAGTCTGCGGCATCGCAGGGACGGCTGCAGCTAAGCACGCGGCGCATATCATGTCTCAATCGATGTTCGAAGTTGAGGGTGCCTGCGTCCTTGCTCGCTGGGGTTCCTTTCCCCCCAATGCGGTCATTGATCCGACTGCATTCGAGGCCGTCGAAGACAAAAGCTGGATTCTTGACCTAGACATGTTCAGCAGCGCTCCAGCACCCTTCGGTGTCGACTGGATCGCCGAACAAACACGACGTTATGCGGAACGCATTTACACGATCTTCCGCTGGGCGATCACGGAGCAATTCCTCTCTCGCTACGGTGGCAAATCATGACAAGTCTCGCACTATATCCCTCAGGTGACGGGACGTCCGCTTGGGGGGCAATGCTCTTCCGTCGAAAGCGCAGCTCCCTGTGTTTCAGCGATATGCCGGTTGGTGTCGGAGCACCCACCGCGCATTCTTCGCCCCAGGTTTTGTCATGGCCATCCTCAAACTCAACGGCACAAACGACGGCCGGTGCCCTTATCTCTCCTACTCGCTCGGCCGGAGTAGCGATCGGTGAACTTCGGCGACTGAGCGGACTTACGTGGGATCAACTCGCGCGTGTCTTTGGCGTAAGTCGGCGATCGCTCCACTTTTGGGCGAGCGGCAAGGCAATGACCGCGAGCAATGAGGAACATTTACAACGGGTGCTTGCGGTCGTACGCAAGATCGACCGCGGGGCTGCCGACACAAATCGAAGTGCCCTACTTAGTGTCTGTGACGACGGCAGCATTGCACTCGACCATCTCATTGCAGGAAACTACGAGCTCGTGATTTCTCTGCTCGGCCTTGGGAACGGGCGACGCGTCTCGCCATCGCGGCTTTCTGAGCAAGCACGCGCTGCTCGGGCGCCTCGCCCGCCAGAAGAATTGGTAGGTGCTCTCCAAGACCGGATTCATCCGACCAGCGGCCGTCTTCTTGCCGCAAAAGCGATCGTGACGACGCGGAGAAAATAGGTGGCGACGCTCGCCCCCGACTCCGCTGATGTGAAGAGGATCGATGCAGCGCTACGCGCATGGCGCCAAGGGGATCTCGCGCTTGACGAGTCGTGGTTCGTCCACGTGGGGGACGGTGCGTTGCCGCTCTCCGAGGTCGCTGCACAAACGGAAAGCGGCGTGCAGGCACTAACGTCGGAAGTATCCGGCTTGGTGGTTGTCACCCAGACCTGCGACATCGTCCGAAGTTGCGTAAATCGACCCTACGTTGAAATCGTTCCGCTCGTAAAGGTAAACGAAGAGGACCTGCATCAAGTGAAGAGAGGCCGAAGACCTGCCTACGCGGCATTGCCTTTGCTGGAAAAGGACCTCCTCGTTGCCGACTTGGACCGCGTGATGACCGTCGAGAAGTCGATCCTCGTATCGTGGACGAGGACTCCGGGATTCGTGCACGATGCCGACGGACGCAGGTTCGCGCAGGCGCTTGCGCGTAAACGTGCCAGGTTCGCTTTTCCAGACGACTTCAACGAGCTCGCCAGGAAGCTATCCAGCCGACTCGTCGACAAGCATGACAGGAACAGCGACGAGGGACGTGGACTCCGCGCGCTGCGCGAGATTCGTGTAAGCGCGTCACCTTCCTGGGATGCGTCCTCTGTAGAAGTTTTCTTCTCGTTCATTCGACATGAGGAAGAGACGACCTTCGAGGGCAAGAACTGGGCAGCCCTTCTCGACCTGTGGCTCGGTCTCTTCCCAAGGGCGGGTCGTTTCACGAGAATTGAGGGTCAGGTCGTCACTATGGCCGACATGACGGCCGCAGAATACGTTGAAAGTGATCCGCTCGATCTCGATCACCTGTCGATGACTTCCTAGAAAGTCAGTGGCCACACGAGCTCCTAGTGGTTGGGAGAAGCGCTCGGCAAACTGCGAGCCCTGCCCAGTCGGCTTTCACGTCAATGTTTGCGCCTTGCTCATGGGACGCGCTCGTCTTCCACAGCTTCCGTGGAAACCGTGTTCTTCTTCACTCTGCGCTTCGCTGCGCGCCGCCGCGTCGGGACCCGACATCTTAGAGCTTACGACCCAGCTCGTCGTCGCGGGCAAGGACTCGCAGATTCTCGTGCAAGCCGAGGCTATGCAGCACATTTGAATAAGAGCCCAGCATGACTTCGGGCTCTCCCTTTTCGACTGCACGTAAGGTGGGGCGGGACATTATCGAGAAGAAGCGGCGTCGGCGCGCGATCACGTAGAGCTCATCCACGCCACCTCTCCTCATGCGCGGCCATCCAGTCCATCAGCGCCTCCGCTTCGGCGGGCGAGCGTCCGGGGCCGGAGAGCAGGTCGACCACGACCAGTGGGAGCGTCGCAATGCGCAGTCCCTCGCGGTCATCGGCGCGGTCGAAGAGAGAATCGTCGTCAGGCTGTAAGAGCACCACGTTGGCTCCTGCATCGGCCGCCCGTAAGCCTAGATGCTCGGCAGCGCCATGCGGGTCTTCGACGTAGACGGAGGCGAGGCGCGTGGGCGCCACGGGAGCGATGCCAGCGGCCGCGGCGCTGCCGGTGACCACGTAGGAAATGTCGGTGCCACGGAGGCTCTCCCACAGGCTCGTCAGCCCGCGCGCCGCAAGCCATGTGCTCGCGCTGCTGCGGCTCTCGAGCGGTGCATCTTTGGACCAGCGCACTAGCAGCTTCCGCCAATCGATCCGCTCCACACCACCACGCGCACTTCGGTCCACGATGGCCTCGCGATCGAGCATTCGGAGTAGGCGCGATACATAACCGGGGTCGGTGTCTGCAACTACGGCGAGTTCACGCACACCGACCGGTGGTTTTGCACGCGCGAGAGCACATACGACGCGTCCTGCCTTGGTGCCTCGCAGCGTGAAGCGCCGCTCCTCCGGCCAGGGGTTCGACTCGGCGCCACTCGTCATGATGAAGAGTCCGGGAGCGTCGAGCACCACGCGCACGTTGCCGGTCTGGTCGACGTAGCCCGCCCCTTCCTCCTCGAGAGTTTCGCGGACACTTCGTGAGAGGTAAGAAGCTGTGACCAACAGGGGGCGCTCTTTGGAAATCTGCCTCGCCGATCGTGGATCGGGCCGCGGAAGCGCGGACACCGGCAACTCGCGTGAATGTCCCTCGTTGGAGGTGATGCGTAGGCGCGCCGAGGCCCTAACGCGTTCGACGGTCCATCCTGGAGGAAGGCGCTGCTGCAGCACACGGGCAGCACTGGCGACCAAGTTGTTGTCCGCAGTAGCCATGTTGTACACGGTGGGCAACGCGGCCGACCGAGACAACGACAGGGCGCGTGTGTTGTCCACAATAGAAGCGTTGTCCTTATCGCGCAACGCATTCGTTCTGGACAACACTCATCCTAGTTCAGAAAGGCTCTGTCGAGCTCCCCGCGACGGGCCACAGAGCTTCCAACACCCCATCTGGTAGCGGCGCGCAGCCCACCTCACGCGTCCCCTATCCCCCTTGAGCACGCTTCGCGCTCTTCACGACATGAGACGCCCGGCTTGCAAAAGAAGCCGAGTGGTTCTCCTCTGCTAGGGCGACGACGGTCGTTCCACACGCCAGATCCACAGAGCTGTCGTTCGGAATCCGGTGTGGGGGTCGGGCGATCGGTGGTCATAGAAATAAGCGGAGTCGGCGAAGAGCTCGGGGCGGTACCGCCTTCCGTCAGCAGCGATGGCGAGGGTGCGTGGATAAAAGACGCCTTCTTCATCCCACCCCTCTTGCCGTGTGAAGACCTCCGCAATGCGCAGATTTACCGCGAGCGTGGGGAGCAGATCGCTAAAAAGCTCCGGCGGCGACTCGCTGGCGATGAACGCTTCAGCACCCTGGCCGAGGATCTCATCAAGATCTTTGAAGAGCGAGCGGTTCTTGCCCCCTGTGTTGCTCGTTTCGAGCCAGGCGGGGTTCGGCGCGATCACGAGCACCAACCCATTCTCGATGCGCTTGTGTTTCAAATAGGTGCCTTTGAAATCCGCCGCAGATTTGCCGTAATGAAAACGGAGTTCCTTGCCGCTCGTTTCGGCGAGTTGCTGCAATGCCTCTCGATAACCACTCATCGTGGGTAACATGTCGTAGACTTCGTAACTTTGGCTCCCCGCGCCAGAGAGCAGAGGAAAACTGGCTCGCCGCTTCGTCGCGCTCGGCTCGAAGAGGAGGGGCAAAGGCTCAGGGTGGACCGCGTCCGAAAAGCCAAAGGGGCGCCGGCACCAGGATTCGACAGCCGCAGGCGCAGGCTGAGCTCCGAAGTAGGTACGGAGATAAACCAAACCCAAGCCGTCCGCGGCTCGTCGTTCGTCGTCCTTATCGATGACGTGGACCTCGGGGTAATGCCGCAAGAGCTGCATCACCATCGCCACCGCGCGCGGGCTCAATAAGGCACCGCCGAGAAGGTACGCTGCCGGGGCGTTGTTGTCCTTGCATTGCCCGCCCGTGCCTTTCGTCTGGAGTTCGGCTCCTCGGGTACCTTCCGAAGCGCAAGACGACAGGTGAGCCAGCACCAAGACGAGCGGAAGCAGAGCAACCCGCCCGCGACCTCGTAGGGGCAGGAAACGAGAGGGGAAGCTCGCGGTCGAAGCGCAGCGCATAGACCCTTCTTCTATGCCTCGCACCACACTTCAAGCTCATCCTTATGACGGAGCCCTCAAGCCTATTGCGTCGGCGCCGATGATGGCCTGGCAGGCGCCGGTCTCTGCGAACGCAGGGTCCTGTGCTCAATACCCGGCCTCTGTCGCACCTGTCTTCATGGTCAACAAGGAACTCAAGCGGCACTTGTCTGCATGGGCCCCTCGACCCGGGCGATAGATACGACGCCGTTTGCAGAAACCGAGCACTACCTCAGAACGATACCCCGCATGCCCGACTTGCTTGATTAGGACAACAGCGTGTCTCGCGACAGCATACCGCAGACACAACTCTGGAGCATGTCTCTAAGCTGTTTCTAGAAACAGCCAGGCCAAGACAATCGGCTAAATTCCTATAGACAGAAGCAGGGAGCAAAGCGAGTCTGGATCAATAGCGTCTTGAAGGGCTCGATTCTTGGACACCGGATTCAGCAGGAAACCTTCCGCCGGACAGTAGAGCACCGGAGGCGTAGTGGCGAAGGGGTTGTAAGCGCTGAGAGCCGAGAACTGACTCCCGTAGTCGGAAAACCGGTTAAAGATACTCGTGGAAGAAAATCTGCTTCCGTACTGCGAAAAGGAGTTGCAGAGGCCCTGCGTGCTGAACTGATTCGAGGTCGCGGCACCCAAAAATGTTCCGTCAGCTCCTACTAAAACAATCCCGCTGCAAGGCGGAGCACTCGCTCGAGTGCCTTGTTGTCTCAGTTCTGCATTTCCTCCCTGAGTTGTAGGACTGAGTTCTCCGCTTGCAGGAGTACTCACTACTTCTCCTCCCCTACCCCCTTCTTCCTGAGCTGAATCGCCTGGCGAATCCTCATTGGATTCGCCGGCACATGCGCTGAAGAGACCAACTAACGCTATGGCAACATAACCTCGCATAACGGTCCTCCCCCGGTAGTTATGTAAGGATAGGCAGCGGCGATCCTTGCGCGCAACAGTAAAACTTCGATGCCAAAGTAACGTGCGGACAGAGTGCGTCCCGGCCTGACTCTCGCCTACAGAAGTTCAAAATAAATTCGGCTCTACTTTCGGGCCGCAGCGGTACAACAAAGCCGATTCACGGCGGACGTCCTCCTACCGTGGGGTAGGCTGTAGTGGCCCACACGAAGGCGTGCACAGGCCGTCGAGAACTGCGGAAGCAACGCTAAAGCGGAGGTGGAGATGGGGCGCCGTCAATGCCGGACTGCTTCGCAGCCGATCTCCTGGAAGCAACGACGAGGCTTCGGCCCGTAGTTCCTCCAGGCCGAAGGTTTATTGCAACCAAACACGGCTTGATTCCCCACTCAACCGATGACAGGCGCCTGTCATCGTGCTGCCACGGCATGACAATGCTGCCCAGGAGGTCGAGAGGTGTTGAGACCGTGCAACCGTAAGGGTCGCGGGCGGCGTCTGGGCGCAACTCAGAAGGCGCTTCGAGCCTGCCACAATGAGCTTCTCCCAAGCGCCCGCGCCCGCAGGCGCTACCCTACCCCACCCGCGTGCCGCCTGGGAACGCCCGCTCCGGGCTGAGCACGTTGAGCCCATCGGCGTCGCTGACGGCGAGCACCATGCCGCGCGACTCGAGGCCCATCATCTTGCGGGGCTTGAGGTTGGCGACGACGACGATGTGGCGGCCGACCAGCGCCTCGGGCTCGTAGTGCTTGCCGATGCCGGCGAGGATCTGCCGCGCTTCGGCCTCGCCCAAGTCGACCTGCAGCTTGAGCAGCTTGTCGCTCTTGGGCACGCGCTCCGCCTCGACAACGCGGGCGAGCTTGAGTTGCACCTTCTCGAAATCGGCGAAGTCGATGGCGGTGTCTTCGGGGGTCGCCGGCGCCGCATCGCTCTTGGGCTGGGCTTGCTCGGGGGTTTGGGCAGGGCCGCGGCGGTGGCGCCCATGCGCTCGAGGAGGGCGCGCTCTTGGTCTTTGTCGAAGCGGGGGAAGAGTGGCGCACCGGGTCGCAGCTCGCTGCCTGCGCTCAAGCCGCCCCAGACCGAGGGCCACTGGTCCAAGTTTTCGCTGGTCCACACTTGGGCGAGGCCGAGTTGGCGGCGGAGTTCGTCGCATTTGCGCGGCATGAAGGGCCAGAGCATCAGGCTGAGCCAACGCAGCGATTCGAGTACGGTGTAGACCACCACTTCGAGGCGCTCGCGGCGGCCTTCTTTGGCCAGTGACCAGGGTGCGTTCTGGTCGACGTAGCGGTTGGTCGCCGCCACCAGCTCCCAAATCGTGTCGAGGGTGCGTTGCAGGGCGACGTCGTCGAGGCGACCGGCCGCCTCTTGGGCGACGCGCTCGGCTAGGGTGATGAGCTCGCGGTCGCCGGCTTCGAGGCGCTCGGTGGCCACGTTCGGGACGCGGCCGCCCAGATGCGGCAGCGCGATGCCGGCCACCATGCGGTTGAGCAGGTTGCCTAGGCCGTTGCCGAGATCGCCGTGGTAACGCGCCCAGAGGTTGGCGTGGTTGAAGTCGCCGTCTTGGCCGAAGGCGATGTCGCGAAAGAGGTAATAACGCAGCGCATCCGCACCGAGCACCGAGGTGATGGGATCGGGCGGGATGAAGTTGCCCGCGCTCTTCGACATCTTCTCGCCATTGACGGTCAGCCAGCCATGCGCCCAAATGCGGCTGGGCGGCGGCAGGCCCGCGCTCATCAAAAAAGCCGGCCAATAGACGGCGTGGAAGCGCAAAATATCTTTGCCCACCACGTGCACTGCTTCGCCCCCTTCGGGCCAAAAGCGGCGGAAGAGGCTGCTCGCGTCGCCCTCTTCGGGCGCGCCCAGCGCCGAGATGTAGTTGGCCAAGGCATCGAGCCAAACGTACATGACGTGCTCGGGGTTGCCGGGCACCGGGATGCCCCAGCGAAAGGTCGTGCGCGAGATCGACAAATCGCGCAGGCCTTCGCGCACGAAGCTGCGCACTTCGTTGAAGCGGCCTTCGGGCTGCACGAAACGCGGATTGGCTTCGTAGAAGTCGAGCAAGGGCTGCGTGAAGCGGCTGAGGCGAAAGAAGTAACTCTCCTCTTTGACCCACTCGACCGGCTTTTTGCTCACCGGACAGAGCTTGCCTTCGAGCAGCTCCTTCTCGGTGTAGAAGCTCTCGGTGGCCACCGAATACCAGCCTTCGTAGGCGCCGAGGTAAATGTCGCCCGCTGCTTCGAGGCGCTGCCAAAGCCGCTTCGCGGCCTCTTTATGACGCGGCTCGGTGGTGCGGATGAAGTCGCGCGTATCGCAGTGCATTAGCACCGGGAGCTGCCGAAAGGGCGGCGCCATGCGATCGACGAAAGACTGCGGGTCGAGTCCCTCGTCGCGCGCCTTTCGTTCGACCTTCTGCCCGTGTTCGTCGGTGCCGGTAAGGAAGTAGGTCTCCCGCCCGCGCAGACGCTGGTAGCGGCTCATGAGATCGGCTGCAGCCGTCGAATACGCGTGCCCGATATGGGGGCGGTCGTTGACGTAATAAATCGGCGTCGTGACGTAGAAGGGCTTCATGTCGGCACCTAAGCTAT
>ERZ1066121.1348-NODE-1348-length-18348-cov-8.741431_pt1 | contig 18348 bp, 14 predicted proteins | sample MGYA00382768_ERZ1066121 | MGnify/ENA primary metagenome ERZ1066121 (study PRJEB33369, sample SAMEA5778351) | biofilm metagenome | biome: Industrial cooling water; feature: Water cooling tower basin; material: Biofilm | place: United Arab Emirates | collected... | reverse complement strand
CGAGCAAGGTGGTGCATCCGGCCGGGGTGCATATCCGCGACGGCGAGGATCCCTATTTCGTGGTCGCCGCTGACAAGGGCACGGCGACCTTTTCGGACGTCGCCAATGCCCTCGCCATGGAGCGCGGCTTCTGGCTGGGCGATGCGTTCGCCAGCGGAGGGTCCAAGGGTTATGACCACAAGGCAATGGGCATCACTGCCAAGGGCGCGTGGGTGTCGGTACAGCGCCATTTCGCCGAAATCGGCATTGATGTGCAAAGCGACACGATCCGCGTCGCCGGCTGCGGCGACATGTCGGGCGATGTCTTTGGCAACGGCATGCTGCTGTCCCGCGCGATCAAGCTGGTCGCCGCGTTCGACCACCGCCATATCTTTTTCGACCCCGATCCCGATCCGGCGGCCAGCTGGGCGGAGCGACAACGCATGTTCAACCTCCCGCGTTCGAGCTGGGCGGATTATGACGCGGCGCTGATTTCACGGGGCGGCGGGGTGTTTCCGCGCAGCCAGAAAAGCATCCCCCTGACCCCGGAGGTTCAGGCGGCGTTGGGGCTGCCGCAAGCCGAGGCGGACCCCGCGACGATCATTTCCGCCATCCTGCGGGCCGAGGTCGACCTTATCTGGTTCGGCGGCATCGGCACTTATGTGAAGGCGGCGGCGCAGAACAACGCTGAGGTGGGCGACCCCGCCAACGACCGGCTGCGCGTCGATGCAGAGGAGCTGCGGTGCAAGGCGATCGGCGAGGGCGCGAACCTGGGCATGACCCAGGCCGCGCGCATCGCCTTTGCCACGCGCGGCGGGCGGGTGAACACCGATTTCATCGACAACAGCGCTGGCGTCGATTGTTCGGATAATGAGGTCAATATCAAGATCGCGCTGAACCGCGAAATGGCCGAAGGGCGGCTGGCCCAGGATGACCGCGACGCCCTGCTTCTGGCCATGACCGACGATGTCGGCGCGTTGGTGCTGGAGGATAACCGGCTTCAGGCGCTGGCGCTGTCGATCGCGGAACAGAGCGGGGTGGCCGCTGTGCCGTCCACCCTGCGCCTGATCGACGGGTTCGAGGCGGCGGGCCGGCTCGACCGGCGGGTCGAGGGGCTGGCCGCCAATGACGAGCTGCAACGACGGGCACAGGACGGGCGCGGGCTGTATCGTCCCGAACTGGCCGTGCTGCTCTCCACCGCCAAGCTGTCGCTGCAGGACGCGATCGAAGACAGTGCGCTGGGCGACGACCCGGCGTTGGCCAGCGATCTTGCCGCCGCCTTTCCGCCCGCGATGCAGGCGCGCTTCGGCGACGCCATCGCCGCGCACCAGCTGCGGCGCGAAATCATCGCGACGAAACTCGCCAACCGCATCGTCAACCGGCTGGGCATCATCCACCCGTTTGAACTGATGGAGGAAGAAGGCTGCGCCCCCGCCGATATGGCGGCGGCGTTCGCGGTGGCCGAACGGCTGTTCGCCATGCCGGACCTGTGGCGCGCGCTTGACGGCGCGGCGGTCAGCGAAGCCACGCGCCTGTCGCTGTTCGCCCAGGCCGCCGCCGCAATGACGTCGCAAATGGCCGACATTTTACGCGTGGCCCCGCCGGGCAGCTCGCCCGCCGCGATGGTCGAACGGCTGCGCCCCGGGGTCGATCAATTGATCGCGGGCGTCGACACGCTGCTGTCCGATACGGTGCGACAGCAGTGGGACCAGCTAGCCGCGCGGCTCGCCGATGCGGGCGCGACGGCGGAACTGACGACGGCGGTCGTGCGCCTGTTCAAGACCGACGGTGTCGTCGGCCTTGCCGATCTGGCCGCCAAGCAGGGCGCCGATGTCGTCGACGCGACCCGCGCCTTCACCCGGCTGGGCGAAGCGCTTGGGCTGGACTGGGCGCAAACACTGGCGGCGCGCATGTCGCCCGCCGACCCATGGGAGCGCCTGCTGGTCAACAGCCTAGCCCGCGATTTTCAGCAGATGCGGCTCGACTTCCTTGCACGGCTTGGTGCGGGCGGGCTGGAAACGGCGGTCGGCGAATGGCTGGTCGCACAGGCAGGCCGGATCGCGCAGTTCCGCGCCACGGTCGACCGCGCGCGGACCATCGCCAACCCGAACGGTGCAATGCTGTCGCATCTGGCGGGACAGGCGCGCAACCTGTTGCTGCGGTGAGTTTCTTTAGAGCGGGGTCTGAAAAATCCGACAGTAAAGCGCTGTAGAAAATGCCGTATCAACCCCGCATCGCCATCCTCGTCCCCACGCCGGATTATGAGGAGGATTGGGCCGAGGCCTATGCCCTCAAGGCCGGGGCTCTGACCCGCGCCGGGCTGGCGGTGGAACAGCGGGTGTGGGCCGATCCCGGTGATCTGCGCGGGTTTGACCTTGTTCTGCCGATCTTTGCCTGGGGATATCAGCGAGATGTGCCGCGCTGGTTTGCGCTGCTTGACCGGCTGGAGGCCGAAGCGCTGCCGGTGGTCAATCCGCCCGCGCTGCTCCGCTGGAACAGCGACAAGGCCTATCTGGCCGACCTCGCCGCCGCGGGGGTCACCGTGGTCCCGACCGTCGACGTCGTGCGGCTGGACGATACGGCACTGGCGGATGCGCGCGCGCAGCTTGGCGCCGACGATATCGTCATCAAGCCGGCCATCTCCGGCGGGGCGGACGGAACGCACCGGCTGCGCACGGGGGATGCGATCCCCGCCGACGCACTTGGCCAGCGGCGGCTGGTCCAGCCCTTGATGCCCGGCATCATCACGGCGGGCGAATATTCGCTGTTCCTGATGGACGGACGCCTGTCCCATGCCATCATCAAGCGTCCGGCGGCTGGGGATTTCCGCGTGCAATATCAATTTGGCGGGCGCGAACAGGCGTGGACCGCGAGTGCGGAGGCCATGGCGCTGGCCAAGGATGCTTTGGCGGCGTGCCCGCTGCCCCCCGTCTATGCGCGCGTCGACATGGTGGGCGATGCGGACGGAATGTTGCGGATCATGGAACTGGAACTGATCGAACCGTCGCTGTTCCTGGGTTTTGCGCCCGACGGCGGCGCGGCCTTTGCGGGGGCGATCAGCCGCGCCGCGACCATAGCCACTGCCGGATAGCGGACGTCAGATTGGGGGGATTCGCCGCCGCCATGCGTTCGACGTCAATCCGCGCGACCAGAGCGTTGACGGGCAATCCTGCTTCCACCGCCGCCGCCTCCAGCGCCGCCCAGAACATCGGTTCCAGACTGATCGATGTCGGGTGCCCGGCGATGGTGACGCTGCGCTTGACCGGCGGGTGGAAAACAGGGGCCATGCGCCGACGATAGGCCAGGCGCTTCCCCGGGGGATACGATTTTTTTGGGGTAGTGACAGGCGGCACGCTGGCCTAGCACACAGGATGATCGCGCGCGAAACTGGGTCCATGCATGCCGGTGACAAACCATAGTCTGACCGATAAGGAAAAGCAGACGTTGCGCCTGCTGGCGCGCGGCTATGACGCCAAATCGGCGGCCCGCCAGCTCGGGCTGTCGGTGCACACGGTGAATGAGCGTCTGCGTTCCGCACGACAGAAATTGGCGGTTTCAAGCAGCCGGGAGGCCGCACGCAAACTGTCCGACAGCGAAGGGGATGCCCCCCAATTGCTGGGGGACAAGGCTTTGGGGGGTGCGCCCGGCGTCCCGGCGATGCCAGATCGTCTGCAGCCCGCCGCCGCGACTCACCGCATTTTTTCGAGCGGCTGGGCCAAGGGAGTAATGCTGATGTCCTTTGCTTTTGCCATCGCCGCCGTCGCCGCGCTGTCCGGCCAGTCCGATCGCCCCGCCGCCACCCCCGCCAGCGAAGCCGCCCGCCGGCCCGCCGAGACCGATGCTGTCCGCGCCGCCCGCGCATGGCTGGCGCTGGTCGACGCGGGCGACTGGCAACGCAGCTGGGACGGGACCACCGCCAGTTTTCAGGCGCTCAACAGCCGCGCCCGCTGGGCCGAAGTGGCGGCGGCGGTGCAAACCCCGCTTGGAACGCCGATAAGCCATGAGCTGGTCAGCGAAACATTCGTCCCGACGCCGCCCGCCGGTTATCAGCTGGTCAAGTTCCGCTCGCGCTATACCAACAAGGCCGAAACGCTGCTGACCATCTCGCTCGAACGCAGCGGCGATGGGTGGAAGGTGGCGGGCATCATGCTCGATTGACCCTTTTGCAAACCGCGCTCTGGGGACAGTGGGGATTCAACGCGAAAGCTCCCGTTTCGTCTTATTTCGTCATTCCCGCGAAAGCGGGAATCCATCTCCCGCACTCCAAACTTCGACAGCAAGTGATGGATTCCCGCCTGCGCGGGAATGACGAACTGATGGGGGGCGAATCCCTACAGACCCTAGAGCCTGATGACTTCATATGGAATCGTCACCCCCGCGAAAGCGGGGGTCCATCACCTGCCGTGGCAAGTTTTACCAGCAGGTGATGGATTCCCGCCTTCGCGGGAATGACGAGGACAAAAGGATCAACCTAAAGTCATCACGCTCTAGATTTTGTCGACCCAGCCGTGGGGATCGGGCGCGCGGCCGCGCTGGATGGCGACGAGCTTGTCCTTCAGCATAGCGGTCACCTGACCCGGCCCGCCCGCGCCGATCGTGAAGCTTGCCGCCCCGCGCGTCACCTTGCCCACCGGGGTGACGACAGCGGCGGTGCCGCAGGCGAAGCTTTCGGTCAGGCGTCCGCTTTCGCTGTCGGCTTGCCACTGGTCGATGGCATAGGGTTCCTCGCGCACGGTCAAGCCGCTGTCGCGCGCGAGCAGCATCAGCGCGTCGCGGGTGATGCCGGGCAGGATGGTGCCCGTCAGCGGCGGGGTAACGATGCTGCCGTCGGCAAAGACGAAGAACATGTTCATTCCGCCCAGTTCCTCGATCCACCGGCGTTCGGCGGCGTCGAGAAACACAACCTGGTCAAAGCCGAGCGCGATGGCCTGCTGCTGCGCCGCCAGACTGGCCGCATAATTGCCGCCGCATTTCGCCGCGCCCGTGCCGCCGGGCGCCGCGCGGGTATAATCCTCCGACACCCACAGCGACACCGCCGGTGCGCCCGACTTGAAATAATTGCCCACCGGAGAGGCGATAACAAGGAAGTGATATTCCGCCGAAGGCTTTACGCCCAGAAAGGCCTCGCTCGCGTACATGAAGGGGCGCAGGTACAGCGAACCACCCTCGGCCTGCGGAAACCAGCTGGCATCGGCGCGGATCAGTTCCTTGCATGCCGCGACGAACAGTCCCTCGGGCAATTCGGCCATCGCCATCCGCCGCGCGCTGGCGTTGAAGCGGGCGGCGTTGGCATCGGCGCGGAACAGCGCCATCGCGCCGTCGTCCAGCCGATAGGCCTTCAGCCCCTCGAAAATCTCCTGCGCATAATGGAGCACGGCGGTTGCGGGATCGAGCGTCAGGGGGCCGCGCGGCATCAGGCGAGCCTCGTGCCAGCCCGCCCCCTCGCGGTAACGCACGCTGACCATGTGATCGGTGAACACGCGCCCGAACTGCGGATCGGCCACCAGCTCCGCGCGCCGCGCGGCGGGCGTCGGGTTGGGGTGCGGATCGTGCAGGAAGCTCGTCATCGTCGGACTTTCGTTGGCGCGGGCGCGCTGGTTTCGTTGGCGCAGGCGCGCTGGTGATGCGCGCTCTTGCCAAAGGCGTGCGCGCCGCGCAACGCTGTCGCCCATGGACGATGAAAATTTTCTTTCACAAACCCCGGCCGCATCCGCACTATTCTTACGCGAGGCGGAAGTGCGCCGGGGAATCGAGCTGCTGTTTTTCGGCCATGCCCATTTCTGGCGCACCATCGATGCGGCGCTGGCCGATCGCCAGCTTGGCCGCGCGGAATATCGGGCGCTCTATTTCATCGCGCGCCAGCCGGGATTGACGGTCAGCGCGCTGCTGGCGCTGCTCGGCATCACCAAACAATCGCTTGGCCGCGCGCTCAAGCCGCTGGAGGCACGCGGGCTGGTTGTGACCCGGCCCGGCGGCCGCGACCGGCGGCAAAAGGAACTGCGGCTGACCGACGCGGGCCGCGAGGTGGAGGCCGCGCTGTTCACATCGCTGCGCGACGCGATGAGCCGCGCCTATTCCGCCGCCGGGCAGGACGCCGTGACCGGTTTCTGGCGCGTCAGCGAAGCATTGATCCCCCGGCGCGAACGCGGGCGAGTTGCCGGGCTGGGCGGGCCGAGCAATTGAAGCAAGGCCCCCGCAATTGTGGCGCTTCTGCCAATCGCTGCTAAAGCATCCGGCATGCGCGAAAAGGAATTGCGGCTGGCCCTTATCTGTTACGGCGGCATCAGCCTTGCCGTTTACATGCATGGGGTAACGAAGGAAGTATGGCGGCTCGCGGCCGCCTCGCGCTCGGTACAGGACGGTGCGGCACGGTCGGACGGCAGCGCGGGCGTCTATGCCGCGCTGCTCGACCGAATCGCCGCCGACGGGTCGGTGCGCCTGCGCGTCTTTGCCGACATTGTCGCAGGCGCGAGCGCGGGCGGGATCAACGGAATTTTTCTGGCCCGCGCCCTCACCACCGGTCAGTCGCTCGACCCGCTGACCGACCTGTGGCTGACCCGAGCGGATGTCGACGCGCTGCTCGACCCCGATGCCCGGCCACTCAGCCGCGCGACGAAATTCTGGGCGACGCCTATTGCGTGGATGGCAATGAAGCGGCGCGGCAACGCCATCGACCGCACGGTATCGGCGGACGGGCAGGACGAGGTGCGGGCGAAACTGTCGCGGCTGGTCCGCGCGCGCTGGTTCGCTGCCCCCTTCGGCGGGCAAAGTTTCAGCCATCTGGTCCATGACGCGCTTGCCGCAATGGCGGCCGGACCAGTGGGGCCGGTGCTGGTGCCTGCTGCACAACCCTTCGATCTGTTCGTCACTGTCACCGATTTTGCCGGGCACCGCCGTCCGCTCGCGCTCCATTCGCCGCCGCAGGTGATGGAGCGCGAGCATCGCCTGACGCTCACCTTTCGCAAGAATGGCGCAGCGGGCGTGGCGCTGGACGATACCCCCGCGCTCGCCGCTGCTGCGCGCGCGACAGCCAGCTTTCCGGGGGCGTTCCCGCCCTTTACCCTGGCAGAGGCCGATGCCGTGCTGGCGGCGCGCGGGATGGAATGGCCGACGCGCGCGGCCTTTATCACGGCGCAATTGCCAGGGGCTGGCGACGACGCAGCGCAGCGCAGCTATATCGACGGGTCGGTGCTGGCCAATGCGCCGTTCCGTCCCGCCATCGCGGCCTTGAAACAGCGTCCTGCTCGGCGCGAGGTCGATCGCCGCTTCGTCTATATCGACCCCAAGCCCGACGTGCGCGCGATCAGCCTGGGCCGCCCGGCAGAAGGCGAAACCGATCCCCCCGGTTTCTTCAGCGTCATTCTGGGCGCGCTTAGCGAAATCCCGCGCGAACAGCCGATTCGCGACAGTGTGGAAACCATCGCGGGCCTGTCCGCGCGTATCCGGCGGATGCGGCATGTGGTCGAGGGGATGCGGGTCGAGGTGGAGGAACAGGTCGAGGATCTGTTCGGCAGCCGCTTTTTCATCAACACGCCAACTGCGCCCCGGCTTGCCCGCTGGCGTGCCAAGGCGCAGGACGAGGCGGCGGCGCGCGCGGGCTTTGCCTATGCCCCCTATGGCCACCTCAAACTCTCGGCGGTCGTAGAGGAGGTGGCGGCGCTGGCCGCGCGGCTGGCGCCCGAACGCGGTGCCGCCGCTCTGCGCGCCGATATCTGGGACGCGGTGCGCGCGCGCGGGCTGGACCGCATCGGCGGCAAGCGCGGTGCCGGCGCAAGCGCGGCGACTATTGCCTTTTTCCGCGAGCATGATCTGGGTTTCCGGATCCGCCGCCTGCGCTTTCTGGCGCGCGAGCTTGACCAGCGCGTCGAATCGCGCCGGACTGTCAGTGATCCGGCGGTGGAGGCGCTGCGCAGCGCGATTTACGGCGCGCTCAACCTGTTGCTGGAGCGTGAGGGCGATGCCTGGTTCACCGATGCGCCGCGTCCGGACAGCGGCACGGAATGGCTCGACATCATCGCCGGGCGGCGCGGGCTCGATGCCGTGGACGGCGCGGTCGAAGCGCTGCTCGCCGCCGCCCTTGCCTCCCTGCCAAAGGATGAGCGGCGGGCGATGCTCTTCGCCTATCTGGGGTTCCCCTTCTATGACGTGGCGACGCTGCCGCTGCTTCAGGGCGAGGGGCTCGATGAATATGATCCGGTCAAGATCGACCGCATCTCGCCCAGCGATGCCACCGCGATTCGCGGCGGCGGCGCGGCCGCGATGCTGAAGGGGATTGAGTTCAACAGCTTCGGTGCTTTTTTCAGCCGGGCGTACCGCGAGAATGACTATCTGTGGGGGCGGCTGCACGGTGCCGACCGGCTGATCGACATTGTCGCCTCAACGCTGGGCGAGGCCGATGCGCTGTCGGCGGCGACGCTGGCCGACCTCAAGCGCGCGGCGTTCCACGCTATATTGGACGAGGAGGAGCCGCGGCTGACCGAGGTGGCGACGCTGATTGCAGAGTTGCGGCGCGAGGTGGGGTAACTGGTATCCGTTTATGGGACTATCCCCCACCATGCCCCACCCCGTCTGCCCTGAGCTTGTCGAAGCGCAGACGGGGAAGGGGGCGATATCTCGTGGGCGTAGTCGGGTGAGCGTAATCATAACGCAGGTCACACAAGTGGAACAGGGTCGAGGTGGCTTGCCGTCCGCCAATGGACCATTACTATACAGCCATGCGCATCTTTTTCCTGCTGATCCTGACCCTCCTTTCATTCTCCCCTCCTGCCCGTGCCGCCGACGATGTCGGGGCTGCGGCGCGCGGGGTCGTGCGCGTTGTCACCGTCGCGATGGTCGATGGCGAAGTGGTGGGTTTCGGCCATGGCAGCGGGGTTGCCGTGTCGCCGACGCGAATCGTGACCAACGCCCATGTCGTCGAATCGGCGGTCCGCTATCCCGCCAATGTCGCGGTCGGGGTCGTGCCTTCGGAGGGGCAGAAGAGTTTTGCCGCGCGGCTGGTGGCCGTCGATGCGCGGCGCGACCTGGCGCTCATCGAACTGACCGAGGGGCGGGTGCCCTTTGCCACCATCTACACCGGGCCGGTGGCGGCGGGGCTGGATGTCGTCGCGCTCGGCTATCCCGGTAACGTCGATCTGGCGAGCGCGCGCAGCGCCAACGACTATATCCTGCCGCGCGCCCCGGTGCGGTCCGAAGGTGACGTGTCGGCGGTTCAGGCGGTGCAGGGGGTTGCGACCCTGCTCCACACCGCCAACATTGCGCGCGGCAATTCGGGCGGGCCGCTGGTCGATGCGTGCGGGCGAGTGATCGGCATCAACAGCTTCATGACCCGCGCTGACGAGGGCGACGCGGGCTTTGCCTTCGCTGTAGCGGCGCGTGAATTGACGTCTTTCCTGGCCGAGGCGCGGCAAAGCTATAATGCGATCGGCACCGCCTGCGTCAGCCTGGCCGAAGCCGAGGCACGGGACCGGGCGGCGCGCGAGGCCGATGCCGCCGCCGAGCGTGCCGTGGCCGCCGACCGCGATGCGGTGAGTGCGGCAGAGTTGAAACAGCGCGAGCGTGCCGGGGCAGAAGCAGCGCTGACGGCGCGGGAAAACCGGCTGGCGTTGGCGACTGTCCTGCTGGTGCTAGGCGCGATGGCGGCGGGGACCGGATGGATCTGGAACCGCGAGGGGAACCGCCGCGCCCGGCTGGTCTTGGGTGCCGCCGCATTGCTGGTGCTGGCGGCGGCTGGCGTGTTCGCAACGCGCCCCTCGCTGGTCGCATCGACGCCCGCGACGCCTGGCAATGATGAACCGATCAAGGTTGCCACGGGCGCTGTACCCACGGGCAAGCGCCTCTGTACGCTGCGCCCGGAACGCAGCCGGATCACGGTATCAAAGGGTGACGATGTGCCGATCGATCTGAGCGCGACCGGATGCGTCAATGGCCGCACCCAATATGCACCCGGCGCCGACGGCGGGTGGACGCGCGCGTTCGTGCCCGCCGACGATGCGTCGGTGGGTATCGCCACGCTGGCGGCCGACGGGGCAAGCTATCGCGTCGAACGCTGGTATCCGGACGGTGCGACGCTGGCGAAGCTGCGGGCCTTGCGGGGCGGAGAGGCAGGGCAGTGCGCCGCGAACAGGGATGCGCTGGCGCGGCTTGCCGCGACGCAGGAGGCGATTCGCGCTGCGCTGCCCGATCCGCCGAACGAACGGCTGGTTTATGATTGTGTGCGAGCCGCCAACTGACCTTGGCTTTCGGCAGCGATTCGCATCGGCGCTCCCGAGTTGTTGCATCGCAGCAACAGGTTGCAAAAACTTACCCGTCACAAACAAGTCATAAAATTGTTAAAATGTTGATTTCCGACGCTTTGTTGCGATGGCGGGCATGAATCTTTGCCGCCCCGCTTGCATTGTCACAATCATGCCATAGAGGGCCGCTTATGGGCCGGACACGGGTCGGTTGCGCTCTCCTTTTTCCGCGACTGGCTGTCCCGTTACATCAGGGGAAGACCGACAATGCATATCCGTCATTATTTGGCCGCGAGCGTCGCGGCGATCAGCTTTGCCGCAGTCATGGCCGCTCCGGCCCATGCTCAGGAAACCACTGCTTCGGTACGCGGCACCGTCGAATCGGCCGCTGGTCCGGTTGGCGGCGCTACGGTCCGCCTGACCCACGAACCGTCGGGCACGACCTTCAATACGACGACCGACGCGGACGGCACCTTCTCGGCCAACGGCCTGCGCATCGGCGGCCCCTTCACCGTGTTGGTCGAAGCCGAAGGGTTTGAAGCGGCACAGGTCACCGACCTCAATCTTCAGGCCGGGACACCGTTCCGCCTTCCCGTAACGCTGCAGGAACAGGCCGCTATCGTCGTGACCGCCTCGGCGCTGTCGGGCGCGCTCGAAACCTCGACTGGTCCGATCACCTCGCTTGGCCGCGAAGAGATCGAAGGCGTCGCCTCGATCAACCGCGACATCCGCGACCTCGCACGCCGCGACCCGTTCGCTAATATCGACTTGTCGAACAGCCGCACCATCGAAATCGCCGGGCAGAACGGCCGCCTCAACCGCTTCTCGGTCGACGGCGTGGCCTTTGGCGACGATTTTGGCCTGAACAACGGCGGCCTGCCGACCTCGCGCGGCCCGGTGCCGTTCGAGGCGATCGAACAATTCTCGGTCAAGGTTGCACCCTTTGATATCACCGAGGGCAATTTCCAGGGCGGCGCGATCAACGTCGTGCTGCGTTCGGGCGGCAACAAATTCCGTGGCGGTGCCTTCTTCACCTATACCGACCAGAGCCTGACGGGCAGCCGCACGCGCGGCCAGAACATCGATCTGGAGTTCGACAGCAAGCAATATGGCGGCATCCTTTCGGGGCCGATCATTAAGGACAAGCTGTTCTTCATGGTCGCCTATGAAAAGACCGAAGAAAGCGATCCGTTCGACAGCGGCCCGCAGGGCGAGGGCTTTTCGGCTCCCATCCCAAACCTGACCCGCGCTCAGGTCACCACGATCGAAAATCTGGCGAAGTCGGTTTACAACTATGACACGTTGGGCGTCATCCGCAACGGCGTGGAAGAGGACGAAAAGCTGGTCGTCAAGCTCGACTGGAACGTCAGCGACGATCATCGCGCCTCGGTTACCTATATCCGCAACGTCGGCAATCAGGCCAACCAGCGCAACACCTCGACCAGCACGACCGCGCCGACGCTCGGCCTGTTCTCGACCGGTTACGAGCTGACCGAAGAGGTCAATTCGGGCGTGTTCCAGCTCAACTCGCAGTGGGCCGACAATTTCTCGACCGAACTGCGCGTGTCCTACCGCGACTATAACCGTGGTCAGATCGCCTATGGCGACAAGACCGCTGGCCAGGTCGCTGTCTGTCTCGATCCGTCGTCAGTGGGCGCCGTGCTCAACTGCTCGACCGGCGTGCCGCGCATTTTCTTTGGTCCCGACGAGTTTCGTCACTCGAACGAGCTGAACACCGAAAGCCTGACCACCGAATTCAAGGCGACCCTTGATGCCGGCAATCACAGCTTCAAGTTCCTGGCAAGCTATACCGACCTTGATGTGTTCAACCTGTTCGTACCGCGCAGCTTGGGGGCCTATTATTTCGACTCGGTCGCCGACTTCCAGGCACGCAACGCCAGCCAGCTGATCCTGGCCAATGCGGTGCCCAGCCTGAACCCCGACAATGGCGCTGCAGCCTTCTCGGCTCAGTCCTACAGCATCGGGATTCAGGACGACTGGCAGGTCAGCGACACGCTGAATGTCACGCTTGGCCTGCGCTATGATCTGATGGGCGATCAGGGCGCACCGCCGCTCAATCCCAACTTCCTGGCGCGTCATGGCTTTTCCAACCGCGAAACCTTTGCCGGCAAGGGCGTGCTGCAGCCGCGCTTCGGCTTTAACTGGGAAGCGGCGGAACGGCTGATCATTCGCGGCGGCGTGGGCATATTCGCGGGCGGTTCGCCAAACGTGTTCCTGTCGAACAGCTATTCCAACACTGGCCAGCTGACGAACGAGATCACGATCAACCGCGATGCCACCTGCGGCACGGCGGGTTCGCTGTGCGCATCGGCGCTGAACAACGTTAATCTGTCGACTTTCTCGCCGGTAGTCACCAGCTTCCTCACCACCAACACCGCCTCGCTGGCGGCGGCGCCGGTCAACGCGATCGATCCCGATCTCAAGCTTGCGCGTCAGCTGCGTGCGACCATCTCGGCCGATTATGAAGCCGACCTTGGTCCGCTCGGCGATGGCTGGCTGTTCGGTGCGAACTTCCTCTATGGCAATGTGCTGCAGGGATATAACTGGATCGACATCCGCTCGGTTCAGACCAGCACGCTGCCCGATGGCCGTCCGCGCTTTGGCAACCTTCCGGGCACCACTGGCAACAACCAGGACCTGCTGATGACCAACGACAGCCGGGGCCGTTCGTACATCGGGGTGATCCGGTTCGACAAGGAATGGGATTTCGGCCTGTCGATCGGCGGCAGCTATACCCGTTCGGACATCAAGGACGTGAACGCCGCGACGTCGACGACCGCCAGCTCGCTGTACAACAACAACGCGATGGTGGGTGCCAATACCGCCGCCTATGGCCGCTCGATCTATGAGATCCGCGATCAGTGGAAGTTCAACATCGCGTACAAGACCGAATTGTTCGGCGACAATGAAACCCGCATCAACATCTTTGGAGAATATCGTTCGGGCCGTCCGTACAGCCTGACGTTCAACGACCTGGGTGGCGGGCGTCTGCCCGTGTTCGGCACCGTCGGCACCAACGGCCGTCCGCTGCTGTACATCCCGACGGCGAACGATCCGCGCGTCAGCTTTGACAGCGCGGCGTCGGAAACGGCGTTCAACAGCCTGGTCACCCGCTTTGGCCTCGACAAGTTCCGCGGCAAGATTTTGCCGAAGAACAGCCAGACGGCACCCGACTTCTTCAAGGTCGACCTGAACGTAAGCCAGGAACTGCCGCTGTTCGTCGGCGGTGCGAAGCTGAAGCTGTTTGCCGACGTCGAAAACGTGCTGAACCTGATCGACAGCGATTGGGGTGCGCTGCGCCAAGTTGCTTTCCCGCAGACGTCGAGCGTCGTCAGCGTCCAGTGCCTCAATGCACCGGTCGCCACTGGTACTGCTCCCGGCACCGGGGTGGTCAACACTAACACGACCCAGACCTGCGCCCAGTATCGCTATTCGGGCGTGCGCGATCCCAACGTCAATCTGGTCTCACGCCAGTCGCTCTATGGCATCCGCGTCGGGGTGAAGGTCAGCTTCTGACCCTCACGTCCATCGGGCACATAAAGAAGGGCGCCGGAGGAAACTCCGGCGCCCTTTGTTTTCAGTCATTATCGTATGGCATCGAACCAGAGCCCCGTGCGGGCGGGCGTGCCGAGGGATGACGACTCAACCGCAGATGACCGTGCCTTAAACCTGCGGCGGCACGTCCGGCGCGACTGGTTTGCGCACCTCATGCTTTTTCTTGTCATACAACCATTTCGCCGCCATCGCGCCGCCGACGAGCAGGGCTCCGGGAACCGACTTGCGGGCGACGCGGGCGGCAACAAGGCCGATCCCGGCCCCCATCAAGCCTTTTCCTGCCGTCGCCTTGCCAGCGGCCCCGCCAATCAGCGCGGGAATGATTTTCGTAAACGAACGCAGCATCAGATCATCCTTTCTGGGCGAACATGGGTATCGAAGGTCGTTTCATCAACCAGCCCCGACGCCAACGCTGCGGCCCGCAGGGTCGTTCCATCCGCATGCGCGCGCTTGGCGATAGCAGCCGCCTGATCATAACCGATGATGGGCGCGAGCGCCGTCACGAGCATCAGCGACCGGTCGACCAGTTCGGCAATCCGCCTCCGGTTCGGCTCCAGCCCCGCGACGCAGTTTTTCGCGAACGTCTCCATTCCAATGCTGAGCAGGTCGATCGAACGCAGCACATTCGCGCCGATCAGCGGCTTGAACACATTAAGCTGCAAATGCCCCTGCATCCCTCCCACGGTCACCGCCTGGTGATTACCAATCACTTGGGCGGCGACCATGGTCAGCATTTCGCACTGGGTGGGGTTCACCTTGCCCGGCATGATCGAGCTGCCGGGTTCGTTTTCGGGCAGGATCAGTTCGCCCAGGCCCGCGCGCGGCCCCGAACCGAGCAGTCGGATGTCGCCCGCAATCTTGGTCAGGCTGGCGGCAAGGGTGTTGAGCTGGCCATGAAAGGACACCAGGCCGTCGTGCGTGGCCAGCGCCTCGAACTTGTTGGCCGCGGGCTCGAACGCAATTCCGGTCAGCCGCGCGACCTCATCGGCAAAGGCCGTGTCAAACCCGCGCGGTGCATTGAGCCCGGTGCCGACCGCCGTCCCCCCCTGTGCCAGTTTCTGGACATTGTGAACAACCGCGCCGCCGATCCGCGCCTGTCCGGCAATCAGCTGAGCGGCAAAGGCGGAAAATTCCTGTCCCAGCATCAGCGGCGTTGCGTCCTGAAGATGCGTGCGCCCGATCTTGACGATGTCGCTCCACGCCATCGCCTTGTCCATCAGCGCCTGTTGCAGCGTCGCGAGGGCGGGAAGCAGGCGGCGGTGCGTCGCCAGTGCGGCGGCGATATGGATGGCCGTCGGAAAACTGTCGTTCGACGACTGGCTCATGTTGACATGGTCGTTGGGGTGAACCGGCGTCTTGCCGCCACGTGCGCCGGTCAGCATCTCGTTGGCGCGGCCCGCGATCACCTCGTTCACATTCATGTTCGACTGGGTGCCGCTCCCGGTCTGCCAGATGGTGAGGGGGAATTGATCGTCGTGCCGCGCGTCGATCACCTCTTGTGCCGCGGCCTCGATGGCGTCGGCCAGCGCCGCATCCAGCCCGTGTCGCCGGTTCACCCGCGCGGCGGCAAGTTTAACGATGGCCAGCGCATGGACAATGCCGATGGGCATGCGCTCGTGCGGGGGAAAGGGGAAGTTGCTGATGCTGCGCTGGGTCTGTGCGCCCCAATAGGCGCTGGCGGGAACGTCGATCGGACCAAAGCTGTCGGTTTCGCTGCGGGTTGCCAAGGTTCCTGCTTTCCTTCGTCAGCCCGAACCGGATGCGGTACAATAAACCCGGATCGGTGCTTCAGCGTTTCTTGCCGAAATCCACCGTGACGACATTTGATCCATCGTCAGTACCCAGCAAAGGCTGGTCATTTTCAGGCTGCTCATGCGGTTCGGGGTGCGTATCGGCGGCGTCGACGTGGAATTGCAGGCCGAAATCAACCGATGGATCAACGAAAGCGGTGATCGCGGCAAAGGGGATATCCAGCTTTGACGTCACCTGATTGAAGGACAGCTTCACGCTGAACCCCGCATCGCCAACCACCAGATCCCAGAAGCGGTTCTGAAGCACGATGGTCATTTCGTCGGGAAATTTTTCGGTCAGATGCGTCGGGATGGCAACGCCGGGCGCCTGCGTCTTGAACGTGATATAGAAATGATGCCCGCCGGGCAGGCCGCTGCCAACCACTTCGGATAATACCCGGCCGACGACCGCGCGCAGCGCTTCCTGCACGATTTCATCGTAGGGAATCAGGCTGTCCTGCACATCCTCGGCCATGCGCGCTGGATGAACGGGGCGGCGGCGGGGGTCAAGAGTTTTGGCGTGCTGACATCCTTGCGCCAGCAGCATGCGCAAAGAGGTCCGGAGGATGAACCTGCTGCCCACCCTTTCGCGCGCAGAAAGACGATAACCCCCCGACGCAGCTTGCCAAGGGGCGGCGCGCGCGCATAAAGGCGCGCATGCGTACCGCCAGTATCGCCCGCAACACCAAGGAAACGGAAATTGCCGTCGCCATCAACCTTGATGGCACCGGCGACTATCGCGTTTCGACCGGCATCGGTTTCCTCGACCATATGATCGAACAACTGTCGCGGCATTCGCTGATCGACATTGCGCTGACGGTGAAGGGCGATCTGCACGTCGACCAGCATCATACGGTAGAGGACAGCGCGCTTGCGCTGGGGGAGGCTTTTGCGGCGGCGCTGGGCGACAAGCGCGGCATCGCCCGCTACGGCGAAGCGCATTCGCCGATGGATGAAACGCTGACCCGCGTGGCGCTCGACATTTCGGGGCGGCCCTATTGCGTCTGGAAATCGGGCTTTTCCCAGCCGCGTCTGGGCGAGATGGACACCGAGCTGTTTTCGCACTGGTTCGCCAGCTTTGCGCAGAATGCGGGCATCACGCTGCACATCGAAACGCTTTATGGCGAGAATAATCACCATATCGCCGAAAGCTGTTTCAAGGGGCTGGCCCGTGCGCTGCGTCAGGCGGTGGAACTCGACCCGCGCAAGGGCGATACGATCCCGTCGACCAAGGGCGTTCTGTAAGCGCGGTGAGCCAGTTTGCCCTCATCGATTATGGCGCGGGCAATTTGCGCTCGGTGGCCAATGCGCTGCGCGCGGCGGGGGCCGGGGACGTTGCAGTGACCGCCGATCCCGACGTTGTGGCCCGAGCGGAGCGCATCGTGCTGCCCGGCGTCGGGGCCTTTGCCGCATGCATGGCGGGGCTGACCGCGATCGACGGCATGGTAGATGCAATGACGGCGCGGGTGCGCGGCGATGGCGCGCCCTTCCTTGGCATTTGTGTCGGAATGCAGCTGATGGCCGACGCGGGCGAGGAACATGGCCGCCACGCCGGGCTGGGCTGGATTGGCGGCACGGTGCGCGCCTTTGTTCCTGCCGCCGATCTGCGGGTGCCGCACATGGGCTGGAACGATGTGACGCCCGCCCTAGCCCACCCGGTGATCGCGGGCGGCGAGGCCTATTATCTCCACGGCTATCATTTTGCCGATGTGGCGGCGGCGGACGTGCTCGCGACCAGCGCGCATGGTGAAAAGTTTGTCGCAGCGGTCGGGCGGGAGAATATGATGGGGGTGCAGTTCCACCCGGAAAAAAGCCAGCGTTACGGCATCGCTCTGCTCGAAAGGTTCCTCGCATGGCGGCCCTGATACACGAGGCTGGACCTCGTGGACGCGTTCCATGCTGACCATCTTTCCCGCCATCGACCTTAAGGGCGGACAGGTCGTGCGCCTGGCCGAAGGCGATATGGCGCGCGCGACCGTTTATGGCGACGACCCGGCGGCGCAGGCGCGGCTGTTTGCGGCGGCGGGGGCCGACTGGCTGCATGTCGTCGATCTTGACGGGGCCTTTGCGGGGGCCAGCGTCAATGGTGCGGCGGTGGAGTCGATCGTCGCCGCCTTTCCCGGCAAGGTTCAGGTCGGTGGTGGAATTCGCGACCGCGCCGGGGCCGATCGCTGGCTGGCGCTGGGGGTCGAGCGGGTCATTATCGGCACCGCTGCACTCAAAGATCCCGATTTCGTCCGCGCCGCCGCACGCGACCTGCCAGGCCGGATCGTCGTCGGCGTTGATGCGCGGGATGGCATGGTGGCGACGGAAGGCTGGGCCGAGGTGTCCGACGTCCGGGTTGACGACCTTGCCCGGCGGTTTGAGGATGCGGGTGTCGCCGCGCTGCTGTTCACCGATGTCGGGCGCGACGGCCTGCTGAAAGGCTGCAATGTTGCGGCGACGGTAGCGCTGGCCCGCGCCGTCGATATTCCGGTCATCGCCAGCGGCGGCGTCGCGGGGATCGAGGATATTCACGCCCTGCGCCCGCACGTCGCGGAGGGGATTGCCGGCGTGATTACCGGCCGCGCGCTTTACGACGGGCGGCTTGATCTGGCGGCGGCGATCGCAGCGGGGCGCGGATGACCGTCCGCACCCGGGTCATCCCCTGTCTCGACGTGGCCGACGGGCGCGTGGTCAAGGGCGTGAACTTCGTCGACCTGCGCGATGCGGGCGATCCGGTGGAGGCGGCGCGGGCTTATGACGCGGCCGGGGCGGACGAGCTGTGCTTC
>ERZ1066121.1343-NODE-1343-length-18375-cov-10.032697_pt1 | contig 18375 bp, 12 predicted proteins | sample MGYA00382768_ERZ1066121 | MGnify/ENA primary metagenome ERZ1066121 (study PRJEB33369, sample SAMEA5778351) | biofilm metagenome | biome: Industrial cooling water; feature: Water cooling tower basin; material: Biofilm | place: United Arab Emirates | collected... | reverse complement strand
GGAGGTAGGAGGGGTGCGCGGTGACCCACAGCTCGGTGCCGTCCTCGAGCTGCATGGGTGCCCCACGCGCCTTGGAGATGCTCACCGTCTTGCCGATAAGACCGCGCGCGGCGCTCGCCCCCAGCGCCAATACGAGGCGGGGTTTCACGAGGTCCCGCTCGGCCTCGAGCCACCAGCGGCAGGTGTCGATCTCCTTGGCGGTGGGTGACTGGTGGAGGCGGTGCTTGCCTTTCCAGGTGAACTTGAAGTGCTTGACCGCGTTGGTGACGTAAGCGGCGCTGCGGTCGATCCCGGCGGCTTGCAGGCAGTCGTCGAGCAATTGACCCGCCGGGCCGACGAAGGGTCGCCCGGCGATATCTTCCTGATCCCCCGGCTGTTCGCCGACGATCATCAGGGCAGCGCCCGGCGCGCCCTCCCCTGCCACGGCGCGGGTGCCGCAGTCGGCAATGGGGCAATCGCGGCAGGCCGCGGCCCCTTGGGCGACCTCGGCGAGCGAGGCGAGCCGCGCCCGCTCTTCGCGTGCACCCGCCGCGACCATCCGCGCCTCCCGCGCCTGCGCCCCGGCAATGAGCTGCGGGATGAGCTCGGCCTCGGGCAGGTTCTTCCAGTATTTCTTGGGCATCTCAGACAACATCGCGCCGACCTTCAGCCGCGCGGGATTGAAGATCGAGGCGTAGTAGGAGCGCCACAGGTCTTCGACCGGGTCACCCGCAGGCGCATCGGAGCGCCGGGCGGGCGGGCCTTCGCGCATCGTCTCGCCGTCCCAGTGGATGCTGCCGCGCGGGGTGAGGATCGACCAGCGCATGTTGGCGAAGCGGCGCATGAAAAAGCCGGCTTCGGCACGGACGATGTGATGATCGGGCTCGAACCAGGCAACGAAGTGCGGGGTGCCGTCTTCCTCTTCCACCTCGCGGAAGCGCACGAAGGCGTGCATCTTGTGCGCGTCACGTCGCACCGACTTGGCGAGTTCCTCGAGGCCGCGGACCTCGAGATCAGCCTTGTCTTCCATCAGCCGCGGGTTGCGCTGCAATCGCCATAGCACCCGGTAGAGCAAACCGAAGCGCGCCGCATCGGAGTGTAGAGCGGCGCTACGGGCGACCGTGAGAAATCGCTGGCTGGCGCGCACCGGCGGCGCGTCGGCAGGCGGCACGGGCAGACGCTTCTCGCCGCGGGAGGGGCTTTCAGCGGCGAACAGATCGCCCGTCCCGCCTGGCTCGATCCACGAGACGCGGTCAGGCGGCACATCGCACTGCACCAGCCCCCGCGCCCGCTCGCGCCAAAAGGCGAAATCGTCGGGCGCGGGCAGGTGCACGGCATAGTGCGCGCCGAGGCTGACATTCTGCATCGCTGTCATGCCCGCCTCCGTTCGTGTCGAGCGAAGTCGAGACACGCTGAACCAAAGCCTCTCGACTTGGCTCGAGGCGAACGGATGAGGGTGCTGTTCTTCATCAGAACAGCTCCAACTGCTGTTCCGACTTTGGCGCAACCAGCACCTTGAGATCCGCGCGATCCGTGAGGAGGGTCGGGCACCAGTCGACGGTGCAGATGAAGGGCCGCACCTTGGCGAGCGAGGCAGTGAGGCGGGCGACATCGTCCAATCGCAATGTCCGGTGCCTGCGCGAGGCGAGGATGCGCGCCACCGCCTTGGTGCCAAGCCCCGGCACCCGCAGCAGCAGCTCCCTGGGGGCGCGGTTGACGTCGACCGGAAAGCTCTCGCGGAACTTGAGCGCCCAGGCCAGCTTGGGATCGATATCGAGCGGGAGGTTGCCATCGGCCTCGGCCGCATTCGCCACCTCCTGCGGAGCGAAACCGTAGAAGCGCATCAGCCAGTCGGACTGGTAGAGCCGGTGTTCGCGCAGCAGCGGCGGGCGCTTCAGCGGCAGCACCGCCGATGCATCGGGGATCGGCGAGAAGGCGCTGTAATAGACGCGCCTCAGCCCGAAATTGTCGTAGAGCCGGCTTGCCTTGCCGATGATCGCCGCATCATTGGCATCGTCCGCGCCGACGATCATCTGGGTCGACTGGCCTGCGGGCGCGAAGCGGGGGGCGTGACGAAACTTCCTGCGCTCGTCCTTGGCTTCGACGATCTGCTCCTTCGTCCTCCCCATCGCGCCCTCGATCTGCCCTGCATTCTTGTCGGGCGCGAGCCGGGTCAGTCCGCTGTCGGTCGGCAGTTCGACATTGATCGAGACGCGGTCGGCATAGAGGCCCGCCTTGTGGATGATTTCGGCATCCGCCTCAGGGATGGTCTTGAGGTGGATATAGCCGCGAAAATCATGCTCCTCGCGCAGGCTGCGCGCGACCTCGACCAGCTGCTCCATCGTGTGATTGGCGCTCTTCACGATCCCGGAGGACAGGAACAGGCCTTCGATATAGTTGCGGCGGTAGAAATTGAGCGTCAGGTCCACCACCTCCTGCGGGGTGAACCGCGCGCGCGCGACGTTCGAGCTCTTGCGGTTGATGCAGTAGTGACAATCGAAGATGCAGTGGTTGGTCAGCAGGATCTTCAGCAGCGAGATGCAGCGCCCGTCCGGCGCATAGGCGTGACAGATGCCCATGCCCTCCGTGGAGCCCACGCCCTTCCCGCCCAGCGAATTCTTTTTCGCCGTGCCGGACGAGGCGCAGGAGGCATCGTATTTCGCCGCATCGGCGAGGATTTCGAGCTTCTGGCGGAGAGATTGCTGGGGCATGGAAGTTGCGGAACACCTTTCAGTGTTCTTTATATGTTCCCATCACCCCGCTGCCAAATGCAAAGCTTGCAAGCGGTGCGGTTGTGCGATCAGTAGAGCCGGCGCAGCCGCGGGGCATCGTTGCGCACCGCGCCGCCTTCGCACAGATAATCGATCACTGCCGGATGCATCGCGCCTTCGAAGGCGACCCCGGCGATGCTCCCTTCGACCCAGGCAATCGACCCGAGCGGGGCATGGATTGCGCCCACCTTCATCGTCACCCGGTCACCGACCTCGGCAAAGCCCGGTTTTGCGCGGATCTTGCAGCCGCCTTCCGACAGATCGATGAGGTCGACGAACACCACGCGCGAACGCACCCGGCTCTTCACCGTCAGGTGCATGGGCCGACGTTCCGATGCGCGGGGGATCGAATCGAGATGCATGGCTGGAGCCTCGCACACGTCGGTAAAGGAATGCTGAGCGCGGTCAGGCGTAGAGCCCTTGGAGGAACCAGTCGGGCACCCCGCCCCGTCCGTCGCCGGCAATCCCCTGGCGGTAGATCCAGTAGCGCCGCCCGGCTGCGTCCTCGATGCGGTAATAGTCGCGTAGCCGCACCGTGGAGCGTTCGCGCCACCACTCGGGGGCGATCCGCTCCGGCCCCTCGACCCGCGCAACCTCGCGCACCTCGCCCCGCCAGCGGAAACGCTGGGGGACGCCATCGGGCGAGGCATAGAGCACCGCGATCGGCTCCGGGCGGTCGAGCAGCTTCAGGGGGCGGGTATGGAATGCGAGCGCCTGCTGGATTGCGGGAACCGGCTCCATCGGCGGCTGCCAGCCCTGCGCGCGTTCGGGGATGTGGCTGGCGCGCGCGACGGGCCGGGTCACGGCCTTGGGGCCGAGCCGCACGCTGAGCCGGTCGATGCAGGCGGCAAGCGCGGTGCCGTGGTCCTCGGCCGCCGCATCGAGATCGGCCTGGGCGAGGCGGAGCGGCTCGCTCCAGCTGGCGCGCAGCTGCACCATCTCGATCCCGAACCCGGCGTCGACATCGTCGAGCCGCGCGGCGAACAGGCGCGTGATGTGCGCCGCCTCGCGGGTCGCGGCGGCGAGTTCGATGCGGCGCGTGAGGACCTCGCCATCGACCCGCCACAATGCCAGTTCAAGTCGCCGCGCGCCCTCTCCCCGCGCCTCGAGCGTGCGGACCATGTCGGCGGCGAGGTCCTCCACCACCCGGTCGAGCGGGGTGCGGTGGCGCAGCGGCTCCATCAGGCAGCGCTGGACCAGCGGCATGGGACGGCCGATCACCGGCAGCAGCGGTTCGGGGACTTTCCCGAGCAACTGATCGAGGCGCAGCAGCGGATTGGCGGCGGGCGAATGGCGGCTCCGGAAGCGGCGGCGCAAGCCGTCGCGCGCAGCCGCCTCGCGCGCCGCGTCTTCCTCGCCAGCCCCGCTCGCTCCGGCAAGTTCGCCAAGGTGCTTGATCCCGAGACGGCGCAGCGCGGTGAGCACGTCGTCGTCGAGCCGCAGCGCGGCGACCGGCAGATCGGCAAGGAGCCGCAGCGGATCATCCTCCGGCGTCAGGATCGCAGGCCCCTGGCCGTAATGCGCAAGCGCCCAAGCCGCCCCCGCCGTCGGGGCGAGCGCAGGACGGGCGTTGAGGCCGCGCGCAGCAAAGGCGGCGGCGACATCGGCGAGCAGCCGCCCCTCGCCCCCGAACAGGTGCGCTGCACCCGTGACGTCGACCAGCAGCCCATCGGGCGGATCGAGCGCGCTCCACGGCCCCCAACGCTGTGCCCACAGAGCAAGCTTCTCGAGCGCCGCGAGATCGCCCGCCGGGTCGGCGGGGACGGCGACGAGTTCCGGGCACAAGGCGCGCGCATCGGCGAGCAGCATTCCCCCACGCGCGCCCGCCGCCGCGCCTGCATCATTGGCGGCGGTGATACGGGGTCCGTGCGCGGTATCGAGGATCAGCGCGGTCGGCGCAGCGTCCGCCTCAGGGGTGGACGCGCGCCGCCAGCGATCGACCGACAGTCGGGCGAGCCAGATGGACAATATCCGGCGCGGCGGCTTCGATGTCGAGTTCGCTGGCCAAGCGCAGGGTTCCGGCATCATCGCTGAGGCTCCATTGGCCAGGCAGGTGGGTGCGCGCACGGAACAGTTCGGCATGCCAGGTGGCGGTGCCGGGCGCGGCGGGGTCCCAGCGCGGCGGCGGCGAGGGTGCGGCGCGCGCCTGCCAGCGCATCCGGGCGGAGGAAAGATCGGGCGCAGCATCGAGACGCACCAGCCACAGCCGCACCCCATGCTTCTCGGCCGTGAGGCTGAGGCGGCGCGAGGCGGTAAAGGAAAGCGCGCGCGGGTTGCCCGGGATCTCGCCGATGACGCAAGCGATATCGCGGCATTTGAGCCCCTCCTCCAGCGCGAAGAGCGCATCCTCGGGCGTGGCGGCGGCGACGTGGATCAGGCGGTCGGCAAGGTCCGGCGGCAGCCCGGCAAGGCAGGGCCGTCCGCCGAGCCGGATCGCCGCACGATCCTGCACCCACAGGACATGGCGGATCTGATCGGCTGCCGCTTCCTCCGACATCAGCGCGTCGCGCGCCAGCGCCAGCGCCAGCCCTGTTCCGCTCGCCTCGTTCCCGGGGGCGAAAATCTCGGAGTGGAAAGGATGTGCGCCCAGCCCCGGCCGCCAGCGCGGCTCAGGCAAGGCGCGGGCGAGAAGCCGGCCGGGCGAGGGTCTGAAGGACGGGACAGGCATATGCGGACGACTCATATGTTCGCATTATGTTCCAACATCGCTTCACTGGCAATGGAAAGGGCGCGGAAAGCGATGTCCGCTCCCCGCGCCCTTCCAAGATCCGGCAAAGAACCGGATCAGTCGACCACCGGCCCGGGAAATTCGCCCATGTCCGGCCCTTCGTCCTGATCGCGCCCGGTCTGCAGGTTGGAGAAGTGGATCCCGTAGAAGAAGTAGATCACCATCCCCACGGCCAGATAGATGAAGAACAGCCCCAGCACGTGCAGCGGCACCGTGGTGATAAGGTAGCCGCACGACAGGATGCCGAGCACCGGCAGCACCGGATAGAACGGCACCTTGAACCCGCGCGGCAGTTCGGGCGCGGCGCGGCGCAGGTAGATCACCGAAAGGCACACGATCGCGAAGGCCGCCAGCGTGCCGACCGAGGTGGCATCGCCGAGCAGGTTGATGTCGAGGAACCCGGCGGCGCACGCGGTAATCAGCCCCACCAGCAGAGTGTTGATCCACGGCGTCTGGTACTTGGGATGCACTCTGGAGAAGACGTGCGGCAGCAGGCCATCGCGCGCCATGGTGTAGAAGATGCGGGTCTGCCCGTACATCAGCACCAGCACCACGGAAGTGAGGCCGATGATTGCGCCGATCTTGATGATCTTGGCCAGCCAGCCCCATTGCGGGCCGAAGGCATCGACCACCACCGCCACCGGATCGGGAACGTTGAGGGTGTTGTAGGGCACCAGCAGCGTCATGATCGCAGCAACCAGCATGTAGATCACGGTGCACACCACTAGGCTGCCGATAATGCCGAAGGGCATGTCCCTTGCCGGGTCCTTGGCTTCCTGCCCGGCCGTCGAGACCGCCTCGAAGCCGATATAGGCGAAGAACACGATCGAGGCAGCGCGCATGATCCCGTCGACCCCGAATTCGCCATCGCCCCTGTTCTCCGGGATGAAGGGCGTCCAGTTGGATGCAAGCAGATCAGGCAGATTGGACAGCACGATCAGTCCGCCGACCACGATGAACGCTGCCAGCACGCTCACCTTGATGGCGACGATGATGTTGTTGACCTTGGCCGATTCCGACACTCCGAGCACCAGCAGCAGCGACAATGCGATGCAGATCAGGAAAGCGGGAAGGTTGAAGATGGTGGTCACCGCCTGGCCATCGACCAGAACCGGCGCACCGTCGCGCATCAGCGTGTAGCCGGTGGGGCCGGTCAGCTGCGGCGGGATCTGCAAGCCGAAGTCGGCGAGCAGGCTGACGACATAGCCGCCCCAGCCCACGGCGACGACCGCCGCGGCGATCCCGTATTCGAGCAGCAGCAGCACGCCCATCGTCCACGCCACGAATTCCCCCAGCGTGGTGTAGCCATAGGTATAGGCCGAGCCCGAGACCGGCAGGGTCGAGGACAGTTCGGCATAGCAAAGGCCCGCAAAGGCGCAGACGATCCCGGCCACGACGAAGCTCAGCAGTACGGCCGGCCCCGCATGAAGCGCCGCCGCACTCCCGGTGCGCACGAAGATGCCCGCACCGATGATGCACCCCACGCCCAGAAGGAGCAGGTTCCACTTGCCGAGCGAGCGTTTCAATTCGCTCGTCTGGGTCTCGCGCTGCACCTGCGCGATCGACTTGCGTGCGAACATCCGCTCGGCGATGCTGCGGTTCGGTTGCGTGGCCATCAGCAGTTCCCCCTGCACGCCTGGACGGCGCGCGGCATTACCTGATCAAGAAACATCTGGAATAGGTCTCCCTTTGACCGCAGGCAGATCCCCCGGGCGATCGATAGGGCGCAACGCTAGCGCAACATGCCCGCAAAACAAGCGGCAAAGCGCAGGCTTTCCCCCGGCGTCCGCAGGCGCTAGACCTGCGCCCCATGTCCACGACCTTCCAGCTCGATACCAGCACCAGCAGGGCCAATCCCACACCGCAGCCCATGCGGCGGCTGACCGTGCCGGCAATCCGCGCCCGCAAGACCGACGGCACCACGGCTGAGCCGCTGGTGATGCTCACCGCCTACACCGCCCGTCAGGCACAGCTGCTCGATGCGCATTGCGACCTGCTGCTGGTCGGGGACTCGCTCGGACAGGTGATCTACGGACTGCCCTCGACCGTGCCGGTGACGCTGGAGATGATGGCCAATCACGGCGCGGCGGTGGTGCGCGGATCGTATCATGCCGTCGTGGTCGTCGACATGCCTTTCGGCAGCTACGAGGCCTCGCCCGAAAAAGCCTTCGAGAGCGCGGCCTTCCTGCTCAAGGCAACCGGCGCGGCGGCGGTGAAGCTGGAAGGCGGAGCGGCGATGGCGCCGACGGTCGCATTTCTCTCCCAGCGCGGCATTCCGGTCATGGGCCATGTTGGCCTGACCCCGCAGGCGGTCAATGTGCTCGGCGGATACGGCGCGCGGGGTCGCTCGGACGCGGAGGCGGAGAAGATCGTCGCCGACGCCAACGCGCTGGCCCAGGCAGGCGCTTTTGCCATCGTGATCGAAGGCGTGGTCGAGCCGATCGCCATAGCCGCCACCAAAGCCGTCTCATGCCCCACCATCGGCATAGGTGCCTCGGCCCAGTGCGACGGGCAGGTGCTCGTCACCGAAGACATGCTCGGCATGTTCGAGCGTGTCCCGCGTTTCGTGAAGCGGTATGAGGACATCGCCGGGGTGATCGACCGCACCGTCGCCCGCTATGCCGAGGAAGTGCGCGCGCGCAGCTTCCCCACCCCCGACCAGACCTACCAGCCCAAGGCCTAGGCTGCACTGTCCCGGGCGAGGCGCATCGCCAGCGGCGCGGCCAGCACGAGCTGCGCCAGATGATAGAGCAGCAGCGGCGCGATGACGAAGCCCGCACTCGCCGCCGGAAACAGGATCGCGGCCAGCGGCGCGCCGACGGCCACGCTCTTCTGCGATCCGGCGAACAGGAAGGCGATGCGGTCCGGTCGCGGCAGGCCAAGGAGACTTGCCGTGCCCCACGCCGCGCCCAGCGCCGCAGCCAGCATCGCCAGCACCAGGCCGCCGAGCACCGCCCAGTCGGACAGCGCGAACATCCTCGCCAACCCCTGCTCGACCGCTCCGGAGAAGGCGACATAGACCGCAATGCCGATCACTGCCCGGTCGAGCCAGGCGGCGGACTGCTTGTGCGCGATCAGCGTGTCGATGAAACGGTCCTGCACCACCTGTCCGATGGCGAAGGGCAGGATCAGGATCAGCCCGATGCGGATGATCGCCTCGCTGCCGATCTCGCCTGCCCCGACCCCGCCCAGCGCCGCGAACAGCGGCGCGCTCACCAGCACGCCCGCAATGTTGATCAGCGCCGCCCCCACCACCGAAAGGGCCACGTTGCCGTTGGCAAGGCTGGTATATGAGGTCGCCGACTGCACCGTCGAAGGCAGCACGCCGAGATAGACGAAACCCAGCGCCACCAGCGGTGCCAGCAACATGCCGGCAATGGCCCCGACCCCCATGCCCAGCAACGCCATGCCGCCGAATACGAACAGCATCAGCGGCGCGAAATAGCGCCAGTTTGCGATCCCGCGGGCAATCTCGGAGCGGCGGATGCGCATCCCGTTGACGAGGAACAGCACGAAGATGCCGACGTTGGAGACGAGCGTGGCAACTGCCCGCGCCTCCCCCGCTGCGGGCAGGATGAGAGCGAGTGTGGTCGCGCTCACCAGCACGGCGATCATCGGGTCGGTGAGGAAAGGGAAGCGGGCAGCGCGGGTTCTGGACATGAGGCCGAGGTCCCTGCCCTGCCCGTCTCCGCTTGTCGAGGCCGCGCGCCTAGCTTTCCTTCAGCGCGCGCGGACGCACGTCCGCAAGCAGCGCGGCGAACCGCTCCGCTTCCTGCGTGTTGCCCTCCTCCCGCGCGGCACGCGCACGCAGGGCAAGGAGCGCCGGATCATGCCCTGCGCCGAGCGCCAGCGCGTGATCGAGCAGCAGTGCGGTCCGTCGCCAGTCGCCGCGCACCGCCAGCCTTTCCGCCAGCACCATCAGCGCGCTCGCGGTCTGCGGCTCGCCCGCCACTTGCCGCGTCAACAGCAGGTCGCCGGCCACCGGATTGCCATGCCGGGAGAACGTCCACGCCGCCTTGCGGGTGATCGGCCAGGGGCGGCGCGCTTCGGAGGCAAGCGCATAGGCGGTCAGCGCCGCCCTCGGATCGCCCGTGCCGAGCGCCGCATCACCCGCGAGCGCCGCGACATCGGCAGACGCCGGAAACCGCGCGCGCAAGGCGGCAGCCTGCGCACGCGCGTCCCTGGCGTTCCCGGCCCAGAGCGCGCGGCGCAGATCGGTCGTCGGTTCGGGCATGGCGTCACGCAAGCCAAGCAGCACCGGCGCGGCCTTGGGGGGCCCATAGGAGCGCGCCAGAAGCGGCGCAGCGGCCTTCCGGTTGCCAAGCCGTTCGTGCGCCCGCGCCACCAGCATGACGAGATAGGGCGAGGCTTCGGGCATGCCCGCCTCGCGGCCAAAGCGGCGGACAAGCTCATCCTCGCGCCCGCCATCCAGCAGCGCGCGGACCAGCAGTTCGCGAACCCGGGCGTTGGCCGGCTGACGTGCGGCGAGGCTCTCGAATGTCGCTGCGGCGCTGTCGGCATTGCCCTGCGCGAGGCTGACGACACCATCGAGCAGCATCGCCGCAGGAACCCCGCGCGCTGCCATCCCGCTCTTGGAAAGGAGGCTGCGGGCGATGGCATATTCCTGCGCCCGCGCCGCCAGCACTGCCTGAAAGTAGGGCACCCGCGGATCGTCGGGCGCGACTTCGGCGAGCCTCAGCACCGTCGCCAGCATCTCGCCCGCAGCGCCATTGTCGCCGAGCGTCGCGGCCTGTTCGGCAAGGATGTCGGGATGGTCGGGATCGGCCCGGCGCGCCGCCTCGAACCACACCAGTGCATCGGCCGCACCATGCGCGTCGCGGACCATCAGCGCACGCAGCAGCAGCGCAGGGGCATGATCGGGCCCGAGGGCGAGCGCGCGGTCAGCCGCCTCGAGCGCGGCGAGATGCTCGCCGCCGCGCAGGCGCAGCCGGGCAATCGCAAGCCACAGGTCAGGGCTTTGCGGGGCGAGACTTCGCGCCTCGTCGAGCTTTCTCGCCGCCTCGCCGAGCGCGCCGTCCGCCATCGCCCGGTCGGCATCGGCGAGCAGGCGCGCGACTGCCGGTCCGCCCTCTGCGGCAGGGCGGCGCGGCGGATCGGCAGAGCCTTGCGAACAGGCCGCCAGTCCCAGCACCAGCGCCGCCACCAGCGCGGCAACGGCGCTAGGCCTGAAGGTCATACTGCTTGAGGAGGTCGTACAGGGTCGGGCGGCTGATCCCGAGCATCTTTGCAGTGCTCGAGATGTTGCCCTCGCTGCGGGCGAGCGCGTGACGGATCACCCGCCGATCGGCCGCCTCGCGCGCCGCCTTGAGGTTGAGCAGCTGCGAATCCTCGTCCCCGCTCGCGCCCAGATCGAGGTCGTCGGCATTGACCAGCTTGCCGTCGGCCATGATGACCGCGCGCTTCACCCGGTTTTCGAGCTCGCGGACATTGCCCGGCCATTCGTGCGCATCGATGGCGGCCAGCGCATCCGGGGCAAAGCCGGTGACGCCCGGGTTCATCTCGGCGGCGAACCGCTTGAGGAAGGCCTTCGCCAGCAGCACGGGATCACCGTGACGTTCGGCAAGGCCGGGAATGCGCACGACGATTTCGGCAAGACGGTAGAACAGGTCCTCGCGGAACGCTCCGGCCGTGATCATGCTTTCGAGGTTCTGATGCGTGGCGCACACGATGCGGGTGTTGACCGCAATCGGCCGCCTGCCACCAACGCGCTCAATGGTGCGTTCCTGAAGGAAGCGTAGCAGCTTGACCTGGAGCGGCAAGGGGATGTCGCCCACCTCGTCGAGAAACAGCGTGCCCCCGTCGGCATTCTCGATCCTGCCCTCGGTGGTCTTGACCGCCCCGGTGAAAGCGCCCTTTTCGTGGCCGAACAGCTCGCTTTCGAGAAGGTTTTCCGGGATCGCGGCGCAGTTTATGGCGATGAACGGCCCCGCCGCGCGGTCGCTCGCATCGTGCAGGCCCCTGGCGAGGAGTTCCTTGCCCGTCCCGCTCGCGCCGAGCAGCATCACCGATACCGAGGTGCGGGCCACGCGTTCGATCGTGCGCGCAACCTTGACCATCTCGGGCGCGCCGGTGATCATCCGGCCGAGCACGGTCTTGTCGGCACTGGCGGAAGCGACGAGGCGGCGGTTTTCCTCCTCGATGGCGCGCAGGTTGAAGGCGCGGCGCACGATCAGGCCGAGCGCGTCGATGTCGATCGGCTTCTGGTAGAAGTCGTATGCCCCGCGCGCGATCGCCGCCAATGCGCTTTCGCGCGCGCCGTGGCCGCTCGCGACGATCACCTTGGTGTCGGGCTTGAGCTGCATGATAGCGTCGAGCACGGCGAAGCCCTCGGTGGTGCCGTCGGGATCGGGTGGCAGGCCGAGATCGAGCGTCACCACGCCCGGCGCCTCGGAACGCAGCGCCGCGATGGCGCTGTCGCGGTCGCCCGCGATCACCACCTCGAAATCGTCATAGGCCCATTTGAGCTGGGCTTGCAGGCCGGGATCGTCCTCGATCACCAGCAGAACGGGTTTCCTGTCCGCCATCACATGGCCTCCTGAACGGGTTGATGGCCTTGCGCGCCCGCATCGAGCAGCCGCACCGCCTCGGCGAGCGGCAGGACGACGGCAAAGCGCGTCCCCAGCCCCTCGCGGCTCTCGACCGCGATCCTTCCGCCCATCGCCTTGACCAGCTCGCGCGCCTCGAAGGCGCCAATGCCGAAGCCGCCGTGCTTGGACGAGACGAAGGGCTTGAACAGGCCGGTGCGCACGAATTCGGGGCTCATGCCCTTGCCGGCGTCGACGACCTCGATGGTGCCGTGGAGGCCCTCGCCGGTCACATCGAGGAACACCGGGCTTTGCGGCTCGCTCGCGTCGATGGCGTTCTGGACGAGATGGATCAGCGCCTGTTCGAGTGCCTCGCGGTTGCCCATCACCCGCACCGGCGCCTCGCGGGACAGCGCCACCGGATGCACCCCCGCAAAACGCCCTGCCACCCCGCGGGCGAGGTCGATCAGGTCGATCGGCGCAAGCTCCGCCACCTGCCCCGCGCCATAGCGCCCGAGCCGCGCCAGCAGCGCCGAGAGCTTGTCGGCAGAGTTCCGCAGCGTCACCAGCATGTCGGCGCGGAAGGCGGGGTTGTCGGCGTGCTTCTCGGCATTGGCGGCGAGCAGCGAAAGCTGGCTCACGAGGTTCTTGATGTCATGCATGACGAAGGCCATGCGCCGGTTGAACTCGTCGAAGCGGCTCGCATCCATCAGCGCCTGCTGCCCGGCCTGTTCGGAAAGGTAGCTCGCCAGCTGCTGCCCGGCGACGCGCAGCAGGTCGAAATCCTCCCAGTCGAGGTGCCGCGGGCTGCGCGGGCGGGCGAGCACGATCACGCCGACGAGGCGGTCGAAATGGATCAGCGGCACCATCGCCCAGGCATCATCGGCATCGCGCAGCCACGCGGGCACCTCGCGCGCCTCTCCGTGGTGGTCGATCCCCGCGCGGGCCTCGTCGAGAGCGAGGATAAGGTTGTGCTGTTCGAGCAGAGCCGAGAGCGCGAAATCGGCCGCCACCGCCGGGACCGCAAGGGTCGGCCAGTTCCAGCGCGCGGTGAGTTCGAGCTGGGCCTGCTCGTTGGGCATCAGCAGCAGGCCGGCCGGGCTTTCGGTGATGTCGGCGAGCGCCTTGACCACGCGCTCCTCGAGGCTTGCGCCGCCCGTACCGCCGCGCCCAATGGTGCGGGTGAAGCGCAGCCATTCCTGGCGGTAGTCGTAGCGGTGCTGGAACAGGTGCTTGGTCGCGGTCACCCGCAGCCAGGCGCGCATCCGCGGCGAAGGGAGAGAGACGGCAGCGGCCAAGACGGCGATGACGAGAAAGACAATCTGGCTCGCCCGCGCGACATCGCCGCCAAGCAAGGCGAGCGACTTGGTGACAAGGACCATGCCGACAAGATAACCGCCGATCAGCAGCAGCGAGAGCGTGCGGAAGGTGACCGCCCGCGAGGGGCTGAACTGCACCCGCGCGCCCGCCGCGTTCATGCCAAGCGCAAACAGCACCGCCATGCCGCCGGCCACAAGCCCGCGCATGTCGCCGAGAAGCCGGGGCGTCTCGCCCGCAAGGTAGGCAAGGGTGTGCAGGTTGAGGTCGTATGCGAATATTCCGGTCAGCGCCATGCCGGTCCAGCGCAAGACCGGGCGCAGGCCCGCCGCGGCGCCTGCATAGAGATTGTGAAGCAGCATCAGCGCGCCGATCGCAACCAGCATGTCGATCAGCACACCGGCCTCGAATGCCGTGCGATCCACCGCGCCCGCCTCGCCGACCAGCGCACCGATCAGCACCACAACGGCCTGCAGCAGCTGCACCAGCACCAGCGCCATGATGACCGGGCGCACCGGCTTGAGACTGGCGCTCCGGCCGTCGGCGGAGAACAGGCAGAAGATTGTCGCGATCAAAGCCAGGTTGCGCACCATCGCAGCCAGCTCGGCGGCGCCATGATCGCTGCCCAGCCCCGCAGCGAGCGCACACCACACCGCGCTGGCGGCAGCCGCAACCAGAAGGCCGATGCGGTCGGGCCGGGCACGTTCGCCGTTGCGCCAGATCCACAGCATCGCTCCGGCGCTCAGCACCGCCCCTGCCAGCCAGACCAGCACGCCCGCCAGCGGCACCAGCATCCCCGGCAAGATCATCGCGCGCCCTCCGGCCACAGGATCACCCGCAAGGTCTGGAGCAGGATCACGAAGTCGAGAAAGGGCGTATAGTTCTTGGCGTAGTAGAGATCATATTCGAGCTTGCAGCGGCTGTCCTCGACCGATGCGCCATAGGGATAGTTGATCTGCGCCCACCCGGTTATGCCGGGCTTCACCATGTGCCGTTCTCCATAGAAGGGAATTTCCTCCTCCAGGCTTTCGACGAAGGAGGGCACTTCCGGGCGCGGGCCGACGAAGCTCATCTCGCCCTTCAGCACGCTCCAGGTCTGCGGCAGTTCGTCGATCCGCACCTTGCGGATGAACCGCCCGAGGCGGGTGATGCGCGGGTCGTTCTTTTCGGCCCACTTGGCCCCGTCCTTCTCGGCATCGGTTCGCATCGAGCGCAGCTTGATGAGTGTGAAGGGCTCGCCATAAAGGCCGACGCGCTGCTGACGGAAGAAGGCCGGGCCCTTGCTGTCGAGCTTCACCAGACCGGCAAACAGCACGATGACCGGCAGCGTGAGGACAAGCAGGATCGTGCTCGCGAGGATATCGAAGATCCGCTTGACCGCGCTCGAGAACATGCGCGAACTGGAAAAGCCGTCGGAAAAGATCAGCCAGGAGGGGTTGATCGTATCGAGATCGACCCGGCCCGTCTCGCGCTCGATGAAACTCGAGAAGTCGTTGACGTGCACGCCCTTGGTCTTGATCCTGAGCAAGTCCTTCAGCGGCAGGGCGTTGCGCCGCTCCTGCAGCGCGAGCACCACCTCGGAGACGCCGAGGTTCTCGACGAAGCGGCCCAGATCGTGGATGGCGGCGCGGGGGATTGCCTCCTCGACCGCGCGATTGTCATCGCTCATGGCGATATAGGCGACGATCGCAAAGCCGGTCTCGGGCCTGTCGCCCAGTTCGCGCAGGCGCTGTGCCCTGTCGCCTGCGCCCAGCACCATCACCCGGCGGCGGAACGCTGAGGAACCGAGGAACGAGTTGAGCAGCAACCGGTCGGCGACCAGCACCAGGATCGCAAGGCCCATGGTGTAAAGCAGGGTCGATCGCCAGAACAACTCGCTGGGTATGACAAAGTCGATCACCGCCAGCACGATGATGCCGAGGCTGATCGCCACCAGCACCCTTGCGCCTGCAAACCGCAAGCTGCGCAGCGCGTTGGGTCCGTAGACGCCGACCGCGATCATCGCCAGCCAGATCAGGGTCGCCGTGCCGAACAGCGCCCACCCGCGTCCCCCGACGGCGCCCAGGTCCATGCCGATCTGGTGAGCACGCCACTGCCAGGCGATCTCGCTCGCCATCACCAGCAAGCCGAGATCGAGCAGGCCGAGCAGCAGGACGGCGTGCGGGATGTAGTGCTTGAACAGGCGGATCATTGCGCAAGGTGCCTCTGGTGCATGCCCGAAGCCTTCTAAGCGCGAGACCTTAAGTGTCGGTAAATTTTACAACCATCTCGCGGACCCGCGCATTTGTGCGGGCCGCGATGGTTAATGCCGGGCGCAACGTCAGGAGCGTGGTCGGGGTAACGTTCCTGCTAGCCGGGCGGGTGCGGGGGTCAGGCATTCGATCCTTCCGCAGCGCCCGCAAGGCACGCCGAGCGGCACGGCGTCGAGCCGGTCGAGCGATTGCCCGCGTGCGTGGGCGAGGTCTGCGGCAAAGCGCGCCTCGATCCCCAGCACCACCGCGCGGCGCCCGGCACACATCACCCCGTCGCCGTCGACGGTGCGGGTGATGGTGAACCACTGCCGCGCTGCTGCTTCACCCTCCCCGAAGATCACCGCCTGGGTGAGCACGGTGCCGGGGCGCTCGAAGGCGGCATAGGGCACCCAGGCAGGAGAGCGCGCGCCTTCGATGGGAAAGACAGCCCCGCTTCCCCCGGCGGTGAAGCGGATCATGCGCCCGGCGCGGTCGATCTCGGCCATGAAGAACGGCAGACCCCGTTCGCCGACCCGGCCGAGGGTGGTGAGGCGCTGGGCGACCTGATCGAAGCTGACGGCAAAGCGGCGTTGCAGCACGGCAAGATCATAACCGGTCGCTTCGCAAGCCCGCAGGAACCGCCGGTAGGGCAGCAGCAGCGCGCCCGCGTAGTAATCGGCGATATGTTCGCGCAGCAGATCGCGCGCCTCCGCGCTGGCAAGGCCTGCCCCTGCGACCAGAAGCTCGATCCCCTCGCGCATTTCCAGCATCCCCACCTGCCGCGCAATCTGGAACCGCCGCGCCGCGCCGGGAAGCATCTCGGAGAGCTGAAGCTGGCGGGCGTGGAGATCGAGCCGGTGCACCTGTCCCGGCATGATTTCGGCCGGCAGGATGCGGACCTGAAGCTGATGCCTCTCGCGCAGCCGTTCCGAGAGCGCGGCCGCAATCTCCCCGCGCGAAAGACGCAGTTCGTCGGCAAGGTCCTCGGCCGCGTGGTCGAGATCGGCAAAGTGGTTTTGCCAGCGTTCGATGCCCCGGCGCGCAGCCGAAGCGGCGTCGTCAGCGATGATCCGCTCCCCGCCTGCGCCGCTGTCATAGAGGCGCGCAAAGGCGGCGGCGACCTGGGGGGCGGCCGCAAGGAATTCCTGCACCTCCTCCCGGTCGATGCCGAGATCGGCGAACCGTTTGTCGGCCATGCGCCGGACGAGCCCGTCGAGCCCGCCGATCGCGTCATCCTCGCGCAGCGAACGGGGATCGAAGTCGAAGCGTTCGATCACCTGCACCAGAACGCGGGCCGACACCGGTCGCTGATTGCGCTCGATCAGGTTGAGATAGGACGGCGAGATGCCGAGCATGGCGGCCATGGCGGCCTGCGTGAGGCCTTCGCGCTTGCGCAGGCGGCGCAGTGCCGGACCGGCGAGGATGTTGGTATCAGCCATGCGGTCTTGTAAGTTATTTTACAGATTGACACAAGTTTGCGGGCAATTGTCAGCATGGCGACACGAATTTCTGTAACTTTTCCTGTAATGCCCAGCTGATCCCAGCCAAAGCCTGCTCATCCCCAAGGCGAGTCTTGCATGGCCAAGCCACTTCCGAGGACGGACAGGAGAAGCACATGACCTACCAGAACACCATCGCCCGGATGCGCGAGATCGTCACCGCCGCCGGGCCGAGCTGGGCCGCGATCGACCCCGAAAGCGCCGCGCGCATGGCGATCCAGAACCGCTTCGCCACCGGCCTCGACATCGCCAAGTACACCGCCAGGATCATGCGCGAGGACATGGCTGCCTATGACGCCGATCCGGCGCAATACACCCAGTCGCTCGGCTGCTGGCACGGCTTCATCGCGCAGCAGAAGCTGATCGCGATCAAGAAGCACTTCGGTTCGACCAAGCGCCGCTACCTCTACCTCTCGGGCTGGATGGTCGCCGCGCTGCGCAGCGAGTTCGGCCCCCTGCCCGACCAGTCGATGCACGAGAAGACCTCGGTGCCCGCGCTGATCGAGGAGCTCTACACCTTCCTCAAGCAGGCCGACGCCCGCGAACTGGGCATGATGTTCCGCGCCCTCGACGCCGCCCGCAAGGCCGGTGATGCCGTGGAAGCCAAGCGGCTCGAGAACGCCATCGACAACTACGAGACCCACGTGGTGCCGATCATCGCCGACATCGACGCAGGGTTCGGCAATGCCGAGGCCACCTACCTCCTCGCCAAGAAGATGATCGAGGCGGGTGCCTGCGCCCTTCAGATCGAGAACCAGGTCTCGGACGAAAAGCAGTGCGGCCACCAGGACGGCAAGGTCACCGTGCCGCACGAGGACTTCCTCCAGAAGATCCGCGCCTGCCGCATGGCCTTCCTCGAGATGGGCGTGGACGACGGCATCATCGTTGCCCGCACCGACTCGCTCGGCGCCGGCCTCACCAAGCAGATCGCCTTCTCGAAGGAACCGGGCGATCTGGGCGACCAGTACAACTCCTTCCTCGACGCCGACGAGGTCGATCCGGCCAACATCACCAACGGCCAGGTCTTCATCAGCCGCGACGGCAAGCTGCTCGCGCCCAAGCGCCTGCCCTCTAACCTCTACCAGTTCCGCGCCGGCACGGGTGTGGACCGTGTGGTGCTCGACTGCATCACCTCGCTCCAGAACGGCGCCGACCTGCTTTGGATTGAGACCGAAAAGCCGCACGTGGAACAGATCGCCGAAATGGTCGACCGCATCCGTGAAGTCGTGCCGAACGCCAAGCTCGTCTATAACAACTCGCCCAGCTTCAACTGGACGCTGAACTTCCGCCAGCAGGTGTTCGACG
>ERZ1066121.1340-NODE-1340-length-18390-cov-6.045705_pt1 | contig 18390 bp, 11 predicted proteins | sample MGYA00382768_ERZ1066121 | MGnify/ENA primary metagenome ERZ1066121 (study PRJEB33369, sample SAMEA5778351) | biofilm metagenome | biome: Industrial cooling water; feature: Water cooling tower basin; material: Biofilm | place: United Arab Emirates | collected... | reverse complement strand
ACGAATCGACGTTCCATGGATGCCCTCACGTGCCCTCTGGTCGTTCACGTGCTTGGTTCTCTCGCTGTTCGCGCCCTCCGTCGCTGGAGCGCAGGAGCGCGACGCCCTACCGAACCCGCTTAGACTCGAGGACGTTCTCATCTTCGGGCGTACCCATCGCCAAGAGATCGTCGCTGCGCGTGCTCGGGCTCGAGCCGCTGGGGAGAGACCGGCGATCGTCTCCGCGCTCGAGGATCCGATGGTCATGTCGTCGATCGATCACTTGCCGTTCATGCTCCATGGGGTCGACGCGAGTCTCATGGTCGAGCAGCGCTTCCCGCTCTCAGGAGTCCTCGGCCATCGGCGACGTGCAGCTGAGGCCGATGCGCGTCGGTTCCGGGCGGAGTCGGAGCGCGTATCCCAGGACATCCAGCTCGATGCAGCCGGGGCCTTCCTCATGCTGCGCGAACGGCGCGAGATGGCGCGCGTGCTCGACGCACAGGTCGCCCTCGCTCGGCAGTTCGTGGCAGCCGCCAGCGCGCGGTACAGCTCCGGGACGGGGAACCAGCCCGAGGTGCTCCGCGCCGAGATCGAAGTGGCCCGGTTCGAGGGCGCGATCCGCACGATTCGCGCGGAGGTCGCTTCCGCGGAGGCGATGCTCAACGCGAGCTTGGGGCGGCCAGCAGATGCCGTGGTGCCACCGCTCGAAGCCACACCCGTAACCGCCGAGCCTCCCGCGTGGGCTCTGGTGCGCGACACGACGCTTCACCGACGACCTGAGCTCGAGGTAGCGCGAGCGGAAATCAGTAGGAGCCAAGCCGAGATCTCGGAGATGAACTCCATGTATTGGCCGATGGCCATGATCCGCACGGGACCCGCTTACACGATGACGGACTCGTGGGGATGGATGTTGACCATCGGAGTCAGCATCCCGCTCCAGAGAGGGCGGCTGAACGCGGGCGTGCGTGAGGCGGAAGCGATGGCCGAGATGGCGCGGGCCGACCTCGCGGCGATGACTCGAATGGCCGAGGGTGAAGCCGCGACGGCGCGGAATCAAGTGCTCGCAGCCCGCCAGCGCGTCTTGGCAATCCGGGACGACGTCCTTCCGCGAGCTCGGCAAGCCATCGAACCGTCCGTGGCTGCATACGCGGCGGGCACGATGCCACTCGTGAGCGTCATCGACACGGCGCAGGCGCTCTGGTCGCTCGAAGCAGAGCTCGTGTCCGCCGAGTTCGAGCTCGGACTCGCGTGGGCAAGGCTCGAGCGTGCACAGGGCCAGTTCGAGACGGGAGCGCGTCGATGAAAATGAAGGACCCAAGAACCCTCGCAACCGTCGCCGCGTCTGCTCTTGTGCTCGTCATCGGACTCTTGGTCGTCCAGCACTTCAGACACAGTTGGCCATTCTCGCTCCATCATGGCATCCGGGTAAATCAGCCGGCTCGCGTCACCGTGACGAATGACGGCGGCGTCGCTCCTGCCCATCCGCGAGCCGAAGTGGAGCTCGATCAGGCGCAGACCGATGCCATCGGCGCGCGGGTCGAGAAGGTCCGGCGCGAGAGCATCTCGCAGCCGATCCGCGCGGTGGCAACGGTCGTGCCCGACGAGTCGCGCGTCTCCCACGTCCACACGCGCGTCTCGGGCTGGATCGAGCGACTGTACGTCACCACCACGGGAGAACGCGTCCGCGCAGGCCAGCCGCTCGCTGGCATCTTCTCGCAGGAGCTGCTCTCTACGCAGAGCGAATACCTGGCCGCGCGGCGCGCTGCCGGGAGTGGGCCACGCAGCGCGGTCGTCGAGGGCGCGCGGTCTCGCCTCCAGGTCCTCGGCATGACTGACGCAGAAATCCGAGCCATTGAGGAAGCCGGCGAAGCACGGCGCCTTGTTACGGTCACGGCGCCTCGCGCCGGGGTTGTGCTCCATCGCGGCATCTCCGTGGGCACCGCTGTCGATCCCTCGACCGAGATCGTGACTGTCGCTGACCTATCCAAGGTCTGGGTGCTCGCAGAAGTTCCGGAGGGCGACATTCCGAGCGTCGAGGTCGGTACACCAGCGACTCTCGAGTTTCCGGCTTCTGGTCGAGAGCCTTTCGAGGCGCGCGTCGAGTTCCTCTACCCGACACTCTCGGAGCAAACGCGAACCTTGCGCGCGCGCTTCGCTGTCGACAACCCCGGCGGCTCGCTTCGCCCAGGCATCTACGGCACGGCCGCCTTCCGCGTCTCGCCGCGTTCAGCACTGACGGTTCCTCGCGATGCGATCGTCGACACGGGGAGTGCCCAGCATGTCTTCGTGGTGGCCGGCGAAAGGCGCTTTGTACCGAGACCGCTGAAGCTCGGGACACGATTCGATGATCGCATCGAAGTCCGCGAGGGCCTCGAGGAGGGAGAGTCCGTCGTGGCGTCGGGCGTCTTCCTCATCGACTCCGAGAGCCGTCTCCGTGCATCCGGTGGCGGAACCGGACACGCGCACGGGAGCATGGAGCAGAACCGCGGAGGAGGAGGACACGAGGGCCACACGCCGCCAACGAAGACACCCGCTCCGGACGCCGGCACGACCGGGCACGAAGAACACCCAACACCCTCGACGGGCCACGAGCGTCATCAACCGCCGCCACCGCCTCCGCCACCGAGCGGCCACCAGGGGCACTGAGGAGCCGCCGTGATCGAGCGCATCATAGAGCTCTCGGCGAAACATCGCTGGGTCGTATTCGGGGCGACGGCGTTGCTCATCGTCTGGGCCACCATCTCGCTCCGAATGACACCGCTTGATGCGATTCCCGACCTCTCTGATCCACAGGTCATCGTCTTCACGGACTGGATGGGGAGGAGCCCGGACCTCGTCGAAGACCAAATCACGTATCCCCTCGTGCGCACGCTCCAGAGTACGCCCGGGGTTCGCACCGTGCGCGGCTACTCGATGTTCGGCATGAGCTTCGTCTACGTCATCTTCAACGACGGGACAGACATCTACTGGGCGCGCACGCGCGTGCTCGAACAGATGGGGCGCGTGCAACAGCTCCTGCCACCCGATGTCACACCGGTGCTCGGCCCGGACGCCACAGGAGTTGGCTGGGTCTACCAGTACGTCATCGAGGACACATCGAGCAGGCTCGACCTGGCGCAGCTTCGCGAGCTTCAGGACTTCACTATCCGGCCCGCGCTGCAAGCGGTGCCCGGCGTCGCAGAGGTCGCGTCTCTCGGCGGCTTCGAGCGCCAGTACCAGATCGTCGTCGATCCGAACCGGCTCGCCGGGTTCGGCCTCTCAGTTGGCGACGTGAGCCGCGCTGTCACGAACGCAAACTCCGAGGTCGGCGCGCGTGTTCTCGAGCTTGCGGGCCGGGAGTACGTCCTTCGCGGGCGCGGCTATGTGAAGTCTCTTGCGGACCTCGAGGCGAGCGTCGTGTCCGTGGGGCCGGGCGGAACGCCCATTCGCATTCGCGATATCGCCCGAGTGCAGTTCGGTCCCGAGATTCGGCGCGGCGCCGCAGACTGGAACGGCCGCGGCGAGGCTGTGGGAGGCATCGTCGTCATGCGCGTCGGCTCGAATGCGCTCGAGGTGAACGATGCCCTTAAGAAGGAGATCGCCGATCTCAGCCTCCCTGACGGTGTCCGCATCGTTCCGACTTACGACCGCTCCGAGCTCATTGTCGGTTCCATCAGTACGCTCACGGACACGCTCATTCAGCAGGGGATCATCGTCTTCCTCATCTGCGTCGTGTTCCTTTTCCATGTTCGGTCCGCCGTCGTCGCGATGGTTGTGCTGCCGATCTCAGTGCTCACCACGTTTATCGGTATGCGTTACCTGGGACTCACGGCGAACATCATGTCCCTCGGTGGCATCGCCATCGCCGTCGGAGAGCTAGTCGACGCCGTCATCGTGCTCATCGAGAACGCGCACGTGCGCCTTGCTAGCGCGCCAAAGGACGCCGACCGAAAGCGGATCATTGTCGACGCGTGCAAGGAAGTGGGCCGGCCCATCTTCTTCTCGCTGCTGCTCATCACCGTGAGCTTCCTGCCCATCTTCACTCTAGCGGGCCAGGCGGGGCGGCTGTTTGCTCCGCTCGCGTATACGAAGACCTTCGCCATGTTCGCGGCGGCGATTCTGTCGATCACTCTTGCCCCCCCGCTGATGGTGATGTTCCTGCGCGGTCGCTTTCGAACCGAGAACGAGAACCCAACGAGCCGCATCCTGCAGCGCCTTTATCGGCCTGTCGTAAGACTCGTCGTGCGTCGGCGATTGGTTGTCGTGCTCATCGCCCTGCTCGTCATGGGCGGCACCGTCCCCATGTTCCTTCGCCTTGGGTCTGAGTTCATGCCACCGCTCGACGAGGGCTCGCTGCTTGTCATGCCGACGACCTTTCCGGGCATTTCGATCGAGGAGTCCCGTCAGGCGCTCGCCGCACAACACCGGACCGTCATGAGCTTTCCAGAGGTCGAAGGGGTGCATGGCAAAGCCGGCCGAGCCGAGACCGCGACCGATCCCGCTCAGCTCGACATGATCGAGAGCGTCATCACCCTCAAACCCCGCGACCGGTGGCCCGAAACGTTCCACCGCCGATGGCACAGCGGCGCACCCGAGTGGGTGAAGGTTCCGCTGCGCTGGCTCTGGCCTGAGCAGCGCCGGCGCACGCTCGACGAGCTAGCGCGGGACATGTCTACGGCGCTGCGGATGCCCGGGTATCAGATGTCCATCTCGCCGCCGATCCGTACGCGCATCGACATGCTCACGACCGGAGTCCGTACGCCAGTCGGTGTGAAGGTCTTCGGACGCGACCTTACGGAGATCGAGCGCATCTCGCTTCAGCTCGAGGGGCTCTTGCGCGAGGTCCCCGGCACTCGCAGCACGTTTGCAGAGAGGCAGACGGGGCGCGAGTACATCGACGTCATTCCGGATCGGGAGGCGATCGCACGGTACGGCTTGACGGTTCGCGACGTGCATGACGTCGTCGAGGCGGCGATCGGCGGGATGCCGGTCTCAACCGTCATCGCGGGGCGATCGCGCTTCAGTGTCAACCTGCGCTTCGCCGCGGACTATCGAGCCGATCCGGATGCGCTGCGGAACATTCTGATTCCTGTCGCCGCCGCGGCGTCGCTCCAGCTTCCGACGACTGGGGCCGGCGCTGGTTCCCCACAGTCGATGTCTGGTCCCGCCGGCGGCGTGTCGATGCGCGGGTCGGGCGGCGGAATGGGGAACATGGGCTCCATGGGCGGTGGTGGACCGGTGCGAAGCGGTGGGCGCATGGGCGGGATGGATGCGGCAACGACGCAGCCGCCCATGGGAGGCGGAGCCGGCTTTCCGGCCGATCCGAGCGACCGTTGGCTTCCGTCGGGCGCGGTCGTGCCGCTCGGCGCCATCGCCAACGTTCGTGTGGTAACCGGGCCGCCGATGATCAAGGACGAAAACGGTGTGCTCGTCGGCTACGTCTTCGCGGACATCGACACCGCATCGCGCGATCTTGGGGGCTGGGTGAGAGACGCCAAGACGGTCGTCCAGAATCAGCTTGCGCTCCCCGCAGGCTACCGTCTCGAGTGGACCGGGCAATACGAGTTCATGGCCGAGATGGAGGCGCGGATGAAGTACATCCTGCCGCTCACGCTTGGGCTCATCGTGGCCCTGTTGTTCCTGTCGATGAAGGGCTGGTCACAGACCTTCTTGGTTCTTCTCAGCCTGCCGTTCGCGGTCGCTGGGAGCGTCTGGCTTCTCTTCGCCCTCGACTACAACCTGTCCACTGCGGTGTGGGTCGGGCTCATCGCAGTTGGCGGAGTCGCCGCAGAGACCGGCATCGTCATGGTCGTCTATCTCGACGAGGCACTCCAGCGCTACCTGCGCGAGGGTCGGCTCAACAAGCCGGAGGATGTCGACGCGGCGGTCATCGAGGGTGCGTCGATGCGTGTACGCCCGCTGATCATGACGGTAGCGACAACCGTGCTCGGTCTTCTGCCGCTCCTCTGGGAGAGCGGCGTAGGCGCGGACGTGTCGGCCCGAACCGCGGCCCCCGTGGTCGGTGGTCTCTGGTCGTGCATGTTCCTCACGCTTCTGGTCTTGCCCGCCGCGTACACGATGTGGCAGCGACGGCAGCTGCGCTTGGGGAGGATCTCTCCCTCAACTCCAGACGGTGCGCCATGAAGGCTGGCGGAGCATCTCGTTCCTCCGAGGGGTCGCCGTCTGGCAACGGACTGACGACGTCAGAGGCGGCGACCAGGCTAGAGGAATTCGGCCCGAATGTCGTGGAACGGGAACGAACGGCCTCACCCATCACGCTCTTTCTTGCCCAGTTCAAGAGCCCCGTCATCTGGCTGCTTGCCGGCGCATGCGTCATCGCAGCGGCGCTCGGAGAGATCGTCGATGCGATTGCGATCGGCGCGATTGTCATCATCAACGCGCTTGTCGGCTTCTTTCAGGAGTTCCGCGCAGAGCGCGCTGTCATGGCGCTCCGAGCGATGACCGCCCCGCGCGCGCGGGTGCTTCGCGATGGCCGTGTAGCGGTGATTTCGGCCGCGGAGGTCGTGCCCCACGATGTCCTTCTTCTCGACGCGGGAGACGTAGTTGCAGCCGATGCCAAGCTCCTCGAAGCCAACGCGTTGCTTGTCAACGAGGCGGCCCTCACCGGAGAGAGTCTTCCGGTCGAGAAGAACACACGCCCCGCTTCGCTCGATGCGGCCCTCGCCGAGCGTCATGATTCGGTGTTCATGGGCACCGCCATCGCAAACGGCACGGGCACGGCGGTCGTCGTCGCCACGGGGATGAAAACTGAGCTTGGCAAGATCGCTCATCTCCTCGCCACCGCACAGGTAGACGAGACGCCCCTCCAGAAACGCCTGGCTCGAGTCAGCCGCGTCCTCTTGTACCTTTGCCTGGGGATCGTCGCCGCGGTCGCGGCCATGGGTCTCGTGCGCGGCGTGCCCACCATCGAGGTGTTCCTTTCCGCAGTCTCACTTGCGGTCGCGGCCGTCCCAGAGGGTCTCCCGGCGGTCGTGACGATCTCGCTCGCGATCGGCGTGCAGCGCATGGTGTCCAGACACGTCCTCGTGCGCCGACTCCCTGCGGTGGAGACGCTCGGGTGCGCGACGGTCATCTGCACCGACAAGACTGGCACGCTCACGACGGGTGTCATGAGGGTGCGCGAGCTTTGGAGCAAGAACCACGAGGAACTTATCCGCGCGGCCTGTGCCTGCTGCGATGCGGAGCTCGACGTCGAAGAGCGTGCAGGAACCGGTGATCCAACCGAGGTCGCGCTGCTTTTGGCCGGCGTCGAGTACGGAATTCGCCGCACGCAGATTGAAGAGGACCGGCCGCGGGTCGCCACAAACCCTTTCGACTCCGAACGAAAGCGGATGTCCATCCGGCGCTCCGACGGAACCCTCTACGTGAAAGGCGCGCTCGAGACCACGCTGCCGCTATGTATCGCCGGAACCGACGGCGCCCAACAGGCCAACCAGCAGATGGCGGAGCGCGGCCTGCGTGTGCTCGCGGTCGCAGTAGGGACGGGGGAAGGTGAGGAAAACCTTCGTCTGCTCGGTCTCGTCGGAATCGCCGATCCTCCTCGCACGGAGGCCATCGAGGCAGTCGCTGCGGCCCGCGCTGCTGGCATCCGTACCGTGATGATCACCGGAGACCACCCGATAACTGCGAAAGCAATCGCAAGAGAGCTCGGAATCCTTGCCGCTGGCGAGAAACAAGAAGAGGTTGTTCACGCGCGCGCTACGCCCGCGGACAAGATCGCCATCGTGCGACAGTGGAAGGCGCGCGGGGACGTGGTGGCCATGACAGGCGACGGCGTCAACGACGCGCCCGCCTTGCGTGAAGCGCATATCGGTGTGGCGATGGGCAAGACTGGCACCGAGGTGAGCCGCGAGGCCTCGGACATGATTCTCACCGACGACAACTTCGCGAGCATTGTCGCTGCCGTTCGAGAGGGGCGCGGCATCTTCGACAACATCCGCAAGACGCTGGTCTACCTACTCGCGGGCAACGCCGGCGAACTCGCGGTCATGTTCGGCGCCGTCGTTCTCGGGGTCCCGCTACCACTCCTGCCGCTGCATCTGCTGTGGATCAACCTGGTGACGGACGGCCTCCCGGCCTTGGCACTCGTAACTGATCCCGTCGATGAAGATGCCATGACAAAGCCTCCGCGAAAGCCGGACGAGCCCATGCTCGCGCGCGCTCAGTGGGTTCTCATTGGCTGGACAGGTTTGCTTCAGGCCGGCGTCACGCTCAGCGTGTTCACCTGGGCGCTTCAGGCGCGTGACTTGACGGAGGCCCGCAATCTCGCCTTCTCGACGCTCGTCTTCGGGGAGCTCCTTCGAGCCTTCGCCGCACGCAGCTCCGATCGGCTTTTCTGGGAGGTCGGGGCCTTCACGAACCTTCGCCTGCTGGGCGTCGTGGTCGTCTCGGTCTTCCTGCAGATCGGGCTGCACCACATCCCGTGGACCCAGTTGCTCTTCCAGATCGGCGATCTGCCGCTTGCCGACTGTGCTCTCGCCCTGGGTCTCGGATTGATTCCGGTATCCATCCTCGAGCTCACGAAGCTTGCGCGACGCCTAGGACGTCGCAGCAGGCCCCAAGCGCCTGCCCGAACGACGGTGACCCAATGAAACAGAGAAAAGCGGTTCATCGAGAGAGAGCGGAGTTGAGCATGCACAAGCACACCGGACATCACGAGCATCGACAGGAGGCCGACGTCCCCCGAGCCGCTGGCTACACCTGCCCGATGCATCCCGAAGTGCGGGCTGAGCAATCCGGGCCTTGTCCGAAGTGCGGTATGGCGCTCGAGCCGGTATCTCCTCCCACATCTACCAAGACAGAATGGGTCTGCCCGATGCACCCGGAGATCGTCCGCGACGCTCCGGGGACGTGCCCCATCTGTGGGATGGCGCTCGAGCTTCGAACGGCGCTGCCCGCCGACGAGGAGACGAATCCAGAGCTGCGCGACATGTCGCGCCGATTTTGGTTCGCGGCCGCGCTCACGCTCCCCCTTGTGTTCATCGCCATGGGCCACCTCTTGCCGGGACACCTCATCTCGCGCCTGTTCTCGACGCGGACCCGGGTGTTCGTCGAGCTAGTTCTCGCGACTCCGGTGTGCCTCTGGGCAGCTTGGCCATTCTACGTGCGCGCCGTTCAGTCGGTTAGGAACCGAAGCCTCAACATGTTCACGCTGATCGGCCTCGGTGTGTCCGTCGCCTACGCCTACAGCGTGGTTGCGGCCCTCTTGCCGGGGATCTTCCCCGCGTCCTTTCGCCAGGATGGCGAGGTCTCCGTCTACTTCGAGGCGGCGGGCGTCATCGTGACGCTCATCCTGCTCGGGCAGGTCCTCGAGCTGCGCGCGCGCACGGCGACCGGCACGGCCATTCGCAAGCTCCTTGGGCTTGCGGCGAAGACCGCACGCCGTATCCGAGACGATGGCACCGAGGAGGACGTCCCACTCGAGCGCGTCCATGTGGGCGATCGGTTGCGCGTGCGCCCTGGAGAGAAGGTTCCGGTCGATGGCGTCGTGCTGGAGGGAACGAGCGCTATCGATGAATCGATGGTGTCGGGAGAACCGATCCCGGTCGAGAAGCACCCGGGCGACCGCATCGTCGGTGCCACCGTCAATGGAACCGGTTCGCTCATCATGCGCGCCGAGAAAGTTGGGGCAGAGACGCTGCTCTCGCGCATCGTCGCGATGGTTGCAGAAGCGCAGCGCAGCCGCGCTCCCATACAGAAGCTCGCGGACGTTGTCTCCGGCTATTTCGTCCCGATCGTCGTGGTCATCGCGGTCGTGACCTTCGTCGTGTGGAGCCTGGTCGGTCCCGAGCCCCGCATGGCGCATGCGCTCATCAATGCCGTCGCGGTCCTGATCATCGCCTGCCCCTGCGCGCTCGGCCTCGCCACGCCGATGTCGATCATGGTCGCGACCGGCAAGGGCGCGACCATGGGTGTCCTCTTCAGGAACGCCGAGGCCATCGAGGTCATGCGGAAGGTGGACACGATCGTCGTCGATAAGACGGGAACGCTCACCGAAGGCAAACCCAAGCTCGTCACGATCCTGCCGATACCGGGTCTCGATGAGCAACGCCTCCTCGGGCTCGTCGCATCGCTCGAGCGCGGCAGCGAGCACCCGCTCGCCGCAGCGATCGTCAGGGGGAGCGAGGAGCGTGGCGTCTTGCTCGGCGAAGCGCTGGGCTTCGAGAGCCTCACCGGCAAAGGCGTGCGCGGCACCGTGAATGGTCAAGCAGTGGCCCTCGGGAACCAGAAGCTCATGGACGACCTCGGCGTCGAGCTAGGAGACCTGGTGTCGAAGTCGGAGGCGCTCCGGGCCGATGGACAGACAGTCATGTTCGTCGCCGTCGACGGATTGCCAGCGGGTCTGGTGGGCGTCGCGGATCCCATCAAGGAGAGCACGCCCGAAGCCATTCGCGCGTTGCACGAGGAGGGTATCCGCATCGTGATGCTGACCGGTGACAGCCAGACCACCGCGAGTGCGGTGGCCAAGAAGCTCGACATCGACGACGTCATCGCCGAAGTGCTTCCCGACCAGAAAGTCGACGCCGTGAAAAGGCTTCAGCGCGAAGGCTTCTTCGTGGCGATGGCGGGAGATGGCATCAACGACGCTCCGGCGCTCGCCCAGGCGCAAGTGGGCATCGCCATGGGCACGGGTACCGACGTCGCCATGGAAAGCGCTTCGGTGACGCTCGTAAAGGGCGACCTTCGCGGGATCGTCCGCGCTCGCCGCCTGTCACGACAGACGATGCGGAACATCAAGCAGAACCTCTTCTTCGCGTTCGTCTACAACGCGGCGGGCGTGCCGATCGCGGCCGGGGTGCTCTACCCGTTCTTCGGGTTGCTCCTCTCCCCGATCATCGCTGCCGCTGCGATGAGCCTGAGCTCGGTCTCTGTGGTGGGCAATGCGCTGCGCCTCAGGCGATCGGACGTATGAAAGGAGACTTGCACGTGCAGACCGAACCCAAAACACCAACCCAAAGAAGGCCCTTCCACATCCCTTGGATGCTGGGGTTCTGCCTTTTTGCCGCAATCGCGCTGTTCTTTCTCTGGGAAGAACACGAGGCGCACATTCTCGGGGCGCTCCCGTACGCGTTGCTCCTTCTCTGCCCGCTTCTCCACCTCCTCATGCACCGCAAGCATGGCGGCCACGGCGGTGGTGGCTCCGGCCACGAGGAGGGCCATGCCGCTCATCGCCACGAAGGAGGCACGCCATGAACCACGGACACGAGATGCCCGCATACGGGCTGTGGACGCTCGTCATCATCAACTCGGCCATCTTCATCATCTTCGCCTTCAGCTTCTTCAAGCCGAAGACGAAGCGTGACTGGCGTACGTTTGGGAGCTTCTCCGCCTTCATCGTCGCGCTCTTCGTCGAGATGTACGGCTTCCCGCTCACCATCTACCTGCTCTCGGGTTGGCTGGCGCAGCGATTCCCAGGCATCGACCCCCTGAACCACGACTTCGGTCACCTCTGGTACACGCTGCTTGGGTTCGAAGGCGACCCTCACTGGAACCCGATCCACATCGCGAGCAACGTGCTCATCGTGGCTGGCTTCTTCCTGCTGTCGGCCGCGTGGAGCGTCCTCTTTCGCGCGCAGAGGGCCGGAAAGCTGGCGACAACCGGCCCCTATGCGTACGTCCGTCATCCCCAGTACGTGGGGTTCATCGTCATCATGTTCGGGTTCCTCTTGCAGTGGCCGACGCTCGTCACGCTGGTGATGTTCCCCATTCTCGTCGTGGTCTACGTGCGCCTGGCCCACCGCGAGGAGCGCGAGGTTCGGACGGACTTCGGCGCTATCTGGGACGAATATGCCGCGCGCACGCCGGGATTCATCCCATGGACGCGAGGTCAGCAGCGCCGCATCGACGGTGAACGGAACGCCCATGTGGCGGAGGAACGAAGGTAGGAAAGCGTTACCTTCATGCAGCACATCGGCCTGGACGCTGGAGTCGTGAGAAAGCCATGAAACCGTGTGAATGCCGCGAGCCCCATGAGCGACGCCGGATCGTGCTCACCGGAGGCCCTGGTGCGGGCAAGACGGCCGTACTGGAACTGATTCGGCAGTACTTCTGCTTGCATGTGAGAGTGCTCCCAGAGGCGGCGGGCGTTGTCTTTGGTGGCGGCTTCCCCCGCGAGGCGAGCGAGGGCGGACGGCGCGCCGCCCAGCGCGCGATCTACTACATCCAGCGTGAGCTCGAGGCAGCGGCGGATGCCGACAACGCTGCCATCGTTCTCTGCGATCGAGGGACGGTGGATGGAGCGGCCTACTGGCCTGGCCCCGGATCACTGTGGGCCTCGGTTGCCAGCACGCACGAAGCCGAGCTCGCCCGCTACGACGCCGTCATCCACCTGCGCACGCCGCCCCTCGACGGCGGCTACAACCAGCAGAACCCGCTGCGCATCGAATCAGCCGTGGAGGCTGCCGCCATCGACCTCCGGATCGCGCGTGAGTGGGAAGGCCATCCTCGGCGCTTCGTGGTCGAAGCTACTCCGGGCTTCCTCGCCAAAGGTCGCCGCGCGCTCTCGATTCTGCGTGAAGAGCTGCCCGCGTGCTGCCGCGAGCATGTCGTTACGCCCCTGGAAGCAACGACGTGACGGGGTGGAGTAACAGCGAGAGCGTCATGCAACGTGATTGTCGGCTGGTCCTCGGAAGAGCGCGGCGCACCGCTTCACCGACAAGATGTTCCGGGGGGGGTGATCGTGGCTGGATCGGCGCTACGGATGTTCCTGCTGCAAGCGCACCGTGGCCCTTCGGGCCTGGGATGAGTATGCTCGGCCCCGTGTCGGCTGCCACAATCCGTACGCTCATCGACCGCTGGCGTGAGGACCCGGGCAGCACCTACCAGACGTGGTTCCTCTGGGAAGAGCGCCTCAAGAACTTTCGATCGATTCGGCGTAGCATCTCCGAGGTGGTGCAGGAGATCGAGGGCGGCACCTTCGGGAACACCTATAGAGGCTCATCACTCGAGACCGTCGTCGGCTCGATCGCCGAGCAGCGACAGATATTCAAGGGCGCCGACCACGCGTTTCTCTGGAAACCGAAGCTGCGGATCCCGGACATCTACGAGGATGTCGAGAACCAGCGAGCATTCGGCCGCTTCCTGCATGCATGCGCGTGTTGCTCCGGCGCGGATCCGATCGTGCGATCCATCCGCCAGCTCGCCGCTCGCCGCATCAAGGGCCTCGGCCCCGCCGCCGCGAACCTTCTCTACTTCATCCATCCGACGCACATGCCGCCGTTCAACACGGCCATCGTCAAGGGGTACAACGCGCTCAACTCAGCGCGCGTGAAGCTCGGGAGCTGGGAGGAATACCTCGCGATGCGCGAAGGCATCCTTCGGCTCAACGAGACCCACCGCGATCTGCTTTCGAACGACCTGGGCGCCGTTGGCGGTTTCCTCTTCGACGTCGGCAGCGGCCGTTACCCGGCCCCCCCGCAGGGCGACGACGAGGTCGCACGCGCCACCTGGCAGGCGGACCTGGCGAAGGTGCGCGAACAGACTGCAAAGGAGAGGAAGCAGATCGAGTCGGCTCGCGACAGCGATCGAACCCATACGGAGGTCCAAGGGTGGCTGCGGGACCTCGGGCTCGCCCTGGGGTTCGATGTCTGGATCGCTGCGAACGATCGCACCCGGACCTTGGGCACGGGCCGACTCGGCGATGGTTGCCTCGAGTCGCTGCCAACAGCGCTCGCAGAGTGTGCCGGCGCCGACGCGATTCGACTCATCGACGTGCTCTGGCTGGAACGCGGCTCGTCTCGCGTCGCGGCTGGATTCGAGGTCGAGCACACGACCTCGATCTACTCCGGGATCGTCCGGCTTCTCGATCTCGCGCTCGGCAGCTCGGGGGAAGCTACCCGCGGACTGTTCCTCGTCGCACCGGACGATCGCGAAAAGGACGTGCGAGCCCAGCTCCGTCGCCCCGCGTTTCGGCAGGTGGCGGACCTCCACGTCAGGTACCTGCCGTACGGTGAGCTCGCGAAGCACCGCGAAGCGATGGCGCGGTTCGGCGCCGGGCTCAAGGCGGTGGAAGCGATCGCGCGCCGGCTCGATTGACTCGTGGCGGCCTGTTCCCCGCGCCGCGCCAACGCCCGCGGCCCAGCGCGAACGGGGGCGCCCGTTCGCAGCCCTCGTAGGACCGCGCCCCGGTGATCAACAGTCCCGCCCCGCGCGGGACTGCTAAACGCCGGGTCACAGTCCCGGCTCCTGTTAAATTTCTCTCGGTTCCTCTCTCCCGACGGGACGGAGAAGAGAGCGCGAACCGCGTCCCAGGCACGCTCCACGAGCCCCGCACGACGCGCGCAGCGCTCTCCGCGTGAACACGATCGCGCCGCGCGCTGCTGCGGCCAGCGCGCAAACCCCTGCGAACTCAGCGGGAAAAAGACGAAGCCCCCGAGGCATCTACCTGGGGGGCTCCGTTAACTGCGGCTCGGGGCGAAGTTCGCATCGAGCTAAAAATGGCTCCGGGAGTAGGACTCGAACCTACGACCAGGCGGTTAACAGCCGCCCGCTCTACCAACTGAGCTATCCCGGAATGGGGTGCAGACACTGACGCGAGAGCCCGCAGCTGTCAAGATTTTCTGCGCCCCCAAACCCCCATTTCCAGCGGTCACGAAAGTCAGCCCCAGTGCCCCCTCAAAAACCCCAAACTCCTCCCGAAAAGCACCCCTAGGCCCCAAACCTCCCTGACGCGCCCGCCATACCCGAGCCCCCTACGTGCGCTTCCCAAGCACCTCCCGCGCCGACCCACCCGCGCTCCCGCCTCGAGGCACCCGCAAATCACCCTCTTTCCCTCGCAACTCCGCGCTCCTAGCGCCGTGGTCCATTTTCTGCATAACCCTTCTCCGTCTTCCCCCAAGGCCCCCTCGGACCCCCTTGGGCCCCACCTCAGGAGCCTCATGCACCACAGAGCCCGCCTTTTCCCCGCCAGCATCCTCCTGCTGCTGCTCGCCGCGGCCTGCAGCAAAACCGGGGGCCCCGTCACGCCCAAGGAGGCCGACGAGCTGCGCTTCGCCACCCTGGAGCCCTTCGGCTCCGACGCCGCCTACGAGGACTACCTGCAGCGTCTGCAGCGCCTGCGTCGTCGCGATGCCGAGGCCAACCTCGCCGACGGGACGCTCGCAGGCGTCGCCAATGCAGGCACGCCCGCTTCGGCCGACAACAGCAGCGCCGGCAGCGAGTCGATCACCAACAACCAGGAGGCCGGGGTCGACGAAGGCGACATCGTCAAGGTGCGCGGTCGTCATCTCGTCGTCTTGCGCCGCGGTCGTCTCTTCAGCGTCGACATCGGCGAGGCGGCGGCGCCCATGTTGCGCACGCTCTCGGCAGTGCCGGCCTATCCCCAAGGGGCCACCTGGGGCTCGTGGTACGACGAGCTCTTGGTCTACGAGCAGAGCGTAGTCGTCATCGGCTACAGCTACCAAGTCGGCGCCACCGAAATCGGCTTCTTCAACCTCGACGCCGCGGGGCAGCTCTCGCATCGCGCCACCTACTTCTTGCGCTCGAACGATTACTTCTCCTCGCGCAACTACGCGAGCCGGCTCGTCGACGGCAACCTGATCTTCTACATGCCCTACTACTTCATCGCGCAGCAGAGCGCCGATGGGCAGCCGGTGCTTCCAGCCCTCGGTCGTGCCGAAGGCGCCGCGGTCGGGCAATGGAACGACATCGTGCAGCGCGCCGCCATTTACCGGCCGGTGCAAAGCACCATCGCGCCGGCGCTGCATACCGTGGTGCGCTGCGATCTGAAGACGCCGGAGCCCACCTGCACTTCGACGGCGGTGCTCGGGCCGGCGTCGCGCACCTTCTATGTCTCACAGGCGGCCGTTTACCTCTGGGTGGGGGGTGGCGAGGGCCTGGGCTTTACGCCTTCGCGTGAGGCGACTGAGCCGCCGCCGGCGCATGTCTACCGCATGCCTCTCGATGGCAGCGCGCCCGGGGTGGTGCAGGCGCAGGGCGTGCCGGTCGATCAGTTCTCGCTCAAAGAAGACGCGGGCGTGCTCTACGGCTTCACGCAAAAGGTGGGCGTCGGCGATGCCTTCTACAACCCCGAGCTCGCGCGGGCGCCGCAAGAGTCGCGTATGGCGCGCATCCCCCTCGATCGCTTCACGGCGATGCCGCAGCCGCTCGGCGAAAGCGACTACGACCTGCTGCCGGTGCCCGGGGCGGGCAATCTGCAAAACCGCTTCGTCGGCGACTACTTCCTCTACGCCAGCAGCGCGCGTTTGGTCGCCATCGATCCGACGACGCCTTATGGCGACCCCAATCCTCCGACCACGCTTTACGCCTTCCCCTTCCGCACGCGGGCCGCGGCGCTGCAGGTTACGGTGCCTTCGACCGTCGAGCGCATCGAGCCGATGGGGCAGGGCGCGGCCTTGGTGGGCACGGATGCGGCGGGCCTGCGTTTCAGCTCGCTGGCCTTGGGCGCCGCGCCCGCCATCGTCTCGCAATACGGCGTGCCGGGGGCGCAGCAGGGCGAGACGCGCAGCCACGGTTTCTTCTACCGTGAGCTCGACGCGCCGACGAGCACCGGCCTGGTGGGCCTGCCCATCCGCATGAACGGCACGCCTTTCTCGAGCCTGGTGCACGGCTCGGCCGAGGTGGTCTTCTTGCGCACGCAAGGCGGCCTGCTCTCGCCGCTGGGCAAGCTGCGCGCCATGCCCACCACCCAAGACGACGCCTGCACCGTCTCCTGCGTCGATTGGTACGGCAACGCGCGGCCCATCTTCTACCAAGACCGCATCTTCGCCTTGCTCGGCTACGAGCTCGTCGAAGGTTTGCTGCAGCCCGCGGGCACCCCCGGGCTCATCGAGCGGCAACGGGTGGAGATGATCTCCTCCTCGATGCCCGGCATCCTCTGAGCTGCGTGCTCATTGGAAACCCCGCCCGCGCCTCGCAGTCGTGTTGGGCGTGCACGTGGCCCGGCTCCCGCTCTCGGGTAGCCGGGCCACGGCGCAATGCCAGCCAGCGCCGCAGATGGAGGTGAGGTTGTTGGCGTCGATCCACTGCGGGCGGTAGCCGAGGCTCACGTAGGTGGTCGCAGCGTCGGTGTCGCGGGTTTCGAAGGCCTCGTCGATCTGCGCGAGGATGCTTTCGACCTCCACGCCTTGCGGGAGGAGCGCCTCAAGCATCGGCCGCAGCTCTTGCGCTTGGTACTGCGGGATCGCCACCTTGCCGCTGCCTTGCGCTGCGGGCACCAGCGCGACGTTGACCAAGCTCTTCCAGCGCCACGAGAGCTTCACTTCGCCGCTCGCGCTGCGGAGCTTTCGCGGTGGCAGATGGTCATGGAATACGGGTGCGTAGCGCAGCGTTTGCGGGTCGATGCCGAGCTCCTTCAGCGCTTTGGTGGTGGCCGCGAGCTGCGCCTCTACCGCGGCGTCGCTTGGGAGCTGCGCGACCTCGTCGAGATAGCGCGCCAGCTCCGAGCCGGGGTCGAGGCGCGGCACCAGCATCTCGATCAGCCGCTTCATCAGAGAGAGCTGCGCAAGCTCCGCGAGGACGACCTGCCCCTCGGCGGGGACGAGAAGGAAGGGATCGAGGTGGTAGGTGTCGTCGCCGGGCAAGGTGTCGATCGAGCGCAGGCGTTCTAGGCCGAAGGTCTCCTTCACCGCCTTTTCGAGCGCCTCGAAGTCGGCGGCCTGCGTGATGCCGTTGGCCAGCGCCATGCCGGGTCTCGAGAGGAGCGCGGTCTTGGCCTTCATCGAGAGCAGGGTGAGCATCGCGCCGTCCATCTGGAAGGGCGCATCGATGCGGCTTAGCTGCGTATGGGCGACCAGGGCGTCGACGGCGCTGCGGGTGACGGCGAGGATCGGCTCGTCTTGCGGGTTCGTTCCGCCGTAGCCTGTGACGACGAGGGCGTAGCGTCCTTTGCGGTCGGCGAGCGCGCGCGGCACATAGTCTTGCGTCCATGGCCCCGGGTCGAGATCGGCGTAGGCGTCGAGCTGGTGCGGGATCAACACGACCTTCCCCGCCTCGATGAGGCCGCGTAAGGCTTCGAGGCCGGGCGGGAGATTGCTTTCGCTCGCACTCTTGCGGCAAAGCAGCCAGACGGGAATGCCAGCCTCGACGAAGAGCTCGACGATTTGCGTGGCGCCCTGCCTGGTTTCGGGGTTGCCCTCGGGTGCCAAGTAGGCCTCGTCGCTCCAGAGGGCGCAGCTCATGACGGCGGGCCCCTTCAGCGCGTATTCCGGCAGTGGGTAGCGCGAGGCGCCATCGAAGAAGCCCTTGAGGAGAGCCTCGGAGCGCTCGGGCTCGGCACATCCAAACGTGCTCAGCAGGGCGAGGAGCAGGTGCAGGGGTCGCAGATTCATGGGCCACTCCGATCGCAAGCGGTCGCGCGCAAGGTGTCGCGCTCGCTACCCGCGCGCCCGGCCTAGCAAGGGATTCCTTGCGCCGCCAGCTCAGGGCATCGGCGTGATGCGCAGCTGGGCCTCG
>ERZ1066121.1338-NODE-1338-length-18446-cov-7.083084_pt1 | contig 18446 bp, 12 predicted proteins | sample MGYA00382768_ERZ1066121 | MGnify/ENA primary metagenome ERZ1066121 (study PRJEB33369, sample SAMEA5778351) | biofilm metagenome | biome: Industrial cooling water; feature: Water cooling tower basin; material: Biofilm | place: United Arab Emirates | collected... | reverse complement strand
TGCAAGGGCCGTTCAGGACCTCGGCGCTGTGACCGGATTCGGCTCGACGGTCCGCTCGCTCGTCGACCGCGGACGCGCGCTTGCCGCGTCCTTTGCCGAGCGCCTCGGGCTGCGCGACGGCGACCCGCTGGTGCCGGCCAACCTGCGTGACCGGACGCCGGACCAGATCGCCGCTGTGCATGCCGTCGCCTCCGCCATCCGCCATCTCGGTGAGCGCGAGGCGGCGTTCTCGCGCACGGAAATCTATCGCACGGCGCTCGGCTTTGCGCTGCCGGCACCGATGTCCGAGATCGAGCAGCGCGTCGACCAGCTGCTCAAGCAGGGGCACTTGCTAAAGGGCAAGGGAGCCGACCGCGATCTCGTGACCACCCGGGACGCGATCGGCCTCGAACAGCGGATCATCGCCGCTGTTGAAAACGGGCGCGGCGCGGCTCCGGCGATCGTCGCGGCGGATGTCGCCGGCGAGCGGCTGCAGGCGCTCTCGCAGCTCCGCTACGGCATGACTTTGAACGCCGGGCAGGAAGGCGCGGGGCGCCTGCTGCTCGGCTCGCACAACCGGATCGTGGCCATCCAGGGAATCGCCGGAGCGGGGAAAAGCACGGTCCTCAAGCCGGTCGCCGATATCCTGCGCGAGGAGGGCCGCTCGGTGCTGGGCCTCGCGGTGCAGAACACGCTGGTGCAGATGCTCGAGCGCGAGACCGGCATCCCGTCGATGACGGTTGCGCGCTTCCTGCGCCGCTATCGCGACATCCTCGAAGGCGCGGACCCGGTGCGGTTGGCCGAAGCCAGGGCAGCGCTCCGCGGCACCGTCGTCCTGCTCGACGAAGCCTCGATGGTCGGCAATGCCGACAAGGAAAAGCTGGTCCGGCTCGCCAATCTTCTCGAGCTCGACCGCTTCGCCAGCATCGGCGATCGCAAGCAGTTGGGCGCCGTCGATGCGGGCAAGCCGTTCGATGTGATGCAGCAGGCCGGCGTCGAGACGGCGGTCATGAACATCAACGTGCGCGCGCGGGAAAAGGCGCTGCGCAGCGCCCAATATGCGGCACAGGGCGGGAAGATCGACGAGGCGCTCCGTCACCTCGGTTCGCGTGTGGTGGAGGTTCCCGGCGGTGCGGCCATCGATGCTGCGGCGGCCTGGCTCTCGCTGTCGCCCGAGGAGCGCGAGAAGACGTCGATCTATGCGTCCGGCCGGGCGCTAAGGGCGCAGGTCAATGACGCGGTCCAGACCGGGCTGCGGGCCAATGGAGAGCTAGGCTCGGCCAGTCTCACGGTGGACACCCTCTCCCGCGTCAATGTCACCCGCGAGGAACTGCGCTACGCCCGCACCTATGCGCCGGAGATGGTGGTCGAGGTCGATCGCCGCCAACGTGGCCAGCGGCTGCTCAAGGGCCAGTATCGGGTCGTCGAGACGGACGCCGCGCGCGAACGGGTGACGCTCGAGAACGAACGCGGCCGACGCTTCGAGTTTCGGCCCGGCCAGCTTCGCCCGCAGGGCGAGCAGGATCCGCTCAGGCTGTTCGAAGTACGGCCGCTCGATCTTCACACCGGCGACCGCATCCGCTGGACCGAGACCGACCACAAGCGTGGATTGCTCAACGCTGACCAGGCCCGTGTCATCTCGATCGACCGCAAACGGGTGACGGTGAAGACCTCGCTCGGCGCCGAGCACAAGCTGTCGCACGACGACCCGATGCTCGAACGGCTCGACCTCGCTTACGCCCTCAACGCGCACATGGCCCAGGGTCTGACCTCAGATCGAGGAATCGCGGTCATGGACAGCCGGGAGCGCAACCTCTCGAACCAGCAGACCTTCCTGGTGACGATCACCCGATTGCGCGATGGGCTCACGCTGTTCGTCGACAATGCGGCGAGGCTCGAGGCGGCAGTCGAGCGCAACCCCGGCATGAAACGCTCCGCGCTCCAGACCGTCGACCTGCTTCGGGATGCTGCCGCCACGGGCCAGGCAAAGGGACGCGCGCCCATGCCTGAGCGCGAACCGCCAGAGCGCGACCGTTCACTCGTCAAGCCGTTCGAGATCGGAATCTAGCCGCCGTGGAAGCGCATCGCCCGATCAATTGAGCGATGCCGGACCGTCTTCTCCTGAAAGCTTCGTGATACGGCGCGCGATCGCGCGCCAAGCCCGCACGCCATCGGCATCACCGGCCCGTGCCAGCACTTCGATCTGCTCGGCGGCATGGGCCGCAGCGTGTTCGCCGTGGCTCTGCAGCACCCGGTTGGCACAGGCCCAGAGCTCCCATTCGCTCAGCATCAGCGGAAGTAGCCGACCAGTCCCATGAGAAAGGCAAGGAAGCCGTACACGACGACGACGCCGGCCAGCAGAAACTCGATCCTAACCCTGCTTTGCCTCGGCTGCGGCGACCCGGCAGGCCAGACCTGCTCGCAGGCAATCCCGTTGAACCCGGCACGCTGCCCGACGACTTCCACCTCCTGGCCGACCAAGCGGTGCGCCCGTCGTCCTGCGTCGAGCTCCCAGGTGCCGCCGCCTTCTGCGCGGAGGACGAGGCCGAAGCGCCCCTGTTCGAGACGGCCGCGCAAGTGCAGGTCGGCGCTCATCGGCAGGCCGGGCCTTTCCAGTAGCGATCCCATCGCAGGACCGTCCCTGTGCGGATCATCGCGCAGGACAGATCCGCGCCGGTCGGCATGCGGCACCAGGCCGAGGTCCTGTTCCCACCAGCCGAACCTTCGGACCGGCAGGTCAGCTTGGGCCCCGCAACGACAACATGACCTGTCGAATTGCGGCCACGGGCGCCGCCGAGCAGGCGAACGAGCGCATCTCGCGCCTGGGTGGGCGAGGCATCGGGACACGGGTGACCCGGCCGGCAGGTGCCGTCCATCTCGCGCGCAGCAACTCCGGAAAGGCGGACATGGGGGCCCTCAGCACACCAGATCGGGCCATCGCCGTCCCACACATGGGTCGGCGTGCAAGTGAATGTCTGTCCGGCGGTGACGATCGAGGCGGCAAGGAAGGTCAGCATGGAACGGCGGGCTTACTGCAGCGCACGCCCAAACCAAAGCACCCGCCCGACAATGTTGATGCTGCGGCGCTCGAGGCCCCGCCAGCTAGGATAGGCCGGGTTGTCGCTCACCACCGAAATCCGGCGGCCTTGCGGCTCGATCGCGATCCGCTTCACGTTGAGCGCGTCGTCCATGCGCAGGACGTAGATGCCGTCGCGCAGCCGCGATTGGCCGTCGGCGAGGTCGACCATGACTTCGTCTCCGTCGTGCAGGGTCGGCTCCATCGAGTCACCGTGCACGCCGATGATGGAAAGGCTCGACGCCTTGCTGGCGGTCAGCCGGCGGAGCCATTTCTCATCGAAGCCGAACTGGGAGCATTTGGATTCCATCTCGGCCAGCGCCCCATGACCGGCGGAAGCCTCGACGCTGAGCACCGGGACATGGACGAGCTCGACAACTGGTCCCGAGCGGCGTTCAGGAGCGCCAAGCACCTTCTCGTCGACACCGAAGAAGCGGGCGAGGACCGCACGATCCTGCTCGTCGAGGCTCCGCGGGCTCCCGCGCCGGATGTACTGCTGGATATAGGCCGCGTTGCGTCCGAGAAGGCGGGAAACCGAGGAATAGTTGTACCCTTTTTGCTGGATCAGCTCGTCCAGGGCTTTGCGTGCTTCGTCCATCGCCGACGTCCCATTGAGTGTGTCTAGGAAAACCAATCCTAGACTCTAGGATGCCTTCCTAGTAGGAACATAACGAGAACGCAAGAGCGATGCGAGTCGGGTGCGATGGAGCTTCTGGAGCAGGTCGAGAGCTATTTGGCGCGGTCCAGGGTCCCGCCGAGCACGTTTGGGAGGATGGCTGTAGGTGACCCAAGGTTCGTTGAGGACCTGCGGTCGGGACGGCGACCAAGGTTGAACACACGGAAGCGTGTCTATGCCTACCTCGCGGTCTGCGGCGCGCGGCGGATCGATATTGAAGTTCAAAGCGACTTGATACCATCAGAATTCGAGATCGTCGAAAGCCGCGAACGGATCAGGTAGAACTCGCCGGGACGCGAAAAGCCCTATTATAGGCTTACCCGAGACATGGGGTTGCAGGAGGCCCTTGCAGACCTTGAAGCTGCAGCCGGTCGTGATCATGTCGTCGAGGAGGAAAATCCGTTCGATGTCTGCCGGGATCGCGCTCGGCAGCACCTCCAGCGTAGCTTCCAGTGCATCTGGTTCGCGTCGATCGGCGCTTTCGTGCATCGCCAGTCGGTCGGCCGTCGTGCGCAGAACGTCTGCGGCACGCGCAGGCGCACCGATCGCACGCGCCACCGCCAGCATGCGTGGGTCGAAGTCCGGGTGATCCGGCGTTTTCGACGACGGGATTGGCACGAAGAGCGAGGTCGCCAGCGCTTCAGGAGTGAGGCTGGACCGAATTGCCGCTGCCACATCCCGAATGGCTTTGAGCTTGTGGGGCCATTGCGGCGTGCCCCTGGCCACACTCGGCCGTTTCTTAAGGTTGAGGATCAGTTGGTTCGTCGCGCTGTAGCGCCAGCCCTCACGCGGCGTATATTCGCCGAAAAACGCACATTGATCATCCGCCTCGAGGTGCCAGTGGTCCGGCCGCTCCAGGTCGCCGATGATCCTAAGCCGCCCCGACCAGCTCACGTCGGACGTCGGCATAGCTGTGCACGCGAATGGCTCCCTCCTGCTCGAAACGCGCCGGCCAGGTAAGATCGCCGCGCTCGAAGCAGCTGTTCATGATGAAGAGCTTGCGCTTTTGCCGGAGCGCCTCGCGTGCCTGGACCAGCGTGCCCGACGTTTCGCCAGCTTCGACGATGACGGTCGCTTCGGTGAGCGCCGCCATTGTCTTATTCCGCTCCGGAAAGAAAAAGCGGTTCGTCCGGGGGTTCTGAGCTTCATATCGCTCGACTGGCACCTGACTGATCAGCAGATAATCGCGTGCGATACGCTCCTGCAGCGCAGCATTCGATTTTGGATAGACTTGGCCGAGCGGCGTTCCAATGACGGCAATCGTCTGTCCGCCCGCTTCGAGCGCAGCTTCATGGGCTGCGGTGTCGATGCCTTCGGCAAGCCCCGAGACGACAGTGTAGCCATCTTCCACGAGTTTGCGGGCGAGATGACGCGCCCGTTGCACTGCCTCGTCCGATGGCTTGCGGGTGCCGACCACCGCTACGGCCGGCGTCGAGGCAAGCGCCCAATTGCCCTGGAAGTAAAAGAGTTCCAAAGGGTGTGTCGCATCGCGCAGTCGCTCCGGGTATTCAGTTTCACCGTGGACGCGGATGTCAAAACGGCCAGTACGGCAGCGCAGCTTGGCCAGTACGCGCGCAGCGACGGCACGGGCCTCCTCCGCTGGGACCAAATCGGATGGACGCATGCCCGGGCGGTCGCGAAAACGCTCGGCGATCGACTTGAAGCTGGCATTATGCTCGGACCACAGCGCCTCATAGGCGCCAAGCTCGAGTGCAGCGTCGAGCGGAGCCGCGATCGGCCCTTCTGCGCTGCGGATGCTCCAAAACGTCTGTTGCTGCACTTCACTCTCGATTCATCGGCCAATAGGACGCATGCCGGCGCTGCGGTCAATCATTTCCGCAGGCGCGCGTGGTCGCTCATCAATAGAACATATACGGAACATACTCAAGTTGCCGCCTAGTTTCCGGCGGCAATCCGCGGCCACGCGGCCGATCCGGCCGACGGTATGGCCCGCTAAATCGCCGCCAGAATTTTCACGACCTCCTCGCCAAGATGACGCCGAATGCGCAAATCATCGACGAGAACGGCATCCACCGCGCCGAATACCGGTACGCCGGGTGCGATGGGCGAGTGAATGTCGATACGGAGCGAATTGCCGCCCTTCTTTGATAGGATCAGCGGCGCCGCCGCGCCGGCCTCGCCAAAGTGGCGCTCGATGACATAGTCGCCTGGCGCCTGCCGTTCGAGATCGGCCGCGAGAATCCCGAGCGAACGGGCAGCCCGGCCGGGATCGAACGGCGCGGCACCCCCATAAAGCACATGCCGCAGCAATTGCGCGCCGACGAAGCGGTCGAGCAACGCGTGATCGAGCTTGTTTTTAAAGGATCGGAGGCAACGGTAACAGGATGAATCGCACTGCTCGGGACAATGTTCGAGCAGTTGGAGCGCCAGTTCGAACAGTTCGTGCGCACGCGGTGCCAGTTGCGGGGAGAAACCGGCGCCGCCGGCAAGCGTGTCGTAGAGGAAAACCTCGACAAGCGAACCGGCCGCGCCATGCTCGTTCAGAGCCGGCCGATACTCGGCGAGAATCTCGCCTGCCTCGATCTCGAGGAGAAAGCTCGCCGCCTTGGCGAGCGCCTCGCAAGCCGTGCGCATCGCCGAGACCGTCTCTGAATGCGCGGGCGGCAGCCGGAACGGCGCCTCGAGGCGCAAAGCGAACAGTGCGATGTCGGTCGGGAAATCGGTGCCGAGCACGATCCCGCGGGACGAGAAGCCGGGACACGGCGGGTCATTGTCGTTGGGGTATGGCAACGGGTGCGGCTGGCTCAAATTCACCTCGGGAGCAACCGAGGACTCGATCCGCCCGCAGCGCGTGCAGTAATCATAGCCTTCACCGTCCGGACCTGAGTTAGACACCAGCAGATGCTGGCGTGTCGCGAGGCCGCGCAATTGGGGCGTGATCGGTGCACCCAACTGGGTGCCGTCGGTCGTCATCACGAGCTTCGCGCGGGTCGCGTAAGCAGTCTCGTTCGGCTCGTCCGGGACTGAGGGCGCGGGCGCCTTCCACAGATGTGCGAAGCCCGGTGGGCGGAACCAGGGCTTGGCTGGACCAAAGCTATTGGGTGTGTGACACGCTTCGCAGGTCAGCCGTTCCCCGCGCTTGGCCGGATCGTAGAACCCTTCCGTCTTGGCGTGACCGCAGCGCTCGCACTCATAGTAGAGGCGCCTGCGCGCCCAAGCGACGCGGCGGTCGTCAGGAAATGGCGAGTAGATCGCCTTCGACGTGTATTGCTTGCCCTTGATCCAGATCTGCTTGTTGGGCGCATATTGCGAGAGGGCGATGTTGAGACCCTGGCTCGGCGCGAACTCCATTTCGGCTCGGTAGCCGGTGGAATTCTGACTGAACACGTAGAATGGCGCGACGTCGGTGGGGAAGGCGTAGCGCGGCAGCACCCCCAATAGAGCAGTCGGTCGAGGAAGTTGTCGGCGGCCGCGTCGATCCCGCCGTCATTGTCGGGTTCGGGATCGGCATCGGGTGCCGGTTCGTCGTCCGAGGATGAAGCCTCGGTCTGCGTGGCCATCCAGGCTGGCGCATCGGCGACCTCGCCCTCTGCCGGATCGGAGGGCAGCGTGGCATCGTGCTGGCCCTCGAGCGCCATGTCGACCGCGGCTAACAGGTCGACTACGAAATGGTCGAGCAAAGCGTTGCGGTCGGCCTCGCTCAGTTCGGCAGGCAGCCACCGGGTGATTGCCGCGCGGAGTTCCACTTCGTTCGCGTTTAGCCAGACCTGCAGGTCGGCGCGGTTGAGCGGCCCCGTGCCGACGAAGTCGCCGACGGTGCCCAACACCGAAAAGAGATTGGCGAGGCCCGGATCGGCGAGGTTGAGCGTCGGGAGTTTCGCCTCGTGGTAGCGCTGGAGCAGGAAGGCGCGAATGTGCCGGCGCGCGATGTCGGGGTTTTCGAGCGTGAGCCGAGGATCGACCACCTGGCCGCGGATCATTTCCTGCGGTCGCGTGAAATAATGATCGTCGTGGCTGTCGGCGCTGCCGAACGCGACCACCGTTGCCACCGCATTGCCCCGGCGGCCGGCGCGGCCGGCGCGCTGCTGATAGTTGGCGCGTCCCGGCGGCATGTTGCGCAGCGCCACCCCCGAGAGGTCGCCGATGTCGATGCCGACCTCCATCGTCGTCGTGCTGCTGAGCACGTCGATGCTGGTGCTGCGCCCCTGATCGACATCGCGCCAGGCGAGGTCGATATCCTGAAACTGCATCTCATGATGCTCGGCCTGCGAGAAGGCCGTGTCAGCGCGCGCGGCATTGAGCTGGGCTGTGTGCTCGGCCGCAATCAGCGACATGAGCTCAGGCTCATCATGTCCCAGCGCCTCGACGACGGGATCGCGATAAAATCCCTTACGAGCACGGAACACTGGGTCGGTATCGGGATCGAAGAGATGGACGTCGGGCGAGCCGCAATCGATGCAAACGGCGACCGTGGCGATGGGGCGGTGGACCGAGGTGCAGCGTGCGCAGCGTCGCCATTCGCCACCGAGCCGCAGCGACAGCTTGCGGGCGAGCAGGCGATTGCCGCCGTCCGCTTGCTCCGTCACCATCGGTAGCAGCCGCGGGATCCACTCCTTCTTGAAATCCTTCCGGAGCGTAGGGGTGGCGAGCACGTGTTGCATGGCGCGGAAGTCGCCCTTGTGCGAACGGACCTCGCCGCCCGTGCCCCACCAACTGTTCGGCATACCGCGAAACCAGATGCCGCTTTTGCGCGACCAGGCACGCAGCCAAGCCCGCGCCACCGCGATTTTGTCGTCGGGTGTTTCAGCAAGGCCCGTCAGTACGGGCAGCGCAGCCATCTTGGCTGTCTCGCTGTCCGCTTCGACGATCGAGGCCACAGCGAGCGGCTCGAGGCCAAGGATATTGTCGCGCAGCACGTCGACCAAGGCACGGATTAGGTTGGCGGGCGGTTCGGCATTGAGCAGCGAGATCAGGACCTTGGTGCTCGGCATCGCGCCCGCCGGGGTGTCGAAGACGCGTGGCATGACTTCGGACCCTTCGAGCTCGGGTCGGAGCCGCACGCCCAGCCGATGGGCGGCCACCACAGTGGCGAGCCAGGCATTGTCGAGCACGATGGAGTCGGCGAAGACAGGGTCGCCGGACAACGTGCGATAGCCGAGGGGCAGCAGCGCGCGTAGCGTGTCCTTGAGCGAATAGGCCTGCAGCGCGGGCGCCAGGCGTGCGGCGACCTGCCGCGAATCCGAGAAGACGAGGACCTTGCGGCCGCGCAGTGGTGCGAATTCGCTCGCTTTGACCGGGCTCGGCGGCTGTACTCGGATTTGCGCCGAAACCAGCGCCTGGAATGGCTGGTCGCCTTTGGTGAGATGGTCCTGCACGCTCGACTTGCCGCCGCGCACCGATCGTCCGCAGCAGCCGCAGGGGACGAACTGGCCCGCTCCAGCGGCGGCGTTCCCATCGTCACCGTCGTCGCCGTCCTCGTCCTCGTCGTCGGAGTCGGTGCCGGGCGCTGTGGCGAGGCCCGAGGCTTGCGGGCGCAGATATACGAGGCGGTGGCGCTCGCTGAGTTTGTCGGGATTGAGGAGCCCCGACGCCAGATCATAATAGGCGTCCACAGCCTTGGACGGATCGGCGGGCGTCTCAAGCAAGAGATCGAGTGGCTGGAAAGCGAGCGCTACGCCAGCCGACGTGATGAGCTTCTGCCCTGGCTCGGCGAAGAGGTGATCGGGCTGCGCGACGTCCTTGGTATAGGCCCTGGCGTAGGATGTCCCGCAATAGCGGCAGGTATAATAGGCAAGCACGGGCGCGGCGCAGCCGCAGCGATCGCGCGGCTGCGCATAGAGCTTGCCGATCGGGCCGCCGCGCTGGTCTTCGGACAACTCCGCGCAGTTTGGATCCATGCAGGCCCAGAGACCCGGCAGACCGCGGTGGAAGGCATGGACCCGGCACGGCAGAAGGCTGGCGTCGTCAGCCTTGAGGCGGGCGCGGCTGCCCATCGCAAGCAGCGCGTTGATCGCCCGATCGCCGCTTGCCGGGTCAGGCGCATCGAAGATCAGATCGCGAATTTCGTCAAGCGCGCACGCGCGGCGCATCGTCTCGTTCACGAGAAGCGCGAAGGGCGGATAATCGGCCAGCGCATGGAACAGGTCGGCCGCCTCGTCGGTCGTCGCCGCGACGCCGCGCGCCGCCAGAAACGGTGCGATCGCCCCCGCGCGCGCGGCCGCATCCTCCGAGAAGAAGCTGTCGAGATCCACCGCCGCGAGCAGAGCGAGATCGACGGTGCTTCCCTTCGCGGCGCCGTCGCGCAATTTGAGGTCGCCGGTGACGGGGACGAACGACTGCGCGTCGACCCCGGTCAGTTGCGCACCGAAATCGCCGGCGGATGCCTTCCCCGCGTCGGAGAAGCTGGCTGTCGCGCAGATGACCTGGAAGCGCTCGGGAGGGATCGCCAGCCGTTCGCGCAGCCGCCGCAGCAGCAGGCCCACTTCTGCGCCCTGGGCGCCGCGATAGAGGTGCGCTTCGTCGAGGACGATGAGGAATTTCTCGTCCGGGCAGGCTTCAAGCCATGCGCGGGTCGCCTCGAAGATGCTGCGCTCAATGGGGCGCAGCATCATATATTCGAGCATCGAATAGTTGGTAATAAGCAGATCCGGCGGCGCCTGCTGGACCTCGTAACGGGTCATCAGTTCGGCATCGTCGTCGAGCGCGACCGCGCGGCGGAATGCATCGCCGGCCATCCAGTAACCGGTGCCGAACCAGTCCGAAACGCTCGGCTTGGCAGGCCACTTTCCCTTTGCGCCCAGCCGCTGCATGAGAGCCGCCGCGCGGGCGTCCTCCGATTCGACGATGGGCGTGCCCGCCGCATGGCGCTTGGCCGCATCCTCGATGGCGACGAAGAAGTCGCCGATCGAGCGAAGGCGCGTCCGGTCCTTGTTCCTGGTGCGCACGCCGGCATAGGGAGTCCGGCTTGTGTAGCGCGCGAAGGTCGCGGCGCGGCCGGACCATTGCTGGAACATCTCGATGACGCGCGCGTCGCCGAACAGCAGCCGGAGGCGCCCAAGCTGGTCGTTGACCAGGGCGTTCATCGGGTAGAGCACCATCGCGCGCACGGCGGAATGGGCTGCGAACTGCTCGCTCCTGTCGCGTGCCTCGATCGCGAGCTTGCCCAGAATGGGTAGCAGGAAGGACTCGGTCTTGCCCGAGCCTGTTCCGGTCATGATCATGACGTTGCGTTGGTCGCGCAGGATCGCCTGGATCGATTCCGCCTGGTGCTGATAGGGCGGGTCAAACAGAAGCGGCTTGCCGTGGGCGGAGGCTGCGAGCCGCATATAGGCCTCGCGCGCCGCGGCCGGAATGTCGGTCATCACCGCATAACTATCGCCGGTGACATAGCGCGGCGTAGATTCGAGGAAGGGCGTCTGGAAAATGCCGCCGGAACTCTGGAGCAGGCGCCGCCGCTGCTCGACGGCACGCGGGTCGGCGATATGATAGGTTGCCTCGATATAGCCTTGCAACGTGTCCTGCAGCGTCGCGATGGTTTCCTGGATTGTTGCCGTCATGACTGGCCTTCATGCTCGAGGTCGCTCATCCAGAGCAGGTCACGCAGCGCCTGGATCTCGGTGCCGAGGGACTGGAGCGGAAGCGCGTAGCTGAACAGGCAGCCGCCTTCGCACATTTTTCCCCCGACCAGCGCCAGCCGCCGCTCGGCAAAGGACGGAAGCGGCGAAAAGAAATCGAGCGCACCCCCATCTGCGCTGCGGCGCACGCGGACAACTTGCGGGTGCCCGTCGAGCGCATCTTTTGCCGCCTGATAGCGCCAGCCAAGGTCGCAAGACCGCTGTCGGTCACTGTCGTCGCTGAGGTCGAGCAGACGATGGCACTGTCCCTGGGAAAATTCGGCGATCGACCAGAGATCGGCGCCGTAACGCCGCGGCCGCCGCGCAAGGAAGATCCCGGTCGTGCGCGCGTCCGGCGCGCGCCAGCGGCCAGAGTAGTAACGTACCGGTCGAGCCGGATCGAGAATTTCGAGGTCGGGAATCGCCGCAGTTTCGCGGGGCAGCTGTCCGAGGCGCGCGGTCCAGCGGCTGGCGTGCGCGGCGGCCGTCTCCTGCGCTGGTGTGCGAAGCCAAGTGGCTTCCGAGATTTGCGTGAGGCCGAGGAGCCGCAGATGAGTTGAAAGAGCCGCATCCTCTGGCGCAACAAGACGCCGGACCGGTCCTCGCTCGTCGACCCGCGCGGCCAGCTCCGGCGTCAACGGAGTCGGCTGGTCGCCGGATATGCCGAGCAGTACGATCGAGCTGTCGCTGCGCTGGACGAAGCTGGGCGGCGCAGGGCGGATGACAACTGGCGGTGCGTCCCAGGGGTCGGTCGCGAGCTTGTGCATTTCGAGCGCGTCACCATAAGCCAGCATCTCTTCGAACGCGGCCTCGATCGCGGCGCGCTCGATCCCCAAGGGCTCCAATGGCGTCGCCGCGAACCGGACGATATCGGCGCGCGAAGCCGCGGCCAGCCAATAGACCGCGCGTCGCAGCGCCGGCTTGATGCAGGCCTTAGGGTCGCTGCCGGCGCTTCCCAGCGACACTGCGGTCGCGGCAACCGCTTCGTGACGGGCAATCGCGCGCATCATACCGCCGCCGCCAACGTCTCGGCCGTTCCGAACCGGGCTGCGGCAGCGGCCAGGTAAGCGCCGCGTACCAAAGGGCGATTGGCCAGCAGAGCCGAAATTCGTGCACGTGCACTTTCGAGACGACCTAGGCGAAGCGAAGCAGGATCAAAGGCCAGACGATAGGCATCGGCAATGCGCTCGCCGTCCTGCTCCACGCCATAGCGACGCGCGATGTCGCTGAAGATTTCCAGCCCGTCAGCGTCGCTCGAAGGCGGGCCAAAGGTGCGCGAGCGCAGGCCGAACCCCGGCGAGCCGCCGACATGCCGCTGCGCCTCGGGTAATCCGTCGGCGCTGGCAATGCGCTGGGCAAAGTCGCCGCCACATGCCCGCGTGGCCAGTTCGGCAGTGATCCGCCCGAGCGTGATTTCCTTGCGCACGACAGCCTGCGCACCAACCGGCCTAGCCCGCCGCCAGCGCCCGTGCGCGGTCAGCAGCGTCAGCACTGCTTCGTGTTCGGACCGGTCGAGGGCCAGACTCTGTGCAAAGCCAAGATCGGACAGGGCACGCAGGCGATCGGTGGCGGGTGCGCTGGCAAAGATCGCATATTGCCGGCCGCGATAGTCGGCGATCAGCAGCGCGCCGGGCGCGGCGACGTCAATGCCGGCCACAGCATCGTCGTAGGCGATCCGTGCCTTGGTCAGCGGCGTGGCGAGCGGATAGAGGCGTATCGTGACCGGTTCGTCGTGCGCCGTCTCGTCGATCAGGCGCGCGCGGCGCGCGGGCGCGTCGAACCGCCAGCGCAGCGGCTCCACCTCATGTGGGAAGGCAAGTGCCTGGCGGCCCAGCTCGCCGAGTGATGCGACCAAGTCGACCCTGTGGGCGGCGTCGATTGCCTCCGAAAGGGTCTGACGCAACCGATCGAGCACGGCGGCCGGAACAGCACTGCCTACAGGCGATGTCCCGCCATCGCTCTCCGCAACCAAATGACCGGTGGCATCGAAGGTCTCAAGTGACCAACCGACGAAACGGCCGACTGGACCGAACACACGCGCTTCGGCGCTTCCTGCGAACAGCGCCTCGAGGGGGCTTCCAGCGGGTTCGAGCAGCAGCCGAAAGCCAGCCTTGTCGCGCATGGCGTCAGGCCAGGGATGTGGCGGCACGATGGCGAAGTCGAACGCCGCCGGCTCACCGATCTCGTGGTGCCCGGCATCAGCGGCTGCGGTGGCGCGAACGCTCAGCCGGTGCTCACCAAGAGCAAGCGGATCGAGAGCGAGAAATGTCTCGCCGTCCTGCGCAGAAAGCCACGACGCGGGACCGTCATCGAGACGGACGGAGAAGCCGGCTAGGGAATAGTCGGCGCCGAGCCGCAACAGGACCGTCTCGCTGGCTGTCCATTGCGGCCAGCCGTCGCCTTCGCGGGGCGTCGGCGCGAGACCCAGCGGGTCGATGCGGATCCCTGTGATCACGCCGACGCCCAGAGTGATCAGGGCCGTGCGCTGCTCCGACTCCAGCCGTGAGGGCATTGCAAGCGCGTAGGCCTGGACGCCAGTCGCGGATGCCGGGCAGGCGGTCAGCTTTGCGTTCGCGACCAGCTCCGGGGCAAGCGCCTCCCGCGCCAGGATCAGATAGGTCTCGCCGGTGCGAACCTGCCGCCCGCGGACTTCGCGGTAGAGTCCGTCTGCGTGCCGGCGCAGCAACCAAAGCGGCGCGTCCCCCAGCGCAAGCAGGGGCTGGACGACCGCGTGGAGCTGCCGGTCTCCGGTTTCGAGCTGGACGACAGGTTGGCCGGACGGCGGAAAGGACGGGATGGCCCGATCCCGCCGGGACAAACCGAGCAGCGAAAGCGCTGGCTCAGGCCGGTCGGGAGAGCCTGTCGATCTGATGCGCGCGTTGGCCAAGGCTTGCGGATCGAGTCCGGCGCGCGCCAATGCGGCAGCGATGTCGGGGAAGATCAGACCGAGCAGAACAGTGCCGTCGGAAAGGCGGCGTGCGGCGAGCGACATGGCTCGGAGGGGAGCAAGACCGCCACCCCCGCCGCCCGGACCGACGCCAGGCGTCCGCAGTAGGGGGGCGACGCTCGCACGATGCGTGCTGATCACGGACCGGGCGGCGCGCAGCAACTCGCGTGAGTCACGGCGCGCCTCAAGATCGGCAACGATGCGCTCCAGCAAGGCTGGCAGGATGCGCGGCATCTCGGCGCCGATGTCGCATTCGCGAAGTGCGCGCACGATCTGCGTGGTGAGCTCGGTTTGCTGCAGGAAATCGGCGAAGCGCGACGAAGAGCCGTCGTAATCATCGAGCAGAAGTTGCCCGAGGTCGGCATTTTCGATCGTTGCCCGGTCTGCGAGCACCCAGCGCCTGGCATGGAGTTGGGCCGCAAAATGAGCCTGCAGATATCGGGGCAGGATGGCGTGGGCGATGGGCCAGGCAATGATGGAGAATTGGTCGGCCCAACGGCCGACAGGTTCCGGCCCGCCGAAGCGATCCTTGAACCGCCTGAACCGACGGCGAAGCCACTGCCGCTGGTCGTTGCTACGCCATTCGCCCGGCTGCCGTTCCAGTGCCGGCCAATATTCGTCGCCGGCGTAGCGATAACCCGCTTCGGCCGCGAGCGCCACCCAGACGAGCCAATGCTGATCACGCGGGCCATAAGGCAGGAGCGACCGACTGGCCGCCTCGGCGAGCGCATCGATCCGGTCCGCCTCAAGTCCGTGCTCGAGCGCATAGACCGGATAACCGTGCGGGCGGCGCAGCGCGGCGAGGGCCGCGAAATGGGCCTCGAGCTCCCCCTGCGCCGCGGTCAGCATCGGGTTTATCCCGTTTCGGCCAATGTGGCGCGCGGCATCTCGGCGCGCCCCTTGATCAGCTTGGGGATCATGTCGCGTTGCCAGGCGCGATAGTCGATCTCTCCGCGATCGGCGCGCGGCACCATCCAGCGGTCGCGTGCCAGCTCCGAAATCTCTGCGACCGTGCGCAGCGCGGAGATGTCGGGAGCGACCGCGCCCGTGCGCAGAACTTCGAACGCATTGTCGGCCAACTTGGAAATGAACACCTCGCGCTTGATGCCGTGGCGCAGGATATTCTCGTTGAAATCGAGCGCGCCGAGCGCCGCGCGGATCGTGCGCAAGCGCCAGTTGGGGCCTTCGCCGAACTTGTGCTTGTCGGCATAAGCATGGTTGCGCTCGCGCAAGTACAAGCGCATGCGCTCGAAGAGGGCGTCGGTAATGTGGAAATGACCCCACCCCTCGGTGAACCCGATGCGCTCGAAATAGTCGGTGCCATCGAGGCGGAGCCGGTTATAAACCGACGAGCGGCCCATCGAAGATGTCGTCGTCACCGCGACAAGACTGGCGCTCTTGGCCTTCCCGGAAATGACTCCGATAGTGTCGCCGTACGTGCGGCGGAAATCGTCAAAGACGTCGCGCGAGCGGATGAGGCACGAGACGGCTTTGCCGCCGAGCAGCAGGTTGTAGGGCGGCACGGCGCCGAGCACATAGGCATCGAGGATGCCGACGAGGCGCTGAGCGCGATCGTGGACGGTCCAGTCGATGAGATTGTCCCTGACCGAAAGATTGTAGACCGGATCCCCCAGCGCGATGATGCCGGCGAGACGGTCATGGCCTTCGTCCCAGACGAGATAGCGCATGCGCCGTCCGAAGCCCACGGACACCGGCACTGACCAGGTCAGCGTGGCGACCCGGAAGATGTCCGCCTCTATCGTGCCGGTCCGCACCGGCTTCAGGCGCAGAGCGATGGCGCGCGGATCGAGTTCGCAGCCGTCGGCGAAGTACGGCAAGGTTCGAGGCAGAGCACGTTCGAGAAAGCGCTGCGAGGATGTCAGGCGCTCGCGCCGCTGGCTGCGGTGCATTTTGCGGATGACATCCTTGCCGGCACCCGGCAGAACCAGGTCGCCGGCCTCGTCTTTGGTGAAGCCGAGGCTGCGCAGATGAGCCCTCAGCGCGCGCTTAAGCGCGGCTTCCCGACCAAATGGTTGAGCTACACCCCCCATGCCCCAAGAATCCGTATTGCTGATAGTCGTTTGCTCTAATTCCTAACGACATACCATGCACAAAACGTAACTGAACGCCAGTCGGGGCGGTGCAGAACCTTGCTCAGTATCCCTCCGGCAACGGAGAGGGGAGGTTGACCGTGAAGCAGGAAGCTGGAGGGCAAGTTTGGTGGAATTCCCTCCCATCCTTCGCAAGTTTTTGCTATGTTCTAAGGAGCAGCAAGATGAACGCCATCATGACCGATTTCGACCGTCATCGCACAGGCACGCCACTCCCAAAAAACTGGGAAGGCTTCTCCGAGATCGACCAGGCGATTCACGAGAATCGCCTGAGCGAGTACCGGCTGAAGAAGGCTTGGGCTGACCCGATCAATCGAAGCGTTACGTTGTTTGTGGCGCTGATCCTGCTCGCCTTCGCAGTCTTCGTGATCGTCAACGACGTCATTCTTTGATCGCAGCGATCACCACTTCTTAACCTCGTCCGCAGCTTCGGGGTTGGCTCCTCTCGCTTTCCTAGTGATCGCATCGAGTTGATCTCTTGAATTGCCGATGAGCTGGCGCCCGGCGCTTTGCACGCGTGCAGCTTCGTCGTGGATATCGCTGGGATTGACGACTGGCACTGCTGACCCGGCGTTACCACTACCGATCGCCGCCCGCTCGTGAACGGCGCTCGCATCGGAAACATTGGGGCGATCGACCGGTTGGCCTGGAGCGAGCACAAGCCGATCTTCAATGCCGTCTCTCAGCTGCTCGGCGTAGCTCTCGATGAACTTCGCTTGCAGAGCCTGCCCTTGGCCGCTGAGCTGGAATTCGAGATCGTCGAAGCGCATGCTGCCATAATAGTCCCGATTGCGCTCGATCTCTGCAAGTCCCCATTCCCTGTATGCTTGCGACAGATTGAGACTGCCGGCTGCGCTATTGCCCTCGAAGAATGAAGCCTGACTTTCCAGCCTGTTGGCAAGCTCCTCGGCACGCCGCGCCTCGCGGCTGTAGCTTTGGGCTTCGGTGAGCGAAACATTCATCCCGCTCGCAGTTGAGGAGACCGACGAACTGGATGACGTGCTGACGGTCCGGATGAATCCGTCGCGCGTGCTCGACCAGCTTCGGCTGTCGGACATCTGCTGAAGACTGCCCATGATCCGCGAACGATCCTCCGAGGCGATACCAATATCGCTATCTGTCCACGCCTCATTCCGGCCGCCCCTCGCGCCGACGCCAAGCTTAGCAGGCCCGAATTCCCCTCCCAGGCCTGCCGACGCTTCACCGTTCAGGAACCAGGAAATGGTAATGTCGTCGGCGGCACGGCGCGACAGCCCGAACTGTCGCTGCAGGCTGGTCGAGGCCTGATCGACTTCGCTGAAGGCCGTCTGGATGCTGTCCGAGCTCGATTGGCCGCTGGCGGTCTCGAAGGAGCTGCCGCGGCTGAACTGGTCGCGGAGTTCGCGGAACCTGGTCACGGCGCTGGTCGTCGATTCCGTGGCGATGTTGGCATAGGTTTCGCTGTTGGAGCGGGCTTGCGAAGCCATCGTCGACAGGCGCGAGGTGAACTCCTGGCCGAGGCTTGGCGTGAACGGGTAGCTCGAGTTGGGAAGCTGGTCGTAACTCGCCTCGGCGAAGCTGGTGGTCATCGAGCCCGTGTTGCTGAAGGTGCGCGTCTGGCCGGCGCCGTAGGTGAAGCTCGGCGCGATCGAGCCTTGCGCGAACTGGCGGGTCAGCACCGTCGAATTCTCGAAGCTGGTGTTGCCGAGCGCGACGTTGCCGGTGCTCGCCTCGCGGGCGGCTTCCTCGGCCGCGTTCTGGCTTGGGTTGAGGTAGCTCGTTGCGTGGTGCGAGATCGCCATCGCGCCCTTCGCGACGCCGCCGGCGAGGAATGGGACCGAGGCGATGAGGTAGCCCGCGAGGGTGCCGATGTCGCTGTTGACGTCGGCCATGCCGGTGAAGCTGGCGAGGCTGAGGCCGTTGGCGCCCGCGACCGCGGTCATGTCGGCCGCGCCCTTCACCATCAGCATCATGTGCAGGATCACGAACAGCGGGCCCCATGCGGCGAGATAGAAGAAGCCGGTGACGTAGCCCTTCAGCGCTAGCGGTCCGGTCTTCGGCATCAGGAACAGCGGGAAGAGCACCGGGAACAGCGCGTAGAACA
>ERZ1066121.1336-NODE-1336-length-18470-cov-14.434809_pt1 | contig 18470 bp, 12 predicted proteins | sample MGYA00382768_ERZ1066121 | MGnify/ENA primary metagenome ERZ1066121 (study PRJEB33369, sample SAMEA5778351) | biofilm metagenome | biome: Industrial cooling water; feature: Water cooling tower basin; material: Biofilm | place: United Arab Emirates | collected... | reverse complement strand
CCGCCGGCGCGGTGCGCCGGGGGGCGGGATGAGCGCCCCGCGCCGCTCGCCCGCGTTGTCCGCGCCCGCGGCGTCTGCTCCTGCGGGTGCCGGGGCGTGCGCTGGTCGGTCGGCTGCCGCGTCCGGTGCCGCGTTCGGGGTCGCGCCCGGTGACCGGTGCGCGGACGATGCGGTCTATCGGGATGCCATGGATCGCGGCGCGGTCGGCGGCGCGCCGCCGCGCGCTCCGTCGGCGCTGCACCCCGGCCGCGCACCGCCGCACGGCCGCCCCACGCGCTCCCTCGGCGGCGCGCGCGCCTCTGCTCCCCCTCGCTGCTTTGCACCGGCCGGCGCCTCCGGCGCCGGCGCCGTCATCCCACCCCGCGCTTCGCGGAGGGTCCTCACTTGACTACCTCGTTCCGACGCGCCACGCGCGCGGCCGCTCCGGCGGCCGCCCTGCTGGCACTCGCGCTCGGGCCGGCGGCGCTGCTGCCGACGATCACCAACCCGCTGCACGCCCAGGCCGCGCCGCGCGCCGCGGGGCGCGTCACCGGCGTCGTCACGGGCGACGGCGGCACGCCGCTGCCCAACGTGCAAGTCCAGCTCGTCGGCACGCGCTTCGGCGCGATCACCGGCGACGACGGGCGGTTCACGATCGCCGGCGTCCCGGCGGGCACCTACACGGTGCGCGCCCAACGGATCGGCTACGCGCCGCAATCGCGCGAGGTCACCCTCGCCGACGGGCAGACGGCCACCACCAACCTGCAGCTCGCCGCCGCCGCCACGCAGCTCACCACGCAGGTGGTCGTCGGCTACACGAACGAGCAGCGCCGCGACGTCACCGGCGCGGTCGCCAGCGTCACCGGCACCGAGATCCGCGACCAGGTGGTCGCCACCGTCGAGGAGGCGCTCCGCGGCCGCGCCCCCGGCGTGCAGATCTCCGCCAGCGGGCAGCCCGGGCGCCCGGCGCAGATCATCATCCGCGGGCAGAACGGCTTCAACAGCCCGAACCCGCTCTACGTCGTCGACGGGATGTACGTCGGGCAGCAGAACCCGAACATCAACCCCGACGACATCGCCTCCATCGAGATCCTCAAGGATGCCTCGGCAGCCGCCCAGTACGGCGCCCAGGCGTCCAACGGCGTCATCGTCATCACGACGCGGCGTGGGCAGGCGGGGAACACGCAGCTGTCGCTGAGCACGTACTACGGCGTCCAGCAGGTGCCCAAGCGCATCCCGATGGCCGACGCCGCGGAGTTCCAGCGCATCTACCGCGACGCCTACGCGGCGGCCAACGCCACCCGCCCGGCGAACGCCCAGATCGCCGTCCCCACGGGGGTCAGCGGCACCGCCGCGGCCAACACCGACTGGCAGGACGCGCTCTTCCAGAACGGCGCGATCCAGAACTACAACCTCACCGCCTCGGGGGGGAGCCCGGGGGCGAACTACCTCCTGAGCGGCTCGGTGCTCGATCAGGAAGGGACGGTGCTCAGCACCGGCTTCCGCCGCTACAGCGTGCGCGTCAACTCCGAGGCGCGGCGCGGGCGCATCGTCGTCGGCGAGGCGATCTCGCTCTCGCAGGCGCGCCAGTCGGACTTCCCGAACGGGATCTTCGGCGGCCAGGCGCTCCCGCTCATCGACGTCGTCGCGCTGCTGCCGACGATCCCGGTGCGCGACCCGAACAACCCGAGCGGCTACGGCTACGGCAGCGACGCCAACCCGAACTACGGCGTCAACCCGGTCGCGGTGCTCGAGGCGAACTACAACCGCCGCCGCGCCAACCAGGTGCTCGGGACCGCCTACGGCGAGGTCCGACTGCTCGGCAACCTGCGCTACCGGCTGAACCTCGGGCTCAACTACAGCGACTCGCTGAACACCGTCTGGACGAGCAGCAACCAGGTGCGCTACCTGACGCCGGTGCTCACCGGCGCCTCGCTCTTCCAGGCCTCGCCGACGGCGCAGCAGCTCCTCTACGAGAACCTGCTCACCTACGACGGCGAGTTCGGCGACGGCGCGCACCGGCTGAGCGCCGTGGCCGGGCAGACCTCGCAGAACAACCGCTTCCAGCAGCTCACGGCCTTCCGCCAGGGCTTCGCCAACGAGCAGCTGCAGGAGATCAACGCCGGCTCGACCACCGGCTTCAACAACGGCGGCTTCAGCATCCCGTTCCGCACGAACTCGCTGCTCTCGCGCGCCACCTACGCCTTCCGCGACCGCTACCTGGTCACCGGGAGCGTGCGCCGCGACTGCTCGTCGCGCTTCAGCCCGGGCAACCGGTGCGGCGTCTTCGGCGCCGGCTCGGTCGGGTGGGTCGCGAGCGAGGAGGGCTTCTGGAAGTCGATCCCCGTGCTCGGCGGCGCCAGCTTCTTCAAGCTCCGCGCGAGCACCGGCGTGCTCGGCGACCAGAACATCGGCGACCTGTCCTACGTCGTGCCGATCGCCCAGAACCTGAACTACGTGACCAACGGCCCGTCCGGGGCGCAGGTGGTCGGCGGCGGCGCGACGCAGGTGCGGCTGGCCAACGAGAATCTGCGCTGGCAGCGGAACCGCTCGACCGACATCGGCTTCGACCTCGGGCTGTTCGGCAACGCGCTCTCGATCACCGCCGACTACTACGTCAACGACGCGGACCAGATCCTCGTCAACCTGCCGCTCCCGGCGACGCTCGCCTCGCGCGACAACCCGGCGTTCAACGCCGGCGAGGTGCGCAACGCCGGCTTCGAGCTCGGCGCGACGCACCGCGTGGAGCGCGGCGCCTTCCGGCTGAACTCGACGTTCAACCTGACGACGACGGCCAACCGCGTCATGTCGCTCGGCAACGGCGGGCAGCCGATCCGTGCCGGCATCGAGGGGGTCGCCACCACCGCCGTCGGGCAGCCCATCGGCGCCTTCTTCGTGCGCCGCACGGCCGGGCTCTTCCAGAGCGAAGCCGACGTCCAGGCGTGGAAGAACTCCAAGGGGCAGGTCATCCAGCCCAACGCCCGCCCCGGCGATCTGCGCTTCGTCGACGCCAACGACGACGGCGCGATCAACGACCAGGACCGCGTCTTCACCGGCAGCCCGATCCCGAAGCTCACCACCGGGCTCTTCCTCGACTCGCGCTACCGGAGCTTCGACGTCGGCCTGAACCTGCGCGGCGCCTTCGGGCAGCAGGTCTTCAACGTCGTCAAGCTCAACACCGAGCGCGTCACCGGGCTCGGGAACGTCCGCGCCGGGTACAATCCCTGGACGCCGACGAACACGAACACCTCGACCCCGCGCGCCATCTTCGGCGACGCGACCAACGGCGATCCGGCGAGCGACCGGTGGATCGAGGACGCCGACTTCGTCCGCATCCAGAACGTCATCCTCGCCTATCGGATCCCCGAGCGGCTGGCGCAGCGGCTGGGCACCGGGGTCAGCAGCCCGCGCATCTACCTGAACGTGCAGAACGTGGCCACCTTCACCGGCTACTCGGGATTCGACCCCGAGGTGCTCGGCTTCGGCGATCCGCTCGCGCGCGGGATCGACGACGGGCTGATCTACCCCAACCCGCGCACGATCACCTTCGGCCTCGACCTCCGGTTCTGAGCCCACCCATGCGACTCCGCATCCTCCCGGCGCGCGCGCGCCGCGCCACCGTCGGGACCGCGCTCGCGGTCCTCGGCGGGCTCGGCGCCGCCGCCTGCCAGAACGACGTCGACATCACCGATCCCAACGCGCCGAGCTCGCAGACGTTCTGGCGCACGGCGACCGACGCGCAGGCCGGCGTCACCGCCGCCTACAACGCCCTGCTGCAGATCGGCACCTACCAGCGCTGGCAGGCCTTCGGCCTCGACCTGCGGTCCGACATCGGCACGAGCACCAGCCCCTGGGCCGAGCTGCAGTCGTTCATCAAGTTCCAGTTCCCCTCGGGCTACGACTTCGAGGTGAACCGCGAGCTCTGGAACCACCACTTCGTCCTCGTCGGCCGGGCCAACCAGGTGATCGCCCGCGTCCCCGAGATCCAGATGGACGCGGCGCGCCGCGGGGCGATCGTCGGCGAGGCGAAGTTCCTCCGCGGGCTCGCCTATTTCCAGCTCATGGCGCTCTACGGCTCGGCCGTGCCGGTCATCACCGAGCCGGTGACGACGAGCGACCGCCCGGCGAGCGGCGACAGCGCCGCGCTCTACGCGCAGATCGAGCGCGACTTCACCGAGGCCGCCGCCGCGCTCCCGCGCCAGCTCATGTCCGCCTCGGGTGGGCGCGCCACCGCCGGCTCGGCGCAGGGGATGCTCGGCAAGACGCTGCTCCAGCGGCGCAACTGGGCCGCCGCCGCCGCCGCCCTGGAGCCGGTCGTCCGCGGCACGTACGGCGCCTACGCGCTCGAGAGCAACTACGCCAACCTGTTCACCCAGCAGGGGAACAACGGCGCCGAGTCGCTCTTCGAGGTGCAGATGGGGAACGTCGACCTCTGCGGGCAGGGGATCTGCGGGCTGAACATCTCGAAGATGGTCGGCCCCTGCGGGCCCAGCTACTGCGACGGGCTGCCGACGCGGTGGTACTTCCAGCAGTTCTTCACCGACTCGACGACGAGCGGGCAGCTGGATCCGCGCCTGGACGCGACGATCTTCTACTACAAGGGGCCGAACACGCCGGTGTTCAACCGCACGTGGGCCCAGCGCTACGGCAGCGACACCGGCCGGATCTACTTCAAGAAGTACGGCGAGTACTACACGGGGCTGGTCGAGAGCACGTGGGAGGCGCCGATCAACTACAAGGTGCTCCGCTACGCCGACGTGCTGCTGATGTACGCCGAGGCGCTCAACGAGCAGGGGCAGACCGCCGCCGCCTACCCGCACGTGAACGCGGTGCGGCGGCGCGCCGGACTGCGCGACCTCGCCGCGGGGCTCAGCCAGACGGCGATGCGCAACGCGATCCTCCGCGAGCGCCTGCTCGAGTTCGGGCTCGAGGGCTCGCGCTGGCTCGACCTCGGCCGACACAACCTGTTCGCCGACCTCGCCGGGCTGCGGGCGCGCGACCCCGACTTCCTGACGTTCACGCCGCGGCGCTCCGAGGTGCTCCCGGTGCCGCAGACCGAGCGCAACCTCAACCCCAACATCCGGCAGAACCAGGGGTACTGACCCTGGTCCAGCTGCCGGCCCCGCCACGGCGGACGGCGCGCATGGGTGCGCGCCGTCCGCCGTGTGCGCGTCCCTCCTCTCGCAGCCCCGAGCCGTCGCCGATGGTCGCCTCACTCCCCCGTTCGTCGCGCGCGCTGCCCCTCGCCGCGCCCGCTCCGGCCCGCGCCGCGCTCGTCGCCGCGCTCCTCGCTGCGCTGCTCTCCGCCTGCTCGAGCGCGACCGCGCCCGGCAGGCAGCCCGTCACGCCGCCGACCGCGGCGACGTGCACCTTCACCAACCCGGTGCTCGCCGGCGCCGATCCGTCGATCGTCCAGAAGGACGGGGTGTACTACTTCGTCCAGTCGGTCAACGGGGGGATCGTCGTCTATCGCTCCGACCGGCTGACCCAGCCGGCGCAGAACGGCGTGCAGGTGTGGGCCGCCCCCGACACCGGGTGGAACCGGAGCAACGTCTGGGCGCCCGAGCTCAAGTTCCTCGACGGCAAGTGGTACATCTACTACGCCGCCGGGCGCGCCGGGCCGCCGTTCGTCCACCAGCGCAGCGGCGTGCTCGAGTCGGTGAGCGACGACCCGCAGGGGCGGTACGTCGACCGCGGGATGCTCTACACCGGCGACAGCGTCGCCACGCGCGGCACCCCGCACTGGGCGATCGACCTGACCGTCCATCGCATCGGCGGCCAGCTCTACGCCATGTGGTCGGGGTGGGAGGGCTCGGCGACGACCGATCGCACGCCGCAGCACCTCTACATGGCCCGCATGGCGGATCCGACGACGGTCGCCTCGAACCGCGTGCGCATCAGCTCCCCCACGGCCCCCTGGGAGCAGCGGAGCGCCTCCGACGGGCTCGAGCTGCAGGAGGGACCCGAGTTCCTCGAGCGCGACGGGCGGCTCTTCGTCGTGTACTCGACCGGCGAGTCGTGGCTGCCGGCGTACAAGCTCGGGATGCTCCGACTGAGCGCCCCGACGGCCGACCCGATGGACCCGGCGAGCTGGGTCAAGACCGGCCCGGTCTTCCAGAGCGCCGGGAGCGTCGTCGGCGTCGGGCACCACACCTTCGCCCGGAGCCCCGACGGGCGCGAGGACTGGCTCGTCTACCACGCGAAGACGACGAGCACCCCCGGGTGGAACGATCGCGTGATCCGGATGCAGCCGTTCACCTGGGGGAGCGACGGCGCACCCTCGTTCGGCACCCCCGTCCCGGCGGGAACGCCGCTCGCCCGCCCGTCGGGGGAGTGCCGCTGAGCCCGGGGCGGCGGCGGCTCTTCGTCGCCATCGCCCTCGCCCTGCCGTGGCTCCTCCTCGCCCTCGTCGAGGGGGGGCTGCGGCTGGCCGGTGTCGGCGGGTCGTACCCGCTGTTCGTCCCCTACGCTCCGGCCCCCGGGTGGCTGTTCACCAACCCGGACTTCGCCCGCCGCTACGTCGCCGGCGGGCCGTTCGTCCCGACGCCGCACGTCGACTTCTTCCGGGCGGTGAAGCCCGAGGGCGCCCTCCGCGTGGTCTTCCAGGGAGAGTCCTCGGCGGCCGGCTTCCCCTACGGCCACGGCGGCGCCCCGTCGCGGATGCTCGCCCAGCGGCTGCAGGCGACCTTCCCCGACCGCCCGGTCGAGGTGATCAACGTCGCCTTCACGGCGATCAGCTCGTACACGCTCCTCGACCAGGCCGACGAGATCGTCGCCCAGCGCCCCGACGTGGTGCTGATCTACACGGGGCACAACGAGTACTACGGGCTGTTCGGCGTGGGCTCGACGCGCCGGCTCGGCGGCTCCCCCGCCCTCGTGCGCGGCTACCTCGCGCTGCAGGAGCTCCGCCTCGTCCAGCTGCTCGGTCGGGCGATCGGCCGCGTTCGCCCGGCACCGGTGGGCGCGGGCGGGGCGGGGGCGCGCGGCGAGACCGGCGACGTGCCATCGACGGTGATGGAGCTGATGGCCGGCGAGCAGCGCATCCCGCTCGGCTCGCCGCGCTACGCCGCGGGGGTCGCGCAGTTCCGCGAGAACCTGGGCGCGCTGGTGGCGCGCTACCGCGCGGCGGGGATCCCGGTGTTCGTCGGCACGCTCGTGAGCAACGAGCGCGACCAGCCCCCCTTCGTCAGCGGCTTCTCCCCCGGCACCGACACCGCCGCCTACTGGCGGCTGCACCGCGCGGGGCTCGCGGCCCTCGCCCGCGTCGAGCGCCCCGGCGCCACCCGGAGCGACACCGCCGCCGCGTGGACGGCGATCGCCGGCGCGCTCCAGCTCGACTCCCTGCCGGCGGCCGGCCCCTGGGCGATGGCGCGCCTCGCCGAGCTGCGCGGTGACACGGCCCTCGCCCGCCGCGCCTACCGCGACGCCAAGGAGCGCGACGAGCTGCGCTTCCGCGCCCCCGAGGCGATGAACGCCGTGATCCGGGAGGTGGCCGCCGCCCACGGCGCGACCGTGGTCGAGACGCAGCAGGCGATCGTCCGCGCCTCCCCTGGCGGCGTCCCGGGCCGCTCGCTCCTGCTCGAGCACCTGCACCCGAACCTCGACGGCTACTTCCTCGTCGCCGACGCCTTCTACGAGGCGATGCGGGCGCGCGGCGTCCCGCAGGGGTGGCGCGCGGCCGTGCCGGCCGCCCAGGCGCGCGCGGAGATCCCGGTGAGCGCCGTCGACTCGGTGGCCGCCGTGCTCCGCACCGACCGGCTCACCGCCGGCTGGCCCTTCCAGCCGCGCGGCCGCTCGCGCCCGCAGCTCGCCGACACGCTCCGCCCCCGCACGGCGGCCGAGGCGCTGGCGCTGCGCTACGTCGACGGCGAGCTCGCCTGGGCCGACGCCACCGACGGGCTGCGGCAGGCCGCCGAGCGCGCCGACGACCCCGCGACCGCGGTGCGGGCGGCGCTCGCGCTGGCGGCGGAGTTCCCGTACACGCCGAAGCCGTACATGGACGCGGCGCGCATCGTCCTCGCGCGGCAGCGCCACGCCGAGGGGCTGCGCTACGCCCGGCTCGCCCACGCGCGGCGCGAGACGCCGCAGTCGGCGCAGCTCGTCGGGCTGCTCCTGCTCCGCCAGGGCGAGCACGCCGCCGCCCTCCCGTATCTCGAGCGCGCCGCGGCGCTCGCCCCCGGGGACCCGCGCATGGCCGTCCCCCTGCGCGCCGCCTCGGCGCTGCCGGCGCTCGAGGAGGCGCGCGCGGCGACCCCGCGCGACACGAGCGTGCTCTTCCTGCTCGCCAACGCCTACGCCTACACGCAGCAGTACGAGCGCGCCCGCGCGGCGCTCGCGGCGCTCCAGGGCGTCGCGCCGGCGCACGCCGGGGCGCGCGAGCTCGCCGCCCGTCTGCCCGCCGACGTGCCGGCGCCGCCCCGCTGAGCGTGCCCATGGCCGCGCGCCACGTGCTCGGGATCTCCGCCTTCTTCCACGACAGCGCCGCGTGCCTGCTGCGCGACGGCGTGATCGTCGCCGCGGCGCAGGAGGAGCGCTTCACCCGCCGCAAAGGGGACGCGGCGTTCCCGGCGCGCGCGGTGGCGTACTGCCTCGCCGAGGCCGGGATCGAGCTGGGGGACGTCGCCTGCGTCGGCTACTACGACAAGCCGCTGCTCAAGTTCGAGCGGCTGCTCGAGACGTGGGTCGGGATCGCGCCGCGCGGGCTCGGCCAGTTCCTCCGCGCCGGGCCGCGGTGGATGCGCGAGCGGCTGTTCACCGCGCGCGAGCTGCGCGCGGCGCTCGGGGGCCATGCCGGCGAGCTGCTGTTCGCCGAGCACCACGAGTCGCACGCGGCGAGCGCCTTCCTCCCCTCGCCCTTCGACGAGGCGGCGATCCTGACCATCGACGGGGTCGGCGAGTGGGCCACCGCCTCGATCGGGGTGGGGCGGGGGAGCGACGTGTCGCTCCTGCAGGAGCTGCACTGGCCCGACTCGCTCGGGCTGCTCTACTCCGCCTTCACGCAGTACACCGGCTTCCGCGTGAACTCGGGGGAGTACAAGGTGATGGGGCTCGCCCCCTACGGTACGCCGCGCTACGTCGACGCGATCCTCGGCGAGCTCGTGACGCTGCGCGACGACGGCTCGTTCCGCCTGTCGCAGCGCTACTTCGACTACCTGGGCGGGATGACGATGACGAGCCCCGCCTTCCACCGACTCTTCGGCGGACCGCCGCGCGAGCCCGAGTCGCCGCTCGAACAGCGCCACATGGACCTCGCCGCCTCCGTGCAGGCGGTCTGCGAGGAGATCGTCCTGCGCATGGCGCGCACGGCGCACCGCGAGACCGGGCTCGACGCGCTCTGCCTGGCCGGCGGGGTGGCGCTCAACGCGGTCGCCAACGGGCGGCTGCTGCGCGAGGGGCCCTTTCGCCGGCTCTGGATCCAGCCGGCCGCCGGCGACGCCGGCGGGGCGCTCGGCGTCGCGCTGCTCGCCTGGCACCGCCACCTCGGGGCTCCCCGCCCGGCGACCGGCGGCCGCGACGCGATGCAGGGCGCCTACCTGGGCCCGGCGTTCGCTCCGGCGGAGATCGAGGCGTTCCTCGCCACCGTCCGCGCGCCCTACGAGCGCCCCGACCGCGAGACGTGGCTGGCGCGCATCGCCGACGCCCTGGCGGCGGGGCGGGTGGTGGGGTGGTTCGTCGGGCGCATGGAGTTCGGCCCGCGCGCCCTCGGCGCCCGCAGCATCCTCGCCGACCCGCGGCGCCCCGACATGCAGTCGGCGCTCAACCGGAAGATCAAGTTCCGCGAGAGCTTCCGCCCCTTCGCCCCGAGCGTGCGGCGCGAGCGCGCCGCCGACTACTTCGCACTGGCCGGGGAGTCGCCGTACATGCTGCTCGTCGCCCCGGTGCGCGAGGCGCGGCGCCTGCCAGAAGAAGTGGGCGCGGGCGCGCGGTGGGGGCTCGACCGGCTCGCCATCCCCCGCAGCGACATCCCCGCCGTGACCCACGTCGACCACTCGGCGCGCATCCAGACCGTGACGCGCGAGACCAACCCCGACTACCACGACCTGCTCTGCGCCTTCGAGGCGCGCACCGGGTGCGCGGTGCTCGTCAACACCTCGTTCAACGTCCGCGGCGAGCCGATCGTCTGCACCCCGGCGGATGCCTACCGCTGCTTCATGCGCACCGACATCGACCTGCTGGTGCTCGGCCCGTGCGTGCTCGAGAAGGCGGCGCAGCCCGCGTGGACGGAGGACGACGCGTGGCGCCGCACGCTGCCGCCGGACTGACCGCGGCGGCCGCCGGGCGACGCTTCGGGCGCACCATCGGCGGGGCCCTCGCGGCGCTCGCCGTCGTCGCCGCGTGGCGCGGTCGGGCGCCGGCCGCCGCCGCGACGGCGCTCGTCGCCGCGCTCCTCCTCGGTGGTGCGCTCGTCGTGCCTGCGCGGCTCGCGCCGGTGGAGCGCGCGTGGATGCGCGGGGCGCACGCGCTCTCGCGCGTCACCACCCCGCTCGTCCTGGCGCTCGTCTATCTCTGCGTGGTCACGCCGATCGGGGTGCTCCGCCGCCTGGCCGGGCGCAGCGCCCTCGAGCGGCCGGGCGACGCCCCGACGTACTGGGTGCGGCGCCCCGCCGACGCTCGGCGGAGCGACCTGCGCCGCCAGTTCTGACCGGGGCCGCGGCGCCACGCGCGCCTCTCGTCGAGCTCCGCCGCCGGACCCGCGCTTGCCCGCGCGCGCATCCGGCGCGAGGATGTACCGATGCGCACCGACCAGCGAGCGCCCCGTGGGGCGCCGCACCGAGCACCCCTGCCCGCGCGGCGATGAGCGACCCCGCGCTGCTGCGCGAGCTCTGGACCTTCCTGCGTGCGCGCAAGAAGCTCTGGCTCCTTCCGATCGTCGTCGCCCTGCTGCTCGTCGGCGGGCTGCTCGTGCTCGCCCAGGGCTCGGCGCTCGCGCCGTTCATCTACACCGTCTTCTGACGCGCGAGCGTCGTCGTCCGGCGCCGGCGACTCGCGCACTCCCCACCTGATCGGGCTGAGCCCACGGCGCCGCGCCTTCGGCGAATGTTCAGTCTTGCGCGATCCGTCGATCGATTGCACTTTCGCGCCTGAGGACGGGAGTCGCGGCCAACGCTTCCGAACTCGGTCGATCGGCGGGACGCCGACGGTCGACGGCTCCAGCGGGCGTTCGAACCCGGTGGAGGTGGCTGCGGGGTCGCTGGTCGCAGCCATGATCCGGCGAGAGCCGGAACCCTCAGGTCGAGAGCCGCACGACGTGAGGAAGTGCGACGGTCCGGGCCGCGATGGACGCGTGCCGAAGGGCGAGCGAACGACGGGGCCCGCGCGAGCGGGTGACCAGCGAGAGAACGCCCGCGGACACGGACAGGTGGATTCGAACCCAGCCGACCGGAGCACGCCAGCGCAATGGAACCCCCGGGGCGATCACTCGCTCCGGGGGTTCTTCGCGTCCGCCACCCTCCCCACCCGGGTCCCGCGGCGTCCCGGCGCCGCCGATCACGCCCGGACCGTGGCATCTTCGCCACACTCGGGCGTCGCTGGCACGTGCGTTGACTTCCGCCCTCCCGAGAGCGCTCCCGCGCCGCCGTGCCGCATCCGCGGCTGGCGCCGGTGCGCCCACGGCGCCGCGCCGACGCGGGTGCGTCGCAGCCGTGCACGAGACGAGGGAGCGCCCACCCGGCGCTCCCGCCGACAGGAGGGCCGATGATCTCCACCCGATGGCTCGCGCGTGGCGGCAGGACCGCCGCACTCGCCGGCGGTGCCCTGCACGTGTGGCTCGCCACCCCGGCGCACGCTCAGGAGCTGCGCTACTCCGTCACCCCGGTCGCCCAGCAGCTCGCCTGGGACGACGCGCTCGGGATCGACGACACCTTCCTCTACGGCGGTCGGCTGGGCTTCGTCTTCGGCCGCCGCATCGAGCTGCAGGGGTTCTACCTCACCAACCAGGGGAGCGACGCGAGCACGCGCCGGCTCTACGACCGGCTGGGCGTCGGCGGCGAGCCGCCGCAGAACCCGGGGCTCCAGCTGCGGAACTACGGCGCGACGGTCGCCTACAACTTCGCCGTCGGTGGTTTCACGCCATTCGTGCGCGCCGGCGGCTCGATCCTCCGCTTCGAGCCCACCGCCGCCCCGACCTCCGAGCGCATCGCCCTGCAGTACGGCGGCGGGTTGCGCTTCGGCAAGCCGGGCGGGCTGCGCTTCAGCGTCTTCGTCGACGACCTGCGCTTCCGCGTCGACAGCCGCCTGCTCGTCGCCCTCCCCGACGTGCAGGGCGGTCCGGGCACCTTCGACGGCGACGGCGACCGGCTGCGCAGCAACCTCGCCTACGGCGCCGGGCTGACCATCCCGCTGGGCGGCGCGGTGGCCTACGACGACCGCCCGCAGTACCGGCTCTCCAACGTCGCCCTCCCGGTCGACGCCTTCGTCGGGCGGCTCGACTTCGCCGGCGCGACGGGGCTGGCCCGGCAGAACCTCGTCGGCGTGCGCACCGGGATCGACTTCGGCCCGCTCGTCGGCCTCCGCGGCTTCTACTGGCAGGGCGTCGACGACGACTTCCGCAGCCAGGCCGGGGTGCAGGGCTACGGCGCCGAAGGGCAGTTCTCGCTCAACGCCGGGCCGGGGTTCAACCCGTTCCTCCTCGCTGGCGCCGGGCAGATCGACTTCCGCTCACGCTATGCCGGGGGCGCGAGCACCGGCTCGCCGCTCGCCCAGCTTCCGGCCGACCGCACCGCGCTGATCCTCGGCGGCGGCGTCAAGATCCCCGTCGCCAGCCGCTTCACCCTCACCGCCGCGGCTCGCAACTGGCTCGCCTCGCGCGACGGGCGCACGCAGGACGTCGTCGAGTCGGGGCAGCTGCGCAGCAACTGGCAGTACACCGCGGGGCTCAGCTTCGGGCTCGGCGGGCGCGGCGCCGCGCGACGCCCCACGAGCACCGCCGCGCGCGTCGACACGGTGTTCGTCGACCGCGCCACCGGGGCGCGCATGCAGTCGGCCGGGGAGGTGGCCCCCGACCTCGCCGCTCCCGGCACGCGCACGGTGGTGACCGAGCGGGTGGTGGTCACCTCCACCGGGGACACGCTGCGCGCTGCCGCCGCCGACAGCGCCGTGCGCGCCGATCCCGCCGTGCGCCAGGTGAACGTCGCCCGCGCCCGGCCCGCCGTCGGCGCCGCGGCGGCCGGCTATCAGAGCGGGCAGACCATCCTCGTCCCCGTCCCCACCGAGGGGGAGATCAACATCCGCTACGGCCCGGGGGGGCCGACGGTCACGGTCGCGGGCAGCGGCGGCGCCACCGGCCGCGAGACCGCCGCGGCGTCGGGCGACCTGCGCGCCCTGGTGCGCGAGCTGGTCGACGCCGAGCTGGCGGCGCGCGGCGCCGGGGCCACGGGGGCGCGCATCGTCCGCGAGTATCGCGAGCCGTCGGGGCGTACGGTGCGCGAGTACCGCGACGAGTCCGATCGCCCGGTGCGGGAGTACGTGGAGCGCGACGGCCGCGTGATCCGCGAGCAGCAGGCCGACGGGCGCCTCGCCCCCACTGCGCGTGCGCCGGAGCCGCGCGCGCGCCCCGAGGCGCCCTCGGCGGCGTCGCGCGCCCGCGTCGAGAAGGATGCCGCCGACACCGAGCGGCGCGTCATGGAGCGCCTGGACGCGATGGAGCGCGAGCGCGCCGCGTCGCTCTCCGACGCCGACGTCCGCACGATCATCCGCGAGGAGCTGGCGCGCGAGGCCGAGCAGCGCCGCGCCGCCGAGGCGGCCCGCCCGGCTCCCGCGCCGTCTGCCGCGCCGGCCGCAGAGCCCGTCCCGCCGCCCGCCCCGCGCCCCACCTTCGGCGGGTCGGGGGTGCAGGGTGGGCTCGCCTACTCGGGCGTGACGTTCAGCGGCGGCGCCCAGGCGCTCGCCGGCGGGCGGCTCGACATGGGGCCGCTCTCCCCCTCGCTGCCGGGCTTCCGCCTTGTCCCCGAGTTCGCGCTGGGCTTCGGCGGCGGCGGGACGTCGACCTACGTCGCGGCGAACGCCCAGTACGAGCTCCGCGGCCCGACCGTCGGGCGCCTCGGCCGCATCCACCCGCGCGCCTCGCTCGGCGCCGGCCTCCTGAACTTCGACGGCCGCGTGGGCGGGCGGAGCGGGCTCGACGTCGTGCTGACGCCGGCCTACGGCGTCTCGCTCGCCCTGCCGACGCTCCGGTCGGCCACCGGGCTCGGCTCCCCCGACCTGGTCGTCGAGCACCAGGGGATCGGGATGTTCGACGTCAACCGCCTCGTCGTCGGCCTCGGCTGGCGGCGCCGGTAGGCGGCGGGGGGGGCCGCCGCCACTGGTGCGTCGGCTCCGCAGGTGATGACGCCCCGGGCGCTGGCTGCGCGCCCGGGGCGTCGTCGCGTGGGTCGCGGCGCCCGCGCCGCGCCGCCCTCACCCCGCGGGGTAGCGCAGCGCGTCGCCGAGCGACGCGTCGAGGCGCTCGAGCGCCAGGTCGATCTCGGCGTCGCCGTGCGCGGCGCTCGTGAACCCCGCCTCGAACGCCGAGGGCGCGAGGTAGACGCCCCGCGCCAGGGCCGCGTGGAAGAAGCGGCGGAAGAGCGCCGCGTCCGCCCGCTTCGCCTCGTCGAAGGAGCGCACCGGCCCGTGGTGGAAGAAGAAGCCCCACATCGAGCCGACCGCGTCGCCGGTGAACGGCACGCCGCGCCGCGCGGCGATCGCCGCCATCCCGTCGACGAGCCGGCGCGTGCGCTGGGCGACCGCAGCGTGCACCTCGGGCGTCAGCGCCTGGAGCGTCGCCAGCCCGCCGGCCATCGCCAGCGGGTTCCCGGAGAGCGTCCCCGCCTGGTACATCTTCCCCGACGGCGCGACGTGCGCCAGCAGCTCGGTGCGCCCGCCGTACGCCGCCACCGGGAGCCCGCCACCCACCACCTTGCCGAGCGTCACGAGGTCGGGGGTGACGCCGTAGCGCTCGGTCGCCCCGCCGGGCGCGACGCGGAAGCCGGTCATCACTTCGTCGAAGATCAGGATCGCCCCCGTCGCGTCGGCCGCCGCGCGCAGCGCCTCGAGGAACCCCGGCACCGGCGGGATCAGCCCCGCGTTCCCCACCACCGGCTCGACGATGATCGCTGCCAGTCGGTCGCCGTGCTCGCGCGCGACGCGCGCCACCTCCTCCGCGTCGTTGTACGTGGCCGTCAGCGTCAGCTCGGCCAGCGCCGCCGGCACCCCCGGCGAGTTGGGGAGCCCGAGCGTCGCCACCCCCGAGCCGGCGCGCACGAGGAAGGCGTCGGCGTGGCCGTGATAGCAGCCGTCGAACTTGAGGATCGCGTCGCGCCCGGTGACGGCGCGCGCCAGCCGCACCGCGCTCATCGTCGCCTCGGTGCCGCTCGAGACGAAGCGCAGCATCTCGACGTGCGGCATGCGCCGGCGGATCGCCTCGCCCAGCTCGACCTCCAGCTCGGTGGGGATCCCGAAGCTGGTGCCGCGCTGCATCGTCGCGGCGAGCGCGTCGAGCACGACGTCCGGCGCGTGCCCGAGCACGAGCGGCCCCCACGAGAGGACGAAGTCGAGATACTCGTTCCCGTCGGCGTCCCAGATGCGCGCCCCCTTGCCGCGGGCGACGACGAACGGCTCGCCGCCGACGCCGCCGAAGGCGCGCACCGGGGAGTTCACCCCGCCGGGGAAGAGCTGGCGCGCCCGCGCCATGATCGCCGCCGAGCGCGGGCGGGCGGCGTCGTAGGCGGGCCCCGGGAGCGGAGCGGCGAGAGCGGCGTGCGTGTCGGGCGTCGGCGCCACGGTCGTCGTCATGTCGGCCTCGAAGTCAGTCGCGCTCACCGCGCCCGGCGGCCAGCAGGCGCGCCGCCGCGGTGGCGAAGTAGGTCACGATCAGGTCGGCGCCGGCGCGGCGGATCGCCACCAGCGACTCGAGCATCGCCCGCTCCTCGTCGATCCATCCGCGCTCGGCGGCGGCCTTCACCATCGCGTACTCGCCGCTCACCTGGTAGGCGGCCAGCGGGCGGTCGACGGCGTCGCGCACGCGGGCGATCACGTCCAGGTATGCCCCCGCCGGCTTGACCATCAGCAGGTCGGCCCCCTCGGCGACGTCGGCGCGCGCCTCGCGCAGCGCCTCCTCGCCGTTGGCCGGGTCCATCTGGTAGCCGCGCCGGTCGCCGTGCTGCGGGGCGCTCTCGGCGGCGTCGCGGAACGGGCCGTAGAACGCCGAGGCGTACTTCACCGCGTAGGAGAGCAGCGCCGTCTCCCCGAACCCCTCGTCGTCGAGGGCGCGCCGGATCGCCCCGACGCGCCCGTCCATCATGTCGCTCGGGGCGACGACGTCGGCGCCGGCCGCCGCGTGCGACACCGCCTCGCGCGCCAGCAGCTCGAGCGTCGAGTCGTTGTCGACGGTGCCGTCGTCGCGCAGCATGCCGCAGTGCCCGTGGTCGGTGTACTCGCACAGGCACACGTCGGTGATCACCACCAGCTGCGGCAGCTCGCGCTTGAGGGCGCGCACGGCCCGCTGCACCGGCCCGTCGTCGTCCCACGCCGTCGAGCCGGTGGCGTCCTTGTGCTCGGGGATCCCGAACAGGAGCACGCCGCCGACGCCGAGGGCCGCGGCGCGCTCGGCGTCGCGCAGCAGCTCGTCGACCGACGTCTGGTCGACGCCGGGCATCGACGCCACCGGGCGGCGCACGCCCGTGCCGGGGCGCACGAACAGCGGGAGCACGAGCTCCGCCGGGGCGAGCCGCGTCTCGCGCACGAGGCGCCGCAGCGCGGCGGTGCGGCGCAGGCGACGCCCGCGCAGGAAGGGCGCGGCGGGCGCGCCGGCGGTGATGGCGAGGTCCATCGGCGGGGCGGGCAGGGAGGGACCGCGCGCGCGCTCAGACGCGCTCGCGGGCGTACGACTCAAGGTAGCCGCAGCGAGCGCAGCGGAAGGAGACCACTCGGTAGTAGACCGGATCCTTCGGCGTCTCGACGCCGAGCCAGCTCGCCTTCCACCCGGTCCCGCGCTCCCCGGCCACCCAGCGCGCCTGCCGCTGCGCCGAGTCCCCCTGGTCTAGGATGAAGCCGGCGATCATCGCGCCGGCGCAGCGCGGGCACCGCGTCGGCACGTCGGTCGCAGGGTCGTGCCTGGACATCGGGCGGGGCGGCGCGGGGTGGAGGGGAGGGGCGGCCGGAGGGGCGGTTTCGCGGCGCCGGTCAGGCGGTGCCGGCGCGCACGTCGTGCAGGATCTCGTCGGCGCCCTCGGCGACGAGCCGCGCGGCGAGCCGTCGCCCCGCCTCTGCCGGCGCGCTCGCGTCGACCGGCTCCGCGCCGCGCACCACCGCCGTCCCGTCGAGCGCGGCGACGAGGCCGTGCAGCACGAGCGCGCCGTCGACCTCGAGCACCGCCGCGCCGATCGGCACCTGGCACCCCCCCTCGAGCGTGTTGAGGAGGGCGCGCTCCGCGGCGACGGCCACGCCGGTGGGCGTGTCGTGCAGCAGCTCGAGCAGCGGCGCGACCACCGGGTCGCCGGCGCGCGCCTGCACGGCGATCGCTCCCTGTCCGGGCGCGGAGAGCCACGCCGGCGGCTCCATCGCCGCGGTGATGCGCCCGCCGAGCCCGAGGCGCAGCAGCCCCGCGGCGGCCAGCAGGATCGCGTCGAACTCCCCCGCGTCGAGCTTGCGGAGCCGCGTCTGCACGTTGCCGCGCACGTCGGCGACGACGAGGTCGGGGCGTGCGGCCAGCAGCTGCGCCCGCCGGCGCAGACTGCACGTGCCCACGCGCGCCCCGTGCGGCAGCTCCCCCAGCTCCTGCGCCCCCACCCCCTCGCGCACCACGAGCACGTCGCGCGGGTCCTCGCGCGGCAGCAGGGCGAGCGCGGCGATGTCGGCGGGGAGCTCGGTGGGGAGGTCCTTGAGCGAGTGGACGCACAGGTCGACCGCGCCCGCCCGGAGCGCCGCCTCGAGCTCGGCGGTGAACAGCCCCTTGTCCCCGATCGCCGAGAGGGACCGGTCGAGCACGCGATCCCCCAGCGTGTCGAAGGTGACCAGCTCGCTCGCCACGCCGCGCTCGGCGAGCGCGTCCTGCACCATGCGCGACTGCCGCAGGGCGAGCTCGCTGCGGCGCGTGCCGATGCGCAGGGGGCGGTCGGGGCTCGAGGGGGCGGGAGGGTGCGGCATGACGCGTCGGGCGAGGGGTGAGGTGGGGCGGGCGCCTCGCGGCGCGCGGGCACTGGCGTGGTCAGCGCCCGGTCCGATGCGCGGAGGCGGTCGCGGCCCGGAGCACGGCGGCGGCGAGCGACTCGGCGTCGGGCGCCGCCGCCTCGGCGGCGACGGCGAGTCCGCGCGCCCGCACCGCCTCCGAGGTGACGCGGCCGATGGTGACCACGCGGGCGCGCGCGAGCGCGTCGCTCCCCGCCGTCGCCGCGAGCGCGTCGAGCGCCGACGGCGAGGCGAGCGTCACCACGTCCACCGCGGCGCGCGCGAGCGCGTCGGCGAGCGCCCGGGCGCCGGCCTCGTCGGCGCGCGTCTCGTAGAGCACCGGATCGACG
>ERZ1066121.1334-NODE-1334-length-18494-cov-6.077228_pt1 | contig 18494 bp, 23 predicted proteins | sample MGYA00382768_ERZ1066121 | MGnify/ENA primary metagenome ERZ1066121 (study PRJEB33369, sample SAMEA5778351) | biofilm metagenome | biome: Industrial cooling water; feature: Water cooling tower basin; material: Biofilm | place: United Arab Emirates | collected... | reverse complement strand
ATTGGCGAGGTTCCATTCGCTCTGGCCGTGGCGGACGAGAATCAGCTTGGGCATCAAGGCTCCGAGATGGGCAGTCGGGAGCGCTCGCCGTTAGCGGCCATCCTCCGGCTTGGGAAGGGCGGCGCTTTCCGCCGCGTCGAGCGCGCGCCCCTGCGCTTTGCGCCGCCTCAGGTTCTCGCGCAGCTTGGCGGCGAGGCGCTCCTCGCGGGTCATTTTGGCGGCTCCGTCGTCAGGCATACGCCGTGTGTGCCGCGTTCGGCCTGCCGGCTCAAGCTCCGTGCTTGACTTTCACCCGCCCGGCGACAATAGGCCGCGCCCGTTATGGGCCACTTGGGCCCGCCACCTGTCGCGGGCTCCCCGTGCTGCTGTAGCTCAGTGGTAGAGCGCACCCTTGGTAAGGGTGAGGCCGGGAGTTCAATCCTCCCCAGCAGCACCATCACTTTGTCCACGCCAGCCCATGCCCGTCCATTTTTCTTGCAAAATCGGCGGATTGCAGCGCACAGTTTGTCCACATTGGTCCGGGGCTATCCACGCCGGGCCAGTGCCGCGAGGGGGCATTTTGGGGGCACCGCTTTTCAGCGCTGGGGGCATCGGATGCTGACCGATCGCGCCTGCCGTACGGCGCAGCCACGGGAGAAGGATTGGAAGCTCGCCGACTCCGGCGGGCTCTACCTGCTGGTCAAGCCCAGCGGCTTCAAGAGCTGGCGGATGAAGTACCGCTTCGGCGGCAAGGAGAAGCAGCTCACCTTCGGGCCCTTCCCGCTGATCGGCTTGGCCACCGCGCGCGAGATGCGCGATGCCGCGAAGCGCCAGCTGCTCGCCGGCGTCGATCCGTCGAAGAAGGCAGCGGAGGCGCGGGCGCTGCGCCTGGGCGTGGCGCCGCCGGTCAACACCTTTCGCAAGGCGGCCCTGCGCTGGCACAGCCAGAACAAGCGCCGCTGGAAGCCCAAGCACGCGGCGAGCGTGCTTGCGAGGCTGGAGAAGGACGTGTTTCCGGCCATCGGCGAGATGGCGATCGATGCGATCACACCTGCCGATGTGCGCCGGATCATCGAGGCGGTGCAGGACAGGGGCGCGATCGGCCAGGCGCACGAGCTGCTCGGCCGAATGTCGCGCATCTTCGAGCTTGCGATCGTACGCGAGGAAGTCGCCAGCGACCCGGCGAGGGCAATCCAGGCGATCCTGCAGCCGATGGCTTGGCGCAAGTATCCCGCGTTGGTGAGGATCGAAGAGGCGCGCCAGGCGCTGAAGGCGTTCGAGGCCGAGGCGCACTGGGCTTCGGTGAAGCTCGCCTCGCGTCTGCTGGCCCTGACGGCGGCGCGCCCGGGCACGATCCGCATGGCGCAAGCCGGAGAGTTTCACGAGCTCGACGGTCGGGAGCCGCACTGGATCATTCCCGCGGCCAAGATGAAGCTCGAGCGCACGGAAAGCGAACAGGCTCGCTTCGACTTCACCGTGCCGCTGTCGAAGCAAGCGGTTGCTCTGGTGAAGGTGGCGATAGCCCAAGCCGGCGACGCGCCCTGGCTGTTCCCGGGCATCCGCTGGAACGACCGGCCGATCACCGACGCAACGCTCAGCATGGCCTATCGGCGCTCGCCGCTGTTTGCTGGCAGGCACGTGCCGCATGGCTGGCGCAGCAGCTTCTCGACCATCATGAACGAACGCGCGGCCGATCTCGGCCGGCCGGGCGATCGCGCGGTGATCGACCTGATGCTCGCTCACAAGCCGCAGGGGGTGGAGGCGGTCTACAACCGCGCCGCCTATATGCCGCAGCGCCGGCGCATCGCCCAGGAGTGGGCCGACATGCTGAGCGTAGGGCTGGTGCCGCCCGAGCAGCTGCTCGAGGGCCCGCGCAACTAGCGATCGCCGGAGGTGCGCTGTGAGCGCGCCGGGGCTTCCCGGACGCCCGGGCGCCACCGCCGCATTCGGCTCGATCGCGGCCGGGCTGCTCGGCACCAAGCTTTCGCGTCGCACGCGAGCAGCTCTAGAACGAGGTGACAACCCTCGCTCCGGCCAGCCTGTGTGGCGCAATTCGTACTACGAAGGGCAAGTCGAGGATCGCGTGTGGCGACGCTTCGGCGATGGATCGAAGCGGCAAGGCAAGCGCGCCACCGGTGCAATCCGCAAGGCCGCGCGGCGCCTGGAGCTGGAGACCCGGGCAAAGCGGCGGGAGGTCGAGCCCGGTGTCCAGAACGGTGCCCTGGGCGCGATCGGGCTCGAGGTCCTGGACGTGCTCTGCGAACTCGTCGATTTCATGACCGGGCGGCTTGAGCCGGCGATCGCCACGATAGCCGAGAAGATCGGCCGCAGCTATTCGGCTGTCCACCTTGCCCTTCGGCGCCTGCAGCGCGCCGGCTTCCTCGATTGGATGCGGCGCAGCAAGCCCGTGGAGAATCCTGTGCCCGGCGGCCCGATGGTGGAGCAGATCACCAACGCCTATGCGCTGCTCATTCCCGATCAGCTGAAGGGCTGGTGGGATCGCACCTTTGGCCGCGCACCAACGCCGGCATGTGTGGAGGACGCGCTCGCTCGCGACCAGGCCGATTTCGCCCGGATGATCGCCAGCCTGAGCGCGCGCCAGACGATTGCCGATTTCGTTCGCGATCCGCTCCTCGGCCCGCTGCTCGATCGCCTCGCGGCGCGGATCGACGCGCGTGAAGGGAAGGAGGGCGAATCCGGCAGATGCGGAGAAACCGGGGGAGTTCTTCGAACTCCGTGAATGGAGTGGCCTGACATGCGGTCAGGCCACCCGTTGAGACCCGTCACCGCCCCCCAATCGGCAACAAGACCAGAAAACAGCCACCGCCCGCACCGGCGGAGGCGGGCGGCTGTCCGCCGCCCGGGGCTTGGCAAGGGGCCAAGCGCAAGATCGATGCCAACCGCGCCGATCAAGCCGCTCGCAGAAACGCACCGTCGCTGGACGCGAAATTGCTGATGATGAGCTCGCCCGCGCGCAGCGCTTTGTTGCCCTTGGCGAGGGTGTATGTCGTCTCGACGGCGTGCTGGTGCAGATCCGCGAAGATCTCGCGCACCTCGGGCCGATCATTGATGGAGATGACCATTTTCCCGCGCGCCGATCGCGCCAGCCCGGCGAGGCGGGCGAAGTCGTCGCGATGGAAAACGCCGGCGCCATAGTCATCTTCACCCGCGAAGTAGGGCGGGTCGCAGTAGAACAGCATGCCTGGGCGGTCGTAGCGCGCCACGAAAGTATCGAATGCGAGCTGCTCGATCGTCACGCCGGCGAGCCGCTCGTGAATGTCGGCCAGCATCGGCTCGAGCTTGGTGATGTTGAAGCGTGCGCCCTGGGTGCGATCGACACCGTAGTTCCGGCCGGCCACCTTCCCACCAAAGGCGAGGCGCTGGAGATAAAGGAATCGCGCTGCGCGCTGGAGGTCGGTGAGCTGCTCCGGATCCATCGCCTTTAGCCGCTCGAACTCGTTGCGGCTCGCGACGCGGAATCGCAGCATGTCGATGAAATAGGCGTAGTGCTCCTGGAGCACGCGGAAGAAGGTGACGACGTCACCGCTGATGTCGTTGATGACTTCCACGCGCGGGCGGCTCGAGCGCCGCAGGAAGATGCCGCCCATGCCAACGAAAGGCTCGGCGTAGCCATCGTGGTCGACGCGGTCGATCAGCGCGCAGATCCGGCGCGAGAGATTGCGCTTGCCACCGATATAGCCGGCAGCGGGGGAAACGGGGCGAACAGGCGTAAGGCTTTCCATAACGATTAGAGGTCCATGGGGTCCCGGCCCGACGCGCGGGTGCGGGGCGGCCGATTTGGCCAGTCTGTCGTGACGGGTTCCGGCCCGTCGGCTCGCCTGGCTGCAACCAGGCGGCCCCCGCTCCCGCGGGGGAATTCTTTCCAGTTTCGTTCCAGGCTTCAGGCGGCGAGTAGCTCGCCCCAGCGGTCGAAGACCGCGCGCCGGCGCTCGAGCAGCTGGGCGCGATTGTAGGCGCCCTCCACGCTGCCCTTGATCGTGTGTGCCAGGGCTTCATCGATATCGCCGCGCCACTCGCGGCCGAGTTCTTCGTTGAGGATAGTGGAAAAGCTCGCGCGCCAACCATGCGGCACGTGGCGATCGCCGAATCCAGCACGGCCGTAGAGCTCGCGCAGCGCGCCTTCTGCAATTGGCATCCTTCCGCTGCGGCCGGGGAAAATCAGAGCTGTATCGTTTGTATCGTTTGTACCGTTTGCCCGAGCCACCCCGAGCACCGCGATCGCGGCGTCACTGAGCGGCACGACGTGATCGAAGCGAGCCTCGCTTTTTTTCGCTCTCCCCAACTTCATCCGCGACGCCGGTACCGTCCAGATTCGCGCCGCGAAGTCGATCTCTTCCCAGCGCGCACCGCGGACCGCGGCCAGGCGCACTGCCGTCAACGCGAGATATCGCGACGCCAGTACCGTGATCTCGCGCGCGCCAGCTTCCTCGCATGCGGCAAGCAATGCTCTGCACTGGCTGATTTCGGTCAGCGCCGGCATAGGCCGCGCCAGGGGCAACGGCTTGAGCGAGACGAGAAGCGCATCCTTGCTCGCCGGATCATGCGCGATTCCGCGCGGACGGCCGAAGCGAAAGATCGCCGACAGCCGATGGCGCAGCCGGCGCGCACTGGCGGTGCGGCCGCGCGCCTCGAGCGCCTGCAGGATCGCGAGGCAGTCCATCGAGGAGATCGCGCCAGGCGAACGCGCGCCGATCGCGGGGAAGACCTCGCGCTCGAGACTGGCGAGCACCTCGTAGGCGTGACTGTGCGACCATTGCGTGCGGCCGTGCGCGTGCCATTCGCGGGCGAGCTGCTCGAACGTCAGCGCGATCGGCGTCTCGGCGCCGGGATCTATGCCGTTGCGAAGCTGCTTCTTCGCCGCCTCGCGCGCTGTCCGCGCTTCCTGCAGCGACATTGCCGGGAATCGGCCGATCACGAGCAGCTTCTCGCGTCCCTTGATCCGGTACTTGAGCCGCCAGCTCTTCGCGCCCGCCGGCGTGACGAACAGGAACAGCCCGCCGCCGTCGAACAGCTTCTGCGCGCGCGGCTGTGCGCCGGCGGCTTTCACCGCGGCGATTGTGAGCATGTAAGCCTTCCGATATACACGTGCCGCCGAGGCGGCGTGGGAAGCAGGGCGGCGACCCCGGAGACACGCGCGGCCGTGAATTGTTGAGAGCGATCGGCCCCTGATGCAGGAGCGTAGCCAACGGGCGAGAACTGCTACAACGGGCTAGGAATTCACCACCGGATGATCGGATTAGCGCCCGATCCTCGGCCAGAAAGCCAGAAATCTGGCCACTAACGCGGCGGCCATATCGTCAGCCGCGAAACGGCGGTTTTATTGACTTACAAGTCAGCGATACCCCCAGGGATACCCCCAGCTTGCACACGGATTTCACGCACAACTCAGTTCCGCGACGCATTTGTTCTGGCCATGTTCTGCGCGATGGCCGATCACACCAGCCCAAAGCCTGTCGACCCGATCTGGTACCAACCCTCAGCGTGGCTCCAGATCCACTGCGCATGTGGCCGACGGGAATCCATGAAGCTTGCCGAATTCGCGCGCCGGCATCGACTTCGAGAGAACCTGCTGCTTTACGAGCTCATCGCCAGGCTGCGCTGTGGTTGCTGTCGCAAGCGGCCGTACTTCGCCGAGGTGACGCGCTGGGCGAATGGAAACAGGCGATGACTGAAAAGCGCAGACCCAACGGCTACCTTCTCGTCGTCGACGCCGAAGGTGCCGAAGTACCGGGCTCCAGGCGGCATATCCCTTCCGATATGCCGTACGAGGAGGCGATTTCGATCCGGCGCGAGCTCGAGCACGGCTCCGGACCCGATTGTTCGGTCGAGTTTCGCGAGCTGTGATCCAGCGGCTCTAGTTCCTGCTGGTCGCAGCGGTTCTCGCGATCGGCATGCTCGCCGGCTTGTGCGAGGTAACTAGATCGCTGGCGCGGTGGTTCGCGGGCTAGGATGCACCCAGCCATATTTCGGCTGACCCGCGCCGATGAGCTGCCGCCCATTGCCGAGATCGCCCCCGCTGCAATTGAGCGCCTTCTCGATGCACCCGTCATGCCAGGTGCGCTTGCCCGGCTCCAGCCAGGCTTCCATGTAATCGGCGTGCAGCGTCTGCCCCGGCTTCCCGCCCGGCAGCATGTGATCGCTCGACAAGCGGATGCGAGAGTATTTGCTGCCATCGGGCCGCGTGCCGATCATGTCGGCGGTCACGGTCCACTGCGCCTTGTTCTCCTGCTGCGGGATCAGCTTGGGATGCGTCGCCGGGCAGCGCGGGCGGCCATCGTCATAGCGGATATAGGCCATGTGGCTGCGGTGATCGGCGCTGTCGAGATCGCGGCCGTTCCAGCATTGCGGCGCTTGCGTATTGGCGATCAGCTGATCGCCGGGCTTGCAGCCGCTCTGGAACACGGCGTCGAGGTCGCGGAAATGCCCGCCGGTCCCGCCGGTGCAGTACCAGCTCGCGCCCTCCACCTTCGCCTCGGGCCGAAGCTGATCCCACCCAAAGACGAACCTGATCCTGTTGGGCAGCGCCACGCATTCGCCAATGAAGGCGATATTGCCGGGGGTGCAGAAAGGCGAGACGCGGGTTTTGCGCTTGTAATAGACGCTGATCAGATCGGGCCGGACCACCTCGCCGCTGTCATGCACCAGCGCAGGCATCCAGTAGCTCGAGCGGTTGAACGAGAACGCGGTGTCGTTGCAGTTGGTCGAGGCGCTGGCAAGCAGCCGTTCCGGCGTCAGCGAGGCATCGAACAGCCGATTGCCCCACACCTGGTGGAGATGCGCAGCGCCGGGCTTGCCGAAGTAAATCACCGGGTCATCGTTCGCCAGCGGGCCATCGCCGCTGCAAACGAAGCGGAACGCACCTTCATAGGTGTCGTATATGCCAGGGATCGCCCCATTGCCCCATGCCGGCACCGTGCCCTGGGCGAGCGTGAAAGCAGCGGGCACGTCGGCCGCGGGAGCTTGGGGAAACGCCGGCGCAGGCGGAGCAGGCTCGGCGATGGGCTTCACCGGTAGCGCCTGGCCGATAGCCTTGGCCCAAATGGCATAGGCGTAATCGTGCCCACCGCTGCCGGAAATCTCCGTCCAGTGGATCGGATCGCGGTAGAGCGCCGGGTTGTCATCCGCGCCCTGCTTGCCCAGCACGGGATGGTTCGTGAAATCGGCAATCGCATCGGCGCACTGGATCGCGACCTTGCGGCTCTCAGGCGTGCTGGTGCGGGTGGCCCAGGGGTTGTTCACCACCACCTTTGCGCCCGTAGCCCGCACCTTGCAGAACAGCGCATTGTAGCGCGGCAGATGGGCGAGCAGGTCTTCGGGGATGATCGACATGACGACAACAGCAGGATCGCGCTGCTCGACCTCGGGCAGCCAGCCCTCGAACTTGTCGATGCTCGCGCCGGCCGCATTAAGATCGGGCAGCCAGTCGATGGTCGGATTGTCGCGCCGGATCGCGCCACTCCAATAGCCGACATAGTTCACCGAATGGCTCTGCCCCATTACCAGCACGCCCTTGAGCGTGGGCGCAGGCGGCGGGCTGGGACTGGGCGTGGGGGCTGGCGTTGGGACCGGGGCAGGCTTCGGCGCGCAAGCTCTCACCTCTCGCCAGAACGCGGCGATCGTCCTAACGCTGGCCACTTTCGGACAGATCGGCGCGATGGCGGGCTTGAGGTTGGTCAGGGTAAGCGACTGTGCCGCCGCAGGACTGGCAATTGCAGCGATTGCAAATATCGGAGACAAGCGTAGCGTAGCGGCTACCAAGGAGCGCGCAGTCATGTGGATGCCTTTCGAGTTGACAGAAATGGCGACGGCGTGGGCCGTGCGCGAAACTCTCTGGGTGGTGATATGGGGAACCCTCGGCCTGATGATCCTGATCGGCGCGTCATGGCGCGCGAAGGAGCATGTTGACCCCGAGCGGGACGATTGGGACAAGATGGTGTGAGGCGCCGGAGTAAGCAGCCAATCGACGAAGGCCCGCTGGGATGGGTCATAGTTGCGACCCTGTTCGTGGTGTCTTTCTTGGCGGCGCCCTTCGTGTCTTGAACCAGCCCCATCGCTAAGCCGCGTGGGTTGATCCATCTCATGTGCCGTTGGCCTTGAAGATGACACCGGCACGCCCGAAGGCGCCGAATTTGTAGTTGAAGCCGAGCTTGACGTTCGTGCCCGCACCGCGCTTGCCAACGACCATCGCGGCTCGGATGCTCTGGCCGGGGTTGTCGAACGTGCCCTGCACCACCAGCGTCGTGCCGGTGTGCACCCCCGGAACCGTCGCCGGGTCCACGCTCAGCAGTTCTTCCCCGCACAGAGCGCCAATGAACAGACCGTTCGCCGGCACGTTGCCTGCCGATGTCTCATGGGGGTTGTTCTCGTTGGCCGGGGCGAGACCGGGTGACGCCGGGAACACAGCAACCGGGGTGGGGTCGGCGTTCTCGATCCTGCGGATGCAGAGAACGGACTGCGATGTGTAGGCGGTGAACGCCAGTCGGACCATCTCCGTGCCCGCGGCAGGAACGTCGAGCATAAAGACGGTTACGCGCTGCCCATACTCGCCGATGGAGTGCGTTAGCGCGGTGGCGGTGACGTTCGCGTCGGCATCCGGGTCGGCGTTGGTGGGGTCGTAGATCAAGCTCACCGCCGAATTGGGCGGACCATAGGCGAAGGCCACATAGCGCCCAGCGGCAGGGAAGTTCACCTGGTAGTCGTGGTTGTTGGCCTCTCCGATCAGATCATCAAAGAAGACTGCGCTCTCAGTCACCGGCGCGACATTGGCCGCAGTCCGGAAGGTCAGGGTGCGAGTCTCCCCGCCGATGGTGAGGTCAATGGAGCGATCGGTTTCATAGGAGCTGCTCAAGGTGAGCGTGAGGTCGATGACGTCGCCGTTGTAGGTATAGCCAGGCGCGGTCTTGCCGTTGGTCTTGACCGATGGACTTCCCGACGCGCCGGTGACGCTCACGCCCTCGCTGCGGCCCGCCCAGGCGAGGCCGGATAGGATGACGCGGCGAGTGATCGTGGCGCCCGCCTCGAGATTGGTGAAGGGCCCGAAGGCATCCCAGACGCTCTGATAAGGCCCGGCAGAGTTGACCCGCGTCGGATCGCGCAGCGTTGCCATCGCCGCCGAATAGATCGCCAGCAGCTTGCCCTGCCCGGTGGTGGGGTTGGTTGCTGGAGCTGTGAGGTGAACGCCATCGGTAGTGTGATTGCCGAGCAGGAAATCGGGATGTTCGCCCATCGGGATGTAGTAATCGGCCCACTGCGACCAGTTCGCCGGATTGCGGACATTGTGCGTGGTCCAGAGCGTGTTCCACTTGCCCATATAGAAGTCGTAGCTGGCCTGGTTGATACCGGCTCGGACCTCAACTGGCGTCGGCGAGGCATAGGCGACTTTCGCTCCACCAGCTTTGATTGCCGCGCCCCAATCCTTCAGGCGCTGGATGTATGTCGCCACCTGAATGCCGGTGCTTGAGAGGTCGTTCACGCCGATCTTGGCCGTCACAAGGTGAGGAGTGAGCGCCAGGTCGTTATTGCGCTGCTGCCAGAGCGAGTTCTCGTCGGACGGGAGTTGCGCCAGATCACCATTGTAGGCCGCACCACCCACCTGTCTGCTGCCCTTGGCCGTCACGAAGGCGGTGATCCCGGTCTGGGCGTTTGTCCAGGTGTAGCTGTAGAAGCTGTCTTGGTTTGAGGTCTGCTGCGGGTCGGTCGATGTGATGCTATCGCCCTCGATCACGAAGCGCGTGAAGAGGGGTACGACAGGGCCGGCCGCCAGCGCAGCTATCGGCGTCCCGCTGCGACCGTAACGGTGAACGGGTGGAGCGTGGTCACGCTGTTCACGCCACCCGGAAAGATCACGACAACGGCGCCGTTCCCGTCTCTTATCGAGACTGCCCCGGGCGAGGTGTTCGCCGGCACGATCACGAGGCTTGCGAGCAGATCGCCGGCGCCGCCCGCCCCGCCCAAGGTGGCGCCCGCGCTGTTGGCAGGCACCGCTTCGTAATTCGGACTGGCTAGGCGATTGACAGCGGCGGTCACCTCGTCCTGCTTCGCAACGGTGGCCTTCCCCGCCAACGCGTCGACGATCGCCTTGAGGCGGCCCAGGAGCGTGTTCGCTGCTGGCTCTGCGGTAACCAGGCCGACCGCATCGGCGCCGGCTTGGTCGACGACCGCCTGCTTGACGACGTGCAACTCGTTGCCGCCGGTGCCGATGTCCTTGGTGGCGAAGTTCTCGCCGCCGGCGGTGAAGTTATCCATCCATAAGTCTCCTGCAGGTGAAGCTGACGCCGGCCGAAGAGATGCGCGCCGCGGTGATCAGCCAGATGCCTTCGAGCATCGTGAATTCCGTTCCGAGCAACCGCTGCGTCGTGGTGAGGTCTGCCGCGGCGATGGCCACGCTCGCCTCGGTCCCCCGCAGCCGGACATGCGCATTGCTGCCCACGCCCTCGATCTCGAGAACTTGCGGCGCGTCGACGCTGATCTTCATTGCTGCGCCACCCGAACGGCCGCAGTCTTCTGCCACTTCCGCGGCGGCACGCTGTCGGTCGTCATGCTGATTTCGAAGCTGCAACTGCTCCCTTGGCCTGCCCAAGCGGCGTTAGCGTGGTCAGGCTCCGCGATCCGCGGCCAGATCAGGATGTGGCTGTCGTCGATCTGCTCGACACCGTATTGCCCAGCCTGGTCGATCGTGAAGCCGAGCAATGATGCCGCCGGCATTACCTCGAGCGTCGCCACGGCGAACTGCTCGCCGTTCTCGAGCAGCTCCGACATATCGAGCACATAGTCGAGCGCGTTGTAGGGATCGATTGCCTGCGCGGCCGTGGCGAGACTCCCGCCCCGCGTCAGCTTGATGATGCGCTCCGGTGGCGTCACGACATTGCTCGCGGGTGTGTCGAAGAGGCCCAGCGCGAGCAGCTGCACGAGCATCGGTCGTTCACCCGCGCAATGCGTCGGCTTCGCCGCGCAGATCGCCAAGCACCCGGGCCTCAAGCGCATCGCGCGCGGCCGCGAGCTCGACCGCCGATGCGCCGGAGACCTCGCGGAACCGGTCGATGAGATTGATTACGGCCTTGGCGCCGGCAACAGCCAGATCGTCGGTCGTGCCGGGAACAATCGGCGTCACACCTTCAGCAACGTCGAGTATGGAGCGCGCAAGCGCGGTCATGTCGGTCATCGCAGGTCCCCCTCGCGAGTGAAGGGAGCGACAAGGGCCCGCACCTGCGAAAGCAGCTTGCCAGCCTCGCGCAGATTGAGGGTGGCCACGTCGGTTCGCGCCAGCTTCTGGGCTGCGGAAGCCGCCTCGAGATAATCGGCCGCAGAGTTGAGCAGCGCGGCGATGCGCTTGGCCGACTCCGTTTCAGGCTCACAGCACCCGTGACCCTGCTCACGGGCCTTTTCGACCAGCCCGCGCACCTCGTCCGCCGTCGCAAACGCGAGCGCGATCGCCTTCGCGTCGGCCGTCGGTGCAGGCGCCGTGGTCTGCGGGCGTGGTGCCGAACTGGTGCACCCCGGTGCCAGGGCGAGCAGCAGTGAGCTCGCAAGCGCGAGTTTCAGCGTCTTCATCGTTGGGTTCCTTCGTCAGGAGTGGGATTGCAGGTAGAGCGCCGCCTCAGCTGAGCGGCGGTTCACCAGGCCGCGAAGGACCTTAAGTTTGCCGTTAACCCGCGCCTTGATCCACAGGTTGAAGGCGACGGCCGCGCTCGCGTAATCGCCGAGGTTGTGGAGGCGTCGGACGCTCGATTTGGCGAAATTCCCCTCACCTATATTGAACACCAAGCTGGTGAGCGCCGAGAATTGCGGGTCCGTGGTCCGGGGGCACAAACGCGCAACGATCGCGCCATGCTTGTCCAGATCCTCTTCGAACAGCGCCTCGGCTTGCGCCAGCGTGATCGTCATGCCCCTGTGAACTTCGGGCCCGGTATGGCCCCATCCGATTGTCCACTTGCTGGCGGGGCACAGATAGGCCGTCAGATGCAGAGCTTCGGCGCCCTTAATCAGCGCGCGCGCTTCGGTGCTGACGCGCGCGGACGGCCGCGTGCTTTCCGTGGCGAGCTGCGCACCGGTTTCGGTAAGCGCCGCATCGATCGCCGCGTCCATGGCCGTCACGTCGGTCGCTTTCAGGCCGCGGCCGAGCAGCAGGCGCAATGCGTCGAAGATCGGCTTTCGCCGATCGGGGCCTAGGTTCATGGGTGTTAGTCCTGCTTGGAGCGCTGGCGCGGTGGCGAGGAGGATTCGAGCACGGCCAGCCTGCAGTCGAGATCGCGCGCGGCGCGGCGCAGGTCCAGCCCAAGCCAGCGGAGCAGGCGCGCAAACATTATTTGCGTCCGCCAAGGCCGAGGAACTTGTCCTCGAGCAGGCCAATGCGCCCTTCCAGCTTGTCGATGTGCTCGCGCAGCGGCTTCACGACATAGAGCTGGCAGGCGCCCCAACCCGCGCTGAAGATCGTCGCGAAGACCGGAATGGTCAGCGCGCCGAGGTCAATTTCCGGCATGGTTATATCTCCGGCGCTATTCGGGCGCTTTGAGGAACAGGATGATGTTGATAGCGCGCCCTTCGGCGTCCTCTTCCACGCGCAGCGAGTGCAGCGCGCGGTCAGGCGCCTTGAGTGCGATCAGCGCTTTTGCGAGATCGATCGCCGTCGGCGAAGTCTTGGGTTCGGCCATGTCGGGTCCTTCGAGCTTTAACTGAGTTTGGAGTTACGAACCGGGCGGGGCCGGCCAATCGAAAGCGAACGGATCCGTCGTTTGCGGCAAATCTCGCAAAGCTTGGCGATAGCTCGCCCATGCCGTCCTGCGATCAATTGGCAGCGGCGTGTCGGGTAGCTGCGTGAAGTCGGATGCGCTGAGAAGCGCGTTTCGTTTCGAGCGCATCTCTGCCAGCGCCGCGATCGCGGCGTCGGCTTGGAGTTCCTCTTCTGTGAGCTCGATCAGATCGGCCGGATCGATTCCGTTGGGAAACACACGCTGCCCGTCGGCGAGCTTGTGCGTCGGCTGCGTCACGACCATTCCATCGCAAAGGAGCCAGAACCGATTATCACGTCTCCTAACCCCTGTTTGCGGAGCAGAAGTCGGGTCTGGTAGAGCTTAGCACCGCCGCTATTGGCGATCTGCGCGTTCAGCGAGAAACTGCCTGGGTCTGCGAGATAGGTAGCCGGGCTGTCGGACACAGTTTCGCTGCCCATGTCGGTCCACGACGACCATGTGGAGCCCCCGTCGCTGCTTGAGCGGTATTGGGCCTTGCCATAGCACGTCACGGTACCGGCGTTGGTGCTGAAGCTGAAGCTGGCATAGGCGCTGATACTGCCACCGGAGCCGGACTGCACCGCCAATGGACCCGCATTCACCGGGCCGTAAGTGGTGTTGCTGGCACCGAGGATAGAGTTCGTCGAAGCACTCGATGCGGCCGATCCAGATCGCGCCTTCAAAACAGTTACCTCTGGCTGTGCGATCAGAACTCCGTCATCGTAGATCGAAACCGTAGCTACAGTTTTGTCGGCCGACATCGTGCTAACCGAGAGCTTCCGGTTGTTGACACCGCCCATGCTGCCGGTGCCACCTGCAACACTCGCCGCATAGGTCGTCGTGGCAGCGGTCGAGATGTCAGTAGGTCCGCGCTTCACGGTGAAGATTACCTCCACCGGCAGTTCGCCGGTATTGACCACTCCAGCACTGTTGGCGGCGACATTCTGCGACACGCTGGGTGGGGATATCGTGTATCCGTCCGCTCCCCTGATCAGCGACCAGGCATAGTCGGCAGCATTGCTGCTCTCAGTCTGCGTCAATTTGTTTGCCGCGACACCGATGTAGGCACGGGCCCCAGGGGCGCCATTGGTGAAGTTGACGGTGCCATCAGCGCTGTCGGCATAGGCAATCCAGATATAGGTCGGCTCGCCATTTGGACCCGCCGGTCCTTGGATACCTTGTGGCCCCTGTCCTCCAGTGGCGCCGGTCGCGCCCGTGGAGCCGGTAGGCCCCTGCGGCCCCTCGATCTTGCTCCAGTTATAGTCGCCCGGGTTGGAACTCTCGGTTTGTGTGAACTTGTTCGGCGCCACACCGAGGTAGGCTCGGGAGCCCGGGGTCCCATTAGTGAAGTTGACCGTGCCGTCAGCGCTGTCGGAATAGGCGATCCAGATATAAGTTGGCTCGCCATTGGGGCCGGCCGGTCCTTGAATACCTTGGGGGCCCTGCCCGCCCGTTGCGCCGGTCGGTCCCTGGGGCCCCTCGATCCTGCTCCAGCTATAGTCGCCTGGATTGCTGCTCTCGGTCTGGGTGGATTTGTTCGGCGCAACTCCGAGATAGGTGCGCGACCCAGGCGAGCCATTGGTGAAATCGACTGTGCCGTCCGGACTGTTCGCATAGGCGATCCAGATATAGGTCGGCTCGCCGTTCGGACCGATCGGTCCCGGAATGCCCTGAGGACCTTGAGGACCGGCGGGGCCGGCCGGGCCTTGCGGTCCCTCCGGTCCTTCGGTTCCCGGAGCGATCAGGCCTGCTGTCGTTTCGGGACCCAGGATGACCCGCGGGCCCAGCTTCCCCCGTACCCGATATCGAACGGCCACCTCATAGGCAGTCCCCGTGGTAACCGAGCTGATCTCTTTGCGCGTCAGCGTCGGAGCCTCGGTCGACGCTCCGAGCCACCCGGCGCCTTCGGCCTGTCCGGCACTGTAGAGCCGATACTCGACGATCACCGCCTCGGCCGCGGGGTTGTCGCACGCGCCGGTCACGATCAGCGCCGGCACCGTCGTGCCGTTGGCGCTCAGTTCGGTGTCCGTCAGGCTCCATTCCGCCGGCGTCGGCGCGTCGCCCGTTTCGACATAGTTCAGGCTGGCGATCGGCGGCGCCGTGCCGGTCAGGCCTAGCGCATAATCGTGTTTGCCGTCGGTTTCGCCGCGTAGAGTGACGGACACTGCCCCCGTCTGCGCATCGAGGCCGCGCCCGGTAATTGAGCACTTGAGCGCGAAGCCATCCTCGGGCGCGAATGTGACGCAGTCGCCGATCCGGTAATTCAGCCACCAAGGCTTCAGCGGGACAGTGCCTGGTCCCGCCTCGCGCAATTCGTATATCGCCAGCGCTGCCAGCTGCGAAACCTGTGTCGCCTGCTGCACCAGCGGCCAGGCGATCTCTCGCGTGCGTTCGTCACCATCCAGGGCTTCGAACGCCGCAACGGAAACCCGCTTCGCGGAGACCATCTCCCAGTCGTGCTGTTCGCTGCGATACTGCGGGATGATCGCGTTGATGCGCTGCCGCCGGCGCTGTGTGCCGGTAAACTCGGTCGCGCCAGCGATGTCGTCCCGGGTTATAGTGGCTAGGCTGACCTTGGGCGCGCTATTTATGCAGCTGATCACACCACCGACCAAGACGGGTCGCGCCCCGCCGGCCTGCAGCATCGCCTTGAGCGAATTCCAGGGCGTATCTGGCCGAGTGTAGACCTGCCCACCCAGCTTCCATCCACGCGCGTCATCTAGATTCGCGCCTTCGACAAAGCTGGCGACATCGATGCCCTTCACCGGCCCGCCCGGCACCGGCGTACCCGCGCCGATGCCAGCAACGCGCACGCCATTCTGATATCTGCCGAGCGCCCAGGTCAGGCCGTGAAGATGCGGATTTTCGCTCCAGACATAAGTGGCCTCGTTCCATGCCCGGCACGCACCCGATCCGCCCGGATAGGTGCTATCGAGACGCGGGTCGTAGACGAGCGCGCCCTTCACGATCCACGATGGCGGAGGGACCGAGGTAAGCCCGTTCTCGTTCTTGCCGTCGTATTCGAAGGTGTTGATCACGGCGGCAAGGCCGGAGAGTTTGTGCGCGCTGGTCCAGCCCGGAGGGTTCCCCCGTGGGCTTGAGAGCGCAACGGCCTCTGGACATGCGCCCAGCTGCGTGCGCTGCCAAATCTGGCCCGAATAGCTTCCGATCGCCGCGCCGCTTCCATTGAAGCTGACTGCGGCCTTGTCCATGAAGGCCGCGTCGATCGACTGGAATGGTCCCAGACCGAGCACGGTTACCGCGGTCAGCCATTTGTACTTCGTGCCGTGGCCGCGCTTCAGCACCAGGTTGCCGCCGACCAGCGTCCGCCCCATCACATAGGGGATGCCGGCGTAGGGATCTGCCTTCCACTTCGTCTGATTGCCGCCGGCGCTAGGCTTGGGCGCCAGTGCGCCTGCAATCATCGAGAGGTCGATCGCGAGAGCGCCGAGCGCGATCGTCCCAAGCGTACCAAGCCCGACCGCACCGACTACGCTGCCCAGCCCGATAGCGCCCAGACCGGCGCCAAAGGCCGCGGCAAGCGTGCCCGCACCCATCGCGAGGCCGATGCCGGTGGCTGCCAGAGCGACGACGCCCACGACGATCGCCGCGACTTTGATCACCTTCATGCCGGATCGAGCCTCCAGGCTCGCACGAACTCGATCGGCTGCAGGACGTCGGCACCGCCATGAGGGATATCCTCGTGCCACCCCACGACGCGTCCATTTCCCAGCGCAATCGTCAGTGCGGGCAATCTGTCATCGGTCCCAGGTAGCTGCACTAGGTCGCCCACGATTGCGGCCGCCGGTGGGATACGTTCGAAGCCGAGCGCATCGATTGCCGCCGGCAAATCGGCGTGGCCCAGCTCCTCGAGCTTGCGCAGCGCGCCCTTGATTGTGCGGTACGATCGCGCCGGCGGAATCTTGAAGCGATGGCCTAGCTTGCGGGCGTGACGAGCGAACATCCGCAGGCAATCGTTCTCGCCCATCCGCCACCTGCGCGGGCGCCAGTGATCCAGAGCGTCCTGCGCGGCATTCCGTCGCCTAACGAGGGGCGGCTGTTTCTTGGTCATCGGAAGAGCCTGTCGATCATACGGCGGACGTCATCGGGCCCTGCTCCGTAACCGCCGCCGCCCGATCCCGAGCCGTAGATGTCCGACCTGATCGCCTCGGCGTTGCCCTTGGGCGCTGCGCCCCAGGGCACGATAGTCTCGACATCGGTCACAAAACCCAGCCCCAGCTCTCCCGGCCAAACGGTCTGGTGAAAGGTGTCGGACAAGCGGCGCCCTTCCTCGAGCGAGAACAGCCGCTCACCGATGCCGGATAGCGTGAACTGCACCTCGCGCGAGTTCCGCTCCCATTTGACCTTCGGCACGTCGAGCTCGCCGACGAAGGGCACATACATCGCACCGACCGGCAAGCCGCTCTGCGTATCGAGCGCGCCGACCATCACTCGCACCAGCGACCCCTGCAGCGCCGGATCGAGCATCGCCCCCAGCGCCAGATCGCCCGACGGGATAAGTCCCAGCTGCGGCGCCGGCGAGCTGTCGCCGTCGCTGTCCGCGATACCCTTCACATAGGCAAGCACGCCCCAGTCGGGGTCGCTGCCGTAATAGCGCTGGCCTTCGATCTCGGTTTCGGCCGCTCCATCGAGCAGACGGATCGCGCCGCCCGGGGTGACGATCTCCACCGCGCCGAACAGCGTGAAGCGCGGCTTCTGCATCTCGGCGAGCAGCGCCGGATTGAGTTCGGCCATTACCGGTCTTCCGAAACGCTGATCGTGCCAAAGTCGCAGAAGGGCGCTGTCAGCCTGGTCCAGGCAACCTCATTGCCCGACAGGCTCCCCTGCAGCTTGGGCTCCGCCACCTCGGCAACATCGTTGTTCGCGGGCGAACGCCGCAGCATCGGAAAGATGGGAAGTGTCATCCGGCCGTCGCCACCGGCGACTGTCTCCGCTGCTGCCTTATGGAAATACCGCCAGCCATTGACGATCAGGCTGAGTGCCTGGCCGTAGCGCATAGTGTAGCCGGCGGCGAAACCCTTCAAATAAAGCAGCGAACCCAGCTGGCCGCCGCCATCGACGAGCGGTGCTCCGGGATCGCCGATAGCCAGCCCATCCTGCCGGTAGCGCACGATTGCGCCGTATAGCTTCGCCAGCGACAGATCCGCCGCCCAGTTCCGTCCGTCCGGATCGGTGCGCATAGTCGGGATCGTGATGTCGATGGCATGGCGCGTGCCGAGGCGGTTGATGGTCTGCACCTCGCCGCCAAGCGGCGGGACCAGCGGCCCGCCGAAGTCGATCAGCCGCGGGCGATCGATCTTTACCCCGCGCTGGGCGCGGAGCAGCACTGGATCTCCAAGAGGCATATCTAGGCCGGGATCCGCTGCGAGTTGATCTGCGCCATCTCTTCCATCGCCATCGCCGGTGACGCCGCCAGGGCCCGCGCCGCATGCGCAGCGCCGATCTGGTGCATCTGACGGTAGAGTTCTTCGGTCACGACCGCCCCGCGTAGATCGAAATACTGAGCCGGCGCAGCCGACGGTGCACGCAGCGCGGCCGCGGACGGGATCGCTGGATAGGCGACGCTCGGCACCATTCCGGTCGCGAATGCGGGCAGCGTGTTGTCGTTGATCGCCTTCAGCAGCTTGCGATGCTTGCGCGTGCCCTCGGCCGTGATGATCGATTCGCCATTAGAGACCCGGATCGGGCCCATGGTTTCATGAAAGGCGAGGATGCTATCGCTGGTGCCCGTCCCCGGGCCCGAGA